>Ga0302114_10000456_pt1 | contig 28575 bp, 17 predicted proteins | sample AG5_Surface_MG_FD_203107 | JGI IMG/M metagenome (GOLD analysis project Ga0302114, IMG submission 203107) | Marine microbial communities from Western Arctic Ocean, Canada - AG5_Surface | ecosystem: Environmental > Aquatic > Marine > Oceanic | place: Canada: Western Arctic Ocean | collected...
CTCGGCGCGCAGGCGGAGTCCGCGGGACGCAAGAAGCTCAACGAGGAGCGCGCGGCGGCGGTCGAGCGCCTCGGCGAGGAGAACAAGAAGCTGCGCGAGGAGTGCGAGCGCGCGCGGTCGCTCAGGGGTGACCTCGCGGCGGCGAACGCGGAGAAGAAAAAAGCTGAAGCCGATTTAGCGGAGGCGCGGGCCGCGGCGAAATCGGCCAAGTCTGCGCTGGAACGCGTGGAGAACGGGTCCGCGCCAGCGGAGGGCGGCGCCGAGGAGCTCAAGCGCTTGTTAGACGCCGCGAACGCGCGCGCGGATGCCGCGGAGGCCAAGGCGGTGGCTGCCGAGGAGGCGTTAGCGGCGAAGTCCGAGGAGACGGACGCGTTCGTGTCCGAGGTTGAAGAAGTCGGCGCGGCGTACGAGGAGAGCCAGAGCGAGACGGCTCGGTTGATGCAGCGGCTCACGGAACGCGACGGCACGGAGGCCAAGGCGATACAGGACGCCAACGCCGCTAATAACCAGTGCAGGCGTTTACGGGATGAACTCGCCGGGGCGGAGGCGGCTGTTGCGCACGAGCGGGGGGTCGCTCAGGCGGCGGCGCAGCGGTGCCGTGACGCGGAAGCCGCGCGCGCGGAGCAGACCGCGGAGCTGCAGCGAGCGCGTGATGAAGCCGCGCAGTTGGCGGAGCGCATGGAGGAGCAGACGAAGACGCTTCGAGAGTTGCGGGATGCGAGTTCTTCTCACCGCGAAGCTAACGAGGCTCTGACCAAACGAACGGAAGATCTCTCCGGACGTAGCGCGAAGGACGCCGAGGCTGTCGTGAACGCCGAGCGTAAGGTGAGCGCTCTCGAGGAGCAGGTGGCGGGCTTGAAGCGCCGCGGGGAGAAGCTGCTGAAGCGCGGCGGCGGCGCGGACGAGTACAAGGAGGAGATTGACGCGTACAAGTCGATGCTTCGGTGCTCGGTGTGCAACGACAGGCCGAAGGCTTCGATCATCACGCGGTGTTACCACATGTTCTGCCAGGAGTGCGTGCAGGTGAGGCTGGACAACAGGGATAGGAAGTGCCCGGGATGCGCCCAGGTCTTCAGCGCGAGTGACGTCAAGTCCATCTACTTTTAAACCGAGACCAGACGAGCCTTCGACTTCGTTCGACGAACTACTCTTAACGATTTTTTAAGGGTTAATCACTCGGCTACTTCGCCGTAGAATCTCAGCGCGTTTTCCTTCGTGATCCGCGCCGTTTCCTCCGCGCTCCACCCCTTGCACTCCGCCACGAACGCCAGCATTCGCCTCAAACCCGACTCCGCGCCGACCACGCTGACCAGGTCGCTCTCTAAGAGCAGCCTATCGTCCGGACATTTCCGGACCACGTCCGCGGTTTTCGGGCTTCGCAGATTGACCACGGCGCTGAACCCAAAGTAAAACCGTCCACCCCACCGCTTCATCCGCGTCAGCGACTCCATGTACCCCACGGTGCCGCCGTACGAGTGCATCAGCACCCGCGGCGGCATCGTCTCCGCCGCCCTGAACCGATCCGCGAGATCACCGTAAGCCTTGACGCAGTGTACCACCGCCGGCCTTCGAAGCTCGGCCGCGAGCGCCAGCTGCGTCTCGAAGCACCGCAGCTGGTTGGGGTAATCCGCGGGCTCGTCACCCAACGCCTCGCCCAGTTCGTTCATCGGCACCGCGACGCGATCGAGCCCGATCTCCCCGACGACCGCACGCGGATGCGTCGCGAGCATAAGTCTCAAGTCGCTGACCCAAGCGTCGTCGGTTCTCAACGCGTGATGATGCGCCCACCACGGGTGGAGACCCAGGCAGAGCCCGAACCCGACGTCCGATGCATCGCGCACGTGCGACGCGTTACCCCGCGCGGCGCACACGCCGGCGAACTCCCAGTCGTCCGGGCGCGTCGACGTGAACGCGGCGCCGGCGAGGGACGCGGCGAGGTGGACGGAGGCGGACTCGTCGCGGGAGAGGTGCCAGTGGCAGTGACCGTCGAACACGGCGTTCGCGGGGAGGGCGTCGGCGTCGGCGACGAGGGAGGCGGAGGGCGTCGAGGGTGCCGAGGGTGGTGCCGAGGGTGGTGCCGAGGGTGCCGTCCGTGTCGTGGCGGCGTCGTCGACGTCGGCAGCCTCGTCGACGTTGGGGTCGAGGTCGGCGGCGAAGAGGCCCACGGCGGCGGCGGCGGCGGCGGTCGCGCCCCCGGCTCCGCCCCGGGGCTCACCCGCGTCACCCGGACCGTCCGCGGACGCGTCTCTTTCGTCACCCCCTCGATCGCTTCCCCCGCCGCCGCCTCCACCGCCGCCTCCACCTCCGCCTCCTCCTCCTCCGCCGCCGCCGCCGCCGCCACCTCCCGAACTTTTATCCTTCGGCCACACCCGCGACCTCCAGCCCGCCGCCGCCGCCGTCCCCCTCTCAGCCCCCGCGTTGTCGTCCTTCTCGTCCGCGTCCATGAGGGTGAGGCACACGTGCGACGCAGCTTTGAACCCCAGCGCCCCGGTCACGAACACGGCGCTGCCGCCCACGCCGTCGCATCCCATCCCGCCCCGGCCTTTGGTCCCGGCGTCTGGCTTGAAATAGTTGGCATTCTCCCGGTGGTACACAGCCTTGACCCCGAACTTACCCTGCGGCTTCTTCTTCTTCTTCTTCGTGTTATTCTTCTCACCCCGCGGATCTTGATCTTTACCACCCGCGCCGTAGATCTCCCGGGGTGTCCGTGCCTCGCCCCGTGGGAAGCAGTAATCGCGCCGCAACAGCCGCCGAACTCGCTGGCACAGTCGGTTAAACGTCGCGAGCGATAGATCCTCCACGACGCAGTCGCCCAGCGCGTCCACGCCGCCCGCGCCCCCTATCGTGACCACGGGCACGCGATGGTGGACGCAGCACGCGACGACGGCGGCTTTGTCCTTCTCCGCGTCGATGGCGTCGATCACAAAGTCGACGTTGGAGGCGTCGGAGGCATCGAGGTCATCAATGCCATCGAATGGGAGCCCCAAGATTGCTTCTACGTTGTCCCCGGTGACGAAGTCCTGCACGACGCGCACGTCGCACCGCGGGTTGATTTCCTTCACCCGCGCCGCCATCGTCTCCGCCTTGGAGTCCCCCACGGATGTATCCGTCGCGAGCACCTGTCTGTTGACGTTGGTGACGCACACGACGTCGAGGTCCACGAGCGTGAGGGTTCCGACGCCGCTCCGCGCCAACGCCTCCACCGCCCACGAGCCGACGCCGCCCATGCCGAGGACCGCGACGTGCGCGCGCGCCAGCCGGTCGAAGCGGCGGTCGCCGTAGAGGCGCCGCGTGCCCTCGAAGCGGAACTTCGCCGCGGTGTCGTCGCGCGCGCGCAGCGAACACGTCGCGTCGTCGTCGTCGTCGTCGGTGTTTCCGATGATGTCGGCGGGGGCATCGCTCGACGCCGACGCCGACGCCGCCGCGCCGCGGACGAGACGACGGGCGACGACGCGATGGCGCGCCGCCTTTGGTCCGCGGGATGGAGCACGGAGCTCCGCGCCGACTGCCGCGGAGGGCATCGCCGCGGACATCGTCGCTCGGAGAGCTCTGGTGTCCACTGTCGTTGTAATCGATTATTTACTTTTTCACAATCCGACGCACGAGCCCGAACCCTCCGCCTGCCTCGCGGGCACGCCAACGATCCCCCCGGTTGGGAACCCCGCGCGGCCGCCACGCCATGGCGTCCGACTTCGCCGCCATGTTGGACGAGATGATGGGCCCCGAGCGCAACATCGACCTCGACAAGGTCACCGGGCGGCGACGGCGATTCGACGACGACGACGTCGATAAGCACCACCTCGCGGGATGCTCCCCGTACCGGCTCTTCCAGGGCAGCAAGAAGAACATCGGGTACTTCGACCCGGACGAATGGCATAAGCACTCGCGCATGGTGTGCGACGAAGCCTGCAAAGCCGAGTACGACGCCCTGCCGCGCGCGGAGAAGCACCGGCTGGGATGGGAACACGAAACCTACAAATTATGCGTCAGGCTCATCACGCGGTGCGACGAGCGCGTGCGCAAGGCGCAGGAACAGCTCGACAGTTACGCGATGAGACTCGACGTCAAGATCACCGAGCGCAAGATGGGCTGGCAAACGAAGATCGACGATAAGATGCGCGAATCCGAGGAAGCCGGCGAGGCGGGAGACGTCGACGGATGCCAAAAGTTGATAAAGGAAGCCGACGATGTTCGAGCCGCGATGGAGAAGGACATGGAATCGTACACCAAGGAGCTGAACGCGAAGAACGGGTTCGAGGTTGTTTGCAAGGTCAGCGGCGCCATCATAGGCCGCGACGCCACGCTGGAGAACGACCCGCAGGGGCACTTCAGCGGTAAGAACTACGTGGGGTGGCAGAAGATTCGCGAATTCGTGAGAGAGTTGAACGAACGAACTGAAGGGCCGCCGAAACCGCCTTCAGACCGCCGCGACGGCACCGATCAACGCGAGGGCCGGGGCGGTGATCGGGACTATCATCGGGACCGTCACCGAGGGGACGATCGATCGAGGGGAGGGTCACGCGACCGAGAGTACCGAGAGCACGGGCGCCGATACTCCCGATCGCCCAGCAGAGACCGACGGGGGCGCGACGATCGCGGGTATCATCCGTACCGCGATGGGGGGCACGACCGCAGGGGGCACAGCCGCGACGGGTACCGTGACCAAGGTCACGACCGTGGTCGCGACAGGCGATGAATGACGCTCACGCGCACTAGCTAGCTCGTCGGTGTAAACACGCTGTCGAAATACAATCCTAAAATCATCGAGTCGAGTGTGACACAAACCCCCGTGCATCAACATCGAATCCCGTCTCACTGATACTCGGTATCGCGGCGTGTGTGCCTCGCACCCCCGCCGCCGTCCCCACGCGCCGACCCCGGCCCCCTCAGCGGCCGCACGTTCCGCGGGGTGGTATCCCGCCTCGCCGCCCTCGGCCTGTACTTGGTGCCAGACGCGCCCGTCATGCCGCGCTTGGCGTCGTCGGGTACGCCGCCCCCCGCCGTCGACATCGCGTTGTCCAGCCTCGCCTTATCACTCGGCGAGCCGGACCCGCGGTGCGCCACGACGATGACGTCCGGGCGCTTGCCGCTGTACCCTCGCGCCGCGAATCGCACCGCGGACGCGCACGTGCGCTCGACGGCGCTGAGTCGAGCGCCGGATCCAAGGGATTCAACCGAGCGCTCGGCGGCGTCGCGGATCTTCGCGAGCATGCGTCCCTCGTCCGTCCACATGGACCGCGAGGTGACCCGCGCGCGCGCGGTCAGGTTCCCCTTCGAACTCTTCTGCGTCGTGGCGGTGGCCGCCGCCGTCTCGGCGGCGCTCTCCGAGGATGCGCCGTCATCCGGGTCCGTCTGTTTCACGAGCGGCGCGTCGAAGACTTCGAGGTCGACGACGATGATACCCTCGGTGGCGATTCGCATGCGCTCCTCGATCGCCAGGTCCTCGCTCGTGCCGCTTCCCTTGCCTCCGTCGTTGAACATGGTCTGCAGCCGCGCCTGGCCGAGGAGGTGGAGGTTGCCGAGTGTTCCGTGCGACTTGCCGTTGCGAAGCGGCGTCACTCCGAGCATCTGACCGTTGCCGATGACGGTGGAGTGCGAGACGCCGCACTCCCGCGCGAGCAGCTCGTGCTCCTTCAGGAAGGCGTACTCGCCGTGGACCGGGAGGAAGTGCTCGGGGTTGAGCATCTTGAGAATCTCCGTGAGTTCGTCCCTGTACGCGTGGCCCGAGGAGTGCAGCCCGTCTTCCCTTTTCATGGCGATTTGCGGACCCCGCGCGGCGATGGCGTTCATCATGCGCATCACGCGCTTCTCGTTCCCGGGGATCATCTTCGCGCTGTACAGGAGCAAGTCGTCGGGCTGTAAGGTCAGGAGGTGGCTCCCACCGAAGGCTGCGCGCGCGAGTTGCGCGCGGTCTTCGCCCTGGGACCCGGTTGTGACGACGATGAGTTCGTTGGGGTTGACGTTTTCAATTTCCTCCGCGGGTACGAGGTCGTCGGGATCGATCGGATGGATCCCGGCTTTCTTCGCCGCCTCGAGGTAGGTGGTCAAGGACATGCCCACGAAGGCGATCTTACGCCCGGAGGCGTCGGCGGCGGCTTTGACGCCGTACAGGCGGTGGATGTTGGACGCGAACTGCGTGGTGATGATCCGGCCGGATTTGTGTCCCAACACTTTTTGCACCAGCGAGTCGCGGATGAGCGACTCGCTTATCGTCCGCCCGGGGGACAAAACGTTGGTGCTGTCGGACATCATGAGCGTAACGCCTTCCTTGCCCACGCGCTCGAACTGCGCGCGGTCAAAGTTGAGGCCATCCACCGGATTCTCGTCAATCTTCCAATCCCCCGTGTGCACCACGGTTCCCGCCGCGCATCGAAAGATTAACCCGCAGCAGTCCGGTATGGAGTGCGTGACACGCACGGCTTCCATCTCGAACGGCCCGGCTCGGAACCGCTCGCCCATGTCGATCACCTTGAACCGGCTGCCATCGCCCCACAGGTTGAATTCCTTCATCCGCCTCTGGATCAGCTGCATGGTGAACAAGCCCGCGTAGATGGGCGTACTCGGGTCTAGCGCGGGGATGACCCAGGGTAACGCTCCGATGTGATCCTCGTGGCCGTGGGTGATCAGCACCGCCTCGACTTTATCCCTCCATCGCGCGAGGAACGAGACGTCCGGTAAGACTTTTTGGATGCCGAGTTCCTCGTGGTCGGGAAACATGAGACCGGCGTCCAGTAAGACGTACCGGTTCTCCGTTCCGACGAGGGCGCAGTTCATGCCGATCTCGCCTAGGCCGCCCAGCGGGAGGAACTTGATGGGCGCGTCGTCGATGAGCCCGCCGGGGGATTCGTCGAGTGGGGACGTGAGGGAGTCCAAGCCGGGTCCCGCGTCGGCGTACGCCGGGGATGTATCGCCTTTGCCTGCCTTTGCCTGGTCTGGGAACGGTTTATTGTCCTGGTAGCGGAGGGTCGTGCCGAGGTGGGATTTGCCGTCTGAGGATTCGCGGATCTTGAACTTGTTGCCGCCGCGGCCCCTGCCTCGGCCCCGCCCTCTTCCTCTGCCTGTTATCGTCGTCGGAGGGATCGTCGGTTAATGTCGAATCGGGAGGACGTGAGGGAGGACGAGGCGGGCGTGGACGACTGAGACGAGCGGAAACCTAGATGAAAAAGCGTCGTTTGGGGGCGCTGCTTTATTGAGGAGAAGTCGTGATGATGGATGGCGCGCGCACCTCTGCCGCGACCGCGCTGGCCCTCCGCCGCGGTGATCCCGTCGTGTTCGAACGCATCGAGTGCCGACTCGGATCGAGCGGACGCGCGCTTCACGGTCAGATTCACGGACGCGCCCGCCATCGAGCCCCGGCGGAACGCCAGGTTGGTGCCCTTGTTTGCGCCGACGTGGCAGGCCGCCATCGCCTGTGCGGCCCGCATGGATGCCATCGTGCGGAGGTTGCGTCGCGATGTGAGACGCGAGGACTTGGTGGCTAGTCGCGGTGCGTCGGTTGGAGGTTTAAACTCGAGTGCGAATGAAACGAGGTGGTCCGCCGCGGTCGAGAGTGAGCGTCGCCGAGGGGGATTGTTAGGTCTGGCGACACTCGCATTCCGGCGCCGTTTTTTTCACGAACCGGCATTTTCACGACAACGTAATCAGTCACAAAACATTACATGTTTGTCCTAATATGCATTAACGCATGACTGAAATACATACCGGATCTCATAAAGAACAGGATATTTCGCGGGAAAACGTGCTCGGGCAGTCATGACACACAAACGGAAGGTGAGATAAGATTTTCTGCAGCGGTGACTCAAGAATCCTGGGTCTAAAATGAACGGCAAAATCTGAGGCTGCCAGTTGTGCACATTCGAGGGCACCTCCTCAGGCACCCTTCGTCTTTGTGAGTCACGGCACCGCCCGAGGCACTTCGACTTGCGCGCGCATCTCCCGTAGACGCACCGCACTTGGGTCATATCGCAGCGCACGCGTCGACAATGACGATGACGAGCGTCATCGCCGGGGCGCGCGTGTCATTCGCGCGTCCCTCCGTGAGACGCGCGGACCGGCGACGAGCGTCCGCCCCGGATCACCACAGACGGAACAACGCTTCCAACATCGCTTCCAAGCCCACCGGTGGCCGGGCCCGACTCAGCCTCCGGACCCGCGGCGCGGTCGAGACCGCGGTGGCCGAGCCCGAGACGTCCACGTCGTCCGAGACTGAGGAAACCCCCGCGGCGGTCGTCGACGAATTCGTGACGGTGAGCGCGGGAGACGGGACGGTGCTGAGGCGACCGAAGGATCCGCGCGCTAAGCGCGAGAAGAAGCGCGACAAACGCTCCGAGCAACAGTCGTTGGACCAGCTCGACATGGAGCAGAACTTCTGCGTCCTCAAGCGACGGTACGACCCGGAGGCTATCAAGAAGGAGGCGCTCGAGCAACCAGTCGCGCTCGCACGCAGAGGCGCCGTCGTCGTCACCAAATTCGCCACGCTCTTCGCGCGCAAAGAATCGCTCCTCAAGCTCGACGCCGAGGACGGCGGCACGCGCTACGCCGCCGAGCTCAAGAACACCCTCACCTCACTCGGCCCGCTCTTCGTCAAGCTCGGCCAGAACCTGGCCAACAGGCCAGACCTGGTGGAAGAAGAGGTCATGGAGGAGCTCACCAAGCTGCAAGACCGCGTGCCGCCGTTTCCGTCCTCTGAAGCTTTCCAGATCATGGAAGAAGACTTTGGGAAACCGACGAGCGAGGTGTTCGAGGTCATCACGCCGGAACCCGTGGCGGCGGCGTCCATCGGGCAGGTGTATAAAGGCACGCTGAAGGACGGCACGGAGGTGGCGGTCAAGATCCTAAGGCCCGGAACCCGGCCGCAGGTCATCTTAGATTTGTGGATCCTTCGAACCGCCGCGGAACGCATCTTCGACGATTGGTGCCGCGAGAACATCGGATGCACCGCGACGCTGCTCGTGGACGAGTTCGCGGAGAAGCTTCTGGAGGAGCTCGATTTCGTGCAAGAGGCGAATAACCTGCGCGATTTCAAACGGAACTTCGCGGACGATCCGAGGGTACAGATCCCGGGCGTCTACGGTTCACTCTCCTCGCCGCGGGTGCTGGTGATGGACTGGCAGGAAGGCACACGGTGCACCGCGGAGGGTGCGTTCGAATCCGACGAGGCGCTGCGTATATTCCTCCAGAACGGCGTCGAGAGCGGTTTGCGCCAGCTCCTGGACTTTGGACTCTTCCACGGGGACCCGCACCCGGGGAACGTCCTGGCGTTGCCATCCGGAGACATCGCTTACGTGGACTTTGGAAACGTCGCGGAGATTTCTAGAAACAATCAGGAAAATATCATCGACGCCGTGGTCAACGTGATGAACGGCGACTACGAAGGACTGGCGGAGTGCCTGGAGAACCTCGGGTTCTTACAGGAAGGGTGCGACGTGAAACCAATCGCGGAGGGTCTCGCCGACGCGTGGAGCGGCGAGCTCCTCGGAGAGATGGCGGCGACCGGTAACTTTTCGTTCCGGGGTTTAACCAGGGAGTTCAACAAGCTGCTGTACCTCTACCCGATCCGGGTTCCCGAGCGGTTCTCGCTGGTGATTCGCGCGCTTTTGACGCAGGAGAACATCTGTTTAACGCTGGATCCAAATTTTAACTTTTTGGAAGCGTCTCTTCCGTACGTGGCTCGGCGGTTGCTCACCGACCCCGACCCGAACCTTCGCGCCAGGCTGCTGAAGGTGGTCATCGTCAAAGGGCGGTTCGAGTGGGAGCGGCTGGCGGAGCTGGTTAAGATGGCGGAGATTGGCGCGCAAGGCGGGGTGAGCCTCCCGGTGTCCACCATGGTGGAGCTCGCGGCGGACGGCGCTAAGATGCTCGCCACCGACGGCGTCATGCGGACGATGCTCATGGACGGGCTCAAGGCGGTTTCATTGCGTGAGCACGTCGCGCAGGCGTCCAAGATGGCGCTGCTGGTGTGGCAGCTCACGATCGGCAGGTCGTGGGCCAACTCGGTACCCGGTCGGTGGCTCAGGGCGCGGCGCGTCGGGTTGGTGTACAGACTCAAGCTCATGTTCGCGAAAACGACGAGTTCGGATCTGCGCAAAGATCGCCCGAAGAATCGCGGCGTCGGCGGGAGCTGGGACGAGTCCTCGCCGGTGCTCCCGGGGAACGAGGATTGGAACGGGGTCGCCGCGGCGTGAAGGTGGAGGGTTTCATTTTTTGTGTATCAGTAGGTACGTCCAGTCCGGCGCGAGTCTGTTATCAATGTATCAAGAATTTTCATCAAAAAAGTTTTTTATCGTCGTCATCGGCGCGGTCCTGCGCGTGATGGCACGTCGAACCTCCCTCGCACATCACATCTTCCGTGCCACGTTGTGTCCCGTGTTCCTGTAGTGTCGAAGCTCGATGATGGAACGGTAGTTCGACACTACAGGAACTGGGCCCTGAGCTTTTTGTTCTACGTGGCACTGAGATGATGTGCGAGGGAGGTTTGATCATCGAAAGATGCCATCACGCGCAGACCCCGCGTTCGTTCGTTCGTTCGTTCATTCCACCACTCACGCCGCCTCTTCACCGCCCCGCACGGTCCCTTCCCTGCTCTGCGACGGCGTGATGGACACGTGCTCCGCGGTCACCTTCCCGTCCCCGCCCCGCTCCCTTCGAATGTTCACGACGCCCCTGTAAACAAAACACGACGTCAGTCTAATCGCCCGTACGAAAATTAAAATAAGCTTACCCGTCGGACCAAAGCGCGTTGGCCACCGCGTCGGACAACGCGTGCGGCCTCGCGGCTTCGTTCATCCGTTCGAGCGCGTCCATCTGCGACGGCGAGTTTGGGTCCTGGTGTTCGCCGCCGAAGCCGATGGGGTGTCGGGTGCCTTCCTCGTCAGTGTAGTACAGTTGCAGCCCGTGTCCTTTGCGACCGCGGAGCGGCCCGACCTCGACGCTGATCGCCATGTCCTGCGGCTGGAAGTTGTAGCCGCTCTCCGCGAAGTACGCGTCGTCGAGGCCAGCCTCTTCCTCTTTCGGCGTGGACCTGCAGTGGGTCAAGCCGCACAGCCGCGGGTGCCATCCGCCGTGGCAAACGTCGATGAATTTCACGATGAGCACGGTGGCAAAGACGCTCCACGCGACTGCGTAGGCGATGGAGAACGCCTGAACACCGAGCTGGGTGCCGATCTCGCGGATCGGGTGGACCTCGCCGCCGCGCAGGACGATCTCGCCGAACCCGGCGCCGCCGAGCGCCGGCGCGCACCACACCGCGGTCAAGAGAGCGCCGACGATGCCTGATGAAAAACAGTAACTCAGATCCGCGGGCAGCAGAGAAAACAAAAAAAAATGAAAAAAAGCGCACCGCCGACGCCGTGAATGCCGAAGACGTCCAGCGAGTCGTCGTAGGTGCCGATGGATTCTTTCACGTAGGTGCAGAAGGTGAAGCACGTCGCGCCGGCGACGGCGCCGATGCAGATGGCGGCCATCGCGCCGATCGAACCGGACGCCGGGGTGACCCCGACGAGTCCGGCGATGGCTCCGGAAACCATCCCCAGCGAAGACGGCCGCCCGTAACACGACATCTCCACCGCGGTCCACCCGACGACGCCAGCCGCGCTCGCGATCTGTGTCACCAGCATAGCCTGCCCCGCGATGAAATCAGCCGCGGTCGAGCTCCCGGCGTTGAACCCGAACCAGCCGACCCACAGCAGACTGGCGCCGATGTTGGTCAGCACCAGCGAATGCGGCGCTTTGGGTACGTTGGGATACCCCGCCCTTTTACCGATCATGGACGCCACGGTCAGCCCCGAGGCTCCCGATGAGACGTGGACGACGATGCCGCCCGCGAAGTCGATGGCTCCGAGGGAGTGGAGGAACGCGCCGTCGCCGCCCCATACCTGGTGCGCGAGTGGGCAGTACACCGCGGTGCTCCACAGGATGGCAAAGGCCCAAACCGCGGTGAGCCTGAGCCTTTCCGCGAACGCCCCTGAGATGATCGCGGTTGTGATGCACGCGAACATGCAGTGGAAGGTGACGAAGATGCTCGCCGGGTAGTTGCCCGTGGATGAGAAGAGGGAGATGCCGGTGAGTCCGCCGTTGTGGAGGGATCCGAAGAAGGAGTGCAGGTTGTACCGTCCTTTTTCCATCTCCACATCGGAAAACGCGATTGAATACCCCCACAGGACCCAGACGAGCGTGACCAAGGCGACGGTCGCGAAGACGTTGGATGCGGCGTTGAGCACGTTCTTCGGGCGCACGAGCCCGCCGTAGAAGAGCGCGAGGCCGGGGATCGTCATCATCAGCACGAGGATGGTGCTGGTGAGCATCCAGGCGGTGTCGCCGCTGTCGAGGGTGGAGAGGAGCTCCACACCCTCCGAGAGTTGGTCCTGGGGGAGTTGGTCCTGGGGGACATCGACGACGTCGCCGGGAATGAGGGGGATCTGGAGCAGTTCACGCGCGTTGGAACCTGCGCTGAGGATGTACGCGCCGGTGGAAACCATGGTGTCGGCGGTGGATGCGATCGTGGCGCGTGAGCGTGTGAACGAAGAGCCGGTGCGTTCCGATATATCATATCGTCGCTCTCGTTCGTCTCCTCCGAGAAATGTTTTCAAAGCAACGACAGAAAGACCACGACCGAGGGCAACCCTCTTCACTTTCGACGCCGCCATGGAGACACGAAGTAAGAGACGAAAGACTGAGCCGGTCGCAGATAAGATCCGACGCGGCGAGATATCGGTCGTCGTCGCCATCGCCGAGGAGCTGCCAGACGTGTTCTACTCCGAGATACTGCCCAAGCTCGACGGGAGGGCAACCCTCAACTTGGCGCAGGTGAGCAAGTGGTACAACGACGCGGTGTGGAGCGTTGAGGGCGTTCGGTCGTTGAAGGAGAAGATGCCGCACTATTCCTCTGAACCGTTGAACTGGGCAGCTTATTGCGGCAACGTGCCCGCGGTCAGGGCCCTCCTGAAGTCTGGGGTGGACGTGAACTTCAACGACTGCACGCCTCTGCACTGCGCCGCTCAAGAGGGCCACACGCCGGTGGTGAAGGCGCTGATTGAGGCGGGTGCCGACGTACACAAGGAAGCTTACCGTGGCTTCACATCTCTGCACCGGGCCGCCGTCACAGGTCACGCGCCAGTCATCAAGGAGCTCATCAAGGCGGGCGCAGACGTGAACACCACTGACGATGACGGCACGACCCCACTCCACTACGCGGTTCATAACAGAGACGAGGATTGCGCCGCCTTGCTGCTCGCGCACGGCGCTGATGTCCACAAAGTTGACTACGCAGGTAGAACACCGATGAGAATTGCCATGCAACGCGAGCACAAGAAGATGATCGAGATGTTGAAACAAGCCGGCGGGTGATGCCAACACTTAGCTAGCTAGACATTCAAAAAAAACAACTACTCGCAAAGCGCCCTCGCCAACCCACGCCTCGCGTCCGCGTCGAACCCTATGCGGTCCAAGTACCCCTCCACGGACCCGTACCCGTCCCTGACGTACCCCAACGTCGATCGCATGACCTCCTCGGGGGCGCCGTGGAAACGCCTGTAATCGATAGCGGTTCTATCCCCCTCGATCTTCCCGCCGCCCAACGCAGCCTTCCCGCTCCCTTGGCTCCTCGTGTAGTCCGCGACGATCGCGTCGTCACTCGCGCCGCAGCAGTGCAACGCGAGCGCCGCGACGAGCCCCGTCCTGTCTTTCCCAGCTTTGCAATAAAAGGCCGTGGCGGCGCTCGAGGATGTCGCCGAGAGCACCGTCAACGCCGCTCGGATCTCGGGCCCGCTGCCGTCGACCATGACCTCGTTCAGCAGAGCTAACCCGCCGTCGTTGACCTTGCCGACGAACAGTTTCCGCTGGTTAGTGTCGTCGTACAGTTTAGCCTGCATCGTGTACACCTTCGCCAGTAACCGTTCCGTCCCTTGCATGCGATCGTAGATAGACCTGTAGTATCGGTCGTAGTCCAGCAAAGGGGTGTGGTACCTCACCGCCCTTCCGGCGTCGACGTCGTCGGTGATGGACGCTCGGAGCGCGGCGATGGCGGCCGAGGTGGATGCCGCGCCGGTGGACGGATCGGCCGCGTCCGACGGTCGCGTGAAGGGTCGAAGTTCGAACCGGGACTGCAGCGACCCGGGCGTCGCCTCGAATTCGTCGGTGGATCTTAGATCGAGAAGCCTCGCGACCTTTAAGGTGGACGGGCCGACGATGACGTCCGCGTCAGCCTCGCTGCATTTACCGGGCGTCGCGGTGCGGTAGACGCGCCCGGGAGCGACGCACGTGCCCGGGGTGGATCCCAGGTCCCTCCAGTTGAGGACGCTGCCAAAGTCGCTCGCGCCGGTGCCCTCCGCCTTATCCCGCCCCGATGTGGTCGTCGCCGCGTCGACGTCGCCGCCGGACGCGCGCGATATCGCGCGGGATCGACGACGCGAGGTCGTTCGACGCGCCACGCACGGCGGCGCGATGGACGGCGACAGCACAGCGCTCATGACACCCGTCGTGCCGGTGCCGCGAGCTCTGAGCGAGTGTGGGCACTCGTCATCACAAACTAAAAGTTTCACTGAAATCTCGGATTTAAAGTACGCGCAACCTACGAGTGAGCGCTCTCGGTGCGCTCCACCAGCTGGTCCCACCGCTCCTTGTGAAGCACCTCGTCCTGCAGCCGCCTTCTCATGCTCCGCGTGTGGCTCGCCAGGTGGTCCTTCACGCTGCAACGCAGTTCGTCGAACGCCCTGTCCCGCGCGTTGACGGCGACTTGCACGGACATGACGTCGAGGCCCCAAACCTCACCCTCCTTCGGCGTGTCATCCTCCTCCTCCTCGGCACCCTCGGCACCCTCGGCACCCTCGGCACCCTCGGCACCCTCCTCGGGTGCACCCTCGGCCTCGCCCTCGCCCTCCCCTGGTTCGGCGGGCGGAGCCGGTGGCGTCGGCGGGGGATCTCCGGGCCATCGCAGCGGCGGCAACTCGATCGGTTCGTAGCCGCAGGCGCCGGGCGTGAGGTCTTCCACCGGCACCGGCAGCCACCTTCGTTCCTTGAATGGCCGGCCTCCTTCTGTGTCCCGTCGCTTGGCCGCCTTCGTGCCCCCGTCCGCGGCTTCGTGACGCATGCGACGGAGCTGTTTCAGGTTTTTGCGCGTTAGCACCTTCGGGGCATCCGCGCCCGGGCCGTCCTCGACGAGGTCGCCGGGTGTGACCAGATCGGAGCACAGCTGTGCGACCGCGATGGACATCTTGGTCAGCTTGCGCTCGAACGCGGACGAGGCGGCCGCGATGGCGTCCGTCACCGCGGACGCCTCAGTTTCAAGCTTCTCAAACGCCTCTTTCCCCCGAGTAGTCTCCGACTCCACCAAAGAGTCCCTCTCCGTCTTACGTGACGGCAACGCGAGCTGCGGCCGCATGAGATCCCTGTGCCTGTGTCTGTCCCCGACGAGCCGCTTGGCATCCCCAGCGTGTTTCGCAGCCTCCGCGTGCATAGCCTCGGCGACGTGCCTGCGGCCCTCCTCCAGTAAATACTCCATCGCGGTTTCCACCTGGTTGCTGACCAGGTCTTGCAGCGTGAGAACCTGCAGTCGGAGGGTCGCGGCGCCCTCCTCCGCGTGCCTCGCGGCTTCCTCGCGCAGCTCCACCACGATGGCATCCTTCGTGGCGGACAGGTCCTCGGCTTTCGCGGGAATCGCGTCCGGTCGGGTGATCGTGGCGACGTCCTTGTCGGCGTAAAAAGGCTCAGCCGCTTCCTTCACGCGTTCCTTACATCGCTCCACCAGCTCATCCATCTGCGACACGACGGTGGGGTACTGTTCATCCTTGGCGTGCCAGCCCTTGAGGTACTTACCCCCGGACGCAGCCTTGACCGCCTCCGCGGCGGCTTTCGCCTCCTCCTCCTTCGCCAAGATCTCTTCATCCGGCAGCTCAGGCTCGACGTCCTCGAGGTTAAAGGACACCTCCGGAAGCTTGATGTCGGTGGACTCGGCGAGGATACCGACAAACTTGCAACGCGCCAGTAACATCCGCCTGAGCCGGTCCAGCGAGCGCAGGGTATCCACCGCGGCGCCCTCATCCTTGGGAGCGCGGAACTCGCCAAAGTGGTCCACGGGTGCGACGTATCGAGCGCCGTCGCCGATCGCCTCGACCAAATCAATCTCCACCGCGAGCGCCGCCGCCTCCTCGTCGGACTTGGCGAGCAGCGCCTTGAGCTGCGACTTGGCCTCCGCCATGCACTTATCCACCGTCTCGATGAGCTCCAGGTCCTTCCTGTGGTGCGGTACAGCCTCTTCGTACGCCGCGTGGGTCTCATTCGCCAACGCGGCGGCTCTCTCTTCCATCGCGGTGAACGTGGCGTCGTGTGACTCCTTCGTGGCTACCGCCGCCTGGTCCACGCGCGCCAGTCGTGCCTTGTACTCCTCGCAAACCTCCGGTGAGTACTCGCCGCCGTTCTCGCGGGTTTTAAGAGTCTCCGCGATGAATTTGGCGTTTGACGTCTCCGTCGCCGTCTTATTTCGCTCCGCTTGAGAGCGCAGCGTAGCCGCCAAATCGACGCAATGCTTCCTAACGCGCTCCACCTCGCGCATCTCCTCGCGCCCGCGGATGTCGAGACCTTTCGTGGACGCGCACTGGCCGAGCGAATCCTTCAGCGCGGTGATCTTGGCGCACCGCGAGTCGATCGACGCGTTCGCGTCGTCAATCGCCTTGGCCATCCGCTCCTCGTTATACCTCGCCGTGGACGCGATTGAACGGAGGTACCGATCGAATCGCCGCCGCTGGTCCAGCAGCGCAGCCTTCCGCGTGCGCGCGTTCTCCTCCTCGAGGTGCCCAGCACGCGGGCGGTGGGACCGGAGTGAATCTTCCAGCTCGTCGCGTAAGTCCTCGATCTCGCCCGCGACGAACGCCTCGGCTCGAGACGTCACCAGCTCGAGGTGTCGCTCGGCATCCTCCAGCAACGCGATTCGCGTCGCGGTGAGCACGGGCGATACGTCCTCCTCGGTGACGTCGAGGTCGGCTCGGACGTGCGGGATGGGTTTGGGCGGGGGCGGGGTTGGCGGTGGATGGAAGGTTGGGTTACCTTCCTCGTCGAGAACGGGTTCGCCGTTTTCGTCGAGGATCGGCTCGCGCTCGTCGTCGGAGTCCGAGTCGTCGTCCGCCGCTTCATCCTTCGTTTCCGTTTCGTTCGCGTCGGGCTCGGTCATCGGCTCCTCGCCTTCGGCACCCTCGGCACCCTCGGCACCCTCGGCACCCTCCGCCTCGGGCTCCGGCTCCGGTGGTTTGGCGAAGACGCTCTCGTAAACCGAGTCCCAGACGGCGAATTTAGCCCCGGACGAGGTGGTGATCCACTCGCGGCCCTCCTCGGCTTCATCCTCAACCTTCCACGCGTCGGACTCGCGCCACACGGACGGATCCGTATCCTCCGTATCATCGGTATCATCCGTATCATCCGTATCCTCATCTTCCACACCGTCCTTCTCGAGATGCGGCTCGATCGACCCCGAGGGCGGTTCCTCTTCGTCGCCGGGAGCGTCGGGAGCCGTCATCAGTTCCTCACCCTCGGCACCCTCGGCACCCTCGGCACCCTCGGCACCCTCGGGCTCGGGCTCCGGCTCCGGCCGCGGCGGCGCGTTGGGCACGAGCCGCATCACCAGGCACAGCCGCCGCTGATACTCCTCGTGCGCCTCGCTCTGCCGCGTCGGGTTGGACCGGACGATGTCACCCATAGCCGCGTTGAAATCGCGATAGTTGAGCTCGATGTCATCCAGCCGTTGCGTCGCGACGTCCACCGCGGCGTCCAGCGCCGCCTCATCCGCGGCGATGGCGATGTCCTCGCACGCCGTCGCGAACGCCGCCTCCTTCGTATCGTCCGTCTCTTCGTGCTCGGCGCGTTTCGCCTCGAGATTCGCGAAATTATCCGCGTGGATCGCCTCGGCTTCGTGCCGTCGCGCGTCCCGCACCCTCGCCGCGCGCGACGCGAACCGCACGAGGCACTCGCACTTACGCCGCCACTCCGCCCGCTGCGGCTCCACCATCGAACGCACGCGCTCGATGTAATCGTCCGCGTCAGCCTTCCGCTTGTCAAACGGCTTGACGCAGCGTTTGCGCACCAGTTTGGTTCGAGTTCGCTCGTCCATTATAGCACCGGCGTACTCATCCACCGCGCCGCGTAACGTCTCCAGCGCGTGTTCCGCCTCCACGCACAGCGTAGCCTCGAGCTCCTCCATGCGTCGAAGGCCGAGCGCCACCGCGCCGTCCCACGCGTCGCACCTCGCGAACAAACCTGTACACAAATCACGACGTCAGTCAATCGAATCCCCCATATGAGAAATAAAAATATACGTACCCTTCGCCCACGCCTTCACGCTCCGCGGGTTCAGCTCGCCGGGGTCCACGTCAGCATCCTCGTCCGGTAACAACTTCTTGAACGCGTCGATGTGAGTCACCAACGAATCGCGCGCCTTGGTTTGGTCCTCGGCGAGCTCTCTGGTAACTTCCAGACGCGCCGCGTTGTCCGACATGTGGTCCGATTCGATTAAATCGACAAAGAGACTCACGGATCGCTCCGTCCGCAACGTTCTCCATCGAACCATCGCGTCGTCGTACGATCGCCGCTCCCGTCGCTCGCGTTCAATCTCGCGCGTGCGCAACCGCGCGAGGAGCTCAGCCATACCCCGTCGGTCCTCGATGGAAGCGGCGTTGATGTCCATCGTTTCACTCGCCGCGAATCGCTCGACGTCGCCGCGGGTGTGATACGCGATGGCGCACAGCGCATCCACCGTGTGCGACAGCGCGCGCGCCATCTCCTCCTTGGCGTCCATCGACGCGTTCGTCACGTCGAACTCCAGGCCGTCGATCCAGGTTTGTCGATCGGCGAGCCGGTTAGTCACCGCCGAGTTCCAGATTTGTTCGATATCCTCCGTCTCCAATTCGACGAGCGCCTCGTCGCTGGCGTACACGGCGGTCTCTTTCGCGAGTGATTCGTCGGACGCCGCGAGGATCTCGCGGAAGTCGTGGACGCGGCGCGCGACGTGCGCCCTGGCGCGTTCGGTGAGCCTCTCGCGTTCATTCGCCCACGCTGCGGCGACGTGCTCGTGTCGGTTCCGTCTCGATTGCTTGAGGGCGGCGACGCCTGGGAGGATCCTGTGGATGCCGTCCCATGGGTTGGCGCAGTTGTCTCGTTCGGAGAGCGCGCGAACCTCCGCGGCGCCTTCGCCGAAGTGCGTCCGCTGGAACGTCGGGTCGTCCGGGTGGCGTAGGATCGTCCTTTGGAAGATCTTGGGCGGGACGGTTGCGTTGCTGATGCGTTGCTTGGCGAGCGAGGCGAGGAGTTGCTGCTCGGCGGATGCGAGGATGCGGTGTTCGACCTCGCCGCCCGTGTCGGTCATGTCGCCGGTGCGGCCCAGCGTGGCGGCCTGGCTCCGCGGAAGGTGCGCCATGGTACCGGAGGGAACGACGCCGGGCGCTCGCGCACGGTCAATAAAGATGTGACCCCCGGGTGGGCGTCCGGGCTCCCACCACCACGCCCCGGCTTCGCTCGGCGCCTGGGTGCGGCCTTCTCTTTCCCTGCTCGCGGCTGGCCGGCGGCGGTGTCCACACCCGACCGCTCGTCGCGCCACCGCACTCTGCGCCCCCGCAGCGCCTCGTCAACCTTTCCACATTTATTTCCCCCTTTTGGCACCGTGAGCTAGTTTCGCGAGGCGAGTTCTCGTCCCCTCCGATGAATGAAACTTTGTGGTCGCGGTCGTCGTGGCTTCACACGCGCGTGGCGTCGGCATGGCGGCGAAGCGCTCGCTGGCGCGCGTCGCCGGCCTGGACGTCGACATCCTCAGTCGCCTGGAATCCCAAAACTTTCGAACCTGCGAGGATGTCCTCACCAGGCACCCGTTCGATCTGGTGGAGATGCTCGACGTCAACCTGCCGGTGGCTGAGAAGATCGTGGCGTGCGTCGCGCGCGCGTGCTGCCCTCGGCCGGTGACCGCCGCGCAGCTGCTCGCGTCCAGGACCGAGGATCCAGCGGGGGAATTCACGGATCCACCGACCGGGCGCGACGCATCGACGATGAACGACGGGGGAGGCGCGTCGACGTCGGGCGCGGGATCCTCGGTCAAGACGAAGAAGACCCCGGCGTACGTTCGCGCACACCTCGACGCGCTGGACAAAGCGCTCGGCGGAGGCGTGCCCACGGGATCAATAAGCGAGCTCGTGGGGCCCGCGGGCGCCGGGAAGACGCAGATGTGCCTCACGCTCGCGTGCGCGTGCGCCGCGCCCAGGTCATGCGGCGGACTCGAGTCAGGCGTCGTGTTCATCGACACCGAACAAAAGTTTTCGTCCCAGAGGCTCGCCGAGATCGCAGTCGCCAAGTTCCCGGCCGCGTTCTCCCCGGCACTTAACCCACCAGCACACGAACGCGAGCTCGAGGCGCTGACGTCACGGGTCCTGGTGCTCACACCGAGCACGCTGTCGGAGATGCTACAGCGGTTGAACGGGCTGGAAGAGGCGCTCATCGACCGCGGCGTTCGTTTATTAGTCGGTAAGTTTCTTTTTGTTTCCGTATGGACAATTAGAGGAGGACTGACGTCGTATTTTGTCAACAGTGGATTCCGTCGCCGCGTTGGCTCGAGCGCAGTTCGGACGCGGGCAACTGACGCAGCGGCAGGAACTGCTGGGTCAGATCGCGTCCGCGCTGAAGCAGCTCTCGGAACGGCTCGGGATGGCGGCGTTCGTGACGAACCAGGTCACCACGCGATGGGGGGGCGCGCGAGCGGGGCACGAAGGGATAAAGGAAGACGGCGACGGCGCGGGGGGCGGCGGCGGCGGCGACGCCGACGCCGGCTCCGTGACGGCGGCGCTCGGGACCAAGTGGGCGCACTGCGTGAACACCCGCCTCGTGCTCGAGGGTGCCGAGGGTGCCGACGGGAAGGCGAATGACGGGGAGGATGCCGGGTACCATCAACGCCGGCGGGTGATCAAGGTTGTAAAGTCACCGCGGTGCCCTCTGGTGGGGTTCGAGTGCGACGTGTACGCGGGAGGGATACGTGTGGACGGGGATAAGGTGGTCAAGGTGGATCCGAGCGGGGCGGACGCGCAGGGTGGTATCCGCGGCATATACCAGGGCGCGGCTGTGTGACGCTTCGAGAGGTACTCTGAGAGGGTCCGGCGCGGTGTGCTGAACGATAACATCACGTCGCGATTTGATTAGCCTTTGTATTAGCGTCTGGCGATTTATCGCCAGGCTTTTGGGTCAAGACAAGCACCTTTACCCCTGACGGGTGGTGATTCACATCCTACTCGAAACACGTGGAACTTTGGACGACGATGGGCGGTTTGGAAACAGCTACGTTGGAGTAAAACAGGCAATAATTCATGGAAATCTACAGGGCGCACGCGCCGTGCGTCCGCGCTCCGTCAATCGCGTCGACGTCACTTCTCTCTTCTCTTCTCTCTCGACTCGAATCCCTCGTTCGTCTTAGCGCATCTCCAAGAATTGGCTGGGCGACATGCCGTCGCCACCCTCAACCCGCACCCCCATCGCCGCAGCCGCCGCCGCAGCAGCCGCCGCCCCCGCCCGCGTCTTGCGCTCCTGAGCGGCGAGGAACTGCTCCGCCTGAGCGTAGTCACCCGCGTTCTGCTGCTCCAGCTGGCGCATCACCTCGAGCACGTCATCCGCCGGTCGCGACGCCGCGGGCTCCTTCGTCTTAACCGCGCCCTGCGACGCGATGTCCGCGCCGGACGCCGCGCGGCGGAAGATGGAGGACAGGCGCCCGGGAATGGCCGCGGCGCCACCCTTGAGGTGGGGCGGCGACTGCAGGCCCGCGAGCTCCGCGGAGATGCCCGCCATGCGCGGCACGGGCGCGTTGGCCGGGGGGGTGATTTTGGACCCCGCGCCACCCCCGCGTTGCTTCCCGCCCGGCGTGTCGAACCAACCGAGGCCAGAGATGGAAGGGGAGTCTTCCGCAATCTGGGGCATGTCCGCCGCCTTGGAGGAGTCGACACCCTTGGACGCCTTGCTCGGCGGGGCCATGGTACCCTGGGCTCCGAGTTGGCCAGAGGCGCCGGGGGTGGACCTGAGCACCGTGTTCTTGCGCCCCATGGACCCGGGGGATGAGAGCAAGGACGCGTAGAGGTTCCCTGGGGACCCGCCGGACATGCCGGGGAAGTTGGCGAGCAGCGGGGACGCGCCGCCGGCCATCATCGTGGACAGCGCGCCGAGCGGGGAGGACGTTCCGTTCATGTTCTTCGCGGGGGATCCGCCCATGGGTCCCATCGGAGGGTTGGACGCGTCGCCCACGCCGTCAAACAAGCCGTCGATGCCGACGCCGCCAAAGGGTGAGCGGGGCGGCGCGAGGTTGTGAGCGCCGAGGTTGTTGGTACCCTCCACGCCGCCGGTGTTGAACATGGAGGTACCGGCGCCGGGGCCGTACCAGCTGTTGGTGCCGAGGCCGAACGGGGACGGCGCCGCGCCCGACGCGCCCATCGGGGACATCATCGAGTGGAGGGTGGCGTCGAAAACCGCGGCAGCCGCGGCGGCTGCGGCGGCGGGGTTGACGCCGTAGGTGGCGGGGCCGGATCCGCGCTTGGCGGCGAGCGCGGCATCTTCGGCAGCCTTGCGCTTGCGTCCCTTGGGCCCGGCGGCGGCGCGCTCCGCCTTGGCGGCGGCTTTGGCGTGTTGCGCGTGTTGCTTCGCCATCGCCTTGGCCTCAGCCTTGGACTGCTTCTTGGCGGAGGCCTTCTCCTCCTTGCTGGCACCCTTCTTCTTCTTGCCTTCGCCGTCGCGGGGGGTATCGGCGGCGGCGAGGGCGTCGAGTCCACGCGCGACAGCCTCGTCAACCTTGCGCTTGAGGGTGGAGTTCCAGTGGTTTTTGATGGCGTTGTCGGTGCGACCGACGAACGTCTTGGCAATCTCGGCCCACCTGTTGCCGAACTGGTTGTGGGCGAGGATCAGCTTGCGGTCCTCGTCGCGGCTCCACTCCTCGCGCTTGATCTCGGGGTTGAGGTGGTTGTACCAGCGCTCGCGGCACTGCTTGCCGATGCGGCCCGGGAGTTGCTGCGCAATCTTGGACCACTGCTTAGCGCCCAGCTGGCCGACGAGCTCGATGATCTTGGCATCCTCCTCCGTCGTCCACGGGCCTTTGACGAGCTCGGGGTTGAGAACCTTCTGCCAGCGGTGCAGGCACTGGACGTCCGTGCGCTCCTCGAAGTACTCGGCTGTTGGATGGAGGTGTCGCGAGGTGGGCGCGGGGGATGACGGTCAGTTCGAAATTTCAAAGTTTTCAAAGGGGCGTGCGGAACGTGAGGGGGCGTTCGAATCTGCGGTGGGTCGGAGGGTGCGTGAAGGGTCGTGAACGCACCGATCTTCTTCCAGTTCTTGCCCTTGTACTGCGCCACGGCGCGGCGGAGGATGTCGTCCTGATCGAGGGAGAGGGAGGGCGTGAAGGTCAGCGATACGCCGAGGGCGCGTGGGGAGGTCGGTCGAAGTCAAGGCTTTGAAAAAGTCGTGATTCCCCGGCCGCCGGAGGATGCCCGGAGACGGCCGACGTGGACGCGCCGCGGGTGGTATTCGCGGGTTTTGATCGCGCCACGGATGGATTCGATGCGTGTTGTGGTACGACACGCCGCGAACCTATCCGCGAGCGCGCCGTGTCGCGCGTACGCCGCGCGGGGACCCGAGGGGCGGTCGTCGGGGACGCGAGAAAATCGAGTTGAGAGCGCACCTCGTCGGGGGTCCAGCCACCCTTGGCGGACCTGCGCGTGGGGCCACCGATGCGCCTGCGGAGGATGGTAAAGGGTCGGGATCGCGGTGAGAACGAGGGTTCATGAGTCGATCGATCTGTGGGACGCGAGTTCGCGGCTCGGGGATCCTCGGAGAGGGACCGCGAGGGGCGTTCCCGGGCGGGGGCGGGGTCAGATTTCCGGGGAGCTCGCTCACCCTTGCACGGGAGGAAGCAGCGCAGCCTTCTCGGTCATCTTGGACATGGCGACGGAAACGCGCGACGCTACCCCGACGCGAGGGGAAGAATCGGCGCGGGTGAGGTGAAACGGACTGGTGGTCCGGTCTCCTGCACGAATACGTGCGTTGGGTGTCGCGACGGGTGCGCTGGTACCGCGACGCGTCTTGGTGTGAGCGCCCATCTTCGGCGTTCAAGTTGACACTTGAAAAAGTTTGTTCGAAATTCTCGGCATTTTGATTCTCGACATTTTTGAAAAGTAGCCGTTGATTGGATAAACGAGGCGTGTGTATGTCTATTTGCATGTGCAACATATTCCATAAACGAGGCAAATTTTCGAATGCGCAGCTGTCATTCGCAAACTTTGAAATCCGAAGAGGTGCCCATCGAGGTCGGTTTCGGAGGTGAACCTCGGTCCGGCCGAAACGAGAGTCGAGGGTGTCATTACGTTGCGTCATTGTCGGGGCACGCCACCTTCGCCGCGACATGCCCCCGAAGAAGAAAGGGAAAGAGGACGACGGGAAGGATGCCAAGGGTGCCAAGGGTGCTCCAACGAAGGCGTCCACCGCCCCGTCCGCGTCGACCCACTTCATGCTGCTGCAACAGTGCGTCCCCGGGACCAATCTCTCCCAGAAGATGCAGAGTGCTCACTCGTCGTCCCCCATCCCCTAAACACAGGACCCAGCACAGCAAGTACGAGCTGAACGACATGCGCAGACGATGCGAGGAGCTGTGAGTGACACGTGACCCTAAACCCTAAACCCCCGCCACCCCAGGGCCGACGACTCGTCCCCGGGGATGGGAATCCCCGTTTTGGCAACTCCGATGAACCTCCCCGCTGAACCCCGCTGAACCATTGACCCACCGATCCAATACATCCCAAATCAAAAACAGAGTCCTGGAGAACCAATCGCTGACGGATGAGATGGAAAGGCACGGTGCCGAGGACTACGTCGCCACGGAGTACCTCCGCAGGCAACTCAAGGATGCAGTCGCGGGCGTCAAGCGATTGGAGAAGGAAGCCGCGGCGAAGGATTTAGCGTTCGAGGAGCGCCTCGCGTCGCACGCCTCCGCGGCCGCGTCCCGGGAGAAGGAGCTCTCGGACGACCGCGATGTTAAGGTGGCCGCCGCGGAGGCTACCGTCGCGGAGTACGAACGAAAGTTCGAGGCTGTTCGCGAGTTCAAGGAGGATTACGAAAAGGTTGAGGCGAGGCTGACCGCGAAGAGCGAGGAGTGCGAGTCTCTACGTCGCCAGTTGGACCAGAAGGCTGCGGACGGCGAGCGACGGCTCATCGCGGAGCGCGGGAAGCTCACGCGCGAGTGGGAGCAGAGGTTCGAGGACTTGAAGCGTCGCACGGAGGCGTCCATCGAGGACAGGTACGACTCGGGAGTGAAGCGAATATTGGAGCAAAATCGTCGCATGGTGTCCGAGCTGAAGCTGCACACGGAGGTGACGGCGACGAGCGAGTCACGGGCCAAGTCGCTCGCACAGGAGAACCGACGGCTGAGGCGTGAGCTCGATCTTCGACGCGAGATGGAGGGGCTCTTCGCCAAGCGGGGCATGAAGCAGAAGGAAGCGGCGAGCGAATCCAGGGAAAAGATGCGCGATTTAGAGCGAACCATGTGCGCGTTGGCGGACAAATACGGGTCTGAGATCGAGCTCGCCAGAGCCGAGGCGCGTGAGGTGAAGGCGAGCGCCGTGGACGACGCCGCGCGGACCCGCCGGCTGCTAAAGGCGAGGAGCGACGAACTGGTACAGATCAAGGGCTTGGCACGGGAGGCGGTGCGGCAGCGGTCCGAGCTGGAGCGGTTCATGATCTCGTCCCTGGACCACTGCAAGCGCGAGATGGAGGCTGAGCGGGCAGGAGGTGGAGGTGGCGGGGTGAACACCGAGGTCCTCGGCTCGAACACGGGCGGGACGATTGACGTGTCGAAGATGTCGTGGACGGAGCGCGAGCGCGTGTTGCGAAGAACGTTCGCGAGGATGAATGCATCCGCGCCGAAGGCTTCCGGAGTCGGCGCCGGCGGAACCGCGATGGACGGCGCGGTGTCCGAGGCGGCACCCCCGAGAATCATATGACGCCGGCGGCTGTACAAGTACATTCGATGAAATCTCGAGACTATCAGGGTCGTATGATGCGCGTTTTTCGCTTCTTCTCACCAGTCGCCGAGGTAGCCGCGGCCGGCTGACCTACCCGGCGCCCCGCCCCCGAGGTATCCCCCGTTGTTCGCACCCACGTTATCGTCCCGATGCTCCTCTGTGAACGTCTCCTCGCGCCCGTCGCCGTGCCGGATCGTCGTGGTCGTCTTCGTCACCCGCCGCCCGTTGACGATCACCGTCTGCGACTGGGTGCTCTTACTGTACCCGCCGCTGTGGCCGCCGCCGCCCGACGAGAACGACGACTGGAACGATGAGCCGCCGCCCATCATGTCGTGGTGCGCGTCCATCATGCGGTCCATGCGGTCGAACATGCCTCCCATGCCACCGAACCCTCCGCCCATGACCCCGCCGCCGCCGCCGTGGGGCCCGAATGCGCTCATCGATCCCATGGCTCCGCCGCCGCCGAAGAAGGGATCTTCGCCGAAAGGATCCCTGGAGAAGCCGCGTTGGCCCCCGTGTCCGCCTCGGCCGTTGTCCATGTACCCCGTCCCGCCGCCGCGGTTCATGAACGCGTCGCCGTCACCGAAGAAGTCGTCGAAAGGGTCCCGCCCGCCGAACACCTCGCGGAAGATCTCGAAAGGATCGTGGTAGAACCCGCCGCGTGGCTGGTACCCTCCTCCGCCGCGGGAGGAGGCGCGCGAGGATGAGCCGCCGCCGCCTCTGGAGAAATCCCCAAAGCCCCCGAAGCCCCCTCCGGTACCGCCGGATGCGGCACCCTCGACGCCCTCGATGCCGTATCGGTCGTACGCCGCGCGCTTGTCGTCGTCGCTTAGGATCTCGTACGCGGCGGCAACCTTCTTGAACATGGCCTCGGCGCGCTCCTTGTCGTCGAGGTTTTTGTCGGGGTGCCAACGCACGGCGAGCTTGCGGTACGCGCGGCGGATCTCGTCGCCGCCCGCGCTCCGGCTCACCCCGAGAAGGGCGTACAGGTCCTCCTCCATCCTGACGTATCGCACAGCTGTGTTTCTACCTCGGGCAAATCCTTCGGCGTGTTTCGAAGGTTTTCGACGGCGCGGGGTTGGACGATGCCGGCGACCCGCGGTGTCTGCGGCCCGAGTGTGACGTCGAGATGCGTCCGCGCGTTCGCGATTCGCCGCGCGAGCCCACACTGCGCCTCGGGACGACGTGAAGAGCACTCAGTACACGGCGGAAAAGGTTGAGTGGCGGGAGAAAACGCTGGAAACTTCTAACGCGCTGCCCGAGCCAACGAAAATACTCGCTTACGCGGGGGGAACCATTTGACCGAGAGGCTCGGACGCTCCGACCGCCGGCGTCACACGCGCCGACGCCACCTTCCGCCGATTGAAAGTCGCGCGCCGTCGGAGGAGACGTGGACTATGCCATCCGGATCGGTCGAGGTGCGCGATACACCCCGCATCCCGCCCAAGCGCGTCTCCACCGGCCGTCCACGCCGCCCGGATGTCTTTTCACGACATCACGTAACGCCCCCGTGCCGACACCCTCTGACCGCCACGACCCCGACCCCTACCGCACCGCAGGAGAAAGAGAACGTCACACACATCGCGGATAAGCATTCGCGAGACATGGACCGCGGCTACCACGCGAGGCTGCGCGCCGCGGCCGCCGCGGCGGCGTCGGCGAAGCCCCTCTCCAGCGCCGAGACGAACGTGAGATTCGCCTCCGACCCCTCGTCGAAGCTGAGCAAGGAGACGCGAGATGCCGCGCGGCTCGAGGCGCTCCGCTCGGTGGAGGAGACGCTCGCGCGATCGCGGCGATCGTCGACGTCGCCGCCGGGGTCATCCTCCGCGCCCGATCCGTCCGTCGCGCGCGCGGGATCCTTCAACGACGCGGCGTCGGCATCCGTCCGCGAGCAGCCCAGGCGCCCGCCCGGGCTGGAGCGAAGCGTATCGGACGCCACCAACGTCAGCTCGCGCCGCGACGCCATCCCGCCCGCGGCGTACTACCCCCCGCGATCGTCCTTGTTCAACGTGGACATCGACACCGACAGCTCGGAGTCGTCCGAGAGCGGATCGCCCGCCGCCTCGGACAAGGAGAATGAAAACACAGCTGTGTCCGAGCCAAACGCGGCCGACGCGGATCCCGAGACGGACGCTTGGACGCCGCCGCCGCCGGACTCACCCGCGGCGGCATCCGAAGACGGATCCGTCGAGGATGCCGCCGAGAAGGGTGCCGAGGGTGCCGAGGAGGATGCGCGGGCGTCATCCACGGGCGCCGACCACGCCGAGGCGCCCACCACGCCCAACGCCGCCGAAGGGGATTCGGTCAACAAAGGATACCGCGGCGTGTCCGAGTGGATGGACGCGGTCGTCGCCCAGGCCAAGGCGGTTCGACAGGCGACGGGGATGTCGCAGCACTCCAAGCCGTCCGCGCAGACGCTGGCGAGCGCCGCCGCGAGCGGCAACTCGTTGCGCGCGGCTGAATCCATCGGAGCCGCGCATCTTAAATCGCCGCCAATCCTTCCGGAATCCGGAACCGACAATCCGCCATCCGCCGAAGGTTCCTCACTGAGGAAACGCGTGGACTCTAG
>Ga0302114_10000457_pt1 | contig 28555 bp, 26 predicted proteins | sample AG5_Surface_MG_FD_203107 | JGI IMG/M metagenome (GOLD analysis project Ga0302114, IMG submission 203107) | Marine microbial communities from Western Arctic Ocean, Canada - AG5_Surface | ecosystem: Environmental > Aquatic > Marine > Oceanic | place: Canada: Western Arctic Ocean | collected...
AAAATAAAAATGTCGACAATGTATGGAACGAATAGACCGTGATGTTTGATAAACGATACCAGGTGAGTGTGACATTTTTTGGGTGTGACATTTTTTACAGTCAAACATTTTCCGAATAGTGTAGATGCGGCCGAATATTCTGAATTTCATCAGGGTGTGACAATTTTAACGTAACTTAACTTGATTATGATATAGTTAATAAGGATAAGTCGCTTACGTGAACATAAGCGGAATCTTTACACTGTTTGCCCGCAGGAGTAGTGATCGTAATAGGTAGTCTATTTAATTTCTTACACGAATGAAAGGTATGAATATATATATATGTAGTTATATCGCTATCATAGTTATCGATAAAAATTTCGTAAAATAATACCTTCGTACCTTCGAAGGTACCTTCGAAGGTACCTTCGTAACACTTTATATTACCTTCGTTCGTAGGTCTTCGAACGTCGAACGAAGCAGCGGGGGAAAATTATTCGAAGACCTTGTTTAATACATACGAATGCAGGTAACTTGCTTGATTGTATCCTTGTAATCAAGTGGTTGCAGCAAGAAAAGATCTAGCCGCCCGGCGAGCTGTCTCACTGAAACAGGAAGATTGAATATAATCTGGCGGCAGAGCTGGCGCACACGCTTCTCATCAATTTGATCCCAAGTTGAAGTGATTGACCTCGCTCCCACGAACATATATTAGAGTCCTTGCCCGACTTGGGTCCAACCTGACTCCAGTGGCCACTGTTGACCTTCAAAAGCGCTGTGGCATGAAGGTGGTGACCTTATTTACCGGCATTGGCGGTATGGACTTAGGGTAAGTTATTCCCGTTACATCAGCGGCTTCGATTGTCGTGATATGGTGCGGCACTGCGCTTTCCCACTTCGTCATGTTAAGTTTCCCGCGACCCTCCGAATCTTCTCAACCGTGCATGATCTTGTGGTCTCGTCTACTTGTTGTTTGCAGGTTCTCTCAAGCTGGTCACGAGGTGCTCATGCAGGTTGAGAGTGATGACCGTTGCGTGTCCGTGCTGAAAACACATTTCCCTGGCGCGCGTCTTCATCGTGAAGTCAGCAGCCTCCAAGAGCTTCCTGGCGAAACAGAAATCCTTGCCGCAGCTGTTAATTGGCCGGAGCACGATGGGGAGAGGATTGAGAAGCCTGCACAAGAGCATTTCTGGCTTCCAGCTTCCCGAGCGTCAGCCATGGCTGAACACGAACACATATTTCGCCTCCTTGCATCCCGTTCAGTCCCTTGGGTTGTGCTAGAAATTCCAGTTGCACTGCTTGAATGGACCACTTCAGCTATTCCAGGTGAGAAATATATATTGCTTTTTGCTTTTGCCCTCTCAAACTGTGTAGCATTTCGAAAGTTTGAATTCGCAATTGCAAATCTTTCACATGTACCCTGCACAGCACGCCCCCCTCATTTAGCGAAACTGGTCAAGGATCTTGAATTGCTCGGATACAGGTGGGCATACCGTGTTGTTAATCTCCTCGGTGAGTTCGATCCCCACTGGACAATAACTGGTGAATTTAATTTCAAGTCAGAAGCGAAATATACCGATGTTTGGAAATGTTTAAGTCGCTGAATCACAATACCTAAATGTTTGTTCCTGGCCCGATCTGCAGGATTTGGCCTGCCTCAGCGCCGCCAACGGATATTGCTTGTCGCTAGTACACATGGAGATCCACGTGATGTTATCTTTTCGCAGTCCAACCAGTGTCGTGGTGATTGTGCCAGGCGAGGGTCCCAGGAGTGCTACAAGTGTTTCACCACTGATCCGCATTATGATGAGCCAGTGCGGATGACAGCATGCGTCGATCTTTTGCAGAAGCGCCGCCCACCCACTCTGCATGAAACAGAAAACCTCACCCCGCGAAACGCCTGCCGTGTCTGCATTGTCCGTGAAGATTTAAAGTCTGCGAGCATGTTATCGGTTGCTGATGCCGAGCGCCTAATGGGCTTTCCAGCAGGTTGGACAAGCGCACCAAAATGTTTGGTTGGAATGGGATCTGCGAAGGACCATACGGAGTTCACGGAAGTTGATCATCTCAAGGATGTTTCATTCATGGTGAAAAAGCCAAGGCAGAATATAGTCAGGCAGTGCAAGGATCTACTTTCACTTCATTCCGAAATTGATGTCCCGGGTACCTACGAAGCCATGGGAAAATACCGCGACGGGTCTCGTGATGACTGTGAACGACATTTTACATCCACGAGGTCCAGCTTGCCCACAATAGTGAAGACAGACATTTGCTCCAGTGCTAAATCTATCGAACGTCAAGTTTCTGGGGAGGGCGTCGGCGAAGAAAGTGTCATGATTACTGCAGAGGAGGCTTCTAGAATCGTTTGCATGTTTCTAGTTGTCACTGCAAGTGCCGTGCCCATGGCGAGATGGATCGGAGAACAGCTGAATGATCCTTACAGTAAAAAATTTCACCAAACTCAATTTGGTATTCCGTTTCACAAAGAAATAATTGGCGGACTGGATGCCCCTGAAGGACGAGTCTGGCCTCGGGCTGCATGGAATGTTCTTCCCCGCGTCGGGGCGGGGTCACAAACTGAGCAAACGGTCTGGAGCGGCCGCCATGCGTTGCGTGATAGTTCCGATATGCCAGTTTGCGTGCCATACACCCCTCTTGGTGATTTTTTGCCGCACAGTGGAGTCGCGCCATCGAATGAGGCTGCAACTGCTTATATCTCCGGCCTTCAGATATCTCATTTCGATATTCCCGATTTTGTCATCAACATCCTTGACCCCTCCGGCTTTGCCACTGCAGCGAACGCAGCACAAAGGGGTGGTGAGAAACCCCATTGCACCGATTTGATTAGACTCGAAAACCTCGCTGATCTTGCATCAGCAGAGCCTTCAATCATATCAGGCCAGGGTATCAACAAGGACAAGCTTCCAAAAATGGATGAAAATGCTGGATCGTTAAATGATGTCATGTCAGGTTTTGGCTCTGTAGATGGCACAATGTTGCGCGTATCTGATCGAGTGTCACCAGCAGAGATTGTGAATATCACCGTTGTTGACAAAAGTGACAAAGGTGAAGTAGCAATTGAGTGTGATCTCTCCGGAGCCGAGGATGAAAGCAACCGAGGTGATCCATTTCTGGCCGGGAAGCCTGTGTGGGCACCCTGGAAGCTTGGCAAAGGTGCAGATCATGTACTCTGGCCAGGCATTTCTCTTCACCGTGAGCAAAACAAGGAAATCATCCCTGACGCAGCTTTGAAGATGAAGGTGAAGGGCTCGTCGGCAGATTCGCATCAGCTGGTGATTTTCTTTGGCGATCGCACGTATCAATGGTTGCCGACATCAAGCTTATTCGATTTTAGGGATGGACGGTTTGAAGACCGCATGCGCCAAAATGTGAAGAGATACGCGGCCACATTCCAGCGAGCTTGTGAGGAGGCGAGGGTTTGGTGTCGCACTTGGCAGAAGGTTAAATTTCAAAACCGTATCGAGAAGCGTTTACACGGCGAACAGTGCGACCTGATCGATGCAGAGGGTACAGGTACCAAACCTCAGAGAGAGAACATAATTACTCGATGCGCCGGTCAGAACAATTCATCCGAGAGACACACTTTAGATGCATGCACTTTCGAAATGCTGCCTGGCCAGAATACGGCAGCTCTTCATCGCATATCCGACAGCGCGCGGCTGCCTCGAAACGCAAGCTTTAGATCCGTTGCCCTTACAAGCTCGCTTGGATCATCCGCTGAGCCTGAGCCATGTGGCATTTGCCGCATTTGTCAATCTCGTACCACAGCCGCAACTTGCGCAGCACTGAGCCATGTCAAACAAAATATACAGCGCCACCTCAAGTGCCCGCATATACATGCAGTGCAAATGGCGCGCACGGGTCACACGGGGGCTTTACTTGCTCTTCGCCGGGAGAACGCGCTGGGAATCAGGGTTATGCTCTTGATGGATACAAATGGCATGTTTTCCTGTGGAAAGATCAGCTCGTTTGACAGCACACGGTTCTCACACAACATTAAATTTGATGATGGGGTCGTAGTAACTAGGCTAATGTTGTGGGATGAATGTGTCCGGATTCTGGAGAACCAATCAAACCCGTGCTCGCACGTGCCTCTACGGGTCTCATTGCAAGCTGCAGACCATTTCAACTTTGGGCTGACATGCAGGGAAGCGTCTGAAAAAACAAATGTCTCAGGAGATCAGGAGATGATGCAAGAACAAAATGACGACGAGTTCACAACAATTCGGAAACGCAAATCACCTGACACATCGCTAGATGAGTTAGGCTCAGCTACTATACGATGCGAGTCATGTGCTCGGGCACACAAGGGGATAGCATACTGCATCGCCCATGGACACAACTGCAAGAGTGTCGGTAAGTCGAAGTCTGCAGCACCCAATACAAACATGCATAACGCAATGTTCGATTCCAAGGCCGAGGCTATGCCCCGTGCGGCGGCTCGCCGTGGTGGCAATGGTAAGTTTGTGGTTTCCGAGTCGGTTGGGGCAGCACTCGCAACTGCTGGTGTGGAAATTCCTGAGCGCTGTGCCCTTTGCATTCGCCGTAAGAAAGGTTTGGCACACTGCTTGAAAAAAGGTCATATAGCAGGGACAGAGACTGCAGCAGCTATAATCGTTCCTGGCAGCCTTGCTCGTCGGTCTAACAACTGTGCATCCACCGCACGAAAACAACACAACGATAAATTTGGCGCGACACCTACTGAGTCCCAGCAGACAACCACGCCTGCATCAAATCTGCTCGGAAGGAACGCTCGTCCAAAACATCAAGACTCAACTGGGACTACCCAAAACGATGCTGCGACAACACAAGCGGTTGCAGCAGCGGCATTGGCGGCAGCATTTGCAAGAGCAGCTGCCAAAACGACTGCGCGTTTTGATGTTGGCAAACTCTCCCTGGGCTGAACACCTATATATCGTCATGTACGCCTAATATTTCCGGATGCACACATCATCATTATTATTATCGTTTTCAATTTTGACATACCTTCCGAAGGTAATAAATATCTCCAGGAACAACCGGGTAGAGTCCACTTAGGTCGGTCTCGATTGTATATATATATAAAAAAAGGTAATAAATACGAACGAAGCGAATATCAAACGAAGAAGGTAAATCCGTTGTAGGTGCCTCCCTGGTGATGGAAAATGGATGGAATTGGAGTTCGCGGGAGGCTTGTTTGGGACTAGTAGTCTGGACGGGCTCGAGATTGTAACTAGGGTTAATTATTACCTTCGTAGCAAGCAGTCCAGGAGATGCGTGTATGTTTCGCCCGTATCGCCAGCAAGCACTGTACATATCAAGCCGCGCGTCGTTGGCGACGCGACGAAGGAGCATCCGTATCGTCTGGCTCGGGTGTCTCGCGGCGTCGAGTTCTATCGTGGCGCGGCTGCTGCGGGGAGAGCGCGCGGAGGCGTTTCATCCCTATTTGCATGTTTGGCGCCGAACAGCATATTGGCAAGCGGCACAGTCCGCTCGCCGTCCTCACTAGGCCTGACTAGGCGCCATAGGAAAAAAAACACGCACGACCCAAAATGTTTGGCGCGGAGCGCGTGTCGATATCTGCAACCAACCAATGTTCGTGTGGCTGGTAATCTTATTGCCGCCCGAAAGTCAATGATATGGAAAATGGATGAAAATGGTATATTATTCAAGTTTATATTAAATAAGTGATAATAGTTCGTACTACAACCCCATACATGTTTTAATATAATCCAGTGATATATTAAACCAGTTTATATCATATACTCATTAATAAATAAGCGAACGAACGATTACGAATAACACGTACCGAAGGTAATAATAATGACAACTAACGTTGTACGTACCGCGTCATAAATAATGTTACGATAACCTTTATTTTATTACCCCATGTATTCTGAATTTCATAAGCGTGAACATAAGCGGAATCTTTATAATGTTTGCCCACTGGAGTGATTGTGTGGATCGTAATGATAAAGTCTTTACGTTCTTTAATATGTTCTTATTTAATATAAAATCGTTATGCATAAAAAAATGACACACCCTTACTTATGAAATAAATTCAGAATATGTTTAAATAACGATAACCTTGCTTATTTATATTTAAGAGTCTTGATTGCTCATTATCGACAAATTCACGAGTTTTCAACACTTAGATGTTCGCTTTGTGCATTCGCTGGGGGATACCCGGAATGCATTTTCGGAAGGTTTTGTATCTTTCCTAACACCCGAAGTCATTCATCTGGACACCCCCTTAAGCGCGCGAGAGGAGGCTTTCTGCTGTGCACTGGCTCGGAATAAACTATGTATGCACCCGATTTCGTTGCAATGTCACCTTACACCACATTATCTGCCAAGCTTTCGACGAGTAATTCACGGAGATCTCAACACACAGCTTTTCGGTCACTCAATTTCTCGGCAGGTTATTTTATTCATATTTCAAGACACTGGTCGGAAAGGAGGTAAGACAAACATGAATTCGCCTCGTCAAATACCCCCACTCAGTTTGATAGGCCACATGCGCCCGTACATTCTCTCATGTCAGTATGATTGTTCAACGTTCGCTTCAAACGCAGGTAACTGTTGAGCTTAAGAATGACATAGCGATTTCTGGAGTTCTCGTCTCTGTTGATCAGTACCTGAACATCAAGTTGATGAAAACGAAGGTTGTCGAAGAGGAGCGGTATCCACACATGAGTTCTGTGCGAAACTGCTTCATCCGCGGCTCTGTCGTCAGGTATGTGCAGCTTCCACACCAATTTGTAGACATAGACATCCTCCACGATGCCACTAGACGCGAAGCCAGGGGCTCATGAATTGTAGTATCTCAGTTATCTCAGTAACGTTGAACGGTTGCAACCTCTGTGCACCTGTAGATCATTGTTTAATTAGCCTGATAATGTTTTCTAGTTGCGTTGAATAGGAAGGTAGATGCCCCGATTAGGTGTTCTTGTTCATGCCCTATGTTCATTAAATCTGCTTCTCAAGGACTTTAATCGTCTCAGCAACAAAGATGCAACACAACTGTTGACCAGTGGCGTTTGTGAGCCGTCGGGCAGCAAACGGAGTGGGCAGGATGTCCACTGCAAGGAAAAAAGCTTGCAAAATTTACCGATAGTGTTAAACGAAAGCTGATCTGGTGTTTCTATGGGTTAGCTTTTGAGTGGTGGGTGAAGTCTCAGCGGAAAAGAAATTTTTTTTCTGAACGGTCGTATTCTAATACGGTGTTCAAATTATTTGGCTTTGCGCAGACAAAATCATGAAATTCCATTAGATAAACTCGTCACGCCATTAAATAACAGCGGGGAGCCTGTCGTGGTAGTTTTTAATACACGCTTACTTGTTTGATCAACCAATAATGGTACTGCGCTTGATAATCAAGATTTTAACATCAATGGTCGCTTTATGATCAAAACCGTTTTATTCATTTGAGGTTGAGGCAAGCCTTTGTACAGCCAATGCAGGTCTCAGAAAAAATGTTGTGCAGCAGAAGAGACAAGGCGTTATGATCAACGATAATGCGGTTGTACCAAGTAAAAGGAGGTAGAGCTTGCGTTGAACAAGTCCGAAATTGGATGCGCGGGCCAGCAAGACAAATGAGAATTCCCCCACTTGAGCCATGGAAATTCCAACCACGACAGAAGTTTTGGCGTCGTATCCAAAAGCTCTGATCACAAGTGCTGTCAATGAGCACTTGAAAATAACAATGACTAAGAACGTGAAGAGTAGGACATCCAGGTGCAACCAGAGAAATTTCGGGTTCATGACAATACCAATTGAGGCCAAAAACAAAGCGGCAAGTATGTTGCGCACGGGTTCAATATTCTGTAGCGTTCTTCCAGCAAAAGGGGTCATGCTGATCATGAGACCAGCTAAAAAAGCGCCCAGCTCAATACTCAAACCCAAGTGTTCGCTCATCCAGGCAACAGTCAAACAGAATGCGATCGCGACCTTCAACAAGTGAGCACCCCAAAACAATCAAATCTGTTATGTTTTGACATCTCGCCAGGGAAAAGCAAGAGAAAAAAATACACTCAAGATGACTCGAATGGTTGAGTGACGCACCATTTGGTATAGATCAATGCCGTGTCTTGAGACAAGAAAGAACGTGGCGCGGACAAATGTGCGCGATATGCTAAGTGCAACGCATATGAAAATAAGGGTGGCCATTGCAGTTCGCAACAAGGAAGCGACTCCCTCAATGATGCCATGGCTGCCACCAAGAACAGGAAGCAAAGCAATTAGCAACCCGATCGTACAATCTTGCAAAATAAGAGTTCCCACAGTAATCTGTCCGGAAACAGAATGAAACATTTTTCGCGCCATTAAGCACTTGACCACCACGGCAGTCGATGACATGGAGAGGAAAGCACCGATGAATATGCCCTCTGTTGATGGAGCACCTATAAAGTCTGCGACGACCCAGCATAAAAATATCATGAGCAAAATTTCCAGAGTACCTCCAGCAAGTGATACAGCTTGAACGCGGCGCAGCTTTGAGAAAGAAAATTCAAGGCCGAGTGTAAACAGTAGAAATATTACTCCGAACTGAGCCAGGGTCTCAACCTGACAATATTTTCTTATCGTTGAGGAAGTGAAAAAAATATGTTCACACAAACACGGTATGTACCTGCACAAGCTCGATCACTAAGCCCATGCCTCCTGGACCAATACACGAGCCTGCAATAAGATAGCCAGTGATCACCGGTTGCCTTGCTAGACTACTCACGACGGCCCCGGATGCTGCACTCACAATGACGATGATTAGGTCGCTGATGAGGCGAAGGTCTAAATGTACGGCCAGAACAATAAAAATCATTTGAAGCAGTCTGCCAAACGCAGTCAAGAATAAAACCTGAGTCTCGTGAGTCGGCCGAACCTTGCTGCAGCTCAAATGCTCCTGATCTTGGGTTTGATATGACAAACTCGTTGTCCAACACATCGATGAGGCGTGCTACGTCCCCGACGTGCCGTTCTTTGCTACTTAAAACGCGCTCTAGATCTCTTGTGCTCAATTCCATTCGCTGCAGGAGTGAGTCTGTTCTCTCCGGGGTTGAGGTAAACGCAGAGATTGACTCTATTATCTGTTCCTCTTCAAATAAATCTGCCTTCTCTGGCAGAAAGATATTTGAAAAGTCCGCTGTGCTTGTATGGCCAAATCGCAAAACGGAATCGACAACAGCTCCAGCTGTACTGGCAGTTTTGTTGAACGACCTTCTCGGTGCTGTTCCTCTCAAGGTGGCCACATCTACATCCTCGATATCTGTTAAACTTTTTAAACGAGTCTTTCCGAAATGCACCGCGATGGTATGTTTTGAGGTGGGATCGTCGAATTCTCGCACGAGTTCACGTTCAGCAAAAGCGACACTGTCAGCTTCCGTCAGGACAGCGAGCGAGGGTAAATCATGGATTCGTGTTCTGAGATCAGGTCCGGGCTGACGTACGGTCACTTGTTTTGAATCGCCGCTAAACAACTTTCTTGCAGATGGCTCACTGCTGACTCCACATAAACTACACCAAAGCACCAAGACGCCGACTGTCAGTTTCGCGATTGCACGTTGGCTTGCCCGAACGATTAGCATATGCGTGATATCTTCTGTAGTGAGATTTCCGTTCTCGTCGAGCTTTTCTTCGTTGCCATAGTCGAGAGCCTTCCTGTTTCGGACTTACCTTGCTTCGTTCGTAACCGAGCAAGGGAGAATTGAAGAACGAAGTGCTCACGTTCGGTCACGGGCGATGGTCTGAGAGATGTACCTTCGTAAGTTTATTAGAAGGCACCTGAAGGTAGTATTTATTTCGTTCATATACGTTCCAGCCAGCACCGGCATATAATATGTCTCGGTCGTCATCCATCATATATTTATTCATTTACCTTCTTATTTATTTCCTTTATTTGTTCGAAATAAAGTAGTGATATGTAGAGTATGATATTTAAATATATTTAATATATGATATTATTATATATTATTAATCATATTCGGCATATATAGCCGCATCTACACTTTTCGGAAAAGGGTTGACTGTAAAAAAAGGGGGTACGCTAAATATAGGCCGTTCGCCCTATGGGCCTAATTCCAGGTTACGTATGGGAACATAGTCACTGGACTCGTTTTGGACTCGCTCTGGACTCGCTTTCAGCCTGTTTTCCAAGCTTGGCCTCGGATGGCCTCGGTTTCAAGTAAAGAGATCCTATGGGCAATCACTCTCCGGAGGCTTGTATGGCACAGGCAAACAGTCAGATAGGTGGCACAATCGGAGATAAGCCGAAACGAAAGAGTTTTGATTTGACGCAGCCTCCGCGCACGACGACACCACGTGCGTCCGAATAATGACGGAGAGTGGTATCATTTTACGAGGTCATCGGCTTATGGGTATCATCACGAGCAAGTCCTTCACTGAGTGCTACGCACGTAACCTCCGTCCTGAGACATGGCGCTGGTGGTTATCCGGGTGCCCGAGGAAACATCTGTTCTTCGTCCCCAGCACTGGCAAAAGGTGGCCAAATAAATCTACACATCTCCTCCAGAGGCACTTTGAGCGCCCATGACGCGGTATTCTTGACGGAGAGCGACATCGTTTCTCTGCTTTTCACGGCTCTGAATGCCATGACGAACATGTCTCTCAGCAAAGTCTTCTTGAGATACTCGCTATCTTCGCCAGTAATGGCCCGCCCGTGCATCTGATGGGTCGCATCACAGTTGAAGACTTTTGCCAGATTGGTGCGGGGGGCAGCCTGTGTGTTGGCGCGCACCTCCCGACCGTGGATGATAATTTCAGGACGTACCGTCAGTGAAGGACCTACTCAATATACCGTATAGAAGCTGATGACGCCATAACATGATACCACTCTCTGTCAAGATTCGGAAGCACGCGGTGTCGCCGTGCGCGCAAGCTGGTGCCATGTAGACTCTTTTCACCTCTCGATTTTTTCCATCTCGAATGATGACATGTCTCAGGTAGGGGTAACACTATTTGCCCATACGGATTGGGGCACGTGAAACTATTTGCCCATACGGCTTGATCCCCAAATTGCGTTTGAAACCGAGGCCATCCGAGGCCAAGCTTGGAAAACGGGCTCAAAACGGGCTCAAAGCGAGTCCAAAACGAGTCCAGTGACTATAATCCCATACGTAACCTGGAATTGGGCCCATAGGGCGAACGGCCTATATTTAGCGTACCCCATACTCGATCCAAGTAATAATAAGATCTGTTATTTTTATTTGCGCGTTAATATTGTAATTATATTAATGCATTTTACAACTAACCATCTATCCCTCTGAGGCTATGCCGACCCACATGGAGCGAATCACACACAGTCCTCGTTCGATCCTGTAGAATTATTATTATTATATAAGATCTTAATATATCTTAATTAGATTTATTTGTGTTGTATTTATTATTATACATACGTGATATATATAGATATGTTGTGTTAATATAATATAATATAAAGATATATAAGATCATAAAGATTATCTTATTATTAATATATTCTGGATTTCAACCAGGTGCGATCATCCTCTGATAAGCGATAACTAGCTACGAAGGTAGTAACTAGCTAGCTAGTGATTGGGCTAACGATGTTTATTATGTCTTGAATTTCACTGTTAGCTCCAAAGTTTACGGTCGTAATTTATCAGATCATATATAAGTTATAATCGTTAGGGTGATCGCACACCTGCTGGTTGAAATCCAGAATATCATAATTAGATATAATTAGATGTATTAAGATGTATTTAATTGTATTTATATATATATGATTATTAACTATCTATACGAAATAATAATAAATAAAGATCTTAATAATATGATATAAATAATATGTAATAATGTCTAATAACACCTATCTACCTATGACAACGGAAATGAAAGTACGCCTAATAAATTTTCCTGGAAGAATATAAACCCTCGATCGCGAATAAACATACTTGAAAACATATACTTGAAAACATACTTGAAACATACTTGAAAATTTATTAGGTGCCTTAATAATCAGATTAAAAATAAATAAAGCTTTTAATTTGACCTCATATGCACTTATCGAAGAGTCAGGCCAAGCATGAGCCGCCCTGAGATAAGTGCGCCGCCGCAGGAATTTTATAACGATGGCGAAGCCCGCAAGTACACATCTTCGTCTCGCGTGATAGAAATACAGGACAGACTCACAGAAAGAGCTGTCGAGCTCCTCAACTTTCCTAAGGACGACTTTCCTCGTCTCCTTCTCGATGTCGGCTGCGGCTCTGGTTTGAGCGGGGATCGCCTCACAGAGCTTGGTTATCAATGGATAGGTATGGACATCAGTGAAAGTATGCTACAAGTCGCGCAAGATCGCAACATAGAGGGGGGCGTCATCCAATATGACATGGGCCACGGCTGCCCGTTTAGGCCTGGAATCTTTGATGGCTGCGTTTCAATATCTGCAGTTCAATGGCTTTGCAACGCAGACCACGCTCAGCAAGAGCCTCGTAAACGTCTAAATACATTCTTCACACAGCTCTATCGCTGTTTGAAACGTGGAGCAAAAGCAGTTTTGCAGTTTTACCCTGACGGTGCAAAGCAAGCAGAGTTAATTACCATGGCGGCACTTCGGGTTGGGTTTTCTGGTGGCCTTGTTGTTGACTATCCCAACTCGACCCGTGCTAAGAAATACTTTTTAGTTCTCGCAGCCGGGTCCTTGGACGGCGTATCGACAGCGAACATGATTAGGGAACGCTTCAAAGCCGGTGAAGCAGATGCGTTCAAATCGGTCAGGGTTAGAGGTCGAAGCAACGCGAGTCTCAAGGGGGGAAAACTCAGTAGTGGTCCTAAGCAGACAGCAAACTCAGGACATCAACACACCAAGGGCAAAGCTTGGGTCCTTAAGAAGAAGCGACAGGCGAGATGCAGAGGACAAGTTATTGCTGAAGACAGCAAATACACGGGAAGAAAGAGGAAGGACAGGTTATAGGCGTTGAAGTTGTCATAAAGGCGTTGAAGTTGTCATAAAGGCGTTGAAGTTGTTTTAAGGGGGGGATGCGTCGGATGGGTTTACATCCTACATTACACGAACGAAGGTACGAAGGTAATAACGAAGGCACGTGGGATTTTGGACTTATGCGCCATCGCTGACTGAGAAGGCATAGAAACGTTAATAATATATATGCTGACTGTTTACCTTTAAAATAATTAAAAACGGTTAGGATATCGAGATGCACATAAATAATAATTTGCATACAATCTTTATTAGCTAGCCACTTTATTTTGAACCTCTTTGCAACAACTTTGAAACACACTGCTGGCTGAATATCTCTTGCGCGTGTGTGAGGAAGAGCCATGCATCAACATAATATGTAGCTCGATATATCGTTATTAGTTGACTTTCGGTTCGTCATCATAATATATTTACCGGTTTGTTAAAATATGACTATATATATATATATTACGAAAATGAACATATATATATAAACAATACCATGTTGTTTTATCTGCCCTTCTTCACGTAATCCCTGTTCCAATCGCTGCATCACATACTATTTTATTTGGCCCTGTCGTTATACTATTTAATTCTATGGCCTTTGGCACGTTGCTGGGTGGGATTTTCTAAACTTCCGTTGATGACCTTCAAGAAAACCCTCCGGGCAATTGAGTCTCGGGCAGTTCTACCGCGCATCTCCATCTGTAGTCCAAGACATAACATGTCAACCGTTGAAAGAACGAATGCAAGGGATGGCAATCTGAACACCCTTGTCATGCCAGCAGTTGACACCGTTGAGGAACGTTTCCCCAACAAGCCGAACTACCTCGATCAGGACACAGAATCTTCGGACGACGCGTCGTCTGGTAACTCTTCAGCGGACGAGGATGAACAATCCTGGATATCTTGGTTTTGCAGCCTGAAAGGAAATGAATTTTTTTCTGAAGTCGATGAGGAATACATTCAGGATGACTTCAACCTCAGCGGCCTCAGCAGTATGGTTCCCTATTACGACTACGCACTCGACCTAATCCTAGATGTGGAGTCGCCAAACGATGACATGCTGACCGAGCAACAACATGAGTTAGTTGAATCTGCTGCTGAGATGCTCTATGGTCTCATTCATGCCCGGTATACTCTCACCAGTCGTGGTATGGTGGCAATGCTCGAGAAATACAAGCAATGTCACTTCGGCCGATGCCCACGTGTCTACTGCAACAACCATCCTTGCTTGCCTGTTGGTACATCTGATGTTTTCAGAACTGCTACCGTTAAAATTTTCTGCCCAAGATGTGAGGTAAGCGTGTACGACATCACTGAAGGACGTCAAGTTTTCCTCAGCCGTTCATCATATACAATGTGCAAAAAAATTAACTATTGAGTTTACTGTTCAGGAAATCTTTTTCCCCCGAAGCAAGTACCAAGGAAATATAGACGGTGCCTACTTTGGCACTACCTTTCCCCATCTCTTTCTCATGACATATGGTTACTTGAAGCCGCAAAAGAGCTCGTCGATGTACGTGCCAAAAATTTTCGGGTTTAAGGTGTGTTCATCGCTTTGTAGTCACTGCTTATAAACATGAACCCATGTCCTGCTGCAGATCCGAGACCAAAATAGAAGTATGAACGACCAAGGTGGTAATCACGAGGATGTTTTTGAAGACAAAATGCATGATCGCAAGTGAGCGGTGACATCCTGCAACAGGCTCGCACACACGCGGAAGCTTCAGACCCTTTCACGTTAGCCTTCCTCGTCCGTGTGTGGCAAAAAAATGTTGACATTATTTGAAGGGAACTTTACAAGGACGTATAGATGTCCTTCCGTCAAATCTCCCCGCAATAATAACAAACCAATCAGGTACAATCGAAGACGAGCGCGACTTCTGAATTCGTCTAGGAACAATGACATAACGACATAACACATAACCAACTCACTTAAAATAGAGGACCGCTAGAAATATTATGGTCATCCAAAGAGTGGTTACCTGAGTATTCGCAAACTGCAGTCAGCTTCGCACGAGGATGAAATCGAAAGTTCTCATGACGATTTTTCCGACAAATAGGAGCTCGCATCAACACGTCTGTTGGAGCAGACAGAAACGATCATGTTTCAATTGTTCTTCTTGGGGACTTTGCTTCTGTCCTCATCTTCATCGTCACTTCGCACGTCTTCTGCAGTGCCACTAGTGATTACCTTGATGGCGACCTTCACAATCAAGGCAAACCAATATAGCTGAAGTACAAGTAATATATACAGGAGTGCAACACATGTCCAAGCACCGAAACCGTATGAAAAGTATCTTCTTGCTTCGATGTGCGCACTCCATACTACGTATGGATAAAGACCAAGGCGCATAATAGCAAAAAGGAGCATAAACACAACAAAAAAGAGGTCTGCTCCTGCCTGCATGAGTTTTTGAGTTTTACCTCCGCGCGCATCGCCTATATATTTAAATTGCTTTGCGATGTGAAGGGGTACATCTGCAGGATCTAGCAAGACCATCACCACAGCACCTACCCGGTTCCAACCGTACGTATAGGAAACGCCTATTAGTGATACCGTCACAAAATGGTGAACCTGCATTTCCCAGAAGTCTTTGCGTTTGTGCTCAATAATCACAGAAGCGGCTCCCTGACAATATCGCGCCGCGTAAAGAAGATAATACACTTTGAGCTCATCAGTCATGAACAATGACTCGCCCGTAATGAACTCTGACCACCAGAGCTTTGAGGGCCAAAACCATTCCTGTTTTGGGACCACCGAGGCTCCGAAAACAGAGAAGGCCCCGTAGAATATCATCTCGAGAGAGCTCTGTGCAAACTTCTGGACTCTTGAGCGCGTCGATCGATTGCCGAGAAGATGTGCAGCAAGTGGTTCGACGATAGCAATGCGAAGCCCCCAATTTATGACGAAGAGACCGAGGGACAATAGGAGAAACACCAGGAAGTCGGTTTGGCCCTCGAAGACGGGTGTGCGAAGCTGACCCTGAGCAAAGGCAGATTTCTAGGAGTCAGAGATTAAATGCTCATCATAAGGACTTTGCAAGTATATCAAACCCATGCGGAGAACCTCGAGGGCCCAATGCTGATAACATAAAGTGAGGCTCACCTTTCGTTGATCACCAAAAATACGGCTGAGAAGTGCACTCAGGAGCCGAGTTGTTTCGTCGAAAACGATCGACCAGCGCGCGATATATGACATGGAAGACCGTAAAACCACCCTCGACCAAACTATTACCTGAGGCTGGCGTGAAATCCCTGAACTGTATCTCGGAGCCGCAACAACGAAGGACGCCCTAAAGTCGTGGAGACAGTCGTTGTCTTTATTTCTTTGTGACAAGAAAGGCGTGTGATATATACTAAATAAACAAGAGATAGAACGTAACATTACGTAAAAATAATCTAATAATAAGATATATATATATAGTTATTATACCTTCGAAGGTACGAAGGTACCTTCGTATCAGACTTTTGAATGTGCTTGCAACGAATGTTGACAAGATAACCGCTTTCTGGCCTCCGAGTCTAGTATTCAGAGTCTAAACGTTCAACAACATGGAAAGTTGCTTAGTTACGTGTGGAAACATTTCGGCTGGGGTATATCTGACATGTTCGGATGAGTGCTATCGAATGTAAAATCAAAACCCCTTCAATTTTTCTTCCATGTCGGAACCTGAAGACTTCGTTTTTCACGCTTCATAGGAATGGTTGGGCTCCTGTGAGCCCTCCTGATGCTTCAACATCTTCACGCACGAGTCTGAACATAGTGCTGGCGTGCTGTTTGCTGGTGCTGTCGGGTCTGTTTAGTGGGCTTACGCTTGGTCTTATGAGCTTGGATATGGTTTCCCTCGAGATATTAGCAGAAGGAGGCGAAGAACAGGAACGCGAGTTCGCCAAGAAGATTCTTCCCGTGCGCGCGAAAGGCAATCTTTTGCTTTGCACGTTACTGCTCGGGAATACTATGGTCAATGGTGCGAACACACTGCAACCTTTTCTGTTCAAAAACTTTTGACAATAGATCTCTCCCAAACCTGGTCTGCAGCACTCATTGCTATTTTGATGGCTGATCTGACAGATGGCCTGGTAGGTCTGGCTTTGTCGACACTTTCAATCGTAATCCTCGGGGAAATTGTACCGCAAGCTGCTTGCTCGCGCTATGGGCTTTACATCGGAGCCAACACGGTGTGGCTGGTTAAAATATTCATAGTTATCATGTATTTTGTTGCCTGGCCAATAAGTCTTATCCTTGACATTATCCTTGGCCGGGATATCGGGCAAGTATATTCTGCTTCAGAGCTACATAAGCTCATTCGTATACATGTTGAAAACCCAGATGCACAAGAAGAGTCCGGTTTAAACAAGGATGATGGCAACTTACTCACGGGTGCCTTGGAATATAAGGACAAAACTGTTGCGGACGTGATGACAACTCTTGAAAAGGTTTTTATGCTAGAGTCGCAGACAAGGCTAACTTTCCAAGTATTGATGGAAATTTACAAGAGTGGATTCACAAGAATCCCAATTTACGAAGTCGACCGCCAAAATATTGTCGGTATCCTCTTCACAAAAGATCTAATCCTCGTTGACCCGGACGATGGGGTCGAAATTGCAGCTGTGATCAGTTTCCACGGGAATCGCGAAGGAGGATTCGTACGTGGCGTACCCGACGACACGTCACTGGATAAAGTTTTTCGCGAATTTAAATCAAGCTACCTGCATTTGTTAATTGCATATGGCGAGATTCCGTACTCGGTACAATCAAGGATTGCTATTGAGGGTAGCAACAGTAAGGCCCAAATCGTCGCCTTTCGAACTGAACAACACATCAGTGACTACACAACGGCGCACTCACTGACAGGCAATCGGCGCGTCGTTACTGGCATCATCACACTAGAAGACGTGCTTGAAGCTGTGATCAAAGACGAAATTGTTGATGAGACGGATAATTTCATCGATGTTAACAAAACGGAGACCTTGGTTAGGGGACGTGGAGTGAATCACCGCCCCGATCCAACAAACTTTTTGACGCTGTTCGAACATAAAATTCGCGGACAAACGAAATTGAGCGATGCTGAAACAGCTGCCATCACCTCATTTCTGTCCCTGAACGTTGGAGAGTTTAAAAAGCTGGCCCGTTTCAGCAGAGTGTTGAATAAGCTCATTGTCGCCTCACAAGTCGAAGAGCTCAACACGTTTGGAGACATTGGAGAGCGCAACAAAGGATCATCTCAATCTATCCGGGCTGGTAGTAGAGGGTCAGATAATCCTGCCAACCGCATCGAGCTCTCAGGTAGAGAACCAAACCACGTGTCTCGGACTATGCCCTCGGGGAGTGGTGAATTCGAAAGCATTGAGGATTTTGATAGTGACGATTGTGCTGGATTAATATACCGTAAAGGACATCAATGCGACTATTTTGTGTTGATTCTTCAAGGTAGAGTCCGTGTACATGCAGGGGCCGACTGCTTTGAGTCAGAACTCGGGCCGTGGTGCTACATTGGACAAAAAGCACTTTCGACCAATACATTTATCCCTGACTTTAGGGCAGTTCCTAGTGGCCACTGTCGCCTTTTGTTCATCCATCGTGGTGATTATAATGCTGCGTTGAGAGCAGCGCAAGTTGAGGCGACAAGTGGCTCTTGCTCAGCGGCTGTCTCAAGGGTGGTTCATACTGCAGCAAGTGATAGTGACCATGACAGCCACAGCACGACTCATTTTCAGTAGCTTGGAGATGAGAAGAAATAGGGACAATGAAATACTCAAAAGTCACCTCTCTTGATGCCTGGGCTTTTCAAAGTGTGCAGCTTCACATTGTCCCCCTGACGGCGTCTTCAAGAGTTGCCATCAGGTGAGCAAATGCGTAGGAGACTCAAATTAAGCTCGGATCTTTAGAGTGCACTGGAACAGCTATTAAGAAGCAACTATCTTACTGTAAGTCACAAACTTTCGTTCGCAGGGACACTATCTTCCTTGCTAAAATCAGGCTCAATCCTTAAGGTGCAAATTCTAACATAGCCCCCTCCTCCGCACAGCATACATTTCCCGACCACGCTCCTTCCTTTACGAAACCTAGACGTCGAGAAACGTCTCGTTTTGATCCACCCGCTTCCGAAACATGCCACACACGTCGAATCATATTTCATAACTATACGAGGAACCTGCGTGGACAGCAATAACTTTCATGCAAGGAGAACATCCCAGGGATAAAATTAAATTGCCTCACCGAGCATGTGTCTTTAGATGCATCACAATTTGTCTCCTCTTCTGTCGGCTTCCTCAAATTTCGACCCTTCGCCCACATATTTCTCGTTGGCTGCGAAATCGGCAACGGAAGCCCCCTTTCCTTTCTCAGAGAGCTACGTTCAGCAGAGCTCATAATGTTGCACCTGCGAGGATATCCAGCTTCGTGACGAGGCCGTATTACCGACGCAGCGATAGTTGGTACGCGAAAAACAAGTTCTCGCATTTGTCGACTTGTTCCGTCCCGCAGCTGAAAGGTTGGTGTTGGCACGCTTGTACAAATGCTCTATATGCGTAATAGTTTGGATTAAGGCGTAATTATGCGTATGCCGCTAAGATCTTACGTATATATAATATATGATAGTCTGGGTATTATTAGTTTTTTTCCCGATCAAAATTAGATCTGCCAAGCATTTTGTTTCCCGATGCACCGGGGTCCGTACGTTACAAGTCCTTAGACAATATTTCTTCGCTCCGTGGAGAATCTTGATGGCAGTTCAGCCCCGGTGATTTCTGCAATGGCTGGATATCGATCCGAACTCAGTTTTTTTATCGATCTAAGGAATAGCAGGGCAGCGACTGGAGCTTGTTCCTTGAAGGTACTTCTCAGAAGAAGCGCGAGGAGAAGGCGTTGCAGGTAGTTCTGTACTCGCTCTATTTGAAGTGGGGAAGGCAGTTTTGAAAAATTCGTGCGTAAGACATGTCTCGAGTTTTTAGATAAAGATTAGCCGCAGTCGGTTGAAGATGCCAGGGATGAGCGCGTGAAGCATCAAGGACTAGCGCTCGGTACAGAAGTAATAAACGAGCATTTCATCCCTTCCAAGTGAGACGTCAGCGCTATCGAATAGCTATCGAATGGCTTTTGCGTATAAAAATGAGGGTTCAATTTCGTGGCTCCGATCGGCTCAATGATGATATTTAGCCTTTTGTAAGTGCATGCCCGACTTTCATCAACGGACAGAGGTTACCTAAGGCGGCGGGCTTCGCGCTCTGACTCCATGAGAGTGAGGATGTCACCTGAAAATAAAGACAGGGCTATAGCTCAGCTATTTGCACTTTTGATAAATGCGCACTTTTATCGAAATGCAGATGTAGATTGACATGAAAGATGTTATCGTATTCACCTTCTCTTACGGGACCCTTAACGTTTCTCATGATCTGGCGGTTTTGGTCGTCGAGGAACTTTACCCGTACCTGGGTCACCTGCGACATGTTACGATATAAGTTTTCAAGCTGGCGGGGTGCATGGTGGAGGGCGAAATGCCAAGTGTACTAACACGGCTCATGATCTTCGTACCTGGCCTCGAGAACCCGTGCGACCAATAACCTTCATGACAATTGCGCTGTGGTTGAGGGAGAGGAAAACCGCCGTTAAAAAAAATACGAAGCCCTAGAGTCGCAGAAGTGCCGGAGGGCCGAACTATTGGGCGAAAACATGTATTGCAAGGGTCTGGCTGCACATACAGTTTAATGGGATCCTGTCGTTGAAGGTTGAAGAGGGGAGCAAGTTTGAGAGGCTTTCGTTTCTTGGGTTTACGGGGCCGATCCAAAGAAGCGTGTGCAAAACCCACGGCACAATATATGCAAGTTCCGGAGTCGGGAATCGTGCCGCAACGCGAAGGTTGAAAAACCAAGAGAAGTTGCAGAAGGAGGGCATCGCCGGCGCACCATTTAGTTGTTCAGTTGTAAGCTTAGCCGGGCGAAGCGATTTGAAGGAAGCGTCGCCTTGCACTTCAACTTCAGATTGTGTGAAGGTGTGCCGTGGTCAGCGTCTTTGGAAGCGGCTACAATTTTGATATGATTAGATGAAAGCGCTTTAAAAGCTTTCAATTTAATTAATAATGAAGGACGCTATCTATCTACTTGTAAGTACGCGATTTAATTTAATAGGACAATATGGAGGTTGATTATTATTAGGTCCAAACATTGTACTTGATTGCTCATTATGATGTACATGTCATGTGACTGACAACGGGAATGAAGTTCTTTTCAAGTTTTTACAACGAGTGCTTGTGGCAACGCCCACATTATTCTACACGAAGAGTTAATCATAAATTCGTTTTTAATCCGAGGTCATTTGCATGTGCTTCGCCGAACACGTTTTTTTTGCTCGACTTGGCGCGCGTTCAGTTGCTCCCAGCAGTGGTTGAAAATTCAGGTTTAATTGAAAGCGAGTCCCGGAACAAGCCGACCGCGGAACCCCCAAAACTCACCATCCAAAAGAGAGTCCCTACGGTTGCCGGATTTTATGAAATTGAACAGATCGTTGATTTTCATTAAGTAGCACACAGTCTCTTCTTGACAGAATTGAGTTTGCCGAAGGCGGAGAGGGGCTGACAGCCTAAATGAAAACATTCAAAACCTTAAGCACGCCGCGTTTAGTTTCAGGGAAGAAAGCTGAACCTGCTTTCGGTGGTCGTTTCTCGCGTGATTGTACATGTCGCTTCTCGAGGAGTTCGGCTTCGGAAAACCAGGCGAGCCGAGATTCTTATAGAACGGATACAGCTGCAGAATCACAGCTCTCGAATCTTCCTGTCAAACTTGTCAATCGCGATCCTTCCGTGGCCCTCGCCTATACATATCTTGGCGACGCTGTGTGGGAACTTTATGCAAGGCGGCATATGATACTTCAGCGCGTGACTGAAGCTTCCCAGCCATATTCTCCTATTTTTGTTATTCGTCCACAAGAGGCCACAAAACAAGGATGGTCATCCTCTGTTGCTATGTGCGCACACTTGAGGCGTCTTATTGATAGCATGATCATTACAAAGGAGGAATTGATGATATTGAACTGGGGCAGGGACTACGGACACGAGTCTCGTCCGCGTCATAATGAAGTTCAACACAAGGAAGCTTCATCGTTCGAAGCCCTCATCGCCTATTGGTATCTGTTTGACCAGAAGCGCCTCCATTCCATATTGTCGCATTTAGGAATGAGTCTCCATGAGCGGCATCTACAAAATGTGTCGTATGATCAGGTTGAATCAAAAGTTTTCGCGGTGTCAGGAAGCACGCACGGAGGTTCTTCCAATGTAGGCGAGGATTTTCAAAAAACTGCCATAAATAGTGTCAGCACTTGCCAACGTGAGCGGTTGGGCTATCTTCTAGGGCGCATGAGCCTGCTTGAGACACGGATTTCAGAGCTCGAACAAGAAAATCTTAATAGCAAACGGCCTTCTAATCCCACTTTCTAGTGAGACACTCAATCTTGCCCGTTGAAATAATTATAGAGATCTCCGCTAGGGCGATGATTAGTGTACACTGATCCTGACGACACACAAGCACCCTTTGAATCGGTCAAAAAAAAAGTTACAGTCGTTGAGCTCGCGGCCGGTGCGACACATATAATATGACTTCTGCTATCTGAAACAGAACCTACAACGAGAACACTCCCGAATTTACATGTTGGGACGACGATGGGAGTTGAAAGTTGGTCAGCTCTGGACAATGTCACGATAACCTTAGTACCACCTGCACTAGGCCCTGTATCCGGCTGCGGTTTTGATACAATCATATTCTGTAGATAGGTGTATGCGCCAAAGCTATCCGTCGCATGATGATCGTATCTAACATTCAGGGAGACGGTCATTGGAAGAAGAGTTGAACTCAATGTAGGTGCTTCACAAGCAACAAGTGCTGACGAAATAAACACCAACCTAACATCTGCAAAACCAAATGTACATGTCATGGCACCTTGAAGATGGTCAGACTCAGGGGATCTGAGTAGGGAAAACGACCCTGAAACCCAAACAATGCCTCCCCCACCCACAGCGCCGGTTAATGGCATGACTCCCCACACATCTGGATGCAACTCTGCTCTTGGCGACGAGGTGTGATGAAAATCAGTTTCAGCCAGCTCACCGATAGCCGTGAGATAGTAAATTCCCATCTCCTCTATTGACTCGGGTCGAATGTGTCCTCCATTTATCCATTTTGACAGAGCGGATTCGGCGGTTATTACAACACGAAATGGTATATCAGTGTGAGCAGTATCTCGTCCGGTTCCAAAGGGACGTTGTCCACACAAGTTGCGAGCGTGTGATCCATAGTGGATATAAGCAATGGCCAATGATACTCCTGCGATGCCGGTGGCTACATATGCTGGAGAAACAGAACGCCATTCCTGGATTCGTTCACTCATCGGGCGGGAATGCGGGTTCATGTCGACCCAGGTAGTGCCGAATCTAAGAAGTGGCCTGAAAATAAAGTGCTCGCGAGAGTTTACGCCAATGCAATAGCTCGTGCTGTCAATTGCAAGCAAGGTGCCTCCGTCCGGATCTGTGAGCGAGGGCCGCGCCGAAACTAGGACAGGGGGATCAGAAGGCATGATAGCGGGTCCAAAGCTGGTCATGTAGTGTTCTTTGGCATCCGATTTGTTGCCTTTGGATATGACTGGTTCCGCTGCTGCAAAGAGTTTGGCAGTTCGACTCATCATCGCTGGAGTCTCACACACGCGCAAAGCTGAGGATACAAACACACCGGGCGACCCACCTGTCCCCGACGAGACTTTATTTTCCTCAAAGCTGATCCCCTTTATCCCCTCCGGTAACTGCCATCCACACATGACCGATTGTCCTGGAAATGCTGTGAAAGTGTGTCTGGGAGTCAAAGCTATGCCAACGACATGCACGGGATCGCCGCTTGATTGTATGCGAGATCCTATTATATGATGCAACTTAGGTAGAGTTCTGACACTGATGGTCATTTCCGAGCGAAAGAAGAGGTTGTCAACCCCATTTGTGCTAATACCCACGCTGACAAAGCCAGGGCCGAGTATTCTTGGGAGCAAACAGGCAACAGAGCCTCCACCGATAAATATCGCGGAGGTGAAGCTTTTTCCATGTGTACCCTGCGCCGCGAACAAGCATGATGGTGTTTGCAAGCTGTTCCGGTAAAGTTCTTGGGGCAATGTACCGGCCTGTTCGTGAACAAGCTCTCCAAAGTCATCACCTGGATTGAAATTGATGCCCGACACTGTCAATACGATGCCTTGAGACACGAAGGTTGCGGTTGGCATAACCGCGGCGCTAAGAAACGCCGCATGCGAACATGCAGATACACTGAGTGGCCGAACAAGTAAGATACATGCGAGCCAAATAGAAGGAAGCACAGTCTTTATGTGCGGCAACATCTTAGACAAGATTGCGCCACAGCTTGAACATCGTCACCTCGTGTAAAGAGTTAACGTCCCAAAAAGAAAAGAAGTTGCAATTGCACCCGATTTTGCATTGTAACCCCACAATAATTAAGTATGTCGAGATGTGTTATGCTGCTTATTAGTTGTCCTCAGAGGAAAGCTCCTGAAGAAGGCACGCGGTCGAACCGGTTTGACGACACCGGCGCGTCTAGCGAACTTTATCAGTGGTGTCGACTCAAATACAATTTTTAATTTTCCATCGTACACGTAAGAGTACGTACACGAAGGTAAGGTCGCGTAAGGTTTCGTAAGAGTTAAAATAAGTCCACATAAAATATTCGTGTTCATACAAGAGTGCACCTCTTAGACGCATGCCGAGGCAGAGCTGCATCCTATCGATCGACACAAAAGATAACGAAGTCAGTTTCGACAATAAGTAAACCTCTTCCAACTGCGTGCCTTCCCAGTTCTGCGAAAGTATGACGAACGCATATTTATAGTGAGATGCTGCGGACAAAGCCGCGGATGTGATGAGTCAGTTCTCGACAAACGGTCAGCTTGCCTTATGGGACTGGTTCTCGAGGCACGGGGGCTCGGCCCCAAAAGCTCGTTTATCCGATACGCATGCACGGACTTTCATTGCTTCTGAGACGGTGAAAGGCACACAGGACGGTGGGGATATCCTTTTTTCAATTCCCATCTCATGTTTGTTGGAATCTGCAGCTGCACTTGCTGATGTGACATTTGGAAGTGTTTTTGAGATGTTTACAGCTCACCAAGGCGTTGACGATCGTACAATTCTTGTTTTCTTTCTTGCCATTGAGCGACAAAAAGGTATGGCGTCTCATTGGGCTCCTTACATCCGTGAACTTCCTACCGAGTTTCCAAACCTATTGAACTGGTCGCGCGCGGAAATAGTTCGGCTTTCTGGAACTAGACTTGGGAGCGCAACAACATTGCAAGAATCCGCACTGCTCAAGCTCGTAGAAGTATGGGTTCCCGTTTTCATTGCCATTTTACGGACGCAGCTAATAACATCGGAGGCGGAAAAGGCGACAGCATCACAATCACTTGCTCTGGCACAAAACGCTCTTTCACCTGACCGATTAGCATGGTCATATAGCTGTGTTTTGAGTCGTGCATTCTCCTGTTTTTTGAATGGCAAAAGAACAGTTGCATTGGTTCCCCTCGGCGATATGCTTGATCATTCTCCTGATGCGCAAATCGAATGGCGCACGGATGAATTGGCTGGACAGTTTTCAATAATTTCACATGAGTGTTTACCAGTCGGCACAGTCATGTTCAACAACTATGGTGCCAAAAGCAACGAGGAACTGATTCTTGGTTACGGTTTCTCCGTGAAATCAAAGGTGCTTGAAACATTGTACGTAAGGGTCGCAGTTGAGGACAATATTGAGATGCGATGTCGAGAGTACTATCGCAATCATATCAACAGCGCCCTGGATGATATTTTCCCCTCACTAAAGTTCGTTCCTGGGCATTATCTTAGCACCACGTCACCTGTACCAGTTGCATTGCTTGCGTCTTCACGGATGCTCATGATGTCACCTGCTGAACTGTATACTTGGAGATGTAGGAAATGTGGGGGCAGCGAGCGTCAGCTCAAAAGGGATGAACACTGTATTCAATATGATCGTGTGTCTTTCCGTACTTTGCAGCAGCTGGTTAAATTGATTCGCGAAATCTCTGAACGCATCTCACAGTATAAGCGTTTAGATCCGAAATATCAAAGTCATGTTGCCGGAAATGTTCATTGTCACGTTGCTCGTACTACAAAAGAATATCGAAGCTCACAACTTGAAATTGCAAATTTTGCAATTGGGAGCCTTCGTTTACACTGTTGTCAGCTTGTGCACAAGTATATTGCAGTCAAGGGGGCAAGCGCGGGAGAAGAGGTTGGCAACTTCAAAACTTCAAAATGCGATCCTGGATGTGCCCAGGAAATTATTTCCGCATATGATGCATGGGAGTGCCATTTTGGGGTGGAAAAGATCTCTGCTTCAACTTTCTCACTTGTTTGTCACGGGATGTCACAAATACAATATGGATTGCGTGTATCTGTACCTATCGCGCATGGCGACATAATAGGGCGTGTACCAGTACGTGCACTGCTCGTTGCGTCTCCTGCATTGCGTGAGAGATGCGCGAAAATAGAGTCCGCCGAACATGACGAGGTTGCACTGGCTATCACTGTCGTGTTGTGTGCGATGAACGAATCAAATGCATATAGCCCCTTTGCGAAGTGGTTACTTTATCAGCAGACTGTTGATGCCACTTTGGAGGATGAGTTACTTGATGACATCCTTGATGTGGCATCAGGGCATGGCGCAACTTGTTTCCGCCGAGTGTATTATGATGAGCTGAACTCCTTGAAATCCGCCGGGTTGCAGCTGTGTGGTTTCGATGAATGTAACCTCGATCATTTATACGCACGGGCCCGCCTAATGGTTTCAAGACAAGCGCTTAGACTCCCACGTGCGGCAAACATTCTAGAACCATCCATCTCCGGGCATTTATCACTCGTGCCCTTTATTGGTTCTTTTCCACATGTATTTCACTTTTCGATTGGCACGTTTCGTTGGGTGTATCGGCGACATCGGCAATCTCTACCAGAGGAATGTCAAGGAATGTCAAGTTGGCACCTCGAACTTCTGTCATCATGTAATTTCGGTGTTGACAATTGCTTGGTAATGCCTTTCGAAGAATATCGTCGTGAGTCGCTGGTATCGGTATCATCAGACTTTGCATCAAATGTGCTACTACATAAACCGCTAAACGCCACTACACTGCAAAACAATTCATCGGTTGCTCATCCAAATTTCATCCTCGTAGAACTTCTTCGGTCATGGCAGACACAAGAACTATGTTTTCAACCGGCTGATGGGGATATGCAATTACGTCATCGAAAAGAAAACCTGCTCCACGTCGCTGGACTAGGCAATATCCATCATGTCACTCTCTATCCTTCTCCGGCGCGACTGTTTGCAGCAGTTGGGATATGCGCAGCAGATCGTGGTACAATTTTCCATGAAAATGAGATGTGTCTCAAATCCTGTGCTGAAAGAATGATATTTGGCTCGCTGTCACTAAACCCGGCTAAAAGCAATATGGCCTCGGATAATCAGCAAAGTGCATGTGTTCACTCACCCAAGCAGCATGGACGTGATCTTTTGACGGCTAACACTCCGCACAGCGATAATGCTTCCTCAGATGACCCTGTGACTAAGGAAGAAAGTAAACTTGTTTTCTCGACCAAGCTGTTGATAAATCTGTCACATAAAAATATTTTAAAAACCTTGACGAACTTCTTACGACGCACGCTGCTGTGCCCCAACTCAGAAGATCTGCACACAACACGAAGATGGAGCTTGAGCCTGCAAGCTATTGAAACCCACATTTTCAGGCATGCCCATCCTGATCACAGGCGTGTACTTGAATGTTGGCTCCAAGACTTGGTCTGAATGGTGTTAAATTATTAAAAATCACACCCTAATAATAAATATATTCAACACCTTTAATTTTCGGCATAGCCGATCTTACGGGGATTGCACGAAAAAAATTAGTTCGTTCCTGGTCATTGTTAATCAAGGTCGAAGGTTTATTTTCCTCGTACATTGTCACACATTTTGACATCGTTAACTCAGAATCGTTGGTTTAGCGTTACATATATTTGAAGCCTTCATTGGACGGAATAAACCAATTTTCTTGAGTCACGTGTTGAAAGTTTGTCCCATCGTGTTTGCCATACGTGAGGGCATATATATATATTATATGAACCATTAATTTCACATTTATTTATTTGTTAAATTACACACATTCATAATAATAATTGACATGAACGTGTACGTAATACGTTACGTTCCGCAATTCTATCATGATTTAATAACCATGCGGGGGGCTATATATGCCGACACACCTGAAAACGAACCCACACAATCACGAACTGTCACGATGCATGTTGTAAACTTGTTGTAATCTGATATTTAATGTATTTAACCCATTTAATGTTTATCACCATTTGCAGAACTGATGTCTGAACCCAGGCCGAGTTTTTTTTCGGAGGATTTTGAAAAGCGGATATTCGCTGGACTTTTTCGGCCTTTTTTGGACAGGGGGTCACTGGTCACCGCATTGATTTATATTGGTCACCGCGGCGAAATATTAGAGGTAGCAAATACTGTCACGTGATTGGTCTATTTGGTATTAGCGCGGTGACCACTTAATAC
>Ga0302114_10000462_pt1 | contig 28454 bp, 33 predicted proteins | sample AG5_Surface_MG_FD_203107 | JGI IMG/M metagenome (GOLD analysis project Ga0302114, IMG submission 203107) | Marine microbial communities from Western Arctic Ocean, Canada - AG5_Surface | ecosystem: Environmental > Aquatic > Marine > Oceanic | place: Canada: Western Arctic Ocean | collected...
TCCCCTCCCACCTCCCCTCCCCCCCCCCCCGGCCATTGCCATCGCCTTTGGCGTGTTTTTGGCCCTGTTGAGCTCCAGCGCCCTCTGCCCGCACAGCTCCTTCACCCGGTTCTTCTCCTCGTTGTACGGGAAGTGATCCGTGAGAACGGTCGCGTTCTTCGGGTCGATCGAGCGGCCGACCAGGAGCTCAACCATGGCCATCTTGGTCTTCACCGAGGGGGTTACGCCCAGTAAAACCGCCATCTGAGCAGTGGAGAAGGTGAACGGGGTCTTTGCTGAGGAGAGATGGGCCAGCCGGGAAGCATTGACTTCCAGAGCCTTCATCTCCAACGCCAGGGAGGCCAGCGCCGTCCCCGGAATTGGTTGGGCTGATTTTAGCCCTACTTCCGCCTTTATCGCGGTGGAAGGCGAGGGAACGGGGGGGGCGGAGGAGGAGGCGGAGAGGGAGAGGGGGTTCACCAAAGCCTGGATGGAGGAGCGGCGGCGGCGGGCGTCAGAGCCTACAACCATATTTGGGGAGGTGTGTAGAACGAAGTTGTCAACAGTTGAGATGAATTTCTTCCTTTGAGTATTATACTTGATTTTGTGACTTGCGTTGTGTTGATGTGGACCGTCAGTGTTTGTTTATGTTGAAAGTTCTTAAAGTAGGTGAGTGGATTTGCAAAAAACACAAGTGCTCATCAAGATGACCAAGAATTTGATCTACCCATTTAATAAAAACACTGATCCAAACCCGGACACTAAAAATTCTCGAGCCCCCGTGATGTCCTTCGAGCTATCCAACACAAGAAAAAAGAATGCCAAAGTTCACCAACAACACCACCAACCCCGGCATCTTCACATGCCCATTGACACCCTCTCCCCAGCCCTGCGGAACCACCCCTTCTCCACTTACCCGCCCATTACACAGTTCATCTGTAAAATTCTAGACTTCTCCCAAACTTCCCGGCGGGTCAGCCTCATTCGTTGGACAACGTTCCTATTTGTCTCAGTTGTCATTTCAAACATAACCTTCCAACCTTCCCACCAGGCCCATGCGGCCTTCCTAGGCGTGATACTAATGTTTGTGACAGCTCACTTTGTTGAGTTCGTTCGCGGGACGTTGAAGTTCTTTGGGTTGTCACTTCAGCAGCTTCGAGCGAAGAGAAACTACTTCAAGCAGACAATGCGATACCCGCAACTTCCCCACCGCCAAGATAAGTTTGCCATGCTGGGAACTTGTCAGTGGTTCAGGTGGCAGTGCTTCGTCGATGCCGTTTTCTACAACGCCCTCCTGGGCCCCCTGCGCGTGAAGCACGAGGACCTTCGCGACACTTACCAGACCGAGAAGAAGCTGTGGGATTTCTCGAACCGCGTAGACATTGACAAATCCACCGGAGAATCCTTGAACGTTTTCCACTTCGACTTTGTGGCCGACACGGGCGATTCCTTCAATGGAACGTACTCGGTTGCCTGCTGCAACGCGAGGGACATGAACGACGTGATTGGCTGCACCGAGAAGCTGCCAAAGCCTTCCCTGATGGTCCACGGCGGCGACGTTTCTTACCCTTGGCCGGCCGAGCACGAGATCGTCAACCGCTACATTCTTCCCCTCCAGTATGCCCTGCCCTCGGTCGGTTCCAACCACCAGCGCGGTTCGATTGCCCAAGCCCGCAAGCCCGCCGGCTCAACTGCCTCGAACATGTCGCACCAGTCCGAGTACACAACGGATTCTGACGGTGACAATGACTCCCCAGCATCAGCATCCGCTTTTGCATCCGCATCCGCACCCGCATCAGTCGAGTCCAACGGCGAGCCCGCCCTCTTCATTCTCCCTGGGAACCACGAGTGGATCGACGGCCTGCAATGCTTCCACGACTTGTTCATCGACAAGGAGAACAAAATGCAGAACCTGGGCGACTGGAGTCTGCCGCAGCGAAGCTCGTACTTCGCGCTGAAGCTGCCAGGGGATTGGTGGATTTTCGTCGTTGACTGCATCGACGGCGCGGTCAACGAAGTGGCTAAGGATATCGACGACTTCCAGTTCGAGTACTTTGCAAGCGTATACAACGACAAGGTCGACCAAGACAAGGACAGCATAATTTTGACCAGCCACATTCCCGAGTACTTCTGGAACTCGGTGCTTGGTTACAGCAAAGGACCCAGGCTCCACCAACTGAGGAAGTCACTGGGGGACAACTTCGCAATGATGATGTGCGGGGACATGCATTTTTACCGCCGCTACGGTCCAGAAACAAAGGTGGAGAAGCAGCGAGGCGTGCGCAGGAGGTGAGCGTGGTGTTGCTGGCGAGCGAGCCTTGAACGAGCCACTAATTAAACTAACTTTATTCCACTCAAATCAAATACATTCGCTTTGCTCACTCGGAGCAGCGTCGTGCAGGGGAACGTCATGAAGGACACGAGCATCCAGGACGCATTTCCGATGCTGTTCGTTGTGGGTGGGGGTGGGGGGTTTTCCCACAGCACAGCGAACCCCAAGGGCGAGTACGTCAAGGTCGGGTACCCGTTCGAAGACGAGCCCAAAACCTTCGTTACGAAGAAGGAGTACCCCACTCCTAAGCAGTGCAACGAGTTCTTCTACCAGCGGATCTTCGTCACCAGGCACCCGGGCCTCTGGAGAATGCTTGGATTTTTGTACATGATAATAGCCTCGGGTTGGTTGCCCAATAGAGCCTCCAAAGACGGTCAATCGACCGACATCACCGACATGATGCTCACCAGCCTGGGGTCCGGAAAGTCCTTCTCCTCCTACATTGCCATTCTCACCCTCTTCATCATTTTCAATGCTTTCACCACCGCCAACTACTCCGGGTCGAGATTTTTTTTCATGAAGGCAGGACTGCTGGCACTTTTTCACACATTTTTGCACGTTTGCTGTGCCTACACCATCCTCTCCGTCATCGTTACGCACGGAATCACGGTTGACGACTTTGCGGCGGAGTCCGCCGAGAGTTTAGTCCTGGACTACTGGGGCATTCTTTTGGTTCAGTTCTTGGTGGGTGGGACCGTTGGACACGTCTTGGTAATGACATACTTTTGCGTCATGTTCGGAGTGTTCAACTACCACTGGAACGAGGCGTACTGCGGAATCGAGGACGAGGACCACAAGAACTTTATTCGTTGCAGGGTGAACTTGGACGACGGTAGTTTGGATGTTTTTGCCATTGGCATCGACGAGGTTCCCAAGAAGTGGAAGGAGAACCCGGACAAGACCAACGAGCCGTGCTTGCTCTGGCCTTTGGACCAAGACAAGATCAACGCTCACTTGATAGAGAAGGTGTCCATCCCAAAATTAATAAAAAGGAAAGGGATTAGCAGCCGGGAGATTGGGATGCAGCTCGACAAGTACAAGAGCGGCGTATTAAATACGGAGCTGCTATAATGCTCATCTAATGTGTGAAAAAAAAATCTTTTTCAAGTCCCTCTTTCTATTTCTATTTCTATCGCAAAACCCCTCTTCCGTTCTTGAGCTCGTCCTGCTCCTCCTCCTGGCAGAGACGGAAGAACTGAGCAGTCTGCCGCTTGATCAAACCATGGAGCGCAACGTAACCGAAGACCAGCTCCACAAGCAGCACCAGAAACATGAAAATGCCCGTCGAACCGTCAAAGGGGAAAATCAGCTGCGCCGAGCGAGCCAAAGAATTGAGCATAATTTTAGTTTGTTGTGGCTCGTATGCTCGTCTTCCAACAACCCCCCCCCGCTCCGCTCGCTCACCTCCTGGAAGTACGCAAAGAAAATCACGCAAGGAAGCTGCGGGAAGATCGTTATTAACAAGAAGGCGGACATCTGAGGCACGCGCTCCTTCAGATTCCCTGTGTAGCCAAAGTAGAACCTAGAGACCTCCCCAACAATCCAAATGATGAAGCATGGAAGAAGGAGGACTTCTTGGAGATTTGACTCGAAACGAAAGTGCAGCAGCTTTTCTGTTATTAACGCTGCATTCCCAACAAAAAAGACAAAAGAGAAGTAAACGTTGAAGTACAGGATGACAGAAAACGTGATTGAGGACGTAATTTCATTCGTGGGTAGACCTTGCATAGTTCGAGGAGCTTGTCCAAGGCCCTCGTCTTGAGAGTTGGAATTCATTTATATATTTGAATTGGTCTCACTACAGGTGTTTTAATAGTGGAAAATTGATTTTTTAAATTCAAAATGTTTTCACTTTTGTGTCTTTTCTTTGTCAATTTACTTTGTAAATTTTTTCGAGTCTTCTCTTTACTTTACATAAGCATACAATATGCCCAACTCGTACATAACCGAGAGCAGCCTCAACACCTACCCCAATCATGTCGAAATATTCGTAACATTCCAATCATACACCCCCCCTTCTTCGTCAACAAATGAACTTGCCTTTTCCAAGGGTGATCTGCTCGTGGTGATCAAAAAAGACAGCAGCGGTTGGATTCTTGGCAAGTCTTCCCCTACATCAGTTGGGTACTTTTCGAAAAATTTCGGCCGATCATACTACTGCAATGAGACAGATCTCACCACGGTGATTCCTCAGTTTTTCAATTCCCCCAATAACTCGCCCAATCGTCCCCAGCGCCAAACTCAAACTTTGAACAAGCAAAAATCTATGCTGACCCAAAAAACGTTTGCCGAGGCCGAAGCCCACGATAGAAAGCTGGCGAAGGACAGGTTCTCCTCCCTCGATGACAAGTCAAGAAACGATCGATTCACCAACTGCGTGTTCGACCTTGCTCGTTCGGAGAATGCATACCTATCCAACCTCATAATTTTTTCCAACGCCTTCATAAACCCCATTATGAAGCAGGATTCAGACTTCAAGCGTCAGATGCTCGAGGATCCTGCAATTGCAACATTGATGGAGCTTTTCATTTGCATCCAGAAGCAAAACTCCTCAATTCTCTCCGGTTTGAACCAGTTCAAAGTTGACTTTGGCGAGCACGTCGACCGCAGCATCCTTCTAAATAACCTTCAAAGCACCTTCACCGATTACTCTCAGCATCTGCTCTTCTACGCGCAGTACATGGCAACCTTCTCGGAGGCCGTGTCTTCGTTCGACAAGAGGGCGAGGAAGCTGGCAGCATATTTGAAAAAGTTCCCGATTCCCGAGCCCCTAAACCTTGAGCAGTACCTGACCCTCCCACAGGCTCAGCTGGAGGTGTACGAAGAAATTTTCATGAGGTGAGCGAGCGAAGCGAACGAGCTTTGTGACAAAAGAGTGCGAAGCTCGGTGCGAAATTGCTATACTATACATGGCTACATCCACTACTAAACACCCACTCAATTCGTCTGGCACCTTCTTCGCTCGGCGCAGCATGTGGGCCCTTGATCTACCCGAGTGCCGCGACACCCTAGACGACGTTTTGGAAAGCATGAAGAAGGTGAAGAGGAACATTGAGAAGCAGGAAACCGAGGTGGAACTCTTGCGAATTCAAGGCCAGTTCATTGGCAATCCGCCAATTTACAAACCCGGAAGACGCCTTATCATCGAGGGCGAGCTCTTCCGCGTCAACAAGGACAGCTCCAACCACGACAAGAAGGACAAGCAGTACAAGTTTCACCTCTTCAACGATTCCCTCTGCTACTCACGAATAATATCGACCGGCTCGTACAAATTCACACGGGCGTTGAATCTGAGTTCTGCAATGATACAGAACTTGCCCGACAGGTGAGCGAGCGGAAGCGAGCGAGCTTTTTGGAAGACGAGCATACCTGCGATGAAGTGCGCGAAATGGCTACAGACATACATAATGGCTACATCCACTACTAAGCTAACATTATTCCACCCAATTCAATTCGTTTGGCTCACTCGTTTCGCTCGTCCTTTTATAAATGCGCCTCGCTTCGTTCGGCGCAGACCGAATGACAACTACGCGTTTGAGCTGTCCTCCGGGGGGCGAGTGTTCAAGATTCGGGCTCACAATCTTGCCACCAAAAACGCGTGGATCGAGAACATCGAAGAACAAATTGATAATTTGTTGTTGCACCGAACATCGTCTTTAGCGGGGGGTTTGAATGGCGAGCAGGGCGAAGGGTCAACCGACGCAATTTTCATAACGCGAGTTATTGGCGACTGCAATTTGAACAAGCTGAACATGCGCTCAAAGATTATTTACGACTTTGCGTGTGATTTGAAGCAGTTTAGACACGATCTTTCGCTTCTGAAGAGTAATTTCATCGACCCGTTGAAAGTGATGAGTAAGGGTGAGTGATTGCAAATCACAACCAACAAAACCAAATCTAACCCCCCAATCATTTCAATACAGGCGTCAGCTCGTCGAATACCGCCAAACAGGACAATTTTTTCACCGACCCAAAAAAACAGATTGGCGTGCTGAAGCAGTCTGTCCAGCTAGTCGGCGGAAATTTAGAAAAAAGGCGGTTGGCAGCCCAATCCAAAGCTTTGAGCAACAAGGAGTGTGCCAACTTTCTGCTGGCTTTCTCTCAGTTCAGCTCAGAAAACAACGAGCTCCTAATGTGCTTGCTGCAGAAGGTTGACAGCTGTGGGTGGAGCGAGGACGTCAGCATTTCCGAAGCGCTGTCCAAGATGAACGCTGGCGGAAACGACCAAAGCATGGTGAGCGAGTGTTATTGTTTGTTTTGGCCTACTATTACTAACATTAATTATACTACCCCCCAGCTGATGTACGCATCGTCGTTTGCCGTGGCAAAAAACACGATCGTCAACAACACAACATTTTCTTCTTTCACCACCAATTTAACCAACGTATTCGCCCCGAACAGTCTCGAGGACATTTTGGACGGCCCGTTCAAGGACGCCAAGAGGCGGCTGAACTTCTTGAGGTTGTTGGCCCAGAGCACAGAAAGCAGCCACATCGACAACACGAAAATTCAACTGAGCATCAAGCACACGACAGACTTGATCGACAGGTTCCAGGCGGAGCTGGAGAAGCAGAGCAACTTTCAGAAATGCTTGGAAATTCAGCACAGCTTGATCCAGACCGGCCTCACGCAAAACCAAATTTTGGAAACGCTGGCCAACAGCGAGAGGTCGTTCGTCAAGGAGGGAGACATGCTGAAGGCGAGCAGGAAGAAGAACATCGGCTACAGGTTCTGGCTCTTCAACGACTGCTTGTTGTACGGTAGCAAGTACGCTGGGACCGCCAAGTTCGAGTTTCACCGCTGTTTGAATTTGGATTCTGTCCAAGTTCGAAAAGGGGCCGACGAGACCTCCTTCGAAATTATCAGCAAGGAGAAGAGCTTCAGTGTGCTGTGCACGTACGGGTTCGAGAGAGACGAGTGGGTTGCGGAGCTATCTGGCTGCATCATGTCTAGCCGCAGTGCCGCGGGACTGCCTGAGATTGGCGCGGTTGTTGCAGCCCCTTTGTGGAAAAGCGACCAGAACAACAAGAACTGCACGCTCTGCGCGAAGGCGTTCACGACGTTTAGAAACAGGAAGCACCACTGTCGAAAGTGTGGCGACGTGGTGTGCGGTGATTGCAGCAGGAGCAAAATCGTGCTGCAGGAACTATACGGTTTGGTCCCGGTTCGGGTTTGCGATGATTGCATGAACGGAAAGAAGAGTTTCACGGTGTCCACGGCGGTGGGGGGTGGCGGCGAAAGAGGGAGGGGGGCAAATACAAAAAATGCAAATACGGATACCACCGAGTCCTCGTACTCAACCGAGAGCAGCACCACGAGCAGCAACATGAAGCAATTGATGACGAAAAAATCCAGCATCCTTAACAAAACGGGAAGTGTAGGTGGATTCGGACCTGGCAGAATGCAAACGTTTGGAACCACCACCTTCGACACAAGCGTGGACGGAGGCACTCGGGACAGTGTGGAAACGGATTTTTTTAGCCACAAGAACCCAGATGTGGATTCAGAAGCGAACACAAATACAGTTACAGTTGCTCCTCCTCGAATCAGTTCGGTTCCAAGGAAGGTTGGGGTAGGCGGGGAGCAACAGCAGCAGCAGCAGAAGGAGGCATCAATAGTTTCGAGCGATCCAATCATGGCTCAGCTTGCTTCAAGCAAACTTAACCAGGAGAAAGAGAGGGAGGAAGAAGAAAAAGAAGAAAGAGAGCGAGAAGAGGAAGCGAGGGAGATAGAAGCGAGGGCGATAGAAGCGAAGGAGATAGAAGCGAAGGAGATAGAAGAGAAAGAGAAGAAAGAGGGCGAGAAGAGAGAGAAAGAGAAGAAAGAGAGAGAGGAGAAAGAGAGAGAGGAGAAAGAGAGAGAGGAGAAAGAGAGAGAGGAGAAAGAGAGAGAGGAGAAAGAGAGAGAGGAGAAAGAGAGAGAAGAGAAAGAGAAAGAGGAGAAAGAGAAAGAGGCGGAACAACTTTTCAGCAAATTTAGGGCCGAGAACGAGAGCGAACTTTTGGCCGAAAAGGAACGAATGAGGCTGAGCAACCTTAAATTGAAGAAAAGGATGGAGATGGAGATGGAGGAGGAGAGGGAGAAAATGCGGCAAGATGCGGCGAAGGAGAGACAGGAGCTGTCAGAAGCTGAGGAGTCGAGGATTGCGAGGGAGAAGTTGATCAAGGAGGAGGTGGAAACCATGAAAAAGAAATTGCAGGAGGAGATGGACAACGAGCGAAAAAGATTAAAAAAAGAGTTGGAAAAAGAGCGTAGAGAACTGAGAACGGCAGCGGAAGGCGTTCCCAAGTATTCCCAGAGTAACCCACCACCGCCCCCTCCAAGGAAAAAGAAGGTGCGAGTGGACGTGGAGGTTGAGGCGGAGGCGGAGACGGAGACGGTGGAACGACCTCAAGCGGTTCTGGCCCTGAGCGACGGAGATCTCATGGGCAGCATCAAAGCAGGGGTTTCTCTGAAGAAGAGGGGCGGCGTGCCCTCATCGCAGCACAGGAAACCGCCTCTAAGTCCTCTACTAGCACAAATTGCAAGTGGCGCAACAACGCTTAAGAAGATTGATGTAAATTCGAGCAGCAAGAAGGCTGATCACAAAGACAATTCGTTGATGGGTGCTCTGAGCAGGGCCATGGAGGGGCGCAGGATCGGAATCGAAGACGACAGCGACGACGAGGATGGGAATGGGAATGGGAACGGGAGGGGGAGAGGAGGAGGCAGCAAAGTTGGCTCAGTTTACGTAAACGACAGCGACTCTGAGGACGAGTGGAGCGATTGAAATAAAATTTGTGACAGTAGGTGTTGTTGCTTATGCTCTTGTTAAAAAAGAAAATTTTCTCAAAGTTTGACGAGGCTGAAGTAACTATGATTCCTTCTGGTTGACTCGGTTCCATTCTTTATGTTTAGTTTTGTTTTTAAATTCATTTACGCATTCCTCATCGCGGTCGCCGCAGCGCGCATTTCGCTGCTGATTTCGACACCGCTACTCCTCTCGACGAACTCTGGAAGCTTGTCGAACTCCAAGTATCTGTAAGTGTCACTCGCCGTAGCGTCAATTGTGGAGCTCATCTTGAGGTACTCCTCGGGGGTAGGGAGCTTGCCCATGATACTGGCAACTGCGGCTAGCTCGGCACTGGCCAAGAAAACGTTGGCGCCCTTTCCAAGCCTGTTGGGGAAGTTCCTGGTACTGGTCGAAACGACAGTGGAGCTGTCGGCAACACGTGCCTGATTTCCCATGCACAGGCTGCAGCCGGGCATCTCAGTCCTGGCCCCAGCTGCGCCGTAAATGCTGTAGTATCCTTCGGCAGTGAGCTGCGCCTCGTCCATTTTCGTGGGGGGGGCGACCCACAACCTGCACCGAGCGAAACGAGGCGCATTTTTAATGAAGCACGAGCGAACCAAGCGAGCCAAACGAATTGAATGGGTTAGTTTAATTTAGTTTAGTTTAGTAGTGGATGTAGCCATTATGTCTGCAGCCATTTCGCGATATCCATCGCGAGTATGCTCGTCTTCCTCAAGGCTCGCTCGCTTCGCTCACTCACCTGGTGGGGACGGCTCCACTCACGTTCTCCTTGAGCATCTTCCCGGCGGCGCGGAAGTGGCCAATGTTCGTCATGCACGATCCGATGAACACCTCGTCAATCTTCTCGCCCATGACGTCGCTGAGCTTCTTGGCATCGTCGGGATCGTTGGGGCAACACACAATAGGCTCAGTGAGCTGCACCGAGCGAAGCGAGGTGCATTTTCAATGGAGCAGGGGGAAGGAAGCGAGTGAGCAAAACGATTGTATTTGTAATTGAGTGGAATAAGGTTAGTTAAGTTGTGGCTCTTATTCTCGTCTTCCTCAAAGCTCGCTTCGCTTCGCTTCGCTCGCTCACCTCGTTGAGGTTGATGTCAATAGTGGCCGCGTAGTCGGCATCGGGATCGGCCTCCATTAGGACGGGGTTGGCAACCCACTCCTCCATGCGGGCGACTCGCCTCTCGAGTGTGCGAGCGTCTCCGTAGCCCTCGGCGATCATCCACTTGAGCATGACCATATTCGAGTTAAGGTACTCGATGATTGGCTGCGCCGAGCGAAGCGAGGTGCATTTTTAATGGAGCAGGGGAGAGGCAAGCAGGGGGGAGGCGAGCGAGCCAAATAATTGAAAATAATGTTAGTTTCGAGTGGCTCGTATATATTTCTCGTCTTCCTCAAAGCTCGCTCGCTTCGCTCGCTCACCTCCTTGTTCAGCTTGATGGTGCACCCAGCAGCCGAGCGCTCGGCGGAAGCATCGGAAAGCTCAAAGGCCTGCTCGCACTTGAGGTCAGGGAGCCCCTCAATTTCGAGAACTTTCCCCGAGAAGATGTTGATCTTCCCCTTCTTCTCTACGGTGAGGAGCCCCATGTCGATGGCTTTAAGGGGGATCGAATGGACGAGGTCGCGGAGGGTGATCCCGGGCTGCATCTCCCCGGAGAACCTAACCCTGACCGACTCGGGCATGTCCAAGGGCATGACGCCCGTGGCAGCACCGAAAGCAACCAGGCCACTTCCAGCCGGAAACGAAACACCAATGGGGAAGCGGGTGTGGGAGTCGCCTCCGGTTCCGACCGTGTCGGGCAAAAGCATCCTGTTCAACCAGGAGTGGATGATGCCATCTCCAGGGCGGAGGGAAACCCCCCCGCGGTTGCGGATAAAGTCGGGAAGAGAGTGGTGGGTAATGACGTCCACCGGCTTGGGGTAAGCGGCAGTGTGGCAGAAGCTCTGCATGACCAAATCGGCACTGAAGCCCAAGCACGCGAGGTCCTTGAGCTCGTCGCGAGTCATGGGGCCGGTGGTGTCCTGGGAGCCAACCGTAGTCATCTCGGGCTCGCAGTACTGGCCGGGGAGAACTCCAGGAACGCCGCACGCCTTCCCGACCATCTTCTGGGCGAGGGTGTAGCCGTTGACGGTCTGCTCAGGATCGACGGGCTGCGCCGAGCGAAGAAGGTGCGAAGTAAATTGAATGGGTTAGTTTAGTTTAGTTTAGTTTAGTAGTGGATGTAGCCATTATTATAATGTCTGTAGCCATGAGCCATCATATCCTGCCAATACAGCACTTTGGCGGATCCTACAGCTTCGCTCGCTCACCTTCTTGAAGACATCGCTCGGCTCCTTTCCGAGCGCCGCCCTGGCGCGGTTGGTGAGCCCCCGCCCAACGATGAGGGGAATGCGCCCGCCGGCGCGAACCTCGTCGAGGAGGACGTCCGTCTATCAATGCCGAGCGAAGCGCCGAGCGAAGCGCCGAGCGAAGCGAGGCGCATTGGTGGAATAATGTTAGACAGTTTAGTGGGCGGGAAGGTCTTTCTCCCCCCTTCCAAACCAAAGTTCAGTAATTCCACACCTCAAAAACTTCATGCTTCATGCTTCGCTTTTCGCATTTCGCTATTCACCTTGAGGGACCACTCGCAGACGACCTCATCCGTCCCTGCGCGCTTGGTGACGCCCTCATAGGGAAACACGTCAATAACGTCCCCGGTGTTGAGGTTATCCACGTCCATCTCAATGGGAAGAGCCCCGCTGTCCTCCATGGTGTTGTAGAAGATTGGCGCGATCTTCGCTCCTATGCACACCCCGCCGGTCCGCTTGTTCGGTACGTGGGGGATGTCGTTCCCGAAGAACCACAGGATTGAGTTCGTGGCGGACTTTCGCGAGCTGCCCGTTCCGACCACGTCCCCGACGTAGGCGACCGGGTGTCCCATCGCCTTGAGTTCCTCCATCTGCTTAAGGGGTCCGATCTCCCCCTCTTGGTCGGGGTGAATTCCGTCCCTGCCAATCTTGAGCATCGCCAACGCGTGGAGGGGAATGTCCGGGCGGGACCAGGCGTCGGGAGCGGGGGAAAGGTCGTCGGTGTTCGTCTCGCCGGTTACCTTGAAGACCGTGGTGGTGATCTTCGTGGGGACGGCAGGCTTGGAGAGGAACCATTCGGCTTCTGCCCAGGACTCCATTACGGAAGTCGCAGCGGGGCAAGTTCCTGAGTTGTGAAGGGCTGTAAATATTTATATATTACATATATACACATATCATATACATATATACATTACATATTTTTATACATTATGGGGTTAGAAGTGTGAAATGGAGGTGTATGCAATGATGAAAGCAATGATGAAAGCAATGATGCAAACAATGATGCAAACAATGATGCAAGCAATGATGCAAGCAATGATGCAAGCAATGATGCAAGCAATGATGCAAGCAATGATGCAAGCAATGATGCAAGCAATGATGCAAGCAATGATGCAAGCAATGATGCAAGACCCACCTTGCACATCGTGGAACATGTCAAACACCAGCAACGTATACTTGAGCTGAGTAGCCGCGTGGGCGGCCAAATCAGCGTTCGAATCGGACAGAAGCGTGACCAAAGTCTGAACATTGTACCCTCCCTGCATCGTCCCGAGGAGAGTGATGGCCTGCATCCGGTCCAAGCCGGCCACCTCAGCCTCCTCGCCGAGGGCCACCGAGGAGAGGTAGGCCGCCTTGACGTAGGCGGCCTCGTCGACGCCGGGGGGGACCCGGTGGGAGAGGAGGTGGAGGCAGCTCTCTAGCTCTTCGCCTGACGCACTCTTGATGGAGGAAACTAGGGTTGATACCTGCTCCACATCCAAGGGGAGGGGAACGATGCCATGCTCGGACTGACGCTCGTCAATGTGGGCCGTGTAGGTTTTCAGGAAGTCAGTGGCTTCCCCGAAGACTGCCTGGGAGGAAGAATACTGCCGGGTTGAGGAGGCATTGTAGAACTTTTGAGGAGGCGAAACTGAGGAGCAACTGTTTGTCGATGCTGTAAAGTTGCTGGAGGAACCCAAAAATAGAGAGTGTCTACGTAAAACGGCCGTCGCTCGCCGAGAAACTGTAGAACGGAGCATCAGGTCTTGTGCGTGTTGTTCCAAAGAAAATGGCAAAAATGATGAATGACATGAAATGTGACTAAAATTATAAGAAATCCTCGTTACCCTCAGAATTCCAGTTTGAGTCGTACAGCTCCTCTCCCACTTATACACCACATCCCACGGTGATTTTGAAACGACGACTACGATGCCGACGAAAATCGATGATGTTGCAGATCCAAAACCACAATCAGACTCCACGGAGGTGCAGGCATTCGGGGCATTCGGGGCATCTTTTGGGACCCCAACCCAAGCTGGAGTAACGTTCGGTGGTTCCCCCTTCGGTTGCCCAGGGGGGAGTGCGGCGCTCTCAGTTTTTCCGAATTCCTCCTTTTCGCTGTCTACTCCCTCTGCCATAGTCACTGTGCAGGATCCGTTTGTTTTCAGCTCTCCAGAGTCAACTCCCACGAAGGAAGAAAAAGGGAAAAAGGAGGAAGAGGAAGAGGAAGAAAAGGAAACGTGCACAGTCAAATTCACCCCCCACCACAATCCTAATGTTGATGCAGTCAACAACGCGGCAGCAGCGACACCGCTGGCACTGAGCGACGCGGACGTGACAGCAGTGTCAGCAGCAACAGCAGCGATAACAGCAGCGCTAACAGCAGCAACAGCAACAGCAGCAACAGCAGCAGCAACAGCAGCGATAACAGCAGCGATAACAGGATCAACAGCAGCGAAAACAGCAGCAACGGCGTTTGAGACAGCGGCCGCTAAAGTGGAGTCAGCGAGAGTTGCCTTTTCTACATTTGCCTCCTCCCCAGCAATATCCCTCCCCCCCCCAACACAACAAACACAAACACAAGTTGGAGCTTCAGCAGCGGAGGAAGAGGACGTAAAGGAGACATGCACTGTTAAGTTCACCTCAGCATTTACCCCCTCCTCAGCAACATTCCTCCCCCCCCCAACACAACAAATACAAACACAAGTTGGAGCTTCAGCAGCGTCCGAGTTTGCGGACGCTGCAATGAAGAGAGCTCGTGGATCTGAGGTAGAGGCAAGCGGCACAGCTGACTTTTTGGCAAACTTGAAAATTACAGGACCAGGACCAGCTCCACCACGAAGAACGGTGACCGTTCCAGACTCTGTTCGCCGGCTGTTGCCTCCACCAGCACCGATTTCGGCGACTGACGAAGCAATGCCCCCCTTATCGACCGAAGTTGCGCCGTTGCCCTCTGTGGCACGTCCGACGTTCAGTTTCTCAGCAGCAGTTGCAATTCCAATTCCTGTTCCAGCTCAAACAGTAGCTCAAACAGTGGGGGGGGACCTGGAAAACAACGACATAAGCGTCCCAGAAGTTTCAGTTCCAACAATTATTTCAAACGTCAGTATCAACGGGAGCTCTAATACTTCGGCTGCCGTCTTGCTGAACGAGCTGATGAACGGGGTTCTTGATGGCGGAGCTCTGCCGACCGACTTGGCTGGCATCTTCGGGGTCGCCAACGACAACGACTCAGAAGATGACGATGAAACTTCTAGCTCAAACTTTTTGAGCACCGTAATGGGCCAGTTCATCCGCCAGATTTCTGGTCTTTCCGCATCCTCCACCCCCACCTCCACTTCTACTTCCGCCCCCGCGGACGAGCACAATAACTCGGACGATTCCGGCGAAGAGGAAGTTGACGACGCTAAAGAGGCGGCGAACGGAGCTTTACCTTCACTTGTTGCTCTTGCTCGTCGGGTGAACCCGAGCTTCGAGGCCCGTCACAACCCCTCAATATCTGACCCCTTCAGTGCTAGGCACTACCCCCCCTCCAATGTCAAGGTCAGCGTGCCGAAAAAGGATCGCTCTGCTTTCCCAACCCTGGTGCAATTGTCTTGCAAGGCGGTTGACAAGCTGTTTGTCGGTTTGCGGCGATCGGAGCGTGATTCAGAGGGTGATGCTTCCACCCCTGCCAGTTCCGCCACCGCCACCCCCACCCCCACCCCCACCCCTGGACGGAAGAAGAAACACCCCATTCACGAGCAACTCGATGCACTTGCTTCATTCCCCCATTCCATCATAGCCCTCGTCGTTGGCAGCCTTCGGTGGAAGCAGCTCAGCAGCATCTACTTTGCCTTCCACCCAGTCATCGCCGATTTTATCACCAACGAAATCCTGGATGCGGCCGTCGGGTCTTGGGAAATGGCCTACCGGAAGCACTTTGGGTCACGGCTGTACCTCAACGCGAGCAAGGGGAAGAAGGAGCTCCCTACAAAGTCCGCCCCGGTTCAGCTCGTCAAGCTGTTCCGCGGAAAGAAGCTCCCTCCGTTTGCGTACACGTTCGGTACTTGGGGGGTTGGGAGATCGGAGGAGTTCAAGGAGTTTCACACAAAACGGAAGCTGGAGAATAGGGAGGAAAAAGGGAAGATTGGGGAGAAGGAGGAGGAGGACGAACCTAAAGACGCCTCATTGACCACTACCCGTTCCCCCGTTGTCCTCTTCGAAGAAGATCACCCCCCTACAACCGCCACCGGTTCTTCACGGACAGCGGCCGACGTTCTCGATCACACGAAGCAAATCTTCGCGAACGCCGAGGATATTTTAGCCAAGGTTGGGAAAATTTCAGGTGAGCGAGCGAAGCGAGCTTTGAGGAAGTTACTCGCGATGAATCCCGCGAAATGGTTACAGACGGCTACATTCACCACTGAACTAACCCGCTTCGCTCGGTGCAGCCGTCACCGACAAAAAGGCGTGGAAAATGAACTGGGACGTGTTCACGGACAAGTCTCTCAACGGTTTGGACTGGTCTAATGTATTTTGTGCGGGCGGAGCGGTGTTGGCTTGCTCCATTCCGTCTAGGGCGGAGGAAAATGGCAAAAAAATGGATTTGCAGGGGCGAAAGTGCTTCCTGCACGCTGATTCGAGCTGGGAAGACGTCGCGAAGGACAACGATCTGGAGGTGAGCAGCAAAAATGGCTGCAGACGGCTACCAACAACTAAACCTAATTTTTTTCTTACTCGGCGCAGAGATCGCTTTTCGCGAAAAGCGGCGACGTCGACCTCTTCCTCTATGACCTCACAAGAAGCGAGGCCAACAAAAAGCTGGTCGAGATTGAGCAGGTCATTCAGGCGAACTCTGCGACACCAGTCCTGTCAGTGAAAACGGAGCACGCCGTGACCTTCGTCCAGGGTTACCCGAAGCGCCACATTCAGGTGGTGCTAAGATTGTATAGCAGCCCAGCTGAGGTGCTGCTCGGTTTCGACCTCGACGCGAGCTGCGTTGGATACGACGGTTCTGACGTGTGGCTTCTTCCTCGGGCCATTCGCGCCATCAACCTTCGCACCAATACAGTTGACCTTTCCAGGTGAGCGAGCCTTTTGGTGAAAGGAAAGATGAGAGTTTACTTACTTAACATACATATATTTTTTCGCTCGGCGCAGGCGATCTCTCAGTTACGAGAGCCGACTTGCCAAATACGCGACAAGAGGATTCAGCGTCACGGTTCCCACTCTGAATCGCAAGCGCATCTCCCCCCAGCTCTTCGACGTGCCGCTCAACTCGACCGAAAAATGGAAGAATTGTGTCGGCCTTGCGAAACTGCTCCTGATCGAGAGAGCTCGTTCTCTGAACAAAATATTTTGCTGCCACCACACCCAGTCCAACAGGAACTACTATTGGAATTCCAATCTAAGCCGTATCCTGAGCAGCTGTCATTACTTGAAGGACAAGGTTCGCAATCTCGACGCAGCATACGAAGACACTTGCAGTGAGCACGTTCCCCACGGTTTCTCTGTAAGAACGCTTCGCCGCCACTACCAAATGTGGTGGGCGAGGCAAGTGACCGACCCCGAGAGTGAAGTTGCCGACGAGCGAATGCACAATCTGGAAGTGGCGGCGATTGAGGGACGTGGCCGCCTGGGAGGCGCAATGATTGAGGACAGTTTACACGGAGGCGGACCGCTCACTTGCGATTACTCCAACATTTTCCTTCCGTTCAAGGAGGGATTCGACGTGAAGAAAACTGCGGCGATGTTGAAGGAAATTGAAGTCCGAAAAGAATGCGCTGAAGAAAACTTCGACGCGAGTGATTGGTGGGATGAGGGCGAGGAGGAGGAATTCGATGCTGTCCAGGAAACCACCACCTTAATTCGACGCGCGCCTACCGTGAGGCACGGTTTTTCAGTGGCAAAATTGGTTTTGACGAAACTCACTCACTGGGTTACCCACAACCCTGGACGACAGATCCTGAGTGGGAGCTTCCACCCGGTCAGCGCCGCGGGTTGGGATAAGGGCGTGTATGTTGAGTTGGAGAAGAAGGAGGAGGAGAAGGAGAAGGAGGAGGAGAAGAATCAGGAGTTGTTCGTGAAGATTGTTTGCTTGAAGAAGGAAGCCGAGTTTGCCGGAGAAAGTGAAATCGAAAAGAAACTCAGGCAACGGAGAGTCAATAGAGCAGTTTGTTTGGCTTTTCCCGATCTTTGCACCACATTTGGACTTCCTGCGAGCTTTGGCTCGCCAACGAACACAAGCTGGAACTCAGATAATTACCAATACAACCGAGAGCTTTGTCAAACTGGCCTAATCTTGAGGAGTGCAGCGACCGAGCAGGAGGCAGTGGTGTTTAAAGAGAAACTAATTCAGGTTTGCGAGAACAGCAGCGAGTATCGCTTCGGTTTGACTTACTACTTCATGGTTGGTGCGAAGGAGGAGAAAACGGCGGGAAATGGTGAAGGAGAAGACTACGCCATGACCATCCTCGTGAAGGATTTCAATTCGGATGCCACATCGCAGTACGTCCATTATAGAATCAAGCGAAATCAAAAGATTGGAATTGTATTCAGTCACTTCCTGAAGAACTCTTTAACGGCAGGTCACGACAGCGTCTTTTTTGTGAGGGAGGGCGACAACACGAGAAAGAAGAGCGACCACTACTACCAGGACAAGAGCGGTGACATCAAGAAAGCGATTGATCTTGGTTTGTCGGTGGGGGAGGTTTTTCCCTGCGTCGTTAATTCACAGCAGACAATCTACTGCAGGAAATTTATTGACAGGGAAGAGGACACCACCAAGGGAGTTGATAGCCTCCACAGGAAGATTTTCAGCAGCTTTGAGTCAGACCATTTCACAGAAAACGCTGTGAAGGTTGATAACACTGAAGTTTTTGGGATGCGTCAAGCAGCGGTGGTGCAGCCGGTGACATGAGGGGTGAGGATACGGGAGAGGGGGACAAAGTATTGTCAGAATTTGTACATTATTTGCCTCAGAATTAGGAATTCCAGAAGCAGAAAATCTAAATTTCCAAAAAGTTATTACCGGGATGTTTGTCGCCACGCATACTCCGCTTGATACGCCCCCTCCCCCTCCTTACCCCCACCATCACACGAATTAACGCACGTATAAACCGCAATCGTACCAAAGTCGCAGCTCGCATCTTGCTTTTCCTTGAAAATTTTGGCACTAATTTCCTCTGACTTGTTCTCGACCTGGAGAAAGTGGAGCATCTGGGGCATGATTTGGAACTCGAACTTTCTCTCCGAGTTGCACGTTGAGCACCTCGGGACAGCACTGCTGTCGCACTTCCCCTCGTCGCTGGTCCACAGCAGCGCCTCGTTGTTCCACCTGCAATACCTGAGGCACTGATCGCTCCCCCCCTGTGCTATTTTCGTCATGAAATTTATTGTCGTTTCGTCGGAAACGCCTGTCGATCCTGTCATTTTATTCACGTCGCACTGCTCCAGGGTTTCGTCGTCTAAGCCTTCTTCGTCGGAGTCTCCGACTTCCACTGAACTTCCGGTAGTTTCAGCAGTTCCAGTTCCAGTTCCAGTTAAAGTTTCAGTTCCATTTCCTGTTTCAGTGGTTGAATAATCGTTGATCAGGGCGAGATTGTTCATCTTTTCCTTCAGCGACTGCTTCTTGGGCAAGCCATCCATCGCCCCTTCACCACCATCTCCATCGCCATCCCCATCGTTAATGTCGTCATCACTCAAATACTCCTCTTCAATCTCGAGCAACACCTCCTTGAACAGCAGATTCTTCGTTCGGCCGGAGCCTTTGTTCAGCCGAGAATACTCTTTCTGGTGGAGCTTTCCGCAGAAGAACAAATTCTGCTGCGGACACTTTTTGCTGCTAGATTGGCCGCAAAGGGCGCACAGGTTGTTGTCGAATTGAGAAGGCACACACTTGGAATTGGCCATTGTGGCGAGTTTGGTAGAGGTCGGGTAGTAGGGGTTGATCTGAGGAAGCTGGCACCGCAAAACTGATACGGAGCCAGTCGTCGATTTGCACTTGCCATTGCTGCATATAAACACGTATAGAGAACGGTGGTAGGATGTTGGTGAAGGAGAAGGTTTGGCCAGGTCGTCGTCAGCCGGAGCATATAGCTGAGCTAAGAAAGACATCGAGTCGTTGCAGAGTGTGCAAGTTTGGACGGGGGGAAGGTGTTGCGGATTGAGCCAAATTGGCTTGCCGCCTGCCTTTCCTCCATCCCAAAGCTGGCAATGTGATAATATTGGTGAAATTGTTTCATTTGCATGATTTGGGATTGGGAAACCGAGATGAATTGAAGGGGACGACGACATTGTTGGGGTTGCCTAGGCGTAGCTAGGCGTAGCTATTGGGTGTAATGTGGACCAATTGGACCAATTCACACGCTTTCCTGGGGCACATGTCCAAGAATTCCAAAATGATTCCAAACCCCAAAATATAGCTATGGATAGTCAGGCTGAGAACAAGTCGCTCGACAGCCTCACCGATCGCCACGATGATGAACAGATTGAAATTAAAGCCGGAGCACTAACTGGACTCAGCTCCAAAAAAGCAATCGATGAGGAGAAGATGGCTCATCAACAAGCTCTTGCAGCAGTGACAGTGAACAAAGCGGACAAGGAATACATCATAAATGAATTGGAGGTGGATGACTTAGTTGCCGACTCGGCGCTCCGGGAAGCTAATGGAGATTTGAAGAAAGCTGTGGTATCGATTGTCAATCAGTAAGATTAGGCCAAAACGTAGACAACTCAACAGATAGAATCCTCCACTTAAATACTTTTATTCACCCCCAACCCCCAACCTAATCTTCTGCTCCTCCTCCCCACTCCAACCCTCAAACCAAGCAACTCCATGCTTTCTCACCCCATCGAAGACGTTCCTTCCGTGCATGGTCTTGTAGTTGTCCAGCAGCACCACGTCCCCCTCGCTCATCTTGACGAACTGTATGTTTTTCATTGTCACCTCGTCAATGTGCTTCAGGTCTTCATGATCGATTTCGCCATCATCGCCAAAGAACATGTCGCTCTTGTTGATTTGGCTCGCCCCGTCTTCGAATTTCTCGGCACCGTAAATTGCCTCGCGGTCCTTCCTCAGCTTGCTGCTGTGCGAGTGCACGTTGCAGAACCACGTGGGTTCGCCGGTGGTCGGGTGCTGCACCACGGGAGGTTGGCTCGGCGCCCTTGCCTGCAGGAACCTCACTCCATCGTACCCATTCTTGCCCCACTGCAGGTCTACGTTGAAATCGACCTTGGCATTGATGGCAAAGCTGCGCCGAGCGAAGAAGGTGCGAAAACGAATTGAGTGGGTTGGTTTAGTAGTGGCTCGTATTCTCGCTTCATCAACCCCACCCAGCCCCGCTCGCTCACCTAACAATGCTTCTCAAAATCGTGCTAGTCCCGTCCCGCGCAAATTCGGGCAGCTTGTCAATGAACCCAAAGAACGGCAGCTCCATAACCGAGTACCGAATGGACTTTTCGTACAGACGCTTCATTACGTCCGGATTCAAGTCTCTGAACATTGCTCGACCGTCGGCGATTAAAAACTGCGCCGAGCGAAGCGAGGCGCAGTTTTATTGAAGCAAGAGCGAACCAAGCGAGCCAAACGAATTGAGTGGAATAATGTTAGTTTAGCAGTGGATTTAGCCGTCTGCAGCCATTTCGCGAGATCCATCGCGAGTATGCTTGTCTTCCTCAAGGCTCGCACGCTTCGCTCACTCACCTCCCCGCCAGTCTCAGCGGCCTTGAAACAGCAAAATGCTGCCGCTCGGGGGGCTCTCGTACCCACGAACTCGTTGTGCATTCCGATGAAGAAATTCTTCCTAGATTCCTTGTTCACGGCCTCGTAGACGGTTTTGGAACCGTCAATCGAGGGCCGCGCTGACACTGAGTGGAGAGGATCCAAGCAGGGCATCATTCCAATTGTCTCGTAGAACTGAGTGAAACCCTCACGTGTCTTCATCGTGTCAAAGTTACTGCGCCGAGCGAAGCAAGATTGTGCGCATTTTTAATGATGAAGCACGAGCGAACCAAGGGAGCCAAACGAATTGAGCGGAATAATGTTAGTTCAGTAGTGGATGCAGCCATTTCGCAAGATTCATCGCGAGTATATATACTCGTCTTCCTCAAACCTCGCTCACTTCACTCGCTCACCTAAAAACAACCGCCCCATTAATCTCCATGAAATCCTTGAGCTGCATCGCATTGGTTGCGAAATATTCAAGCTCGGAGATTGTTTCATCAGCCATCACATCATTCTTATCAATTGTTTTGGGGAACGTCGTGGGCACCGCACGGCGCTGAGCTTCAGTTATATCAGGAATTTTATTGCCCCATACGGTGAGAGGAGCTAGAGGGGGGGAAGGGGCTTCAGCAACTGTTGATGCAAGCTGGAAAACATTTTTATAGTTATTTGGTCGAAGTTGATGAGCTGAGAACTTGAAACCGTGGGCTGGGAGAAACAAAAATAGGAGGGAGAAAATTGTATTGTTGAATTGGGTCATACTGGTCTATATATATCTGGCAGCCCCTCACTTTACAATTTTTGGGAACAATTTTTCAATTTTACAAAAAAAATAAAATCAGTGCACCCGCAAACAACGTACAATTTCTAGACGCCTTTAACGCCACACACAATGGCAACTCGCGACCTCACCAGGCAGTTCATTTCCATCCGTAGCTCGACCGCCTCCCCCTCTTCCCCAGAAACAATCTCAACCTCACTCTCGAAACGTGGCTCCAACCGTTCAGACAGCAACCCCACCCTCCTGTCCGACGTGGAAATTGGCAATAGTAGTTTACAGTGGAATTCCGAGTCCCGCAATACCCTCCCTCCAATTTGGGTGGACACTGTGGATCAGGTCGACGACAATGTTCGGTCGATTCAATCATTCATGAAGGATTTGGAGGTTCTCCATGGGGATCGGATCAACGCCGTGTTTGAGGATTCTACGGATCGGGACTACGAGATCGAGTCGCTTACCAAGGCCATCACAGGCAAGTTCCGGGATGCTGAAAAGTGTTTGAAAAAAATTGGCAAGGTGGCCAACCTCACAGAATCCGAGCAGAAGGTGCGGTCAAACATACAACGCAGCATGGCTAAGAAGTTGCAGGAGTTAAGTTTAGATTTCAGGAAGTCCCAAAAACAATATTTGATGGACGTTAGGGGGCAAAAATCTGGGAACGATGTTAATATGAGTCAGTTTGGGATTGATTTGAATGCTGGGGGAGGCTCCACTGGTGGCGCCACCGGAGGCAACGGCGCAGACTTTACGACGCAGCAAATGGCAGTGGTTGATGATCTAGAAGGCGTGGTGAACGAACGTGACGAGGAGATTCAAAAGATAGCAGCATCCATTGAGGAGCTGAGCACAATCTTCAAGGTGAGTGAGCGAATCTCGCGAAATGGCTGCAGACATAAGGCTACATCCACTACTAAACTAACCCACTCAATGCGCCTCGCCTCGCCTCGCTTCGCTTGGCGCAGGAGCTAGCTGTATTGGTCATTGACCAAGGAACCATTTTGGATCGTATCGATTTCAATATGGAGCAGGTTGTTGAGCACACCAAGGAGGGAATTAAACAGCTGGAGAAAGCGGAAGCTCACCAAAAAAGCGCGCGGCCTGCCAAGTGCATAGCTTGTCTGCTTGTACTGATTGCAGTGATGCTACTTATATTAATTATGAAACATACCTAAAAATGTGCGGATTTGTTCATAATTTTCTGTCTATCAGTCCAACAAATCAGCTCTCCGAAGTCCCTCGTAGCATGTTAGCCCCTCGAAGTTTTGTATGAGATCGTCAGCACCTTTTGAAATTAATAGGTTTGACAGCGACTCGTACTTGTAGTAGAAGGTAAAGTGCAAAGCAGTATTGCCCTTGTTGTTCCTTGCATTTGGGTTGCAGCCGTTTGAGAGGCTGAAATTTACAATTGGGGTGAGATTGTTCTGCGCGCTGACGATCAGAAGTGTGTTACCGTGCTCGTCTTTGGTTTCAAAATTGTAGTTGTGGTTTGCGTGAATGAGCTCGTAGACAGCTTCTGTTCGTCTATGCCTGACGTGGCTTAAGAGTTGATCGATTATATTGCCCTTGGAGGAGGAAGATTTCTTGTATTGCATTTTGGAATTGACAAGAACATTATCGTCATCGTCATCGTCATCGTCGCTCTTCGAATCTGCAATATCAGTGAGATTTATATCGTCGAACCTGTTCGCAATGTGGTGGCGCGAATTCATTTTTGTGGGAGATTTTTTCAAGTACTGATCCCCCTTGACCTCGCCCCCGGTCAAAGTCCCAAAAACTATCATGTGAGAGCCGCCCAGCCCAACTGTCTTCACGTTGAAACCCACACTACCACCAAGCCAACCATCATCTTTGTCGAAACAGTCCACCTTCTTGGGCAAGTACACGTCGTGGTCGCTGTCAAACGATTTTCCCTCGTACACTTTGCTGCTTTTGGGAGGTCCAGGCTCAATGAAATCCAGGTCGGACGGTTTCGGCACAATGTGACCGAGCCAGCCTCCGTCTCCTCCGCCCCACGTGAAAAGTTCATAATCAATAATCGCGGCACAAAAAGTTGCGCCGCAGTGAATTTCGCGAACGAAACCAAGCTTCTCTAAATACGAGTTGACTCGGGGGGTCCGGAAGTGGAGCCACGAGCCAGACCCTTGCTGACCGTCTGCACCCCAGCCCCATGTCCAAACTCGACCATCATTCGTCAGCGCCATGTTGTGGGCGTCGCCAACTGCTCCGAGCGACGAAGCGAGGGGCATTTTTATCACGGAAGAGCGAAACGAGCGAGCCAAGAATTGAGTGGGTTAGATCAGTAGTGGATAGCCATTTAGCGGGATTCATCGCTCGAGTCTTTCCTCATGGCTCGCTCGCTTCGCTCGCTCACCTGCCAATTTTTTAACATTAACCAAGCCAGCCACGTAGACCGGCGCAGGGCAAGTTGATCCCTTGAAATCTGCGATTCCAAGCCGTCCTTGATTGGTTTCTCCCCAACTGTACACCCGTCCGTCAGCCGTTAGGAGAGCGGAGTGCGACCTGCCTAGCTGGAGGTCGAGAATCTGCTCAAAATTGTAATTTGGTGGCAGGCTTAGCTTGGTGGGGAGGGTAACCGATGTAGAAACTATTCCTGTGCCGCACTGGCCGTGGTTGTTGAGCCCCCAGCAGTAAATGGTCGATTTTGATTTTTTACAGTCTGAAGAAGAGGTAGTCACAACAGCGGCATTGTGGTGCCCGCCAGCAGCAATTCTAACCACAAGTCCCCCTCCTTCTAAATTGCGCGGTTCTAGCGCTTGGATAATCTTGGGGAACGAGTTGATGGATACGTCTTCACCGTGGCCAAGTTGAGAGTAAAAACCTGCGCCGATTGACGCAACAATGCCACCTTCGAGGAGAAGAATTACGTGCGACTTGCCGTGGGCCACTTGCTCGACCTTTAGCGAGCTCAAATGTTTCGGCATTGGGAACGGCTGGAAACGTTCGTAGATGACTGTGTTTAATTTGCCAGTGATGAAGAGTTTGTTGTCGGAATTTATTATCGTCGAGGTTTGTCCGCACCAGCATCCAAACGAGGTGGAGGTGTCCAGCCCGGTGTCAAATATTTGTTGAAGATTGTTGGGGAGCTTCTTGACGAGAAACGAGCTTGTTGAGTTGCTTCGCGAAGATGGCGTGAGGGGGAGTTCAATTGGATTTGGCAATCCTTTCAATTTTTTTGAATGTTGATGTGAATGTGAACAGGGAAGGCCCAGAGCATGGAAAAAATTCGTACCGAAACCAACTGACAGCAGCATGAGTCTTAGGTCTTTCCAGTTGCTTTTTCACGGAACAGTAATTATGTAATTATGTGATTTTATATTTTCAAGAACCTGCAAGTGCGCTGACACGCACTTTGACACTTCAAAAAAATGAATTACAATCTATTGGGGGTGGCTGACCCCACGGATGCATATGGCTACTCGACCCTCGATCAACTTTATGATTCTGACCCATCATCTTTTACAGTTGCATCGATGCAGAAGATCTGGTTCAATCACAGTCTCCGGTTTCCCAATGGCACGCAGCAAATGCTGGATTATGCATGCTCGGATACATACCAACAAATAATGTTTACCTTCGTGCCATTTTGCGAATTCCCATTCGTGCCAATGGGGTGGGGTCCTGATGAGAATGGTTTCTGGAATGCAAGTAAAATTGTCCTTAATGACTGCAGCCAGACATGGGCTGAAGCCGAGGGACTAAGCGCGTACAACAGAACTTGCACGAGTTACGCCATTTTTGCAATGTTACCTTTTTTCGTTTCCCTCTACTTCCAGACCTACGTAAATAGAACAAAAGCATTGGGGAAACAGCCCACCTTCATCTTCCCACGTAATATGAACACCACTGAGAGTATGAACTTTTATTCCTGCGTTTGGGCTTTTGCCCACCTCCTGTTGTGTGTCGACATCGAGACGACTAGAGGAACATACAGTCGAGGATTGCGACAAGTGTTTATGGGGACCGTAATGGCCGTTTCGATGCACATTGTTTTCCTCCAAGTCAGCACTTGGATCATCATCATTCGAAAAACGAGCGGGCAGAACCTGCACCGGAATAAATACATCATCTGGTTCCAGCAATTTTCCTCTGCAAGTTTGCTCCTCGAAGAATACACCTGCGGTCAGGCTCAGAATTGGTTCGGCGTGAGCAAGAGCTTTGGAATTTTGAGATATGGTTACGTGAAGAATTTTCAATACTTGTGGTTCTGCGTGATGTGCGGAAGCTGGGCTTTCATGGGCTATCGATATGGGAAGAAGATTAGCGCGTTGCTGAAGATGAACAACAAATCAGGCGGAAAAATCAACCCCTCTGATGTAGGCCGGATGAAGGCCATCAAGAGGTGAGCGAGCACAACCAGTGTATTATGGTGTTGCTGGCTCGCGACTAACCCAATCCTAATCCACTCTTGTTCTCGCTCTCGTGCTTCGCTCGGCGCAGGTACACGTACACAACTAGTGCGATGTCGGCACTCGGCTTCTTTTGGTGAGCGAGCGGAGCGAGCGGAGGCAAACGCAAACGAGCAGCAACTAACTCAATACAATACGCTTCTCGCAAAAAAAAACTCCAGGCGAATAAACGGAGTTTTTCTGGCGATGGGTGTGACAGCCAATTATCAAACACCCCCATGTCCAAAGATTGTCATGACTATCTCTCGAGCAAGCTCAATCATCATCATTTTTGGACAGTGGAGTCTTCTTTACGCCATGCAACCCATGCCTCAGAAGCTACACTCAAAAGTTTTGGGAATCTTCAGCACGAACAAATCTTCAACGACAAGCGTTGCGAGTCGCGGGACAACGAAAGGTGGCAGCGGGCAAGTCCACCCCAACAGTGGGGCGAGCAGCGGGGCGAGCAGCGGGGCGAGCAGCGGGGCGAGCAGCGGGGCGAGCAGCGGGGCGAGCAGCGGGGTGAGCAGCGGCAGCATAATGAATAGCGAGATGAGCGAGATGAGCGAGATGAGCGAGGTCGATGGTGCTTCTGAGTACGATGTTATTGAAATTGAAACTGAAAGTGAAGAGAATGTTGTGAGCACATAAAAAACATTGCATCCACGTAAAAAAGGAGGAGTAGAGGAGGAGTTTAAAAAAAATAATCTGTTCATTTGTGTTGCTACTTTTTTCCAACAAGTCCACCAGATCAACCCTTCTTTTTCTTTGCTGCGGCTGCTGCTGCAGCTGCTGGTTTTTTAGTTGGTGCCTTTTTCTTCGCTGATTGCTTCCTTCTTTTTTTCGGTGATGGCGACTGTTGTTCCTCATCATCGCTGAATCCAATTTCAAGCGGTTGAGATTTGGTGGAAGTTGTTGACGGAGCATTGTCTTTGTCTTTGTCGTCGTCACTATCGGACAAAACGAGCGCATTGTCCTCCGTTCCCGCTGTCGGATCGCTGTCGTTAGTCGCATGGGATCGAATGGACCGTGAAGCCGGACTGGGACCCCCACCCCCACCCCCACGCATAAAGAACTCCATAAAACCGGGAGGAGGCCCTTGACTCATGAGCCGGAGCAAACTGCTGGGCGGACTTGCTCCTTCATCGCCAATCGAATCGTAGTCAGAGTCATCATCTTCATCATCATCATCATCTTCATGATCGCCCATTCCACCCATCCCGGGCATCCCCATCATCAGCCCTGGAGACATCCCTCCCATCAGCCTGCTCATGATCTCAGGGGGAGGTGGGCCGAGAATGTGAAACAAATCCGCAAGACCAGGAGGCCCATCCGAAGAACCCGAACGGCCGTTAGACATGAGCATCTGCATCAACACGTGAGCAGGGATTCCCCCACCACCGTACTGATCTGCCAGGCTGGCTTTCTTAATTTTTACCGGGGCTGGAGACAACGATCCACGACCGCGTTTTTTCGACCCTCCGGTGGATTTCTTGTTCACACGAGTAAGAGTGGTGAAACGCTCCTTGCAAAGGGGACAGGTATTCTCCTCTTTCGCCCAACTGTCAATGCAGTCAAAGCAAAACAAATGGGGGCAATTGTTGAGCTTTGTAAGTTCCAATGGAGGGGGAGGCTCCATGCACACAGAGCAAATGATTTCGTTTGCCTCCTCCTCCTCATCAGGAGGAGTGGTGGAAATGGAGATGGGGGGCGGGGCTGACTTTTTCTTGGGTAAAGCAGCCGCCTTCTTCTTCTTTTTCTTCTTCTCAACTATTTTGGAAGGGGGAGAGGCAGGAGGGACCACATTTAAGTGAACCAATTTCTCTTTAGGAGTCGTCTTCTCAGTTTTCGATCGTGTTGATCGTTGCGTTGGCATCTATGGATGGAGTCTATTCCTGTATGGTTCGGGTTACACAAAGGCAAAATGACACACAATATGGACACAGAAAACAAGAAAGGATGTTTATTTTGATAAATTTAAATTCTCACATGTTCAAAAAAAAAAAAAATAAAAAATAAAAAATGTGAGTAGCATGTGCCTCTGGCATCATCTGGGCTGGTCCTTCACCTCCTATTGATCATGTGGTAAGATAGTTATATTAAATCACATCTGTATCTATGGTCGTTGAAGAACC
>Ga0302114_10000463_pt1 | contig 28392 bp, 17 predicted proteins | sample AG5_Surface_MG_FD_203107 | JGI IMG/M metagenome (GOLD analysis project Ga0302114, IMG submission 203107) | Marine microbial communities from Western Arctic Ocean, Canada - AG5_Surface | ecosystem: Environmental > Aquatic > Marine > Oceanic | place: Canada: Western Arctic Ocean | collected...
AGCAGGGAATTCCTCGGGTAGCGGTGCCGATGGAGGATGCCGTGATGATTCTCCCAGAGATGCCGCTCAACGCGAACGGTAAGATTGACCGCTCCGCTCTTCCGCTTCCGCGAGCTCTCAACTTCAAAGATGGGACCGGTAAGAGGAAAACGATGGCGTCATCCTCAGATGCGGGAGCCGATATCCTGGCGGAGATGCAAAAAATACTCGGTTCTGGCTCGGAGTGGATGAAGCAGTCAGACGATTTTTTCTTCGCCGGCGGCGCATCTCCCGATGTCATCGTTCTGGCTCAGACTCTCGGAGTACCTGCAGAAGTTGTGGTGCGACACCGGACCGCGGCCGCCATCGCCGCCGCTATCGCTGAGCCGAGTGCTGAAGTGATGCCCTCGAGTTCTGGTGAAATAGATGTGCTTCCAGCTGAGGTCTTGCACCGCATTCTTGCCTTCGTGCCTCTAAAGGAGCAGCTCAGCGTCATGCGTCTGGTGTGCAAGTCTTGGCGCAAAGCTGTGGATGACACCCCAGCTCCTCTAATTCAAGATGAGACTGAACAACAGGCTCCTCAGGGAACGCTGGTGAGGATGTGGAGTGCGCACCTTGGGAGATGTGTCGACGCCGCGCCTTTGCTGAGCAATAGATATACCGTCTCAAAGAGCCGAACTTACATCGGTTCGCACAGTCAAGAGGTTTGTTGCTTGGACCCTGATGGTCAGGTTGTGTGGAAGAAGGAGCTACCTGGCAGACTCGAGGCGATGATAGTCTTTGGTAAGGGTGTTGTTGGCAGATGTAGACTAGGCGATGAAGGTAGTCAACTGATTGTCCCGTGCCTGGATGGAAAAGTGTATTGCCTGGACGAAAACACCGGCGAGATCCTCTGGCAATACGACACGGGAGGTGAAGTCAAATGCGGACTGGCGCTGACTGATTGTGGTTCACGACTCGAAACCAGTACCAGCTTGAATCAGCGTCCCCGAGCAGTTCATGTCCCTGGGTATAGACTATTATGGGGTCAATCGCACGGTGGTTCGGCATTTGCAATCGCTGCATCAGGCCCGCACGCAGGTAAAGCTATTTGGCGATATGAAAACTCAGGGCCTGGTGTTGTGGAACCTGTGGTAGATGATACGTATGACACGCAACAAGATGTTTTCTTCGCCAACTTGAAAGGGGACGTATTTGTTGTCGAGGCTGACGCCGTCACCGAAGACTGGATGGAACACGTGCCGGATGTGATTAAGGAGGCCAAGGAGTACGTCAGGTGGAGTACAAACGTTGGCGCACCGGTGTTTTCAACTCCGTCTGTGAATTTTCAGGGCACGACGGTACAGGGCATGACGTTTCCAATTATCGTGGCGAATGTCGATGGTTTGGTCTTTGGATTAGATCGAGACAACGGCCAAAAGGTTTGGACAGTTGACTTGGGCTGCAAAATATATGCACCGATATATTCGGACGTAGAAGAGATCATGAACGACTTTGCTGCGAAGGTACTCATCGGCACCGCAGATGGTGAACTCGTTCTGTTGAGAAGGCAGCAATATGGCCTCCCAAACCCGAACCTCGGGGAAGAAAAACGCGAAGTTGCTGATGATGAATTTTACATGACGGAAGTTTGGCGCTGGAAGGGACGTGGCGGCCTCCGCGCGGGACCTGTTTTCCTCAATACCGGCGGACGACAGTTGGACAACACTGGATTTTTCATCGCTGCGTGGGACTCCGGTGAGATCAGTGTATTCAGTTACAGCGACGTCAAGAACGATTATTGTCTTCCCAGGCATCTATCGACAGGGCGACTTCCTGCTCCCATCTTTGGAACTCCTGTGTTTGGATATGATGATCGTTTTTTCTATGGCCTTTCGCGTCCGGCATTTCTTCCTCTCGGTGACGTGCGCATTTACGTGGGATGCCGGGACGACCGCCTGCACTGCCTGAAGCTTTCAGGTGTTCGACGGGCGTGATGGGCGACGGGTAGCACTATAGACTAGATATGTAGCACTCTTTGGGCACTCCGTCCTTATGAAAAGAATTTTGAGCTCGTTTCAGGTTTTTATCTTTCGAGGGTTTTGTCGTCGCTCCAGATACGCTCGCGCGGGGAGATGCGAGCCACCGCGACTCTATCGGCGACCACCGCACGCGTGACACACGTGTGCAACACCCGCGACCCTACCGGAAACGCCCGTCGCACCCCAGCCTCCCTTCGGAGGGCACGCGAGGGGCACGCTCCCCGAATCGCCAGACTCGGCGCCCGAATCGTGCACGCCATGGTGGACGACGACGCTCCCGAGCTCCCCGACTACGACGTGGTCACCCTCGGCCCGCTCGAGGTCTCCGCGATCGCCCTCAGCGCGCGCGACTGGACCGGCGGCAGCGACGACGCCAACTGCTACGTCGCCGCCATCGACCGAGGCTACGTCCTCATCGCCGCGTCCACGTCCTCCGAGCTCAAGCTCATGAAGGAGTACCAGGGCTACTGGTCCATGTCCGAGGCGGCGGCGCTCAGCGGCGTCCGCCCGCCCGTCGTCTACTCCATCATGGACGTCGACGCCGCGGAGTCCGTCAAGGACGCCGCGCAGGCGCTCGTCGCCGCCGCGAACGGAGCCGAGCCCGACGTGATGTGCATCTCATCCAAAAACTCCGACGCGAAGGCGCTCGCGAACGGCGTCAAGGCGGCGTGGGAGCTCGGCGCGTGCCCCGGGACCGTCGCCGTGGACGGCTTCGACGCGGCGCGACTCGAGGAGTTCGTGGAGGCGCTCAAGGACACGCCGGGCATCCAGGTGGCGTTCAACCGCGTGCCGTATTCACTCGCGGATCGAACCTTCGAGACGAACGGGACGTTGGCTGCGTGCAAGAGGCTCGGCGTCGGCGTCGTCGCGTCGTCGCCGCTGGGCGAGGGCTCGAGGGTGACGAACACGACGCACGCAGAGTGTGACCAGGCGCTGGTGCGGCTGCTCGCGTTCCTGGGCGCGATGGTCGGGGGCGGGGTGCAACGGTCGCCGCTGCAGGTTTCGCTCAACTACGTGATGAGCAAGGGCTTGGTGCCAGAGATTGAGACGCGTATGGGCAGTTTGGCGTGGGAGTGCGGCGGGTCGATGCTGTGGCGGCTGGACGAGAACGCGATTGGGATCCTGGACGAGAGGTGCGAGGCTGTGGAGAAGGGGGAGACGGGAGACGGCGGGGGACCCGCGTTGGCGTGAGTATTCGTAGGACCCTCCGGAGGGGTGCGTTGAAAAAGTTGAAACCGCTCTCGTAATTGCCGAATGGGAGCACGGGGAAAGCCGAAAGAGCGCCACACCTTCCACGCGTCTCACTTCCCATCGCGCAGCACCGCAGCCACCATGTCCCTCCGCTCCACTCGACGCTTCATCCTCGCGGGTCTTCGCGACTCCAAGACCAGGGCGGTCGCGGTCGTCCTCCTCCTCCTGCACGTCTCCCTCGTCGCGGCGCTCGGCCCTTACGTCGTCGGGACCCAACCCGAGCAGCTCGCAAACTCTTTGGCCCGCACCGGCAGGCGCCTATCCTTCGCGCCGAGCACCAAGACGATCACGTGGAACGACGAGCACAGCGAGGGCCAGCTCGTGACTGTCTCCGGGGTCACCGGCGTGGTCAAGTCTCTGACGGTGTGGTTCGGCGACGCGACACGAGCGCGCCTCACCGCCGAAAAGGCTGCCGAGGCTGCCCAGCCCGAGCCCGCGGCGACGGAACAAGACGACACCGGCCCAAACCTCCTCACTGAGAACGAAGGTGGAAACGAGAGGAACCGTGGGACGCGCGGCATCACCGGAGGGTCCACCGCGGGCACCGGCAGCGCCCTGCCCGCGGGTTCACGCTTCTGAAGACTCGTATCTTGTGCGACATAAAAATGAAAGACTCAGCGCCGGCCTCCGCCGCGGCCGCCCCCGCGTCCACCGCCCCCGCGTCCACCTCCCCCGCGTCCACCGCCTCCGCGTCCACCGCCCCCGCGACCACCGCCGCCGCGTCCACCGCCCCTACCACCGCCTCCCCTACCACCGCCGCGACCACCGCCGCCGCGCCCGCCTCCCCTACCACCGCCGTCGCCGCGCCCGCCACCACGACCGCCGCGGCCACCCTTCTTCTTGGCCTCCTTGCGCTCCTTCATGATCTGATCGCGCGACTTGAGCTCGCTTCCGACGAAAGGCTCGCCGCCACCTCCCCGGCCGCCCCTGCCGCCGCCGCCGCCGCCCTCCTCCGACCGTCCCTTCGTGTGGCGGTACTTGAACCGCCCCGCGCCGCGTTCCTTCCCGCCGTTGATGAGCGGGTCCTCCTGGGACCCAGTCGCGGCGACGCTCCTGTGGGTCTTCTGCTGCCACTTCTTGTAAATCTCTCCGACGGCTTCCTTGTCCTTCTTGGCGTAGGCGCCGGACTCCGTCTTGATTCGCTTGTTGCCCCTCGCGCGGTCCACCTCGTTGGCGTTGACCTGCACGTAGTTGCGCTTCTTCTTGTCCCAGATGCGAATCCGCCGCTGCTGCGAGATACCCTTGCCGTCCTCCTCCACGATGTCCATGGTGGCGTCGTTCAGCGCGCCCTCGAGGCTGAGGTGGTCCTGCATCGGCCGTCCCCGGTCGTCCTCCATCGTGCTCAGACCGAGCTCGGTGTGGTTCACGCCTCTGGGCGTGACGTCGAGGAAAAAGGCGTCGTCGCGGAACTTGCCCGTGTCAAACGCATCCGCCACGGCGACAGCCTTCTTCTTTTTGCCCTTAGCCTTCGGTTTTGCATCCTCCTCTTCCTCGGACTCGGACTCGCCGTCGCCTTCGTCGCCAAACTCGTCGTCGCTGTCGCCCTCGTCGCTGTCGTTGTCGGCCCCCTTCGCCTCCGGCCTGCGTCGACGCCTGGCCACGATGCCGTGCCCCGTCTCCTTAGACTTCTCGATGAAGGTATCGTGTTGCTTGCGCTTGGCCGCCATCGTGGGGTTCAACCTCGCGGCGACCGCCATCAGGTTCTGGCCCTTGGCGGCGTTGGCGATCTCCGCCTCGAAGACGGTGGCCACCGGCCGGTACGCCTTGATCTGCTGCGCAATCTCCGCCAGGCCCGCCGCGTCCAGCTGCGCCTCATCCCTCAGCGCGGCGCACATCGTGGGCGACGGCCCGATGGACTCGATGAGCTCCGCGCCCCTCGCCACGCTCTCGTTCGCGGCGCTCCCGCGTGTGCGCTGGTACAGCCTGTACGCGTTCTCGCACGCCCTTCTCAAGCCGTCCAACTCGGTCCGGGCGTCGAAGAGCTCCCGCACCCTGTCCTGCACCAAGTCCAGTGAAGTCGGGGGTACGATTCCCACGACGCTGCGCTGCGCCTCATCCGCCTCGTCCGCGATTCGCCTGGCTTGCTCCCTGCTCTCCGGCGGCTTCAAGGGCGCCGCGACGAGGGACCTGCCCAGAAAGAGGTGGAGGTCCACGAGGAAGCCCATCTCCTCCTTGACGAGGAGCGAGTGCGCGATACCGGTCCTGCCCGCGCGCGCGACGCGGCCGACGCGGTGCACGAACAGTTTAGGCCGGGGGGGGAAGTCGAAGTTGACGACGTTGTCGAGGAGCGGAATGTCGATACCGCGCGCGGCGACGTCCGTCACCACCATGACGCTGGTCTTCCTGCTCCTAAATCTACCGATGTGGAGCTTACGCGCAGCCATGTCCATGGAGCCGTACACCGCGGAGACGGTCATGCCCTCGTGTTCGAGCACGGTCACCAGCAGCTCGACGTGGTGCCTCGTCGCCGTGAACACCACCGTCTGCTGCTTCTCGGGGACAACCTCTCGGAGGTAAAATAGCAGCGCAGGGATCTTCTCATCCTGCCGCATCACCGCGAAGGAAAGTTTCAGGTCTGGTGATACCTTCATCTCCGCGTCCAGCCTGATGACCTGCGGGTCCTTGAGCCCGACCCTGACGAACTCCGCCAGCGCCGAGGGCATCGTCGCGGAGAACAGGAGGCACTGGCGCTGGTCGGCGACTTGCTTTATGATGTCCCTGAGCTGATCGGAGAAGCCCATCTCGAGGAGCCGGTCCGCCTCGTCCAGCACCACGTGCGACACGGCGCGAATGGAGAACCCGCTGATCTCCTCGACGTGGTGCAGTAAGCGACCGGGCGTGGCGACGAGGAGGTCGGGGTTCGACGCGAGATCGTCGAACTGCGCCTCCATGGAGTCGCCTCCCACGATGCACACGGATCGGAGATCGGTAAACTTGGAGAGCTCCTGCGCGAACTTGAAGGTCTGCAGCGCGAGCTCGCGGGTCGGGGAGAGGACCACCGCGCGCGCGCCAGCCTTGAGCGAGTGCTGACGGAGTTTGTGCAGCACCGGGATGAGGAACGCGGCGGTCTTACCGGAGCCCGTCCTGGCCATGGCCACCACGTCGGCGCCCGAGAGCGCGACCGGAATCGCCTTGCGCTGGATGGGGGTGGGTATGCGGTAGCCCTTGCGCTTGATCGCCCTGAACACCTCGGGCAGGATATCCATCGACTCAAACCCGCCGCCCTTGCTCTTAGTCTTCTCCGCTTTGCGACGGCGGCCCGTCAGCGCCTCGGTGCGCTCGAAGCCGAAGTCCACCGTCTCGCCGCCCTCCCCAGGAGTGCCAGTGAGTACCGTGGACTCTGCCTTGGCGCCGCCGCCGCCCTGGTCGTCATCGCCGCCGCCGCCGGTCTTCTTCTTGCCCCCGGCCTGTTTCTTGCCCTTCATCTCGCCTCGGTCGTCGTCAGGTCGCCGCACGAGCCGTGTCGTGTGCCGCCGACAGTGATGAAAAAGAGGCGGCGGTGGGAACTGTTCAGTAACCGCCGCCACTGGTATCGGCGCCAAACTGAGGAATCACATCACGCGACACAGCGCGCTTCTCGACGATGTTAGATGGTATTAAAATCACGCCCTGAGCCCCTCCGCCATCGCGACCGCGTCCTCGATGCTGAGCGAACTGGCCTCCAGCATGAACCTCCTGCCGCACGCCAGCGCGCGCCTCTCGCAGTGCGCCCTCGCGTCCTGGTCCTTGATACTCTCGAGGTCCGCCACGTGCGCGATGCCCACGACGCGCCTCGTCATCTTAGCCCCCGCGAACCCGAACGAATCCGTCAGCACCTCCCGCATGTACGCCACCTGGTGCGCCTTGAGCGCCTCGGCGACGTCGCCCTCGGCCCCGGCGCCCGCGTCGTACAACGCCGCCGGGGTGAGCCCCGCGGTACTATCCGACACGCCGCTCGCGCTCCACAGCTCGCGAAACCTGCGCTCAAACGTGGCCCAGGTTTCCTTGACGCACGCCAGGAGCCACTGACGCTGCGCCGTCCGGTCCCCTTCGTAGCCGTCCTGCGCGAAGTACGCGAGGAACAGGTTGGCGAGGAAGGCGCCGACGTCGAACCCGAGGGGACCGTAAAATGCAAACTCGTGATCAATGACAAACGTGGTGGATTCGGTGCACATGATGGAGCCGGTGTGCAGGTCGCCGTGGAGCAGCGCCGCGCCGTCGCACGCGAACCTCTTCTTGAGCGAGCATATCGCGGACTTGAGCTCGGAATCGGCCCGGAGCGCAGCCGCGGCGTCGTCCAGCTGGGGCGACGTCCAGTGGTTGTTGTCAGCCTTGGCGTACGGCTCCGTGAAGATGACCTGCTCGGTGAGCGCGCACATGTCCTCGTTCTGGCCAAAGGCGTGCCTCGCCTTGCGCAGCTGCTCGCACCCGATCGCGAGCGCGGAGGATCCGAATAGGGTGGTGGCCAGGTACTCGCCGACGTGAGCCGCGAGCGCGGGGTACACGGTGCCCGCGATGATGCCGCCGCGGAGGATGATGTGCGGGGGCTCGAGGTAGCGCATGACGATGACGGACATGGGGGCGTCGTAGAGGTGCACCTCGGGGACGTGCTGCGAGCAGTACCCGTGCGCGATCATGAGCGCCTCGGCCTCGTACCGCACGCGCTCCTGCGTGAGCGGCCAGGACTCGCCGACCACGCGGACGAAGGGAAGGCCTTGCTTGACGATGATCGCGCCCCCCGCTCCGTTGCGGACGATGTAGACAAAGTTGATGTTGCCGTCGCCAACCTCCTCGGCGGACCAGGCGCTGCGGCCCTCCGCGCCGCCCAACGCGCCCGCCGCCTCGGGCTTCGCGGCGCAGTAGTCCAGCACGGTGTCGCAGTCGAGCGCAAGGAACCCGGGCGGGCCCGAAGAGAGCTTGGGCGCCGCCGCCTCCGATCCGGAAGCCGCCGCGACAAACTTACCGACCGCGAACCCCCCGCCCGCGGTCTTCGCCACCACGCCCTTCTCGGTGATGATCCCGGCGATGAGCGCCGCGGGGGTGACGTCGAAGGACGGGTTCCAGACGTCGATGCCGTCCGCCGCGACGCGCTTCCCGAGCACGTGCGTGATCTCCGACGCGGGCCTGTCCTCGATGACGATGTCGGCACCCTTCCCCGTGGACGGGTCCAAGGTGCTGAGCGGCGCCGCGACGAAGAAAGGCACGTTGTGGTACTTGGCGGAGACGGCGAGGTTGTAGGTGCCGATCTTGTTGGCGGTGTCGCCGTTGTCGGCGACTCGATCGGCGCCGACGACGACGGCGTCGACTTTCCCTTTGGCCATGAGCGCCGCCGCCGCGGAGTCGCAGATGAGGGTGCCGGGCATCTTCTCGAAGGCGATCTCGTACGCGGTGAGCCGGGCGCCTTGGTTGTAGGGCCTCGTTTCGTTGCAGTAGATGTGTTCCAGGCGGTTTGTCTCGCGAAGAGCGCGGACGACGCCGAGCGCGGTTCCGAAGCCCGCGGTTGCGAGGGATCCGGTGTTGCAGTGGGTGAGGACCCTGATGGGGACGTTCGCGGGCTTGCCCACGGCGGCGCAGAGCGCGTCGGCGCCGAAGGAGCCGATCGCGCGGTTGTTTGCGATGTCCGCCGCGAGCATGCCCTCGCACTCGGCGATGACCGCCTCGACGGCGTCCTCGCCTGATCCGTCGAGGGACGCCGCGAGCTTCTTGATGCGCGCGACCGCCTCCCCGAGGTTGACCGCGGTGGGGCGGCTGGTGTTGAGGTGGTCCATCTTCGTCGCGACGAAGGCGGACACGTCGCCCGCGGTCGCCAGCGAGCCCTTGGCGCCGTCGAGGTCCACCGCGAGCGCGAGGGCCGCGGCGATCGCGATCGCGGGCGCGCCGCGGACGTTCATGTCCTTGATGGCGGTCCAGCACGCGTCGCAGTCGGGGACGTCCATGAAGACCGTCTCGGTGGGCAGCTTCAGCTGATCGAGCAGCTGCAGCTTGCCGCGGGAGTAGCGGATAGCCTCGAGCGTCGGGGCCGCCATGGTGATCGACCTGCGCGCCTACTTCTGCCGTGTCCGAGAAGATCTCAGCTGAAATCCATGAATCAGGCTTGGGTGACTGCTGCTCCACCAACTCGACAGGAGTTCGGTTTGTAAAACTCTTATTTCGCAATTCCATTTCGAGACGTATGGGTAGTTCACGTGGTCCATCTTTATCCAGTGTTTCGACAACTTCCTCTGGGCAGCACTACGTCCCGCGCGCGTGGAAGCGAACGCACGTTCCTTTGCATCCGTCACACGCCCTCCCAGAACCCATGTCCACGTCCGCGACCCAACTCGGCTGCGCCGTCTCTCGCGCCGCCGCACTGCGCGCCTCGAAGACGACCGAACGCAGGGTTCGTGCCTGCCACGTCACGCGATGCAAGGCGTCGGACGGTGCGGCCGACGTGAGCCGCCGCGAGGCCCTTCGCGCCGCCGCCGCCGCCGCTGTGCTCACACTGGCGACGCCACGATCCGCGTTCGCGGGCGACAACGTCGTCGCCTTCGACCCCGTGCAGAACGAACGGTGGGTCGCCGTGCCCGCATCCACGAAGATCCCGGGCGATTGGACCTCACGCCCCGGGCAACGGACGAAGCAAGGCAAGTTCATGCTCTACACCGACACCTACGGCCCGAACTACCGATACACCACCTCGCTCCCCAAGTACGTCGACGCCGACGGCGCGGTGGCCGCCAACACCATCCAGGTGCAGGTGCAGTCCAGGGGCGGACAAGAGTCCATCGTAGACCTCGGGCCAATCGCCGGCATCGACGCGGCCAAGGCGTTCGGCATCGAGGCTGAGGACATAGCGCTCGCGGAGCAGGTGAGCGCGGCCAAGCGCGTGGATGTCGGGAAGCAGGCCTACTACCAGTGGGAGCTCGCCCTCCCCTCGGGGAACAGGGTTCTGATCGGCGCCTGCGTCTCGGGCGGCGGTTTGTACGTTTTTTCAGCCGAGGCCACCGCGGATCAGTGGGCTAAGAACGAGGCGGCGCTGCGGGGCGCTCGGGACGCGTTCACCGTGCCGGTGGTGGCGGAGAGCACCACGGACATATCGAATCGCATCTACAACAACGCCAGCGACGGGGGGTTCAAGTGAGCGGAGGTTTAGCGAAGTCGCGTCACCCTGTATGAAAATCATCGTTGTTAGTGTAGTGCTACCAAAACGCCGCCTCATCACTTTCGGGGGGCGCTCGATGGAGACCGAGGCCGATGACGTCTCACCACCCGCCGCGGGTGTCGTGACCTGTCTGGAACCGCACCCGAGCGCGGAGGTCCAGCGCCACCTTCGCGAGCGCTGCCTGGCTCTCGCCGGTCACGCGGGCAGCGAGCGAGACGTGCGTATCTCGTGCGCCCCATACAGGTGTTCGCCCGTCGGAGCCCACATCGACCACCAAGGGGGTACCGTCGCGGGTTTCGCTCTGAACATGGGGGTGTGCATCGCGTACATGCCCAGCCCCGACGATCGTCGCGGAGAGATCCAGCTGACCTCGAAAGGCGAGGCTTCGAGCTTCGAGATGCAGATGACGGACGAGTCGAAGCCGGCGGACGACTGGACCGCGTTCGTGCGGGGAGCCGTGCACGTCGTCAGGGAATGGGCGGCCGAAAAGGGCGTGAGGTGCGACAGAGGATTCACCGGAGTCGTATCGGGATGTCCTGAAGGGCTCGAAGGTGGAGGCATCAGCTCATCCGCCGCGCTCACCGTCGCGCTCATCAACGCGATTCGCGACACAAACCAACTCGCGTCGACGACGACTGGCTCTGTGACGATGCGCCGCACGGACATCGTCAGACTCGCGCGACGGGTGGAGCACGAGTGGCGCGGGGTGAAGTGCGGGATACTCGACCAGGGATGTGTGGTCATGTCCAAGCCCGGCGCGCTGACGGTGCTGGACTGCGCGTGGTATCAACAACGCTTCGACGCCGACGATCCGATGACGACGTCGAGTCGCGATGTACTCTTACACGGGACCCCGTCCGCGCAGAACCCACTGCGTTGGTTCGGCGGGGACTGGACCCCGTCCCGCGACGGACGCGCGCGCATCGATCCCATCGTCGATGAGAGCGGCGTGGAGGTGTCGAAAGACTTCTGGGACGACGGACCGGACGCCGGATCCGACCTACCCTTCGGCGTCGTCCTCGCGTTTTCGGGAATCAGAAACGCGCTCGTAAACACCGGGTACAACGACAGGGTGGGCGAGTGCCAACGCGCCGCGTCGTTGTTACTCGACGCCAGCGGGCGTGGGGTCGGACCGGAGGATGCCACGCCGACGCTGAGCATGGTCACGGAGGAGGAGTGGGCGGCGCACGGGGACAAACTCCCGGGCGACTTGGCCCGGCGCGCCAAACATTTCTTCGACGAGAACCGCCGCGCGAAGGACGCGGTTCGAATGTGGCGCGACGGCGATGTTAAATCGTTCGGTGCCCTCATGAACGCATCCGGCGCGTCGTCCGTGAAGAACTACGAGTGCGGGTGCGAGCCGATCACGACGCTTTGGAACATCGTGAAGGCGACGGAGGGCGTGTTCGGCGCTAGATTTTCAGGCGCTGGTTTTCGGGGGTGCGTGGTGGCGCTGTGCGAGCCCGGCCGTGCGGCGATGGACGCGGCGGAACGAATCGCGGGGGAGTACGCGCGCGTGTATCCGGAGCTGGCGGGAGACGCGCCGGTGATCGTGACGCGACCGGGAAGGGGAGCGTTTATCCTGAGGGGCGAGGACCGGTAGCATAGCTTTTAGACACTGACAGGAAGAAATTGGAGTGACTTTTTCGCCGAGCTCTCTTTTTCCAATTTTAAGCCGCGTGGCTCCGCAGACTCTGAGGCGCGCGCAGCAGGTCTGGGCCCTCCTCGAGGCTTTTGGAGAGATGGCGCAGAGCGAGCGTAGCGCAGCCGGGGCGCTCGTCGCCAGGCTGAGCCTGCTCGTGCTCAACCTGGTGCTCTTCAGCCTCGGCGTCACGTTGTTAGTCATGAGCACCCAAAAGAGCCACTACACGGACATCATGAAGACGGTGTACGCCGAGGGCGGCGTGACGGTCGAGGTGTTCGAGCAGCCGGACGCCGCGCTGACCTTGGCGGGCTTCTTCATCACGTTCGTCTCGCTCCAGGTACGGTTTATTCGCCGAACCCGACCCCACCGCGGCTCGCCCCCGTTTCAAAATATCCCCCGATGGAGCGCCCCGTCACCTCCGAAATCTGACACGGATCTCCCCCCGTCCCCGCCCGTCCCCGCAGGGCACCCTCGGCGCGTGCACGGGATCGAAGCAGACCATACTGTCCTACCACGTCATGTGCATGTTCATCATCACCGGCATCATCTACTGCGCCGAGATGATGATCGCGTTCAAAGATGAGAGCGACGAGATGATCGCCTCGTACTGGCGCAGGATCGACGCCAAATCTTTCGACGAGAACCGAGACCTCGACGGCGCGGACGAGGCGAGCGTGCAGAGGCACGCCAAGCGTTTCTTCCACACCGCGCACGGCATCCTCACCGCCGCCGCGGTGTTCATCGCCCTCGCGCTCATAACCAGCGCCAGGGTCATGGGCCTGAAGTACACGCTCAAGCGGGTGGGCACCGGCGTCAACTTCGCGGGTATCGTGTTCGGGCTGTTCCTGCTGGTCATGTGCGGCGTGGTGTCCAGGACCACGTACCACGTCTCCGACGCCGTCACCGTGGACGTCGAGGTGACCTTCGCGCAGGTAAGTGAAGGACCGCCTTCAAGGGCCGCGAGGGACTTTGAGGATACGCTGCGGTTGGAACCGGAGCGAATATTCCGCGACCGACAGCCGCCGCCGCCCCCCGGGGGATCACGCAGCAATGGTGCCCTCGACCCGCAGATGCCGCCGATGATGATGCCACCGCCGCCGCCACCGCCGCCGCAGATGCCGCCGCCGGTGCCTCCGATGATGCCGCCGCCGGGTCCGCCGGGTAATTCAACCCGAAGGCTTCTCGCGGCTCCGAAGCCGCCCCCGCCGCCTCCGTGGTCCGGCGACTTTCCAGTCACGTCCATGTGGCTCGTCGCCGTGGACAGGACGCAGCCCAATCCGCCGGTGTCCACCTTGATCGAGTTCACGATCTCGTTCAGCGGCATGAACGCCAGCACGGACATCAACGCGACGCTTCCGCCGGCGGTGGAGTCCAGGTGCCGACGGGCCATCGCGGCGCTGCCGACGGCGCCGGATCCCGGCGACGTCGACGTCGAGGTGATGAACATGCGAAAGGGTGGGGAGCATCCAATCGGAGGCGCGTGGACCGCGCAGCTGCTCGCGGCGGCGGGTGCCATCACGGTGATATCGTCAACCGCGGGTTTCGTGGGTATCCAAGCCGGGAGCCGGCCGATGCTGTCCGCGCATCTGGCCGTCAGCGGCGTCACCGCGATACTGGTCATCGTCGGCGTGCACCACGTGACGCAGCACGCGGACGACTCCAAGGACTACATCCGTTCGCACTGGAAGAACATACAGACGGGCGTCGTGGGAAACAACGTGGAGGTTGACGACGCCGCCGCGTTTGCCAACTCGCACATGCGAAGCGCGGCGGCGCTCGGCGCCATCGTCTGTACCATCCTCTTCGTCTCCATCCTCTGCTCGACGGTCGCGTTGCTGGTCATACCGGGCGGGCCGCTCGCGAACGTGATCGGCAACAGGCCTCGACCGGGCCGGGCGCGCGCGGCGAGGCTGCCGGACACCGAGAGCGACGACGACAGCGACGACAGCGACGAGGACGGGTGGGGTGTGGAGGATCGCTGGGACAGCTGGGGCGGCGAGAACGACGACACGACGCCGCTGCGGGACGACGAGAGCAACGTGCAACGGCGAACTAAGTCCCAGAAGCGCGCGAAGAGGGACGCCAAACGGGCGCTCGCGGCGAGGGCGGCGCAGAACGGCGCGGGCGGCTCCGGTCCGTCGGCGGCTGGCCCCGGACAGGTTGTCGTCGAGATGTCCGACCTCGCCAACCTCGTGCAGGAGGCGCGGAAGGGCCGCGGCCGGTTCAAGGACCGCGGGGGTAAGAGCTCGCGGACCCCGTCGCCCACCGGCCACGACGTGGAGAACCCCCCGAGTCGGGAGAGTTCCCCGCAGCGCAAGGCGCGGCTGCAACGGGAGAGAGCGCGGAAGGCGAAGGATTCCTCGGTGGCGAACACGGTGAGCCGGCTGGAGGACAAACTCGTGGACCGCATGAACGCGCTCTTCGGCGGCATCGGCACCCCAAAGGGCGCCGGCGGTGGTGGCCCCTCACACGGCGAGGGCGGCGGCGGTCGGGGTGGTACCTCCGTGTTCCGCGATGAAATCTCAAAGCCGCACTACTCGCGAGCCGAAGTCGCCGCCGCGGTGAACATGCTCCGGGAAGCTGCTCAGAAACGGAACCCGAACGATCCGGAGGCTGCGCTGCGAGCCGCGCTGGACGTCGCCGGGGAAGGCGACGCGGGTCTCATTCGGGAGGCGCTCGCGGCTCCGTTCGAGGTCAGCAAGCCCCACGCGGGGGCGTCCTTCACGCTCGAATAGTCTTCTTGTGATGAGTTTACGCTTTTCGTCAGTAACGCATCGAGTCTCTGTCGTGAACTGCGATTAATTGTTACCTTCTCACGTGGGCGGGTGACCGCTCGCCCACACCTCCGTCGCGGGCGCTTGACACGGCCAAAACCGCCATGGCGCCCAAGAGCGACAAGACGAACTGGGCGGATGAGAGCAACGTGCTCACCGTCACGGTGCTCGGGTGCACGGGGGATCTCGCCAAGAAGAAAACCTACCCTGCGCTTTTCGCCCTTTTTCTTCACGAGCACATGCCCCCCCGGACGGTCGTGCTCGGGTACGCGCGCTCGCCTCTGACGGACGAGAGCCTCCGCGAACGGATCAGGCCCGCGCTGAAGGGACCGAAGAACCAGGTCGAGGCGTTCCTCGCGAGCTGCTTCTTCCAACAGGGCGAGTACGGCTCCGACGACGCTCGGGAGAATGCCGAGTCGGATCCGCCCGTCTTTGGGGCGCTCGGCGACCGCGTGGCGACGCTGGAGGCATCGAGGGGGGTCCCCGGGTGTCGCGTCACCGGCCACCGCATCTTCTACCTCGCGCTCCCGCCGTCGGTGTACCCGCCCGTGTGCGCCAACATCAAGCGCGCGTGCATGAGCCCCACGGGGTGGACCCGCATCGTCGTCGAGAAGCCGTTCGGCAAGGATCTTCAGTCGTCGGAGGAGCTCAGCGCGGGAATCAGCGAGCTCTTCACCGAGGCGCAGCTCTACAGGATCGACCACTACCTCGGCAAGGAGCTCACGCAGAACCTCGTGGTCATGAGGTTCGCCAACAGGTTCCTCGCGCCGCTGTGGAACCGCGACAACATCGCCAACGTGCAGATACTCTTCAAGGAACCCTTCGGCACGCAAGGACGCGGCGGCTATTTCGACCAGTACGGCATCATCCGCGACATCATACAGAACCACCTGCTGCAGCTGCTGTGCCTCGTCGCCATGGAGAAGCCGTGCTCGTTGTCCCCGGACGACATACGCGACGAGAAGCTCAAGGTTCTGCGATGCATCGAACCCGTGAGGTAAGTTTATTTTTTATTCTCGTATGCGCAATTAGACTGACGTCGTGTTTTGTGAACAGCACCGATAACGTGGCGTTGGGCCAGTACACAAACGGACCCGGCGGCGACGCTTACCTCGACGATGCCACCGTCCCGGCGGGATCCAAGGCGCCCACGTTCGCGCTCTGCGTCCTGCACGTGGGTAACGAGCGGTGGGACGGCGTCCCGTTCATCATCAAGGCGGGTAAGGCGCTCAACGAGCACAAGTGCGAGATCAGGGTCCAGCTGAAGGACGTTCCCGGGGATCTCTTCGCGGAGCAAAAGGTTCGGGGCCGGCAGGCACGAAACGAGTTCGTGGTTCGGCTCCAACCGGACCCGGCCATATACATGAAGATGACGGTCAAGGAACCCGGGCTCGGGATGGAGCTGGCGCAGTCGGAGCTCGAGCTGCTGTACACGCAAAAGTACGAGTCCACTCCCATACCCGAGGCGTACGAGAGGCTCATACTGGACTGCATCAACGGTGACCAGCAGCACTTCGTGCGGCGGGACGAGTTGGTCGCCGCGTGGAAGATATTCACACCCTTGCTCAAGTACATCGACGCCGGTGGGATGAACCCAGAGCTGTACCCTTACGGAAGCCGCGGGCCCGTGAACGCGGACAAGCTTCGGGAAAAGACGGGGCACGTGTTGAGCTACACGGCGAAGGACATCACGTGGGGAGAGGAGGCGGGTGGAGACTGACGTACCGTAGAACGCGTGTGTAATCGAACCAGCGCTGTATCTCTCTTATTAGCTCTGGCTGGGACGATGTGATGACGAAGAGTCACTCTTCGAAGTCTTCGCTGGCAGGCTGGAGGAGAAAGTGTATTTTATCGTCCGTTGTCCCCAACCGCCGACACTCGACCAAAACCGTCGGGTGGCGGCGTGTGGGATGGCTTCGGCGATATCGGCGTGCACCGCAGTGCTCGTCGGATCCGACCGCCGCTTTTCCCATCCCGGTCCGCGGTCTCTTCGCAGGCGGCCCCTGCCGAGATGGACATCCGTGAAGGCGTCGGCGGCAGCGGGCGCATCACGCACCGGGGAGAGGAAGGAGGCTGAGGAGATCCTGGCGGACTTCCTCCGGGACGACGCGGGCGAGCACTTCGATGAGGTCCCTGCGGGATCCCTGGACGACGTACTGGCGACCTGGGACCACCCAGACGCCGCCGACGCCGGCGCGCTCGTCGGGATGATAAGAACCGCGAGCGGCCTCGACGACGAGGCCGATGACCCGCCGGGGAAAGGAGGGGGACGCGGCGGGAGAGGAGGACCGTCCCCGTCGGCATCCGCGAGGGGCCGCGCCGCGGGGATGTTCAATGTCGCGCTGAGCGCGCTGGACCTCCGCGGCGGCGCGCAAGATGCCGCGCGAGACCTCGTGTTGAACCGCATGCCAAAGATCGGCGTCAAGCCGGATGTGGTATCCTACTCGCTGGCAATCGCCGCCTGCTTCCACGCCGGGAGCGACGCGGACGACCTCATCTTCGCCGCACGTCGCGCGGCGGGCGCGGACAAGCGGTCCAACGCCAAGAAACCGAAGCGAGCCAAGAAGAAGAAGGGCAAGGGCGGCGAGGTTAACGCCGGCGAGGGCGACTCATCGCTCGACTCACTCGTGAGGACGCTGTGGCAAGACGAACACTTCGCCGTCGTGTCCAAGCCCGCGGGGATGCTCACCCACCCGAACGAGACCTCGGGCGGTGCGATTCGCACCCTCGTCGAGGTGTTGGTCGACACGTTCGGCGATGAGGGCCTGAGCGCGATCAACGGATTGGACGCGAGGGGCATCGTCCACCGACTCGATAAACCGACGTCCGGTGCCCTTCTGGTGGCGAAGACCGACCTGGCCCACGCGCTGTGCGTCGCCGCGTGGTACCAGAGGAAGGTCACGAAGACCTACCTCGCGCTGGTAGAGGGTGTACCTGGAAGGCGGCGCGGGAGGCGTGGTGGTGACGAGGGAGGCGACGCGACGGAGGGAACGTGCGATGCTCCAGCCGACGGCAGGCCCGCGAGATCGGACTGGAGGGTCAGGGAGACGTTCGGTGACGGCGACGGCGTGTGTTCGCTGGTGGAGGTGACCCCACGCACGGGACGAAAGCATCAGATCCGTCAGCACATGGGAGTAGCGCTGGACGCTCCGCTGGTGGGTGACCCGCTGTACCGGCGGGGGAAGAAGCCGAACACGCCGGCGGCGGCGGTTCCGTTGCTGGCGGGCAAGCCGGGTTCGGTGATATTTCTGCACGCCGCCGCGCTCGAGTTGCGGCATCCGGTGACGGACGAGGCTCTGCGTTTCAGCGATCCGCTCCCGGAGGCTTTCGAAGGATTGGTCTCGGCGCTGCGCGGGTGACAGAGTTGAGATTCGACCGTTGTGTAATATCACAGATTAAAATAATGTCGGTCTCGGTCAGACAGTCTGACCACCGTCTATGCTAAACAAGCTGCGTTTGCTTGTAAAAGCCTTTGCCCGGGCTTCCGGACCCTGTACTAATTCCGCTTACGCCGCGCCTCCTCGCCTCTCTCTCTCGCCCTTACGCGAGGGGACCTCCCCCCGCGTCCCATGAAACCCTCCACCGTTTCGCACGTTTAGTTGATGCCGTAGCCAGAGTTGTCCATGGCGCCGCCGCCGGAGCCCATCGACTCCGCCTCGGGGATCTCGCACACGACCACGTCGGAGGTGAGGAAGACCTTGGCGACGGAGACGGAGTTCTCGAGGCAGCAGCGGATCACCTTGGTGGGGTCGATGATGCCGTTGACCATGAGGTCCTGGAACTCGCCGGTGGCGGCGTTGTAGCCAAAGTTGACGTCCTTGGAGGCGGTGACGCGCTCGACGACGACAGAGCCGTTGTCACCCGCGTTGGCAGCGATGAGGCGCATGGGGTATTTGAGCGCGCGCATGACGATGTCGGCGCCGAGCTTCTGCTCGTCGTTGGGGAGCTCAGCCTTGATGCCTTCGACGGCGGCGGCGAGCTTGAGGAGGGTGCAGCCGCCGCCGATGACGATGCCCTCCTCGACAGCCGCCTTGGTGGCGTTGAGAGCATCCTCCACGCGGAGCTTCTTCTCCTTGAGCTCGGTTTCGGTCTGGGCGCCGCATTGGATGATGGCGACACCGCCGGAGAGGCGAGCAGCGCGCTCGTTGAGCTTCTCCTTCTCGTACTCAGCCTCGGCAGCCTCGCAGAGGCGGTTGATCTGCTTCACGCGGGCGGCAACCTCGAGCTCGGTGGAGCCGTCGCCGACGATGGTGCAGGACTCCTTGCCGAGCTCGACGCGTGCGGCGTTGCCGAGCACCTCGGGGCCAACCTTGTCGAGGGAGAGGCCGAGCTCATCCTTCACCACGGTGGCGCCGGTGAGGATGCCGATGTCCTCGAGGTACTGGGACTTGCGCTCGCCAAAGCCGGGAGCCTTGAGCGCGCAAATCTTCAGAGCCCCGCGGAGCTTGTTCACCACGAGGGTGGCGAGAGCCTCCTGCTCGATGTCCTCGGCGATGACGAGGAGGGGGTAGCCGGACTGGATGGCATCCTCGAGGATGGTGATCATGTCGCGCGCGGATTTGATCTTCTTGTCCACGAGGAGGAGCTTGCAGTTGTCGTAATCGCACGTCATGCGCTCGGAATCCGTGACGAAATAGGGGGAGATGTAGCCGCGCTCAAACTGCATACCCTCGACGACGATGAGGTTGTTGTCCACGGACTTGGCCTCCTCGAGGGTGATGACACCCTTGCGGCCAACCTTGGCCATGGCGTCGGAGATCATGTTGCCAACCTCCATGTTGCCGCCGGCGGAGACGGACGCGACGTTGGCGAGCTCCTCGTCGGCAACCTCCTTGGAGAGCCCCTTGAGAACCTCGATGAGCTTGACGACGGTGGTCTCCATGCCGCGGGTGAGCTGCACGGGGTTGGTACCGGCCATGACGATCTTCATGCCCTCGGTGATCATCGCCGCGGAGAGCACGGTGGCGGTGGTGGTGCCGTCACCCGCGAGGTCGTTGGTCTTCTGCGCCGCCTGGCGAACGAGGCGCGCTCCGACGTTCTCGACGGGATCCTCGAGGTCAACCTCCTTGGCGACGGTGACACCGTCGTTGACGATCTTGGGGGAGCCGTACTTGGACTCGAGGACGACGTTGCGGCCTTTGGGTCCGAGGGTGACACCGACGACGTGCGCGAGTTTGTCGACACCCTTTTGCATCTTCTTGAGCGCGGTGCCATCCTGGGCGTTGAAGTAGAGCTGCTTGGCCGCCTTGGTCGTGGTGGACACGCGGGCGCGGCGAGCGGGAAAGGCGGAGGCGGCTGTGTAGGTTTAAGAAAGAGGGGAGGTTTCGTCAGTCGGGCGCGGTCAGACGGGGCGGGGCGGGAGTTGGCGTGGAAAATGATAATCGACGCGAGCGCTTCCAGAAATGCCGAAACGTCGATTCGTCCCAATGGCGCGCGGATGGCGGGCGCCACGCGCGCGACGGCGGCGATGTCGGACGCATCGACGTCCCGGATAGCTTCACGCCGGTGTGCATACGCCGCGGGGGTTGTCTAAATGTCGACTGAAAGTTCGCGGATGGGTGGGCACGTACCCTGGAGCTTGGAGCCCATCTGGCGGGGGAGCGCCGCCGGCCTCACAGCAACCCTGCGAAGGAGCGAATCGGATTGGGAGCGGCGGTCAGTGACGCGTCGTTTGGAGGGTATCTTGGCTGGCGAGAGGCGCTGGAAAAGGCGGGGACGGGTCTGTGCGCTCGTCTGCATCGCATCGGAGCGCACGCGGCCCGTCCCGATCCGTCGAGCGCATCGCGGCGGGCGCGTTTCCGGAGCCCACGACCGCCGCTACGCGTTTTCCCGGTGGGATGCCGCTTTTTGAGGGCGTAGGGTTGTTTTCCCGGCGCGAGAAAGCCGGCGCATGCGCGCCGACGGGGAACCCGCGACGTCGAATCCGGGCCGAGAACGCACTTGGTGTTGAGAGCAGACATCATCATAGCCATGATGACAGCGAGAGTACCGTTCGAGTGAGCGGAAAGTGTGGTTCGGGGGAGGAGTCGAAGCTCGGCGACGTTTCCTTCCTGGAGTTTCCGGCACCGGCACTGGAAAAAGCGAGGCACTCGACGGTTGGGATAAGGTTTGAGATCGACATACGAGTTTCAGTTAGGATGTGGGTATTTCTATTTAATTAGGGGGTCGTTTTGTTTGCCAGGACGATTTCATGTCTTTTCGACGCGTTTTACATTTTTGCAATTCCACCTATTTCCTTTTTCTCGGAAAAGTAAAAGCCACGACCAGGGGGAGCCACGACGCCTCACTCTCCTCCCGCACCGTCACCATGCTGCTCAGGAACGGGCAGCGCAAGCTCGATGCGTACAGTCCAACCTTCGATCCGCACTTGGATATCGCGACCGTGGTGTTCTCCCACGTGCAGTGCGTCAAGACCCGCGTCAACCTCGCGGTGGTGAGCAAGTTGTGGAGGGACGCCTCCAAGCCTGCCGCCGCTTACCCTCTCAGGTTCGACTTCGACGCGTTCCCGGACATGTCTGATTGGACGCGGGAACCTCTCATCATACGCCTGTCGGACAACGACGAAGTCCTGTCTCTGCCCTACGAGAGAGTCGTCGGACTTCTTGGTGAAGCTGCGAAAGACGTATGTGGATACGCTGCTCGCTGGGGGAGTGTAAGGCTGCTGAAGTGGGCGCGAGAGAACAACCGTAATTGGAGTACGCTCACGTGCCAGTACGCAGCCATGAATGGACGATTGCCCGCTCTCAAGTACTTGCACGAGAACGGGTGCCCTTGGAACGAATACACGTGCTGTTCCGCAGCCGCAAACGGGCACTTGTTCATTCTCCAGTACTTGCATGAGAACGGGTGCCCTTGGGACTCGGGCACGTGCTCTTTAGCAGCCTCTCACAAACGCTGGGTCTGTCTGCAGTACGCGGTGGATAACAAGTGCGACGAGTGGAAGGAACACGCCGAGTATTACGCGAATCATCTCCGATGAAATACCAACAATAGATGTCAGCGCCTACTTCGCCAGGTAGTCCAGGAACGTGTTATCCTCCCTCGCGAGCGTCGGATGCAGCCTGCCCCCTTCCCGTTGCCGCCTCACCTGCGCCACGAACTCGTCCGTCGCGCGGTTCGTCCCCTTCCGCGCGTTCGCCGCCCTCATCAGCCGCAACACCGCGGACACGAACCTACCACCAAAGGGCGGACCCGCCACCTCGAGCACCTCCCCGGCGAAGTACCGCAGGTGCGACGGGTCCACGTGCCGCGCCCACCGCTCCGTCGCAGCCTCGATGACCGGCAGCACGAGCCCACACTCCACCATCTCCACCGCCACGTCCAGCGCGCCGAGGTGCAGCGCCTCGCTCGATCCCTTGCCCATCGCCGCCAGCGCCGCGCCGACGGCGTCCAAGACCCGCTCCCTCAGCCTCGGCTGCGAGGCGCCCGCGCTGGCGAGCATGCCGAAGTAGACCTGGTTGCTGGCGCCCGCGTGCACCTGCCTGTAGTGCTCCGGGTCGCCCATCGCGGAGCTCACCCACGCGATGACGCCAGCCGCCGCGGGAGGGTACGCGCACATCCCTCGGAAGGATTCGGGCTCCGGCGCCTGCCCCCGAGCCGCGCTCTCCAGCGCCCGCGTCGCGTTCTCCAGCGCCGCTCTCGCGTCCGCAGCCTCGTCGTCGCCGTCGGAGACAGCCTTGACGATCAGATCGAGGCACTGCGCGCGGGTTTCCTTTGAAGCGGTCGTTGAAGCGCCCACGTTGCACCGGAAGGCTTCGTCAAAGAGGGACCGGAGGAGCTCGGGCTGGCGAAGCGGTGCCGCGCCGGGCTTCTCCAGCTTCACGGGCGCCGGGGTCATCCCCGGAGGCGGGCCCATACCCGGCGGCGGCGCGATGGACGGCTCCGCGGGCGGCTTACCGTCCTCGAGGTAGAGCGCGTGGAGCTTGCGGAGGATACCTCTGGGCAACGGCGGGACCACCCCGGTGCCCCCGCCCTCCGCGCCGCGTCGCCTCCGCTCCTCCTCGGTGGTCAGGAGAAGATCCCCGGCCGCCGCCGTCGCCTCGGCGTCCGCGTCGGAGTCCGCGAGGAGCGGCGCGATCTTGCGCACCGTCGACGACCCGTGCGCCGCGGCAGCCGCCGTCTCCAGCTCCTGCGACGTCCTAGTCGCCAACGCTCGCACAGCCTTACTCGACCCGCCGGACCCCCCGCCCGCCAACCCCGCGTCGCCGCCCCTAGCCAGATCCGCGAGCATCATCTGCGCGAACAGGTACGTCGCGAGCGACTGCGTGCACGCGCGTTTGATCACATCCACCGCCCCGGCTCTTCGATCCTCGTCGTCCCCGGCGGCGATGAGCGCGGTGAAGTGCTCGGCGAGGAGCTCGTGGAAGATTGAAAAGTAGGACGCGGCGGCCGGACCGAGCGCGCGTACCTCGTCCGCGTGGCCGTGCTGCCACGCGTGCTGGATGGCGACGGTGATCAACAGGCAGTTCGGGTGCGCCTCCGCTAAGGAAAAGAGCACCGCTCGGCCGCGGTCGGAGACGAGCAGCCGCTGCATCCACGAGGGCCGGCCCTTCACCGCGTCGACCCGCCTCGTGTCGAACTTGCGCTTGATGAGCCGCTCCAGGAGCCACATCTCGTCCTTTCGAACCTTGGCGCGCCAGTCCCGGAGCGCCGCGGCGGTCTTATCCCTGATCTGACCCACCGGGGTATCCGCGCGTTCGCCTGCGTTGTTGGAGAAGAACGCGGCGGATCCCGTGCGCGGCATGGTACCCCCGCCCTGCGGTGTGTCGTCGTCCTGGGTGTCTGCCGCGGGCGGGCCGAAGGTTGGTGTCGCCGCGCCGGATCCCCGGCCGGCTTGGGGCGATACCGCCGCGCTGAGCCCGCCGGACCCCGCGCGCGCGTGCCCGCCCCCGGTGGGCGCCTTCTCGCCCTCCGGCTCGGTGATCTCGAGCCACTTGCACACCAGCCCGGTCATCTGCGCGTACCCCCGGTAGTTCTCGCTCAGCAGCTCGATGGCGGCCTCGGCCTTGCCCCCGCTCTTGACGTAGTCCCTCAGCGTGGCGAGCACCTCCGGCTCCATCACCGCGTCCTTCGCCGCGAGCGTCCGCTCCAGCTCCAGGAGCTTGGACTCGCCGGGGGGCTCGGCGAAGCTCACCGAGCCTCCACCGGCCGGCGCGCCCATGCCGGGGGGTGCTCCTCCGCCCATGCCGGGGGGCAGCATCCCCGGAGGAGGGGTGTCGACCCGGTCCATACCCATGCGCCGGTGCGTCAGACAATGTCCGGTGGAGCGATCTAGGGATTCTCTGACAGCTAACAGAAAAGTATTTTCCTCGGAATCTGCGAGCACCACAACTCGACGCACCCGCATGGGAGCGCGAAGGCGTCGCGTCAACAAGGAAGCTCTCGGCATCTCGCCTCGGTCAGCTCCCGCGGACGAAGAGTCGGGGGGCGACGGCAAGTCGAACGGCGCGCTATCCTTCAGCAGAGGACGCGAGGGAGACTCCAACTGGCCGATAGTCGCCGGGCTCGCGTTCGTCGGCCTCGTGGCTCTCGTCCTCTTCAAGCTCCACGTGTTCGGCTGATCACACCGCCGGAACGCGTCGGGCCGCCACGTCCGCCACGTGAGCGCCTCGCAACCGCGCCCGTATCGATCCGAACGCTCGCGGGCGGTGCACCGAGGCGCCCCATCCATCGAGAACGACCAACTCCAACCGTAACGATCCGAGTCGACGGTCGATCGACGTAGAAGATAGATGCCGCCGACGCCGAGCCAGACCTTCACCAAGCTCCTCACGTACAGCTTCGCCCTGGTCGTCGTCCCGTTCGCCGCGTACAAGCTCACGGGCGACGTGGTGCTGCGCGGGATGGAGGTAGACGCGGGTACACGCGCGGTCTATTCGGGAGTGGCCGCGGTGGTGGGCGTCAACGCGGTGCTGCTCACTTACGTCGGCTCGGCGCTGTGGGAGGATAGCCACCGGGAGGGAGGGCGCGGGAGGGAGGACGACGGGAAGAAGGAGGACTGAGGTGGACGTTGAAGTAGCTTTTAGAACCAACCGTAACACCGACATACGTACGTACAACACCCTGCTCTCGGAAACACGTGGATATACTGTAGATTTACACATTTGGACATCTCTCTCCCTAGCACTACTGCGGGATCCTCGTACCCCACCCGTACGCCATGTTGCTCGTCACCGGTTCGCTGTACTTATCGCAGGGCTCGATCGTCGCGCGCACGTTCAGCTTCATGTAATCTGTGAGCTTCTTGGCGGACGTGGTTGTCTTCGCCTGCGCGAGCTTACAATCGCCTCCGAGAGTCTGTGCGCCCCCGAGACTGCGGAGGCCGCCTTGCTGGGCGATGGTGAGCGGGGTGGTCATCTTGCGGAGCGGCACCACTTCACGCTGGGTGAAGAAGTGGTCCGGATTCCGCGTGAGCGTGATGTTGTTGAACTCTCCTCGGGGCGGCGCGGGCATCGTCACTTGTCGCTCGGTCGATTCTGCTGACAATCCCATTTTGGGTCTCGGGAGAAGGAGCAATCGAGAAGCTCGGATTTGTTGTTGCGAGCGTCTCGCTCTTCTTACATCTAATAAGGCTATGTATGCTAGTGGGATAATAAGTCTATGTGTATGATACATGTCGCGGGCGGCGGCCGTGGGGGTACGCACCTCACCCACACCCTCACCCGATCACGTCGTTCACCGTGCGCTCAACCTCCACTCGTTTGCGCACGAGCTCGCTGAATGTCTCGTTCCACACGAGCGCGGATTGCAGGCTGGCGATTGGCAGCAGGGACAACGCGAAGAGCAGCGCGAAGATAACCGCGCCGCACGCCTTGTCCATCTCGCAGTACCAAAAGTCCGCGAAGTTCCTCAGCCGCAGCAGCAGGTGTCGCAGCGTCATGACGAGCGGCTGCGCGAAGATCGATCGCCAGTGCGACGGACCGTGTCGGTTCTGAAGCGGCGTGAGCCAGTCAAAGACGTGCTCGATGTCGCGGTTACCGATCATGACCCACGACTCTACGAGTAACGACGCGATGGAGACACAGCCGAGGATTGTCATGACGAAGGTCCTGGACGCGTCCTGCCTCGAGTGGAAGCTCAAGTCGTAGGAGAAGACGGCGTAGCACCCGACCCACGTGGTCAACATGGCGACCCTGACCAAGCCCCGGTACACGCTCAGCTTCCAGAGCCGCTCGGGGAAGGCGAGCCACCGGCCGCGCGCGAGGGTCTTGGAGCGCATCGCCAGGTAGTACACAGCCGCGAGGAGCATCGTGAACGACGCCGCGACCGCCATGCGACCCGCGTTGTGCGCAAACTGGCGTCGCTGCTCCACGCCCCTCGTCTGCGCCCCGTTGTTGAGACTGGCGACGCACACCAGCGCGAGGATGATGCGGCCGCTGCCCGACGTGCAGACGGTCAGGATTTTGTACCACGGGGAGAGCATCTCCCGCCAGTTGGCCATCATGTGCGCGTGCCAGCTGGCCCACGACCCGTGGCTCACGCGTGGTTGGTTGAAGTTGCCGTCGATCCACCGGCGCCAGTCCAGCCACGAGTGCCGCATCCAAAACAAATTCGTCGCCTGCGGGCTGAACCACCACGGCGCGATGACCACGCAGAGCGCGAACATCCACACCGACCACGAGTACAGGAAGGAGACCGGCAGCTGCGTGTTCATGTGGAACAGCAGCAGGTACACGAGCAGCTCCATACCCTGGTACAGGTGGGATTTCGCGTAGAGGCCGTACAGGACAACCATGCTGGCGTTTGCGAGGACGTACCCGCGCTCGGTGGCGATGTATTGCGCCTGGCCAAACAGAAGCGCGCGCATGTAGTTGTACCCCTTGGTGGTCATGGTGAATATGTTGAACGCCCAGCTGCCCTGCACGAGCGTGGAGACGACGTAGTTGAACCCGTCCCGCACGCCGCGGTCCACGCACATCTTCAGGAACAAGGGCAGGACGGAGAGAAAGCCGAGCTGGATGGCGTAGATGGAGTTGTAGTACCCGCCCTCCTCCCTGGAAAGACTCAAAGAAGTCTGGGTCTCCGTCATCTTGAAGTAGCGGTAGACGCGGTAAATCTCGAGGTCCGCCACGGCGAGCGCGGCGTGCGCGAGGATGTACAGGTACACGCACCACGCCGTCTGCATCATGCTGATGAAGAAACCGGGACCCGAAAAGTACAGCGAAAACACCCTCAACGCGTCCATGCCCTTGTGCAGCCGGAACAGGTCCCTGGACATCGAGATGGTTCCCGAGCTTCCAGAAATCTTCTGCTCGAACCCGTTGACGGACGTGAAGCCCATGTCGCGTCCTTTGCCGCACTCGATGAACTCCTCGAAGACCACGCGGCCGCCCCTGGCCACCGCGTTGATCCCGCCAAACAGATCCTCGGCGACGTGCAACGCCCGGCTCGCCTTGCTCACGCCCCCGTTGGTCATCGTGAAAGCCTTGTCCCAGACGTCGGGGTGGCCGTAGTGGAACCTGACCATGAGCGGCCACGTCATCAGCCTCTGGAACGTCTGGAAGATAAACTCGGCGATCGCGGCGAACTGCGCCACCGCGCCGTGAGTCTCGGAGAAGATCGTCTCCGGGAAGCCAACCAAGACGACGCCGTCGGATTTAAAACTGTCCAGAAGGTTCCGCATCTTGTACGCCTCGCCCATGTAGTTGTCCTGGTTCATGTCCAGCGTCTGCAGGTGCGCGCCCCTGGCGAATATCACGGCGTGGTTCTGGTTCTCGGGTTTGCCCTCGCCGATGACGGGGTTACCGGGAAGCTTGACTCGGAAGTCTATCTTGCATTTGCCCGTAGACTCGTCGACGCCGATGAGACAGGATGCGTAATCCTCGATCGACGGGTCCGTCGGCACGTGCACGAAGCACACCCGCAAATCCCGGTTGCTCACGATGAGCTCCTCGATCGCCTGCGCCTTGAACCTCTCGAGCGTGCCCGGCCGCGCGGACCGCTGGGTACCGAAGATCTGCGCCGAGACCAAAAACTCGTACTTGCTTCGCACCAGCGCCTCGATCTCGTCCTCGGCGTGGCCCTCGAGCCTGGCGAGGAGCCTGAGCGCGTCGCCGTACAAAGTCACCCCGCGGACGCATCGCGCCAAGGACTGGCTCCTGTCGCTCGCCCACGCCTGCGCCTGCGTCCAGTGGTTGCGAAGAACGGTGTCGTCGTCGGCGCCGAGCGCGCCCAGACGTTCCTTCAAATTTTCGTAATCGTTCGGGAACGTCGCGACGATGAGAGAAAAGAGCGTCTTCTCATCCTCCAGCGGGGTCGTGAGCTGGCTGAAGCTGTACTTGACGTCCTCGGCGTAATACGGCGTGAACGTGGTCCACGATGGAACCTGCGCCACGGGTGTCGGGGTCCTCAGCGAGGTGAACCGGAGGGAGTTGCAGAAGAACATCAGCTGTCGCTGCGCCTCTTCGCTCCGCGGCTGACCCCCGGGGTTGCCGTTGACGACCGATCGAAGCAGGCACGCGCACACGGAACGAGCCAGCGGCGTGGTGGCCGCCGCCGCGACCAAACGCATGTGCTCCGGATCGCGAAGCACGTCAGCGCGTATAGCGTCGAGCAGGTTGGAGTAAAGCTGCGACACCTTGTACTTGCGCTGGTTCGCGGATG
>Ga0302114_10000466_pt1 | contig 28348 bp, 13 predicted proteins | sample AG5_Surface_MG_FD_203107 | JGI IMG/M metagenome (GOLD analysis project Ga0302114, IMG submission 203107) | Marine microbial communities from Western Arctic Ocean, Canada - AG5_Surface | ecosystem: Environmental > Aquatic > Marine > Oceanic | place: Canada: Western Arctic Ocean | collected...
CGCGACTCGGGCCCGAGTCGCCGCCGCGAAGTAGAACACCAGCGCCAGGCACTTCACTCCGATTACCGTTGCGCCGCCCGCGCTGTTCGCGCCACCCGCGCCACTTGCGCCACTTGCGCCACCCGCGCTGTTCGCGCTGTTCGCGCCACCCGCGCCGCCCGCGCCACCCGCGCCACCCGCGCCGCCCGCGCCGCGCACGAGCAGCGCATTGACGTGGAGGGACACCCCGCCGGCCCCCGCGGCCTCCCGCTTTCGCAGGATTTTGAGGAACTCCGCGACGCACTCGACGGGGGCGCCCCGGTCCTCCGCCCGAAGCGGCCCAGGCACCACGGCGAACGGCGCATCGGCCTCGGCGTCGGGAAAGGGCCCCGAAACAACCGGGACCACGATCGGGCTCTTCAGTCCGGTAACCTCGAGGGCGAACGCCCGGCCGGCGGCGTTGGTGAAGATCTTGCTGATCTCGAGACCGACCCGCTCCGCGACGAGGGCGACGTAATTAATGTCGAACTGGGCGGGGGAGCTCCGGGTGATTGAGGCCAGGCGCTCAACGACCCCCGAGCCGTCGCCAAGTCGAAACACTCCCTCCATGGAGCCGTCGGCGTTGGAGCGCAGCATGAGCGGGTACACGCCGTTCGCGTGGGTGAACAGGCACACGATCGCCCCAGTGATGGGGCGGCCCGCGATCGCCAGGCCGCGGAGCAGCATCCGGGCCCGAGCGCCCACAGTCATTCCGATCGTTCCGCGCCGGCTCGCCGAGTCCCCCGGCTGGCCCCGCTCCTCGAAGTCGACGAGCGCGATGCGCCGACTGTGCCAGAGTATTTCGGCGACGACCGGAACGAACTGGCCGCGCCGCGCCCCCTCCGGCTGAAACACGTTGGCGACGTCGTCGTCCTCCACGTAGCCCCTTATGTCGGCGCTGAGCGAGCCCTCGGCGCCCGATTCGGTGCCGCGCCCCCGGGCCATCTTTTTCGCGCACGCGCACACGGCCCCGAGGAGGCCGGCGCTGTCGGTCCCGAGGGCCACGGCCAGCGCGTCGAACGTCCCGAGGTCGCCGCGCGCCGGGCGCTCCGTCGCGCCGGGCGAGCTCCCGGCCAGGACGAACTGGGCCCGGCGCGACTGGCTCGCGTCGCGAAACAGCCGGTACACGCTGGCCGGGATTTTCGAGTACCGCCCCAGTTTCGCGATCTTCCCGTAGGAGAGCATGTGGTGATTGCCCAGCGCAACGGCCGACGCGGCGCGGAAGGCGTCCTCGTCGTCCTCGCCCCACCGGTGCTTTTCCATGCAGGCCTTGTTTATCGCCCAGTTCCGAGTGTCCGGCGGCGGGCCGGACTTCTTGCAGCACGGGAGGCAGTAGCCCAGGGGGTGGACCCCCGCGCGGAACCCGAGGTACGGGTACTTGACGTTGGGGCACGCGTAGTACGCGTCGATCTTGCTGGTGTAGTTCCAGAACTTCACTGCCCGGCGCTGCTGGGTCTTGGACAGGCCCCGAAACTCCTCCCCGGTGTACACGAGCGGCTGGCGCGCGCTCTGGCACAGCACCGAGTACACCACGGAGCTCTCGTCGTGAAGCTTCAGGTCGTACAGCTGGGGGTCGCGCTCCTGGAGCCGCTTGAGCTTTTTGGGGGTGGAGAGGCTGTGGCGGACGCCCGCGCTGGTGCGGCGGAAGCGCTCGAGCGCGCCGAGGATCACCCGGCGGATCGTGGCGAACTCGCGGCGGCTCGCCGAGGCGACCTCGATCTTCAGGTCGGTGGCCCGGTGGAGGATCCGAACCGACCGGCCGTTGTAGAGGGCGTCCCACTTCTGCCGCAGCACCGGGTTCGTCGCGAACTCGTAGTAGTTGCTCACCTCGTAGGGCCCGCGCGAGATGGCGTTCTTGAACCGCGCGATCGTGGAGTCGCTCATGCCCTTGACGAACTGGAAGGAGATCCCGCCGTACAGCTGGATTCCGCGGCTGCTGATGATCCCGGCGCGCTCGTACTGCTTGATCCACGTCTTGAGGACCGTGAACTGGTCCAGGCTGATGATCCGCGGCCAGTAGAACACCGCCGAAATCGACGGCACCCGGATGTCGGCCGGCGGGATGTCGCGGACCGACGGAATTCGGGCGCCGCGCAGGAGCGCGATCGACTGGTGCGAGATGATTTCATCGAGGAGGCCCCGGAAGTTCGCGTGAATGGTCTTGATCGCGTTGTCGAAGCTCACCTCCTCGTCCTCGCTCCAGCTGGACCTGAACTGGATCCCCGACTGGAATATCTCGCACTGGTGGGGCGGCGGGCGGCGCCCCTCGCCCTGGCTCCCCGACGCCTTCGCGCCGACCAGGAACGACACCGCCGGCAGGTTCTCGGGACGCCGCGCGACGAAGCGGCTGACGAAGACCCGACTGAGGGTGAAGCTCGACAAGTGCTTCTTTATGAGCGGGGCCGCGCCCTGCGGGTACTCCCGGTCCAGCTTCGACACCGGGTACTCCTGGGTGAGGCCGACCGCGTCGAAGATGTTCCGCATGTTGAACAGCAGGCCCGGAGTGCGGGCCACGGCGGTCATTCGGGTTATCTTCTCGGGGGCGCTCACGACCCCCGGGCCGGCGAGCATCAGGTCCTGCTGGATCCGGACGGCCTCGGTCGCGTCCCGCCGGTCGGGAAACAGCGCGTGGTACCGCCGGACTGCCCGCTCGTCGCTCTTGAAGAGCTCCTGAAAGATTCCGCGCGAGAGCTGGGGCCAGAACTTCACGACGACTCCCCGGTAAAACAGGTCCAGTTGGTTGGGGTCCTCCAGCATGTTGTTGAACTCCTTTTTGTTGTGGGCGGTGCTGTTATCGTACAGCCCCGCGACGTCGGCAACGAATATGCTGTTGAGGGTGACGTCGCCGACCCGGGTGAACATCTCCGTCGGCTCGACGCGAACTCCGTCGGCGAGGAAGCGGGGGTCGATGGCCGCGCCGGCAATGCTTCCGCCGCGCGCCGCGGCGCGCGACAGCCCGCCGATGTCCACCTCGATTCGGACGCTCTCGATGACGACGTCGTACCCGGTGCCGACGCGCGCCTCCGCCGAGTCCTCGCTGTGGTAAAACAGGTGCTGCCGGCCGGGGGGGATCCCGGTCTCGACGAAGATCTTGAGGCGCAGCTCGGTCAGGGTGTCCTCGGGGAACACGGCGAGGGTGCTGATCTTTTGCTCGCTCACGCGCGCCCGTTCCGGCGCGCGCCCGCCGGCGACGAGAATGTCGCCTTCGCCGCGGTCGTCCTCGCCTTCGTCGCCGCGGTCGTCCTCGCCGTAATTCCCGTCGCCGCGGTCGTACTCGCCGTAATTCCCGTCGCCGCGGTCGTCCTCGCCGTAATTCCCGTCGCCGCGGTCGTCCTCGCCGTAATTCCCGTCCTCGCCTCGTCGGTGGCCTTCGTAATACTCAGCGCGCCGCCCGCCCGGCGCGGGGGCCGAGCTGAAGCCGGGCGCCCGCAGGGCGTTCCGCCAGCCGGCGCCCCACTGCGCCTTCAGCGCGGCCTCCTCCGCCTTGGTCAGGCTCCCGCGGGGCGCCCCGGCCGAGGCCAGGCGGGCGAAGCTCTTCGCCGCGCCAATGGCGGCCGCGCCCGCCGGCCCCACGAAGGCCACCGACGAGGCGACCTCGTTCCGGAGCGCGTCGTAAACTCCCACGTGAAACGGGACCTTGTCGTCCCAATCCATTCTCGCTGTCCGCCGCTCGCAATGTGCGCGCGTTATATGTGGCGCGTTATTCAGTCGCGGGCAATTGCGAGCAATTGCGACGGAGACCCCCGGCCATGCGCATCGGAGACTCGATAATTGTGGCCCTGGTTGTTCTAATTGTGTTCGTCGCCGCGCGAGGCCGGAGCGACGAGCGCGAGGCCCTCGCGGACGTCGGGACCATGTCCGTGGAGTCCTCGATTGATAACAACGACTACACGGTGCACGGCGGCTTCGCGAACCGGGACGGCGCCGCCGACCTCCTGGCGGTCGCCAACCAGACAATCCTGGACCTGATGGCGTACTGTCGGCGGCGGCAGAAAAAAGGACTGTACACCGCCAACCAGTCGGCGCTCGTGAGCAACATGTTCGAGCGCTACGACCCCGACAACATCGCCGAGAACTCGCCGGCCAATTCCGCCGGCGAGACCTCCTTCACCATCAACAAGGGCGAGAGGCTCGTTCTGTGCCTGCGCGGGAAGACGAGCTTCGACCTCCACGACCGGAACGTCATCAAGTTCGTGGCGCTCCACGAACTCACCCACATCGCCGAGAACGTGAGGAACCACCCCCGGCAGTTCTGGAAAAGCTTCAAGTTCGTCCTCAGTCAGGCGGTCAGCGCGGGCCTGATCGAGCCCGAGTGCTACGACCGGGCTCCCGTGAAGTACTGCGGAATGGACATCACTTACAACCCGTACTGCGACGACTCCCTCGAGGCGACCGCGTGAGCCCCGCGATCCGGTCTTTTTGAAGCCCGAAACATCAGGTATACAGGACCGGGATTGCGCAACCAGCCATGGCCGATTTCGACGCCGACGCGGTCGACGACCGCGACGACTACGAGGAGGAGGAGGAGCTCGACCTGGATCCCGTGGCGGATCCCGTGGCGGATCCCGTGGCGGATCCCGCGGCGGATGCACCCTTCGACGCCGACCTGCCGGCGACGCCCGGCCGGGTGATCCGCTTCGCCGACGACCGCCACCTGGCCGGAGTCCCCTCCGCGCGGGACCTGGCCGAGCGCGCGCGCCCCGAGGAGGTCGCGCGCGTCCGCGCCGCCATCGCCGCGCGCGCGCCGGTGTACTTCCTCCCGGCGACGGACGACGAGCTCTCGGTCAGCCCCGGCGGCCGCCGGGGCGCGCCCTCGGCCCAGCGCTACGTCCTGTTCGGGCGCCTGTCCAGCGGCGAGCGCGCGCAGGTGATCGTTCGGAACATCCCGGTGTTCTTCGACGTCCAGGTCCCCCGCGACGACGAGCCGCACAAATTCGAGGCGTACGTGCGGGAGACGCTCTCCATCGAGGGGATGCCGCCCGCCGAAATCAAGCGGGTCGAGGCCAGGTCGTTCCTCGGGAGCGACGACCCGTTCACGTACCTGGAGCTTCACTACCGCACGTCCACCGCCCGGAAGAAGGCGATCGAGTTCCTGCGCGACCGCTTCGTCCTCGCGTCCGACGACGTCGGCCGGACCCACACTCGGCGGATCTCGCGCCTGCTGGGGATCCCCCCCGCGGTGTGGATCCGCCTCGAGAACTACCACCACCGGGCGAACGCGGGCCGCGAGGCCGCGGCGGACCGCCCGCCGGGCGCAAGCCCGCCCAAGCTCTCCCTGGAGAGCGACGCCGAGCCCGAGGACCACGCCTGCCCCCAGGCGGACCACGTCTTCCTGGTGGACCCCCCCTCCCTTCGCGTCGAGGGGACCATCCTCGAGGGCCTGCGAATTCAGCAGGACGGGGCGGCCGGAGTCGACCACACAATTGCCGAGATGGACAAGCACACCAGGATGGTGGAGGCGAACCCGAACATGACCAAGACCCCGCACCTGTGCCTGTCCTGGGACCTGGAGACCATCTCCGGCAAGGGAACCGGCGAGGTCCCCCTGCCCAATTCCCCGCTGGACGAGATGTTCATGTGCGGGATGACGTTCGGCACCGAGACCGAGGCCGCGATCCAGCTGGCGATCGCGATCACCACCAAGGACTGCCCGCCGGTCGCCGGCGTCACGGTGATCGTGTGCGAAAACGAGCGCGCCCTCATCGAGGCGTTCTTCGCGGTGATCGCCAGGACGTGCCCCGACATCGAGATCGGGTTCAACACGTCCGGCTACGACTGGGAGTGGATGGTGGAGCGCGCCCTGACGAACGGGATCCTGGCCAAGTGCTTCGACTCAGTGACTGCGCTGCCGCGCTACAAGCCGTCCGCGGACCAGGACGTTTACCGCTGGAACTACACCAAGAAGCAGCGCAAGCTCGGCGCCGGGATGGCGATCACGACCCGGTTCCTGAACATCCCCGGCCTGCTTCACGTGGACATCCTCAACGAGTTCCGAGTCCTGTACCCCAAGATGGAGGACCGGAGCCTCAAGTCCCTGCTGGCGTTCCTGAAGCTCCCCAACAAGATCGACCTCCCCTACACTGAGATGTGGCGGCGCTTCCGGTCGGGAACTCCGGCCGAGTTCGCCCGCGTCGCCGAGTACTGCGTGGTCGACTGCCTCGGGGCCCACCGCCTCATGCAGAAGCGCCAGATCCTCGCGGGCGCGCGCGAGATCGCGGCAATGACCTTCATGAGCCTGTACCACGTGTTCCACTACGCGATCAGCGGCAAGATCCTCAACATGGTCCTCGCGTTCGCCGAGCGCATGGGCTACCGGGCCAGCTCGCGCTTCCGGGACGTGGACGAGAACGCCGAGAAGTACGCCGGGGCCCTGGTCATTGAGCCCAAGAAGGGGATCAACTCCGACTACCCCATCTCGGTGCCCGACTTCGGCTCGCTGTACCCCAGCCTCCAGATGGCCGACAACATCTGCCCCACCTCGCTCATCAAGACCGAGGCGCGCGCGGAGGTCCTGCGCGCGCGCGGCGTTCCGATCCGCGAGGTCTTCAGTCGGCGCGCGGGCGACGCGGGCGCCGCGGGGGCGCCCCGCAAGCGGGTCGGGCGCTTCGCGTGGCACGGCAACGACCCGCGCAAGATGGCGGTCGTCCCGATGCTGCTGTACCTCATTCGCACCGTTCGCTTCAAGCTCAAGGAGCGCAAGGAGCGCATGGAGGGCGAGATCGAGGGCCTGACGATCAAGAAGCAGGACCACGGGCCCGAGTTCGAGAAGATGGTCTTCGTCTTCTCGTGCCTCGACGCGCGCCAGGCGGGCCTCAAGCTCCTGATGAACTCGTCCTACGGGTTCATGGGAATGGGGCAGTCCCCCATGTACGAGCTCGAGGTGGCCGTGTCGATCACCACCAGCGGGGTCAACCACATCATGCTGGCGTGCGACGCGTGCGTTGCCCGGGGCTACACCATCACCTACGGCGACACCGACTCCGCCTTCATCAAGAACAGTCCCGCGGCCTACCGCGACATTGACGAGCGGCAGCGGAGCGGCGAGCTCCAGCGCGAGGCCGTCGCGGCCGGGCGCGCGGAGCTCGCCGAGCTCGAGGGCGCCATTGCGGCGCTCGACGCGCCCGCGGGCGCCGCGGACAGCGCGGACGCCAAGCTCAAGCTCTGCGCCCGCCTCAAGGACCTGCGCGGTTACCTGACCGACCCCGACGAGATGGGGCGCGTGTACTACTTCGAGTGCCTCATCAACCGCGCGTTCGAGCTGGACGAGGCGGTGGTCGTCGCGATCAACGAGGAGATCGCGAAGCACAACGGGACCCAGTTCCTGACGATGGACCTCGAGAAGGTCCTGTTCCCAATGATCCAGCTGGGCAACAAGAAGTACCTCGGCGGCAAGCACGTGAGCCGCGCCAACGTGCGCAACCTCAAGCTGCTGATCAAGGGGATCGACTACATCAAGCGCCAGTACTCGACCTTCGTGCGGGACACCGGCGCCCAGATCGTGCGGGACATATTCGCGCCAGTCAAGCACGGATATCCGCCCAAGGAGCCCCTGGACGTCATCAAGGACACCATTGCCTCGAAGATCGAGGCGCGGGGCGCGATCACGATGGACAGCCTGGTGATGCGGGACGACTGGCGCCCGCACAAGCAGAACCTGGCCATGCACAAGTTCGTGGCCCGAATGACGCGGGCGCGCGACGAGGTGCTGCGGGGCAACGAGCTGCGCGCCGAGGCCGGCGCGGAGCCGCTGCCGGTGGTCCACTACATCCCCGAGCCCGGCGAGCGCATCGAGTACCTGATCGTCAAGCAGGAGGAGTTCACCCTGACCGGGCGCGTCAACCGCCCGACCAAGGGCGAGCGGATGGAGTACCTGCGAGTCGTTCGGGACCCGCGCCACGGCGCCGCGCTGGCGCCGGACATCGGGTGGTACTTCATTCAGCACCTGGTCGGGATCTGCGCCCGCCTGATCAACTACCGGTTCCCCGGCGCCGACAAGCTCGCGCAGAACGAGGCCAAGAAGATGATGAAGAAGTTCATGGAGGGCCTCATCCGCGGCTGCTCCGACGAGGAGTACCGCAAGCGGGGGTACGCGTACAAGCGGGCCTACCGCAGCGCGTGCCAGACGTACGCCGCGAAGTGCGGCGCGCGGGAGGCCCGCGCCGCGGAGACCCTCAGCGAGCTGAGCTTCCAGGACATTGAGTCGGTGATCTCCAACCTCGAGGCGTTCGGCCGGGAGGTGTTCGCCAACCGGCTCGCGCCCGTCATGGACGCCGCAATCCGGGCGGCCGCGGCCGCCGGCACCGCGACCGCCTTCGCCGGCGAGTTCGCGCACACGGCGAAGGACCGCAACACCGTCGGCTTCAGGATGATGCGGGACGCCGACAAGATGCGCCTGAGCGCCCGCCAGGCGCTGGTCGGAATGCGCGAGGAGCTGGCCGGCGTCATCGAGGCGGTCACGGCGGACCTGACTGGGATCGTCGAGCGGGGCCGCGAGGCCGAGCACGCGGGCGGCGCCATTGGCGGGCGCGCGGGCCCGCCCGCGCCGCCGCCCGCCGAGTTCACCCGGCCCGCGCCGGACAAGATGGAGAAGCTCAACCGGGCGATGCTCGACATAATCGCCGCGGAGGTCGTCATTGCGGAGGTAAATTACATGCGGGAAAAGCTCCAGGCCGCCAAGCTCAAGAAGCACAACGTCCCGATGACGCCCTCGCGTCCGGCGATAACCCAGCTGACCAACGACGCGATGAGGAACTTCCGCGGATCCGATTAGCGCTCAGAGACCGCGCCCTCTTTTTGATTTTCGCGCGGGTTTCGTCCCGCGGATTTCGTCCCGCGGATTTCATCCCGCGGGATTTTTTTGCCAGTGTTTATATCAGCCCCACCCGAAACAATGGAGCCGGCTCAAGCGGCGCTGATCGCGCTCATTGTCGTCATCGTTCTGATCGTCACCCTCCGGTCGAGGGCCAGCGAGAAATTCGCGGGAACCGCGAGCCCGTACAACGCGGCCGGGCGCGCGCAGATCCACGCCGGCCTGAACCTGCGCGGCGCCCCGCCCAAGGGCGACAGCCACCTCACGCAGGCCGCCGCGGCGGCCGCCTACTCCGACTGCAAGCCGGGCTCGCTGGGCGACATATACAGCGACTTCAACCGCCGCGTGCTCTCCGGCGAGGTCGCCAACCCCCACAAGGCCGACAAGGTCCGCAACGCCGAGGCGATCATGTGGAACGACGACGACGAGTACGACCGCGGCGTGGGCGACAGCGAGGTGGCCAGCCACTGCGAGGGCGGCAACCAGGGCGGCCTCAACTTCGACAACGACGCCTACCTCCAGGGGCAGGTCGTGGACTCCCGCCTCGCGGCCCACCAGAACAAGTTCGCGCAGGAGGTCCTCCCGTTCTCCGGGCGCATCGGCCCGGTCGACACCCTCGACAACGAGAACTACGTCCACAAGCACGGCACCAGCGGCTTCCTCTCGTTCGCCGCCCGCTCGTACGACTACGAGCACGCCGACCAGATCACCGAGCGCGGGCCCGAGGACTACTCTGCCAACCCGCGCATGCTGAGCGCCTACAACCTGTGAGAACCTTCGACAAAAAAAGCCTGACCGCTCACTTACGCGCATCGAGGTGCGCTTTTTCAGTGACTGTCACTTGTCATAAATGACTTGTCGTAAATGACTTGTGACAAGTCACGCGGCCCGGTCGCACGCGTGGTAAACGAGGATGTAAGTGAGATGGGAGGGCCCGAACTCGGCGGCGGAGACCGCCGAGTCGTTGGCGCGGTGCGTCGCGACCCGGTTTTGCGCGTCGCGCCGCTCGACGCGCGCGGTGTAGTGCCCGCCCCCCAGGCCGCCCGAGTGCTCCACCTGCCCCACCAGCCGGTAGGGGATCTCCCCCGCGCCGCTGGGGATCCTCATCTGGAGGGGAAAGTACCTCGCGGCGCGCGTCTGGTACAGGTTGAAGTGGCAGATGAAAATCTCCGGCACGAAGGTGATCCGGTACATCCGGAGGGCGCCGCCCTTGGCGTTGCAGCGCTCGCAGCGATAGTCCTCGACCGGGGACACGTGGTACAAAATGTTCTCGGAAAACTCTTGGCTGGTTACCGGCCGAATGCCGTCGTAGTGCCCGTAGAAGTACATGGATTTGGTGTCGACGACCTCGTCGCCGCCGGGATTTTTCGCGCCGGCGGCCTCGCAGCTCCTGCAGAACACGCGGCAGCGCGAGCGGTGGTAGAACAGCCGCGACACCGGGTGGTCCATTCCGGTCGGGCCGCCCGGCCGCTCAATCATCTCCAGGAGCAGGTCGCAGAACTCCGACGCGCTCTGCTGTCCGGAACCGAAATACTTCAGAGCGCCCGGCTTGCGGGCCTGGAGGTCATTCACCAGGGCGATCAGAATCCGGCTGGTGGTGGCGATGGGCGCGGGGCCGAACGCCGCCGCCACGAACTCCTTCACCGCGCGACCGGTCTCGGTGGCGTCCATCTCGCTCGAGGCCCTGACTGCGTCGGTGAAGGAGGTGCACGACAGGAGGGCCTGCATGAAGCTGTTCATGTAGCACAGGGCGCCGTTGTTGTTGAGGCCGAACGCCGGCGGCAGGGCCGCCGGGTCGTACGTGGCGAAGTCGCTCGGCATGGTGTGCCCTTGGGGCGCCGGTTTTCAATTGCGCGGCGCTGCGAATTCCGGGCGCGTCAGAATTGCGCGGCGCGTCAGAATTGCGCGGCGCGTCAGAATTCGCCCCCCAGCTGCGGCTCCCCAACCGCGGCGGGCCGCGGCGCCTCCAGAATGCTGTTCAGCGTCAGCGACACGCCGGCCTTCCCGCCGAAGCGGTAGAACCTGGTGGTGACCGACACCGTCGCGTCGGCCCCCGCCAGCTCTCGGGCGTGCTCGAGGAGCTTCCCGCCGTACGCGTTCTTGGGGATCTTGACGCGGCAGCGCGAGGGCCGGCCGGGGGTCGGCCAGTGCGCGACCACCCGGTTGGGCTCCCCGGCCGACTCCCTACTGAAGCCCGCGCAGGTCGACCACACCGCGGTCTTGACCTTCTCCCACTCGTCGTAGCTGTCGATCGCCAGCGACAGGTCGCCGTAGTCGTCGATTCCGCCGACCGTTGCGACGAACTCAATGGTCGCCATTGCGGATTGTCCTGCGGATTGTCCTGCGGATTGTCCTGCGGATTGTCCTGCGGATTGTCCTGCGGATTGTCCTGCGACATACATAAAAAATATGTGTTGCTAATTCTTTTTATGTACAATTGGTTCACGCGCCCGTTTTTTTAGCGCCGCGCCTACTTTCCGGTGGGGTTCCAGAAGTGGTGGTTGAAAGTTTGGTTCTGGTCGTTCATTCCCACGCCGTACTCGGTGATCGACGGGTTGACCGCGTTGTGCGAGGCCTCGATGATGTCGCGCACCGAGCTCAGCTCCAGGCCCAGCTTGAGGCGCATCACGCGCTGGAGGAGCGTGATGAACGTCAGGTTGCGCGCGATCGACGTGTTCCAGCGCTGCATCGTGGCCATCTCGAGGTACTGGGCTGAGTCCTTGATGAAGCCCGGACCCAGCGGGTACTTTTCCACCTTTCCGGCCTGGTCCCCCCTGAGATCGTTGTTGCCGGCTTTCAGCTCATTGAGAGTCTTTATCCTGGTATCGATTGGCCCGATTCTCACAGCGGATCCGGGACTACCCACGCTACCGATCGCGTCTACGATGATGTCGTATACGTGATTGATGGCAACTTTGTAGGCGGCTTCAATGGTGGCCGCGCTCGGGGCAGCGGTTACTGCCGCTGCCACCTTGTTGACCATAGCCTTCGGGGGTTTGAAGGCTTGAATATTGACCGCGGAGGTGGCCACAGGGCCGGTCGCACCGCGCGCCGCAACCATCAACGCCGCGACGGTTGTGCCAGCTACAGCAAGATCGCCGACCGAATCGGCGGCCGCAATCAAACCAGCCACTACATGTTGAGCAATCGTCAGATCGTTGACTAAATTGTCTTTATCTTTTAGAAACTCGGCAATGGCCAGTCCAGATAACACGGCAGCGATGTCTTGCGGGTTATTTCCCGCCTTGTCGGCATCAACGGCGACACCGACAGCGTTGCCGTTTCCAACGCCAACAGCCTGCGCGGCGGCCGCCGCAGCCGACGCAATTTCGACTGCCGCGCCGCGAGCCGAGGCGGCGGTCGCGGCCGGCCCGGCCTGGTCGCCCCGCGGCTGCGAGAGGGGGAGGCTCACCAGGAGGGCCTTGGTGAGCTGGTCGCTCAGGAAGCGCGGGCGCCCGATGCCGACCGACGTGTCGCCGCGGAGGATGCGCCCCACTGCGCCGGCGGCGCCCCCATCGCGCCAGGCCGACCCGAACGACGGCAGGGTCGTCTCGCAGTAGGGATCGACGAGGAGTTTCACGAGAGCTTTGCGAGTGCTGTTCCCGATTTCCTTGTCGTCAAGGCCTTTGCCCTCGATGGCGTCGGGGCGCACTGCGAAGATCTCGCACACCATGTCGTCGAACGTGTGGGAGTAGTTCATCAGGTTGACCAGGCCCACGCTGCGCATCAGGCCGTTGACGTTGATCGGCATCACGTTGAGGGAGATGATGTTGTTGATGTCCTCAGACTCCACGGTGGCGTTGCCAACGTCTTTATCACCGACGCTTTTGACCTTATTAGCAATATTGACCAGCTCGCGGTCGGCCGGAAGGACCTCTACGATCTGGATCGCGACGTCCGTGGCGTCTGGTTTTTCGAGGAGTTTCGGAAAGACGGCTTGTTCTTGTGCTGTCGCCGTCGTATAGTCAACCGGAGACTCGACGGGAGCGGCAGAGACAACGCCGAGCGCGCCGAGAGGCGCAACTGGAACGCCGGGACTGGCAGCGACGGTGCGGAGGGGCATCAGGTACCCGAACTTGTTGTCAAGGAAGCGAATCGCCTTCACGGCCGTGTTGACGAAGGCGGTCATGCCCTGCTCGTCAATCGTCACCGAGCCCGAGGAGTTGAACTGCGAGAGCATTTCCTTAACGCCGGGCATGTCGTCCAGGGACAGACTGGAGTCGGCCGAGTAGCCCAGCACCCCGCGGGTGCCGTAGGCGAACTTGTACCCAGTCGTCCCGGCCTCGAACACCGGGGCCGACACCTTCTGGGCCGAGCTCACGCTCGCGAGCGGAGCCAGCAGCAGCGACAGGGGCATCAGGGGCATCTTGCCGGTGCGCGCGGTGATCATCGCGATTGCGTTGTCGTCCGTCTCCATGTACTTGGGGCTGTCGACCAGCTCCTGCTTGATGTTGTCACAGGATGTCTTGAGAGTGTACAGGGCCGAATTGATCGAGTCGATGACCGCCACGAGGGTCGTCCGAGTCTCGTTCGAACCCCGTTCGTTAATCAATTGGGCGTTGTTGGCCCCGATGAAAGCGGGGTCGACGCCCGCGCCGTTTGATTGGCCGGCCTGATTCGCTGTGTAGTACGGTATGGCCGCGTTAATGGCCGTGTTCTGAAGCAGCTCGCGAACGAGGATGCCCTTCTGCTGAATCATCGAGAACAGCTTGTCATACACCGGCAGGTAGGCCCGCATTGCGTTCTTTTGGAAGATCGGAACCTCGCTCAGAGTTTCGTAGGTGAACAGGGGCACCCCGTTGCGGTCGCGAGTGGTGGCGATGTTGCGGAGCATGATGCCAATGGACTGCGCCAGGACTCCGTTGCCGGTGGGCAGACCGCGTTGTCCGAAGACTGCGCCGACTCCGCCGGCGCCGGCATCCACATCGGGAAACCCGTAGTTGTTGTTGATGTTCATAACTTGCGCGTTCATTGGCCCGTTGGAGAGCGGGGAAACCAGGCCGCTGTAGATGCGCTGCCCGCCGGCGTCGAAGAACCGCGTGAGATACATGCCGACCACCCTGTTGAACTGGAAGAGCAGGGAGTCGGGATTGCCCCCTGGTCCGGCGAGGCTCCCTGCCTTGGGGTCCCAGACTTGGAACCACGAGGCGGCAACCGCGCCAGGGATGAACTCACTCTTCGTAATAATTCCTCCAGCGGTTGTGTACCTTCCCGACAGCAGGATGTCCAAGCTGCTCAGTTGCGGAACTGGTATTTTCATGTCTCCGAGGGCCACTGACAGGAAGGCCGCGTCCATTCCGGAATTTGCGGCGCGGGGGTTGTACGCGACCATTGAGGCCAGGACGCCACCGTACGCCTCTTGTGTTTTGGATTTGCCAACTTCAGTGTCGATGGCAGCGACTTCGGCGGCGCCGGCGCCGCCAGTGAAATTGGCAACCAGCACGTCGATGTCCGGGCCGTAGCTTACGAGCTCGGTGTACACCCTCTGGATGGTGTTGGGTAGCTCATCGAGCTTGGCGCGATTGCTTTCGAGAAGGCTCGAGCGGAATTCTCCTGGACCGGCCTCGAGGTACTTGCTGACCAGCTTGGTGTTGAGATCAACGAACGCGTCATCGAAAGCCTTCATCGCGGCATTGTTGAGCACCGGACTGAACTTGTCGAGGAACGCGCGGGTTTGACTCATCAGCGTGGTAACGAGCTCGCGAAGGCCCGAGAAGTCCACGCGGATATCGGTCGAGTCAGTGGACGACGCGCGGGGGAACGTGACGGTGACGAGGCCGGGCAGCGCGACGCTGATCTCGGACAGGGCCGTCACGAGGTCGGTCATGAACCGCGGGTACCAGACGGCGACCCTCTTGATGGCCTTGTTAATAGAGTCGCGACCCGGGGCGCCCGAGGGATTAAGCGCCACAACATTTCCAGCAATGGCTGTCAGAGAAGCACCCAGACCATTTAAGTTAGCAAGCCCCCCAACGGCCGCTTTTGTACGCGACACGCTTGTGAAGCTTGCAAGACCTTGGGTGATGACGCTGGCTGGAAGAAGCTTTTGAATTTCAGCAGTTACGATGAGAGTAAGGTTCTGGTTCACGACAACGGCCTTGAATACATCGCCGTCGTCCAGAACCTTGCTCGCGGCGTCGTCGACGACCGCGTTGAACCGGTCAAGTTCCTTGGTTATTCCGTACAGCAGGGTGAGGCCAGTTCCGACGGTCTCCATCAGCATCGCGCGCGTCTGGACGTCGGCCCCCACGAACGTGGACGAGGTGGAGGTGACCAGGTTGACGGCGACCGCCGTGCGGTTGGGGCCGCTCACCTTGTCCATCTCCTCACGCGCCCGCTGGATCGTGTACCTGGAAGTGTCCTTTCCATAGTTCTCAAGCGCTTCCTTACCGGTCAGATCTTTGTACAAGTTCGTCCTCAACTTCTCGACCATACTGAGGTACGTGAACGAGTCATTGATGCTGGTATTGGGATTGTCCTTGGTGAGGCGGTAGCGCGCGCTGACTGCGAAGGTCGGGTCCTCATCAGTCCCCTTGTCGAGCTTGCTGACGAAGGTGTCGCTGGCGGAAACGCCTTCGACCTCGATCGAGTCCTCGTCGGGAAGGATGGAGAAGTTGAGGCTCTGGCCGCGCGCGCCTTCCGGGGCTTTTCCCTTGAAGCGCATGAGGAGCTCCTTGTACCGGTCCCAGTCCTTTTTCTTGATCAGGCTGTACCGACGGTTGACCTCGACAATGAGGGCGTCGATGGCGGCGCGCACCGGGTTGTCGGCCTCGCGGTAGTGGTTGTAGATCTGGTTGATTATCTCGATCATTCGCTCGGCCTCGTACTTGCTGAAAGTGCCGACGCTGCCGTCCCGCATGAACATGTACTGGATCAGGGGCGTGAACACGCCGTCAAAATCGGGGACGAGCACCAGGGCTAATTTGTCGCTGCCGTCAAGAGCGGTGTACGCAAATGTATCCGCGTCTGTACCCGTTGCCCCGAAGAAGCGTTTGTAGAATCGAACGAGGCGGGGCAGGCGGTAGTACAGTTCCGCGGCCTCCGGAATAGCCTCGGCCGCGGAGCCGCCGCCCAGGGCGATGCGGGTGGGGACCATTGCGCTGAGGGATCCGGGGCGCTCGATCATGTTGTGGGTTCCCAGAACGGTGAGGACCTTCGCGACGATGGACTTGATGGCGATGGAGAACAGGAAGTCCTCGGTCTTGTAGTTGCTGCCGGACTTGGCGTCGCTGTCGAGTTTGAAGTCGCCGTAGTTGCTGAAGCAGAAGCACCCGAGCGCGCGCTGATGGTTTTCGTTGCCATTGATGAGAGTTGGGTCGGTCGCGTTAATGACAATAGCTTTGGGGCCCGCTTCAGGCGCGCCGTCGTCGTCGTAATATATGTTTGCTGTAGCTTTCGCGGCTGTCTTGACGGTGGTGAAAGGGGGCATGCCCGAGACGTCTTGGTCGGATCCAATATTGTTACCGTCGGGAAAGTCGTAACCCTTCTCGTCCGAATTCCAGGGAAATAACTCCCACATTGCCACGGCGCCGGTGGGGCCGGCGATGCTGATCGCCGACTCCTTGAGGTAGTTTACCAGGTGGCGCCAGATTTGAGTCGGCGACATTGGCGCCTTGATACCCGCCCCGCCGAACTTCTCCCCGACGCGTGCGAATACGTTAATAATGTTTTTGAGGGCCTGGAACGTCTCCAGCACCTCGTCGATGTTCTTGCGGATGTTGTCGTGGTTGTTTGTGAGGTTGGCGGTGACGCCCGCGACATCTGGAACGAACGGCTGGTACAGGGTGGGAATACCGGGGGCGAAATCGCCGGGGCCGCCGGAAATCTGAGTGGCTATCATTTTGAAATACCCGCCCTTGATGCCGGTAACGAGAGCGTCGCTTGTTGTTTTGTCGATCGATCGGGACACCGGGGCCGCGCCCGTGTCTATCACGCCGCCGCCAGTAATTTTTGACGCGGGAGTTCGCTCGAACGCCTCGGCGAGCTTGTCGCCGGTGGTGTCGCTGTACCACTTGGCGATGACCTCGGTGTCGTCGAGCATCTCCCGGATCTTGGACACGTCGTCGGGATTGGACACGATGGCGTCGGTGAACTGCTTCATGTAGATGTCGAGGGCCTCGAGGGTTTTGTAGAAGTTGTGCTTGGCCTTGAGCTGGGCGTCGATGGCGCCCTTGGTGCGCTTGAGGAGTTCCGTGTGGCGGGCCTTGGCGGTATCAGCGTCGCCGGCCTTGGCCTTCCCGGCCGCGTTCAGGAGATCACCAGGCTTGAGGGCTGTCTCCACGAGCTTGATCCAGTTGGTGGTAATCTTGTTGACCTGCGAGCGGCGGTAGCCGATGGCCATCGCCAGGAGCTCCTGGTACTGCTCGCCGAACTTGCTGATTTCGCCGGAGGCGTTCTTGATGCTGCTCTTGGCGCGGGCAATGTACATGTAGTACTTCATTTCGTTGGCGGCCCTCTTAATGTCCAGCGCGCTGCGGCTGACGGTGGAGCGCAGGCTCTCCATGCGCTTTTGGAGGTCGTCTTCTGTCTCGTCGGCCCCCCCGTACTTCTCGCGGATCACCCCGGTGAACTGGTCAATGGTGTCGAGCATCTCCATGATGGAGGCGTGGAGCTTCGAGAAGTGCTCAAACCCGTTCGAGCGGTACATCTCCATTTCCTTGAGCTCCCCAAGGATCCCGGCGATGCGGCGCAGGCGGTTGATGTAGGCGGTTTTCGCGACTTTGGCGGCCTCCCGGTTGTCGTAACCAACGAGCTGCCAGTCGAGTCCGACCTTGGCCTCTTCCTCCGCGGAGGACCAGGCCTCAAGGGAATCAACGAGATTGTTGAGGATCTCGCTGCCCTGGACGCGCTTGCCGAGCTCGGGCCCGAGGACGCTGACGATCCCGAGGAAGCCCTTTTTGTGGTTGGCCATGCGGTCGACGAACTCCTTCATGATCAGGCCCCGGCTGGTGACCTCGCGCTTCAGATCTCGCTCGAGCTTGGTCAGTTTGGGCGCGTCGGCGAGCGCGCCGCCCGCCTGCGCGACGTTGTCGGCGCGCTCCAGAATCTCCTTCTGGACCTCCTCGCGGCGGGTCGTGGAGAAGTGGCCGCGGAGGGTCTGCGCGGCCTCGATCATGTCGCCGGCCTTCGCCCCGGACTTGTTCGCCTTTTCGGCGTCAATGAGGAGCTTGTCCAGGTCCTTGCCGTTGACGTCGAGGTACTGGTTGGCACTGAGGCCGAGGACCTTGATGGACTTGTTGACCGTGTTGACGACCGCGCCGAGGTTGACCAGCTTGGTGAAGACGAGGGCGAGCGCGTCGCTGGTCTGCTTGGGGTCCTCGAGGTCGCGGTCGGACAGGCCGACGATGTTCATCACCAGGTCGTGGGTCTCGCCCTCGTCCTCCAGGGCCAGCTGGAGCTCCTTGTCGGCGTCGGAGAGGGTGACCTTGATCAGGTTCTTGAGCACCACGACCTGGCGGTTGGCGTGCGTGCGGGCCCTCTTGTAGATGTTGTCCATCAGCTGGGCCTCGGCGGTGTCGGGGAGGGACTTGTTTTTGGCCAGCTGGGACGTCAGCTGGGCGTAGGACTTGTCCATGAGCTCCATGGTCACCTCGAGGTTCCGCAGGGCGCGGCGGGCCGACGTGTGGACCGCGAGGAACTCGCTGTGCATGCCGGTCGCAAGGCCGTGGATGATCTCGCTGACCTGGCGGCAGATCTGGACGGGGGTGAGGGACTTGTCGATGAGGGGGCCGCCCTGCGACATGAACGCGCTGTTGAGCGCGGTCGCGAGGCGGTTGCAGATCTCGCGGTGCGCGGTTGCGTCGGCCGCAAAGGACTTTCCCTTGCGGGGGTCGGGGACGGCGTTGGCGAGGGCCTTCAGGAGCGAGTCGGTGTCGGAGTCGGGGTCGACCTGGATTCCGGTGTCCTTGAGCGCGACCGCGAGCTGGCGAATCAGCTTGTCCTTGGACTTCTGGGCCGCCGAGTCGCGGTACTGGGCCAGGTCCTGGAGGGCCTTCTTGTGGCCGTTCTCGCCGTAGTGGCCGCCGCCGGCGAAGTACCCGCCGCCGGGGGCCCCGCCGGAAACGCCGGCGCCCCCGAGGAGCCCCCCCATGAGGGCTCCGGCGCTGGATGAGTTGGAGCCGGCAAACATGTTGCCGAAAGAAACAAAGTGGCTACTTTAGAGCGTAAAAAATCTCTAAATAGAAATATAGGGCGCGTCAGGTATCACGTATTCGAGGAACGAGTCCGCCCAGTATACGACTCAGCCGAAAATGGCGCAAAAAAATCACAAGGCCCAGGCCGCGATTCAGTCGTGGATCAAGGCGCAGGACCCCGACTTCGCGGCGGCGATCGAGGACGCCGGCCACGCCGGCTACCTCACGCCGGGGAAGTACGGCGTCGGAGTCACCTTCCTGTACTTTCCCGGAATGACTGAGGAGTACACTCAGCTGGCGTACACGGACAAGAAGGCGGCCAAGACCCTCCTGCTTTCGTACATCCTGCCCGACTTCTTCCCCTCGGTCGAGAGCTTCGCGGAAAAGGCCGTCGGCTCGAGGAACGGCGCCCCCTACGAGGTGAAGGAGAGCAAGTCCGACGCTCGCAAGGGCGTCGCTCGGGTGGGCGGGGTCGCCCTCATGTCCGGCGGGGCCCCCAACGCGGACTCCAAGGTCGCGGTGTGGATGGCGCCCGCGGCGCCCAAGGCCAGCGGCGGCACGTACCACATTCCGAAGCGCCCCGCGGACGGCGGGCGCCCCGCCGCGCGCGGGCTCGCGGGCGCGGCGGCTGCGGGCGGCGACTCGCAAGCGGCCTCCTCGATCGTGAGCATTGTGTCCGTCGTTGACTCGGGGGCCGTAGCCCGGTCCAAGCGGGGGCAGGATCCGTGCGAGGCCTACGCCCAATTCTTCGTGTGCCTCTTCAAGGCGATGGGGGACAACGACAAGATTGCGATCCTTCCAATGATGCAGCCGGGAGGCGTGGGGGCGCTGGCTTCGTTTCTGGCAATGACCAATCTGTCATCCAGCAGCGACATCATCAAGCACATCATTATCTATGCCGTCGTCAGACCGGGCTTCTCATTCGCGGCAGGCAGCGACGAAGCCTTCGTCCCCAGTTACAACACCCTGCTCCGCTCCGTCACGGCCCAGTCCGGGGAATACAATTCTTTCTTGCCCAACAAGGTCCCCTTCGTCTTCGGGTCGACGCTTAATTTGATCGCGCCCAACTCCGGTCCCGGAGAAATCGGCAAGACCTACGCCGACGTGGTGACCAAGAACTCGTTCAGCGGGTCCGGTCCGATATGGCCGGAAGAAACCCTGAGTATTTGGCGCGAGCTGAAACCGTCCGCCGGTCCCGGGAAGTGTAAGCGCTGGCTGGACGAGCTGTTCTTCACGGTGAGCGTCCTGGTCGGAAACAGGGTGGGGAGCGTGAGCATCGGCACAGTTAAAGATATCATCCAAGAAATCGCGGGAATCTTTCCGGGGCGGAACGTGAGCAACGAAACAAAGATCGCGGACTGCGAGACCCCCGTTCGGTGCCGCGTCACGGAGCACACCGAACGGTTCCTGGACTCGAAATATTACTTGTACCTGCCCGCCGGTTCCGCCGGCACGGCGCCCGCCAACGAGCGCGCCAGTTCCGAGCGCGCCAGTTCCGAGCGCGCCAGTTCCGAGCGCGCCGAGCCCGAATCGGCGGCCGGCGCGGCCGCGGAGCGCTCCCACAAGAAGCGCAAGCCCAAGAAGAAGGCCAGCAAGCACTGAGCCACATTTGAATTAGCGCCCGCGTACATATACCGCACTGCTATACACCGCAAGATGTTCATCCCAGTGCGCTGCCTGATCTGCTACGCCCCCGTGGGAAACGTGGGCGAGATCTTCCGCCGAGAGCGGCAGGAGTTCCGCGACGAGAACCCGAGCCTCCAGGCCTCCCTGCTCTCGCCCGAGGAGAAGGACCGCGTGTCGGAAAAAATGGTCAAGCTCTATGAGAGCCTGGGCATCAACAGCGACTGCTGCCGAACCGCGCTGGACCGCGCAATGGACTTCCGCGACTACCAGTAGCGCCGCTGGTCGCACTGGCGGGGCGCACTGGCGGGGCGCACTGGCGGGGCGCTTATTGCGATGCCAGCGGCAGCCGCTTTTTTCGCGACCACAAGGCCGGCCGCTTTTTTCGCGACCACAAGGCCGGCCGCTTTTTTCGCGGCCACAAGGCCGGCCGCTTCTTTCGCGGCCACAAGGCCGGCCGTTTTTTCGCGGCGCCTACGCGATGTCCTTGAACTTCTTGAGTCCGTAGACCTTGGCGACCATCTTCGCGGGCTTGGCTTTGATCTCGACCGGCTCGCCGGTCGAGGGGTTGCGCCCCATGCGGGCGGCGGTCGCCTTCTTCTGCTTGATCGCGGCCTTGATCAGGCCGGGCACGAGGGGAAACACGCCCTTGCTCTTGAGCTCCTTGCGGGCGAGCGCCTCCAGCGCGGCAAAGACGTCGGTGATCTCCTTCTTTCTGAGGCCGGTCGACTCGGCCAGCGACGTCTCAACCTGGCACTTGGTCATGGGCTTCACCTTTTTTGCGCCTGCGTCCATTTCGCTGAGTTTGGTCGGGAAATGCGGGGCTCGTGTCGCGCGGTTGGGGGTTATCCTGTGCGGGAAAATAATTGAATGCAACAAAACAGGGGCTATTGTATGTCCATTGAGAAGCCAACCAAGCCCCACAAAAGTTAAATTGAAGGCGTGATTACCTTACTCATACGAGCCCGACGCAAGACCAACCAAGAAGCCCTCAACCGAATCCCACCAACCGATCACCATGGCAGCCTCCCAAGAAATCGAATCCCCAGTTGTTTACGACAAGTGCCTGTCCCTCGCCGACTGCTACGAAGCAGTCAAGGGGGCTTGCACCGTCGGCGAGTTCGACGCCGGTAAGGGAACTTACTCCGGCGCCAGGTACGAGGACGTGTTCCGGATCGACGTCCCGGACACCCTCAAGAGCAAGCGAGTGATCATGCTCGTCAAGCTGGCCGACGGCCAGTGGCACAAGTGCGAGAACTTCGAGTTCGTCAAGCTCCACATCACCGGCGCCAAGCCCGGGAGCGAGGTCGAGAAGGCCGAGTTCTCGAAGATGTTCGGGCGCGACATCACCAAGGTGTCGACCCGCACGACCGGGTTCTCGGCCACGGTCGGCGTCACCCTGTTCAACTACAAGGACATCGTCAAGGACAAGGACGGGAACACCGAGCAGATGCCCGGGGCCGACAAGGCGAACCCCCAGATCCAGTTCCTTATCTGGCGCTTCAACGCCTTCAAGCTGCTGGTCACCACGATGTTCAAGAACAACCAGATCGTTATGAACGGCATGGAGGACGCCGACCCAGCGGTCGCCAGGACCCAGCTGATCGTCAGCAATCCCGCGGTCAAGGGCGGCCCGCAGACCGAGATCAAGGGCCGCCCCGGCAAGCCCATCAACCCGCTGCTTCGGTTCAACATGACCTTCGGCGACAGCAAGTCCGTCGTCCTGAAGGGCATTCCCCCGGGCGTGTGGACCAAGACCAGCGAGGTGGTCACGTTCAAGATCGCCGGGCAGGAGCGCACGACCGACCGCCCGTTCAAGGTCAAGCGCCTCGACGGCTCGATCGAGGAGGTCCTCGAGGCCAACTGCTGGATTCCGTACCGCTCGGGCAGCGAGATCACCGGCAAGATCAACGCGCGCCTCACCATCAGCTCGATGGGGATATCCGACACCATCAGCCTGCGCAGCGTCCTGGTGAAGCCCCCCAGCTCTCGCGACGAGGAGAACTTCATGGAGGTCATGGGCGACGACCACATGACTCACGACGATTACCTCCGCCTCGTGCGCGAGGGCGTAATCCAGGAGGACGACGCCGACTCCGGGGCCGGGCCCGCCGCGGTCGCCGCCCCGGCCGATCCCGCCGCGATCTCCGCCGCCGGGCAGTCGGCGCTCCTCAGGTCGCTTGAGGCCGCGCAGTAAGCGCGGGCCGCCTCTTTTTTCGGCGAAGCTATACTGCCGGAGCCCGCGCCATGAGTCCCCGAGTCCTCGCAGTCATGAGTCCCCGAGTCCTCGCGACGCTCCTGCTGATGGCCTGCGTCGCGCTCGTCGTCCAGGCCTACGAGCTGGGCCTTCGGACCGGCAGGAACTGCGGGCCGCAAAAAATCGCCGACGCGTCGGTCCCCGCGAGCCTCAGAGGGCGATAACTGCCAGGAGCTCCTCCATTGAGGGGGTTCCTTGGCGGCCGTCCGGCGAGGAGATGAAGCTCCGGCGGGCGCCATTCAGCCGGAGCGCCAAGGCCTCGGCGCTCAGTGCGGTGCGCCGCGCCATCAGGCGCGCGCACTCGATCCGCTGCCCGCGCGGCGGCTTGCTGACGAGGCGCGCGTTGCCAGTGGCGAGGAGCGCCGCCCCCGCCGCGCTCCCGGGAGCGAACTTCGCGGCGTAGATCCGGTCCTTCCAGGCGCCGCGCGCGAGGTTCCAGGCGGCCATCTGGTCCGCCGACAGAATGACCGCCTTGCGGTGCCGGTGCGCGTCGAGGCCGCTCCCGCTGCCGACCGGGTGCCCCGAGTCGGCCCGAAAGCGCCCGGCTACGTCCGGGCGCCCGGCCGCAATGAACTTGCCGGCCTGAAACGCGTGGTGGTGAGTTCTGTACGCGTGCCCGTCCACGGTTATGTTCTCCAGCCACAGGTCGGAGAACATTTTTCGCCAGTTCCTGATGGCGGCCAGCTCCGGGTACCTCGCGGGATCGCCCGACTCCCCCGCGCCGCGCCCGGGGGGCTTGTCTGCGGAGCGCGCGAAGAACACGAGCACGTCGGGCCGCGCCATTGCGTCGGGCCGCGCCATTGCGTCGGGCTGCGGTATTGCGTCGGGCTGCGGCATTGCGTCGGGCTGCGCTATTGCGTCGGGCCGCGCCATTGCGTCGGGCTGCGGTATTGCGTCGGGCTGCGGTATTGCGGCGGGCTGCGGTATTGCGTCGGGCTGAGGTATTGCGTCGGGCCGCGCCATTGCGTCGGGCTGCGCCATTGCGTCGGGCTGCGGCATTGCGTCGGGCTGCGGTATTGCAACAAGCGGCGCGTCCCTGAGTCGGGACCGGCGTAATACATGGGCCGGCCGGATTCAAAAGAAAAAAGAGGCGGCCCGATCAGGCCTCGCTGAACAGGTCGTCCAGGACGCTGTCGACGGTCTTGATGTCCCGGGTGACCCGGTGGTTGACGATCAGGCTGGTGTAGAGGCTGCCCACCTTGGGCATGTCGCCCAGGATCATCGGCCCCGACACGCCGTACACCTCGGAGCGCTCGCTGTTGGCGAGGGCGCGCGTGAGGACCTGGATGGGCGAGCCCATCGCCATCTGCGTCATTATGTTGGTGGGCTCCCGCAGGACGATGCCCGCCTGGTTGATCGGAGTGGGGTAGTTGGTCTTGAGCATGGTGTCGGCGTACAGAGCCATCTGCGTGTAGCACGGCGGCCCGGTGCTCAGGAGGCGCCGCAGCTCGCTGACGATCTTCATCCGCGCGGCCTCGTGCCCCAGGTTGAGGAAGGTGTCCCAGATCGACGAGGTCACGCAGCGGGACCAGTCCAGCTCGTCGCACCCGCCGACTCCGCTGAGGTTGCTCCCCGACGTCTCGATGCACCAGGAGTCCTCGGGCTCCAGCGCCCCGGCGGCCGTCACGCCGGAGCGCAGCGACTTGACCACCTTGGCCGAGTTGATTCCGGAGATCCCGCGAATGGGCTGCTCGAGGAGGGCCTCCAGCAGCTCGCCGAACTTCTTCTCGCTCTCCTCGGCCTTGCCGAACGCGGCCGACCGGTAGTAGACGCGAACGACCACGGTCTCGGCCGCCTCGGGCGAGTAGATCACGTAGATGTTGCGGTCCCGGCGCAGCGCGGTCACGATGTCCTCGAGGGTGATCGACTTGTGTATCATTGCGCCGCGGCTCAGCGCGACGCGGTAGCAGTACTGAGTCAGGTCGTTGGGCGGACTGGTGTGGATGTTGTGCCGGTGGAAGTCGGCGATCCACTTCTCGTCCTCCCTGAACTGGGGGACCATGCACTGGTCGAGCGGCTCGTAGAGCCCGTCCGGCGAGCCGTCGACGAAGCGGCGGAAGCGCAGGAACTCCACCGAGTTGGCGACCTTCTGGACGCGCTCCTTGTCGGCGCCCAGGCCGTCCTTGAGGAACAGCAGCATCTTGGCGCTGACCTCGGCCTCCATCATCTTGGCGAGCATGATCTCCTCGGCGCGCATGATTCCCTCCTTGCTGGTGCCCCCGGCCACCGAGCGGTGGTGGGAGTCCAGCAGGTACTGCGTGAACGGCTCGGACACGGCCATGACCGCCCCGATGCCCACCGCGGTCCCGCTGGAGACCAGGGACTTCTCGTACAGGCGCAGGGCCTCACTGAGCAGCAGCCGCAGCTCGTCGGTGGTCATCTCGTCGAGCTTGCCGGCGCTGAGGCTGAGGCGGGTGTGGAAGCCCATCATTCGGACCACGTCCCGGTAGTACTGGGGGATGGCGGGCGCGCCCCTTTCCTCGCGGCGCTCGAACAGGTCCTCGTTGACGTAAACGTACGGCAGGCGCTCAACGAACGCCTCAACCATGGCGATCTTTCCGTCCAGGGTGCCGAGTTCGGCCTTGGACGGCTTTTTCGCGCCGCGCAGGCCGAGGTGCTTCTCGGCCAGGCGCCCGACGTGCGCCGGCAGGTAGACCCGGTCAATGAACGGGTGGTTGAAGTCCCCGCGCTCGATGGCCAGGAAGGCCGTCCGGTACCACTGGCGGTCGGCCTCGGCGCGCTCGCGGTACGCCCGCGTCGCGGCGGACTCGGCGCGGCCCGCGCCGAGGCGGACCAGCTCGCCGAACTCGGCGTCGGGCAGCTTGACGGCCGCGAACGAGATGGCGTCGACGTGGCGCGGGTCGATCCCGTTCTCGCCGAAGAGGTACTGGATGGCGACGCGCCCGTGCGTCACCTCGGCCGAGTAGCCCGAGATGGCCGACTCCAGGCTGCGGACCCCGCGGCGGGTCGAGTAGCCGGCGATGGCGGTGGCGATGGCCTTGCTGATCAGGTCGCTCCGGTTTCCGCACGCCGACGCGTAGTAGCCGCGGCTGCGCAGCGCCTGGAGCGAGCCGATGTACGAGTTGGGGTTGAAGCCGCGGTCGACCGGGTCGAGGCTGTAGCGCCTCATGTAGACGGTCGCGCGGTGGGTCCCCAGGCTCTCGGGCAGGCGCCGGGTGTTGATCGTCACCTGGCCGATCACGGTCGTCATGTGGATGATGTTCTTGATCTTCCCCTTGCCGCCCATCAGGACCATCTGGAGGAAGCCGTTGCTGTCCGGGTTCATGCTCCGCAGCGACGGCTCGATGCTGGTCGCGTCGGGGATCCCGAGCGCGTTCATCTGCTCCAGCTCGTAGTACTGGCGGTGCGTCATGTCGATGGGCGGGACGAGGTCCTCGTTCAGCAGCAGGCCGTTGATGTCCGACGAGGCCCGCAGGCAGTCGGACACCATGTCGGTGATCAGCCCGGTCTGGCTGGGGTGAACGATGAAGTCGCCGTAGTTGACGCTGAATCCGCGGAGGTCGATGTAGTTCAGCGCGATTTGCTGGATCGCGAAGATCGCCTTGAGGACGAAGCGGGTTCCGAGCTCGCGCGAGATCACGTGGAAGATGCTGCCCGCGCCGGCCAGGGAGTTCTTGTCGAGGATTCCCGACAGGATCTCTCCGTTCCGAATCACCACGCGCTTCTCCTCGGGGTAGTAGCGCAAGTACGGACCGAACGCCTCCGAGTACCACTTGGTCTTGGCGCCGTAGTTGATCGGGGCGTAGCGCATCAGGAACGCGCTCACGACCTCGGTGCCCCGCCAGTAGGGGCCCCCGCGCTCCTTCAGCTGCGCGGCGCTCAGCGCCGGGAGCTCGGGGGGCTCCATCTGGGTGTTCTCGAACAGGGCGTACGCCTGGTACTCGTTCAGGAACGCCCCGCGCATGGTGAGCAGGCCCATCCCCATGACGCTGTCCTGGACCTGCCCGATCGAGGGCGTGGACGTCTTGGGCGAGATGAACGCGTTGTGGATCGGCGACAGGATCGTTGCCTCGGCGCGGGTGCGCTCGGTGTGCGGCTGGTAGACGCTCATGGCGTCTCCGTCGAAGTCGAAGTTGTACAGGGTCGAGCCCAGCACGTTGACGCGGAACGTCTCGCCCTCGCTGAACACGACCGCGCGGTGGACGCCCACCGAGCTGCGCTCCAGGGTGGGCGCGCGGTTGAAGTACAGGGGGTCGTCGTCCTGGAGGTGGCGGTGAACGACGTCGCCGATGTTGAGCGGGTCCATTCGCGCCGGGTCCACCTCCTGGATCATTCCGGTGGCCTTGCGCATCACGTAGTTGCACCCGGGCCAGCGCGGGCCGTTCCGGAAGACGACGATCAGCTTGTCGTAGTTCCAGGGCATAACGGTCTCCTCGATGATCAGCTGCTTGGCCACGTGAATGGGGATCCCCAGCTGGTCGACGCGGAGCCGCCGAGTGCTGGAGATGACCGTGCGGGCCGCGCTCAGGGTCCGCTTGCCCAGGTTGTTCTTGCGCAGGCGCCCGGGCTTCCCGGGAATTCGCCGCAGGACCGAGCGGAGCGGCCGCATCGTCATGCTCACCTTGTTTTTCTTGCTCTGGCTGTTGCCCGAGCGCCCCAGCGTGAGGTCGTAGTACAGGCCGCGGATCAGCTCGATGTCGCGGTTGACGTTCTCCTCGAGCGTGACGATCTGCTTGGTCGCCAGCTGCCGGAAGTCGATCCGCGATTCCGCGAGCGACTTGTTGGCGCGAATCAGGTGCTGCAGGATCGTCGTCACGTCGTTGTGGGACGTGCTTCCGACCGTCAGCACCGCGCGCAAGCCGGGCCGCAGCGACACTCCCGGGACCATGATCATCCGGATCACCAGGTTTTGCGGGTGGGTGGCCTGCCCCATCGCGAGCACGTCGGCGGTCGAGACGCGACTGAACGCCGCCTTTATCTGGAACGCGTAGTACGGGACCCAGCCCTTGAGGGTCTTGACCTCGTACCCCATGTTGTCGGTCTCGGACTTCCGGACTTCGGGGATCGCCCGCTTGCAGTGGGCGCAGCTCGCCGGCAGGCTCGCGGCGCCGCCGGCCGCGGCGCGCAGGCGCGTCTTGCTGGGGCGGCCCGCGTAGTCCTCGGGGTCGACGCGGAGGGCCCCGCAGCTGCGGCACACGATCTTAATCCAGTAGTTGGTCGTCGACAGCATCAGCGGCTCCAGCACCCCGATGACCATCTCGTAGTTCCCCGGGTGCCCCGGGCACACCAGCCGGTCGCACAGGCAGGTCGAGCACAGGTAGCTGAAGTCGGTGGTTCCCATCTTCGGGTCGTACATGCCGCCAGTCACCGGGTTGGAGCCGTTGAACAGCTCCAGGTCCTTGACCAGCACGTGCCCGGCCTGCTTGTTGTCCCGGTCGGTGGCCGGCCTCCAGGTGATGCTGGTTATCCGGGCCGGTGGGGCCGGAGGCCCCCCGATGACGAAATCATCGGATGACGCCATGGCTGCTATATTATGGATTTCTATTT
>Ga0302114_10000468_pt1 | contig 28329 bp, 30 predicted proteins | sample AG5_Surface_MG_FD_203107 | JGI IMG/M metagenome (GOLD analysis project Ga0302114, IMG submission 203107) | Marine microbial communities from Western Arctic Ocean, Canada - AG5_Surface | ecosystem: Environmental > Aquatic > Marine > Oceanic | place: Canada: Western Arctic Ocean | collected...
ACACATATGTTTTATTGATGATACGCATTATGAAAAAATGGATAACGTTTACTACATAAAACTGAACCCGTATGTGCATAATATTCACATCAATACTCTGGTCGGTCGGTTTTTGAACACTTCTTTGGTGGATGAATGGCATATTGATAAAGATAAATTTACTCGATATGTTAACAAGAAGCGCGAGACGTATAACTATAGATACATTCCAAAAGACGATGATGAGTATGATATTGACAAGATTGTCTCCAAGAAACTATACACGTTTCTCGAGGATTTCTTTTGAGCAGATAGTGTACAAGAGAGAATAAAAATGCTATATGTCACGAACGCGATAATTTGTCTGTTTGTAGCATTTTTTGTGTATTCTGCGTATTCTTATTATTATACCAAGAAAGTGGAAGGGTGGCGTGCTGGTAGAAAATGGGTGAACAAGCGCAAAAACGAAGGCAAAGCTGCATTCAATGCAGCTCGTGCTGCAGCCGAGCGCGAGAAAAGACGCTTAAAAGAATTGGCAGAGACCCGGAAGGCTGTGGATAAATTATCCAGAGCCGCATATAATTATTCATGGTCGTCCAACGGGTTGAGTAGCGCCATGCAGAGTTTACGGCGATCTGTTAGCAAGTTCCCAAATTACATAACGGATCCGTTCGATCAGTTGAAAGTTTAGAAAGTATTTTAATCTTCCTAAAATATAGTATGACAAGATCCATAAAAATAAACATCCTTCCCTACAACGCGTTAATTTCTGATAGACATATTCAAGTTCTCTGCGTTGTTGTGTTATCTGTGATTGGCATGACATTATTATGCAGACCTAACCGATCAGTGTACAAGGAGCCGTTTATGAATGAAGTCAACAGAGCGGTGAGGAATGTGGAGAATGTGGGAAAACAAGTAAAAAAAATTCCTGGGGACATAAGAAAAATAGAACGGAAAATGAGTAGTGATGGGAAGAATATATCTAAAACGATAGACAACAAGTTGAAAAAGTTTCTGAAGCAAGTTGAGATATTGGTCACGAAAAAAATAAAAGCATTTGTTACGTCCTTTCTTAAGTCGATTAATGGTGCGGTAATCCAACCACTACTTCTGATTTTACGTGCATTCTATAATATGTTTCTTCAGGTTTTTTCTATATTAACGAAAATAGGCGACAAGATAAAATCGCTTCCTGATTGCGCGCCTTACTACGGCGTTGTTGGTACGTATGTGGAAATACGCAACTTTTGGAAGCGGTTGCTGCCCAATTTTCTCTGGAAAGCTATCGAAAAAGTAGGGAATTTTCTGCAACCTGTACTAAATGCATTTGGATACAAGAAAATAAAGAAGCGGTGCTATGATTTCAATGTGAATAAAGAGATCAATAGTATAAACACAGGGTTCGAAACATCAGCAAAGACTTTCGTGAAGGATTTTGGTAAGTTCAAAGGGATAAAGGTTTGAGCTAGATCAAACATGTCATTTTCGATGCATTGACATGTTTGTTAGTCTGACGTAGATTGATTGTCGTTGTCACTACATAGTCCTATAGGCAGAGACCCAGATGACGACATGTGGGTCCATGTGGGGTCGGATTTTTGCAAATACACCACAATGGATTTCAGAGCGAGAGTCGTGAATATAAACACGCCTGCGTGGAATGATAGTTTTTTATCCAACGGAGTGAACTTTCGGGTCTTGAAGAAAGGGTTGTATCGAATAATGAGAAAAATGGCAACGTAAAGCTTTACGTAATAGTCGATGTACCAGAATAAGTCTGGATTTATAAACGATATTCCGATAAACATGGATATGTAAAAGAGGTAGGTAACGAATATGAAAAAATTGAAAAGTCTCTCTTGATAGACCAATGATGTAGATGCGACACTCATATAGTAACAAAAGATAATTTTAGGGCATTCTGGGAAAGAGATGTGTGTCTATGCATCAAACCGATAAAATATTAATATCGACACTATATATCAGAGCAGTATGACGAACCAGATGACTACATCACAAATGGAGGCTCAAATGAACCAAGAATTACTCAATCGCAATATTCCCTCGGCGCCACTGCAGCCCTACCTTGATGTTCGACCGGCTTCCACTAAATATTCTATCATGCCAATAGTGGATCCGCGAAAGAAGCCGAGTGTTTCTCTCGCAACACAGCCAGTGTACAGCACTACGACCACATTTAGTCCTGGAAACACCACAGGACCATGGAGTGGATACGCGTCCAACGTGAATGTTGAATCTGACTTGAAAAACCAAGTGTTCGCACTACAGAACTGCGACCAAAGTGTGTACGTGCCAAAAAGCACGAGCGATCTATACCAAGTTAGCGTGCCTGTGCGGACTAATGTGGTTCAGTCGCATTCTTTGCTCTTTAAAGAAGAGAAGTTTGATCATTGTGACCCTACTCCGTCATTTTCCAATCCTGCAATGTTTTACAATTCCACTAGAAACGATACCAAAGGCGCACACGAGAGCAAGATGTAGTCCCGGCGGTGTGAAAATATTATCTATTCGTTGTATATAATGGCTACCCGTAGACGTAGATCGACCAAAGGAACTCGTTCCAAGACCCACAAGGGGCGCAAGAATTACACCACCAAAAAAGGAGACAAAGTGTTTCACCGCAAGAAGCATTATGTGCGTAAAAGCAGAAAGCCTTATCGTAAGAGAAAGTAAGTAACAATATACGCTTTACGATATTATACAACGATCCTGTAATTTGTTGTATGATACCATGCCTAGTGATTTATTTCGGAGATAATGAATGAGTGATCAAAATAAACATTATTGAGGAAAACATTATAAATATTTTTCACGCTTTATCTATACATGTCAAAGTTCAAGACGACCATAGTCACCATGTTCTACAATTTGAAAAAACTACAGGATGCGTCGCATTCCACCCGACCGCTGGATTTTTATGTCCAGAACGGATCACACACGCTTCTATTGGAGTATCCGATGGTGATTTTTTGCGATGATGAGACCATCGATGTTATTCGAAAAGTGCGCGATACATTGAACAGCAAGGTTCCCACGGTGTATGTTGTCAAGCCGTTAATGGATTATGATTTCTACCAATTAAATTTTGATATTATCCAAGAAAACAGAAAAAGCATGCAATATTTGTATGGACAGCCGGATCAGAGAAACACCACATCCTATTTCTTGATTACCATGTTCAAATCGGTTTGTTTGCGTATCGCAAAAATGCGAAATGACTTTGAAACCCCTTATTATGCATGGGTTGATCTAGGGTGTAATCACGTTCTGAAGAATGTTGCAGAGATGGCGCCCAAAATGCTGGACAATCCGAAACCAAAGATTTCCGCCTGTTACATCCAGTATCATAGCCCAGAAGCGCTATCGGATACATGTAAATGGCTGGAGGAAGGCGGTGCATGCGGAATAGCCGCGACAGTGTTCACTGCGGAGGTGGGGTATATCGATCGTTTCTTTAACGGAATGATGGAGCAATTTCACAAGCAGTTGTGTTTAGGAACCGGACATTCAGACGAGCAAACTATGACATTATGTTACCATGAGCACCCCGATCTGTTTACTATTTTCAATGGGGATTATTACTCTATTCTGACAAATTACCACGTTCCCAAGGAAGATCTTCAGACAATCAAATATTGTTACATTTACGAAACCATTAATGCGGGCCAGTATTCTTTAGCAAAAGAGGCTATTATGCGTGTGTTAACATATCTTAGTTCTCGAAAATCAGACTCCTTGAGCGAAGAGGAGCAAGATGTGAAGGAGGAGCTGATCCATTTATATAATCGACCAGAGTATAATTAGGTATTGATTTTAACTAGACATTCAGTATGTTCAAAATATGTTCAAAATATGTTAAAAAAATGAGATATCAATACATAACGCTACGTAATTAATATGAACCATGTTGATCATATTTTTTACATTAATTTAGATAAGCGCACTGATCGACGAGATGAAATTGAGGGAGAATTTAAAAGGATGGGGATCACTGGCGAGCGATTTTCTGCTATTTACCACCCTCCTCCAAAAGGCATTGTAGGGTGCACAAAGTCGCATTTGAGTGTGTTATTGCTGGCCATGGAAAGAAATTACGAAAACGTGCTTATTTTAGAAGACGACTTTATGTTTCTCAAAGATATCAGCGAAGTGAACGATGCGATGGCGAAATTATTTTCTAGCAAGCCCACATTTGATGTTTGTTTTTTGGCATATAATCTGAAGAAGGGTGTGGTCGAAGAATACCACCCGCATTTGACACGAGTGCATGAGTCTGTAACAGCATCTGGGTATCTTGTCAATCGACATTATTACGAAAAGCTTATTAATCTATATGCCGACGCGATTCCGAAACTGGACAAAACTATGCAACACTGGAATTATGCAAACGATCAGGTCTGGAAGTCTTTACAAAAGACGGATAGATGGTATTGTTTCACCGATCGCATAGGACGACAGCGTGATGGCTATAGTGATAACGGGTCCACATTTGTTACATTTCATGATGACAAGGACGAGTACAAAAGTATAGGCGACGCATCTTGTAAAGAGAAGAGCGTGGAAAAGAAAGGCATCGAGAAACAACCGAGCGAGATATCGCCTTCGACCACCAAAAATCCTGAAACGCTCCCTTTTAGACGTTCATTCAGAAGCATCAGCGATGGTTCCGTGGGACCCCCACCCACAACAACATTGATGGACAAAGAAAACAATCTGGATAACACAGATAAGGATGGCAAAACAGCCCTCGCGTATGCGTGCCTTAATGGATACAAAGACCTTGTCGATATGCTATTAAATGCGGGAGCTGATGCAACCAAGGCGGATGTGAATGGTAAAACACCCTTGATGGTTGCATGCATTCGTGGAGACAAGGAAATAGTGGAGCTTCTTATGAAATAATTTGTGAGGATCATTGTCTGCGGGTTATATGTAAGCATCAAGTTACAAAAATATTGCATTACACTATGAGTGAGCGATTAGTGAATGATCTGACACTGCAGTATTTCACGAGCAGGGATTTTGAAAACAAACTTCAAAAGACGAAAACTGCAGAAACGCCCGCCGACTTGCGCAAAGACAAGCGATTTTACAAAAAGAGGATTGTGGATCTGACTAAACGACTGCTTAGCAAGAACAAGTCTGGGGTATATACGACATCGGAAGAAGAGCTGCCCAATATACCAAATGATGTAGTCACGACGTTTGAAGCCTACACGCGAAGTTGTGTGGAGTACTTCAAATCTCTGGATCGAACGGACATCATGCAAGGTGAGTACGATAACATATCATGTGAAATAGACGCGACATCTGACCCCGATAACGCAAGCGATATATGTGGTGTTGCTGACGAAATGTTTCTTCGTAGTATTCAAATGAAATCAGTCAGACCTCTGGATAAATTTGTATTAAAAAAGAAGGTTGTTTCCAATTCCACCGACCGCGAGTTGCCTCGAGAAAAAAACATAAATCTCAGCAGCCCGAGACTGAAAGAAAAGGGAATTAGAAAAAAGAAAAATCTGCACAATAAGTATGGAGAGGCATCACAAGAAACAACCAGGGACCCGGAGGCGTCGAAGACTGCCATATAACAACAATAACAAATTCACATCAAAAACTGGATCTGGGCCCAAGTCCAAGTCCAAGTCCAAGTCCAAGTCCAGCACCCGTAAATTAAGGTGTAGTCCCAATCCTAAGCAAGTCAACGATTTTACATGTTACACTGAAGAAGACCTGCACCGCCTGCGTGATTTGTGGAATGTTCGTCATCCTGATTCGCAAATCGAATCAAACGAAGTGCACATTATTTGGAGCGATCTGGACAAAAAAATGCGCAACATATGCGATAAGGAATCCTGCTGGTTGAAACAGACATTTGTGAATAAATCAGACAAAGAAAAGCTCTCTGACGCATTCGCACCGGTTGCGCCCAGCAGCTGGAAGAAAAAGCCTAACGAATGGCTGTCCAGCACGGAAATTATTGAGGTAATGCGTCAATACGAGAAGGCATACAAGTGTTTTACCTTTTTGGGTCCTAGTCCAATTGATTACGATACGCGAAAGTTATACGGACAATGTATATGGCAAGAATTGTGCGCGTTAAATCTGCGAGCACAGATTAAGGATGGTAAAAATAAGATAGGTATTATATTCAACTTGGACCCCCACTACCTACCAGGGTCGCATTGGGTGAGCATGTTTATTAATATACGGAAGAAACAAATATATTATTTTGATAGCGCTGGATCCGAAATACCCGATCAGCTGATGAAGCTCGTTACCGAGATTTCGAAACAAGGTAAGTCGCTTGGTATAGATTTCAAATTTGACCAGAACTATCCCGTGGAGCATCAGTATGGAAATACAGAATGTGGTATATACGCTCTTTACTTTATAGTTCATATGCTAGAGGACAAGATCAACAAACACTACCTGAAGACACATATTCTGAGAGACAAATATATTGAGAAATTTCGAAAGGTGTATTTCAACGAGCACAAGTTGTACTAGCTTGAATAACACAACCTGAAACCATATAAATATAGCATATGCTGTATGTATATGACTGATCGTTTTTTATCGCAAGAAAACACTGACTTATTATGGGAGGTGTTGCTCGAGAACGAAAATGTTCCGAAAACTAATCATACCCGTGATACCTTTGCTCGCGTTCTTCCAGAGTTCAATAAAGCGCAAAACGACACGAGTTTAAATTTGATGGAGATGAATAAGTTATTTATGCACCAAATAATGCAGAGTCTCGGTGCTGGGTCTAGCGAGAAAACGGAGAACCTGGTGACACATGAAGAAATTCAAAAGCACAGAAAGACTGAGTTTGAGCGAGAGTTTGACAGAAAACAAAGTGAGTTCATGGATGGTATATCAAAGAGTGTGCCTGAGATGCCCAACTTCAAGGACGATGCTAAGGATGTTCCCATCTCGAATATGAGCGACACCATTCAACAAATGATAGCCGAGAGGAAACTGGATATTGGTAAATTTTCGTCCTCCAAGAAAGAGGCTGAAAAATGGCTGCATCTTCCAGAAAGCTCTGATAAAGGAGAGGCATCTGCAAATACATCCGCTCCCGTAACCAGTGCGACCCCTGTGCAAGAAGTAAAAGAAGTGAAGTTCATCAAGATAGACGACCAAGAAATGTCTGTAGATGTGCCAACTATCAATCTGGACGATACTCACTCCCAAAAGAAGGTCACCTGGGGAGAATATGAAAGAGATGAAATAGACGCATCGCATTCATTGACCGCCAATACGTTGTTTTCTAAACTCAAACGCTCAGATAGCGCAAACGTTCAACCAGATCTATCTAAAGAAGGTATAGAGAATGATGACGTATCGTATGCCACCAGTAAAGAGATCGACGCGCTACGTGGATATATTGAGTCTCGGTTCAATCAAATCGAGCAACTTTTGATTCGTCAAAAGCGATCTTAGCCTCTCTGAGAATGTCTGGTATATTGGGATACATCTGCATGACGGCTTTACTGGAAATAATCTGTTCAATTTGTTCAGGGAACAGATAATCTAGTTTGTCCATAGTATTCATATTTACTATGGGTTGGTTGATTTGCCAAAGACGATACTGATTATGTTTAACGTTTGCCCATTTGAATTTGTCTGGATTAGGGGGTTTTTCTGAAATCATATCCACATTTTGATTATTATGACTAAAGTTTTTCCATTTGTTGTTTTCGAATATTTCGTTGGTGACCGATAGCCCTATTTCACTAAAAACATGTCGCAGAATTGCAAACCCTTCACCAAACATGTTTTCATATTTTAGTAGAAAAATATCTTTTCGACCGCTTCCAACAAGACTAAGCCACCTTTCTACATATTCTATATAGACAGATACACTATGGTCTTTGGGTATTCCTTTGTCCCATGCGTTGTCACATCGTTTGTTAAGGGAGCTGAATATCCAAAGCGGGTTGCGTATTATAAAAATTTTGGTGTAGTCAGCAAATTTTTTATCTTTAAAAAGGTTTTCCTTTGCCCATGGCCATTTACATAATATGAACTCATGATCAGAGTTCATATCTTCTTCACGTATTAGGGGGATCTCGTGTACAATTTCTTTCACGTTGTCGCAGTGCCCTATCACTGATTTCAGAATAGTCGTTCCGGTGTGGGGAAACCCTGTAACCATAAGTTTTTTCATTTACTAGTAATATACAACATATAAAAAATATGCATTAAACTAATATGAAAATTGGAAGGGTGCTGTGATACATTAGTTTAAAAAATGATATGAAAGATAGAGTATGTATGTAGTATACAATAACCAGACAGACAGAAATGAGCAATTTCGTAGTGACAACACAAAATGCAGGTGAAACCACTCCTCCTAGTCCGCTAAAACCTCTTGTTAAATGGAGTGGGGGGAAATCTGACGAAATAAAGGAAATTATCCCGTATATTCCTGATGTGTACGATACGTATCTCGAGCCGTTCATAGGCGGAGGGGCTCTGTATTTTCACACCCAGCCAAATAAATCTGTTATCAACGACGTTCATCCGGAATTAATCGATTTGTATAAAAGCGCGCAGCAGGATGGGGGGTGCGACGAGATCTATAAGTTCATGCAAAAGCACCCCAACGAGGAAAGCGTATATTACCAAGTAAGGTCGTCGAAAGGAAAGACTGCTCTCGACAACGCCAAAAAATTTTACTACTTGCGCAAGACTTGCTATAGGGGGATGCTGCGATACAATTCAAAGGGCGAGTTCAATATTCCGTTCGGGCGATACAAGACGATGAACTTTGAGGATCTATTGAACCCTGGATATGAGGCCCTGTTGAAACGAACAGAGATACACAATCAGAGCTTTGAGCACATATTCAATACCTACAATAGCGAAAATAACTTCATGTTTTTGGATCCTCCTTACGACAGCGAATTTACGGATTACGGATATTGCAGTTTCGGAAAAGAGGAGCACGAGAAGTTGGCGACCTGTTTCAAAGAGACCAAAATCAAGTGTCTCATGGTGATTGGCAAGACCCCTTTCATTGAAAACTTGTATAAAGAGTATATTGTGCATGAATATCCGAAAAAATATCGGTTTAAGTTACATTCGGGAAGGGTGGGAGATGAAATTAATACAAAACATTTGGTAATAAAGAATTATAGCTAGGCATCATGCTGCGTGCAGATAATGTTCAACTTTCAAACATAGAGTTGGCCACCTCGTTGAGAAACGCAATGTATGTTTCCTCTGTAAATCGGAAGTCAATTTCTAGCATCGCTAGATATTGGTTGGTACCCATCAAATTGGCTTCGATAGGGGTGTATTTATTTTTGATAACAGACGGAACTGCCGATGTGTCTATGTATCGAAGGGCCAAGAGACCCCACTTTATAGAATAGTCTTCTTGCTCGGGGAACTCCTCTGGAAGTTTCTCCACTATCGAGAGGCATTTTCTGTAGGTTGCTTTGGACTTTTCGGTGTCCAAGTTGATGTTTGATTTGAGCTCTGCGTAATAGATAGTCTTGGTGTCGTGATTAATGAACAAATGGTCTTTTTCTTTTTTTCCAGGTTCATTTTGGCGTTTTACATTATGTAGTTTGGGGTTGAGGTCGGTGACAATATCCACGAGGACCTTTTCTATCCCTATGCCTAGTTTAATACAATCGCTTTGGGAAAGTTTTCGGGAAATAAGGGAAGACAAGCTGGTTGGGTCTCGGACAGCGTTTGATTTACATTCCGCAATATAAACATTGTTTTTAATGAGTTGGGTAAATGTTGTCATTATAGCGAGTATGTGTCGTTTCAGTGTGAATTATTGATAATTGGTGCTACATCGTTGGATTGTAAATCCATTTCATTTTTATATGAATGCTTTTATCTCATGTGTCACATCTGGACATGTTCCTTTTTTTTCAATGCGTTTCAAACACATACATGTTGTTACATGCCAATCAGTCATGCTACTCTTTAAGCTCGTTAACAACGATACAAACAAGTTGTGTGACACCATATAATTCTCATCAAGAGATCCACCATATTGGTTGCATATCGACTTCATATCGGCGAGCATTTGGCCGCATTTATCTATGAACACGCGGTAGATGCGATATGAAGTTGCGCTATATCCAATCAGCGATGGGTAGATTTCACTCAACATTTTAAATATTTCTGTAAATCTGTCTATGCGGTGTTTTTGTATCTCTATATTTGCGATTTCTTGCTCTTTCTTGTTGCGGAGCATGTGTTCAAAGTAATTGTCCATATGTGATTGCAGAACGATACGTATTTTGTCAAAATATTCGAAGGATGCACTATTTACTTGTAATGTATATTGTTCGTTTGTTGTTGTATCAATAAGAATACCATTTCGATCGCCTCCTATGTTTATTTCATAGTCGTAATCGATATCTTCATCCATATATTCGTTATCATCGCTACCATAATCGAATGTGGCGTTCACTGCGAAATCGTGATTGAAATAATCAGTCATGACAAACTCCTCGATGGTATTGGTATTTCTGTCCGTATAAAAGCAACGCATGCGGACGTTGTTAAAGTGAAGATACACATCTCTGAGAGCATTGTGATCGTTCTTACTATTTGTCAGCGTCTCGTAGCCATTGTCCCACATGGACTCCCATATCTGTATGATTGTATAATACACTTTGTTTGGAGTGTGTTCACGAAGTGGCCAGGCCTTTACGCGACGTCTGTTACTGAAGGTCTCACACTCTTTCGAAATCGTTTTTATTTTCTCACAGAACTCGGATCGCTTTTCGCAAAACATGATGGATGGTGACGAACTCGTATTGTTATTGTATATATTGGTTGAATATATTCTGGAATTACGTTTCATTTTTTATTTTCAAACACTATCTGTGTTCTACCACGGACGTTGAAGGTCTATGGTATCTACAACAACAACATAAAGAACTCAACCAATATTATTTATAGACATGAACGCTCCAGCACAACAAGATATGAACACACTACTGGACACGTTCCACAAGGTCATGCATGTAAAAATTTACACAGACAACGAGGAGCTCCGCAATAAGTACTACGAGTCCGCCACAAAACACAACAAAAAGATCATGGGTGATCACCCGGACGCAGGGTTTGACCTGTTCGCGCCGTACGATTGTTCATGTAATGCCGATATTGTCACAAAAATCAACTTCGGTGTGAGCTGTTCCGCGAAGATGGTGTATAACGGCGCATATACATCTCACACAACAGGATACTATATGTATCCTCGATCAAGCTTGTCCAAGACGAAACTGCGTCTTGCCAACAGCGTGGGGGTTATTGACAGCGGGTACAGAGGCAAATTGATTGGTGCGTTTGATTGTATTTCCAAAGTTGAATGTGACGGAGAAGCATCCGATTATTTGGTGCTCAAATTCGACAAGCTTGTCCAGCTATGCGCGCCTGATTTATGTCCTGTTCTTGTGGAGGTGGTGAACGACATCAGCAAGCTTGGGGTGCCTACGCTGCGCGGAAGCGGTGGGTTTGGTTCTTCTGGGCGGTAAAATGTGTTTGGTTTGAGGCGTTGAGATATATGTGGTACATGGTTGTTCTACCACATATTCTATTGCATATTTGCATTGTAGTTTGCCTGGACTAGGTGACCAGTGTATTGAACACTTTTTTGCCGTTCGCCAGGAAATTCAAGGTTCCTACTTGGATAGGTTCTCCCCTTTTCTTTTCTGATGCCATTAGGTAAGAGTGTAGATCGTATATTTTATATTCCTTTTCCTTTATCTTTCTAGCGGCATAGTTCACGCCATAAATATTCACCGGGTCAGCCTTCCATGTGAGAGGCTCAACATTCATGGACGATATGACGTCGTCCTCGTCCTTTTCGATGTCCGGATTGTACGCAAAACTGGTGTTGCTGGGTTCCCCGAAAGAGAGACAATCTAGTCCTTCTTTAGAGTTAGCCGTGAATACATTACAATCAATGGCAGCCTCCTTGATGGCTATGGTGAGCTGTGTGTTAATTTCTTCTTTGATTGTGGATATTTCATACAGAAATTCGTCGCTCGTCAAAGGTAGTGTGTCGTCTCGCTTTCCTGTATCTTTTTTCAGTTCGCGTGTTTCGTCGTTATCCAGCTGCTCTTGGGAAAACGTCATCAAATACACAAACACCTCTACTGACTGAAGCGTGATGTCTAGATCCTTGTGACTGCATATACGGCGAGCGCGTCCAATGACCTGTTCTAATCGAACGGGGTGCCAATAAGGCTCGACCACATGCACATACCGGGTATTGCGGAGATTTATGCCTTCCGACCCAGAAGAGGAGATCATGAGCGTTTTTATGATCTCGCCCAGGTTGTTGTTATTCGCCACTTTTCTGAGCTGGTTTGCAATATTTACTGGGATATCGTCCCAGAAGCCATTGTATATCTTGAGTATGAGTTTCTTTTCGTCGTCGCTTTCTGTGCCGGTGTAGAGCGCGAAAGTGGGTTTGCCCTGGTCCTTTTCGGGGATGTCTATCTCCCATCCTGCAGCAGAAACGCGTTTCAGTTTGAACCGAGCAAACCCGTTTTGCTCTAGGACCATAGACAGCAATTGAATTCCTTCGAGAGTGCGAAACTGGCTGTATATTAAATGTAACCCGGCGTATGTGGGATCCTGAAGATTTTCAAGAATGGATAAAAACTTGGGGCTGTATTTCTCGAGCCCGTCTTTGGATAGGTATTCCGATGCGTTTTCGCCGAGTTGTTCAATTGCGCGCTGGATACGCTCGGGGTATGATTTATCTGCTACTGCATCAATTGCCTCGTCTCCCTCAATTTCTCCTTCGCGGGTCTCTGTAAAGTCCGCATTCTTCGCCTTCTCAGTGGCCTTCTTCAGAAGCTCGTCCTGTGCTTGGTCCGATTTATCGTCGCCCATAATAATCTTTTTGTTGTCTCGCGGCATAGGGCGCCCAGGGTCCGGTGGCATGACAAAATTGCAAAAGAGACGGGAGAAAATGCGATAGGTGGATGTAGGTTCTTTGTAAATGCCATCCTTGTCGAACGTCCCCTTCTTTTTTTTTGAATTTTTTTCGTTCTTGCGCTCAGTTGCTCGGGCGGCTTCATACACTTTGAATTGGTAATTGCTCATGGGGATTTTGACCACATGATAGTAATTTGGATTTTTTTCGTATCTGGGCATAAGCCCTTCGGACGGGCTTCTGTAATAGGAAGTGAGACCAATAATTCGTTTCTTGAACACCCCTGCGTTGGTGAGATGTTGTGTATTCGGATCAATAAACTTGGCAATGAACTTGTCTAGCGTATCAGGGAGCGCTTTGTAGTTGTGAATTTTAATGAGACGCTCATTCACATCCAGACCCTGTTTTTTGAGCATATCGACCACCTTTTTCTCGAATGCTTCATCGCTGATATACACGTCGTCAAACTCGCTCTCTCCCAGATCATTGCGCTTCTGGTTGGTAACGCCATGGTATCCGGTCCTTTCCTTGGTCTTATTTTTGAACCCAAACGGATTGCGTGTGATCATAACTTTCTTGGCGGATGGCGAGTAGTCAAGATAGTCCAGCAGTTTTTCTCCTAAAAGTGCCCTTTGAAGTGTTTCGGTGGATACCTTCCTATTGGTGGTGGCCACCACGGGGATTTCCCATGTTTTGATGTAGCCGCGCAATATATTAAACAATATGCCTATCTCGTTGGGGTAGTTGATGATGGGCGTCCCGCTCAATAATACGATGCGTGCGTTCTTCGCGCGCAACAAGAGTTCGTACAACTTGAGTGAAAACGATTTCGGCATCGGTTTTTCTCCTCTATTGTTTTCCTCCTTGGGTCTCTCTCTTGATATTTTATTTACGATACGACTGATAAAATTATGGGCTTCGTCAATGACGATGACCGAATTGTCAAAAATGTTATTTTTGTAGTTGTCGGTAAGCGTTTCCAGCCTTTTCTCTCGAAGTCCGTTGTAAGGGATGAACGTGTACTTATTGTAGATCATTTCGTTGATCTGGTCGTCAAGACTTTTCATATCTGTTGTGGATAGGGTGTTTGCTGGCTTGGTCACGTCCATCATCCAGGCCCCCTTTCTTCGCTGGATGTATTCTAACGGAAGCTGTAAAATATTGGAAAGCGTGTCAAACGTTTCTGGATCGTGTATCCACTCCCAGTATTGTTTCTTTTTATACATAAAGTCGCCGCATTTCTTCAGTTCTTCCATATAGTTCTCCATCAAAGATTTAGGGGTCATCACAATAACGCGACGCTTGCTCTTCATGCCTTCTGCAATGGCTATACTTGCACACGATTTCCCCGCACCCAATCCGTGATACAATAATAGTCCCCTATATGGCGTGTACAAGTTCATGTAGTCGCGTACAAGTTTTTGGTGTGTGAGAAGGGAAAATGTTTCGGTATTTTTCAAGCTATCGCAAGTGAGCGCCTTTTCAGACTGCTCGAGCTCTTGTTTATATTGCTGAAAAAACGAGTTGATAAAGTTGACAAATATTTTGCGATTGTCCATGTAGTAACTAGACAACCGAAACTTCACAGGCGCGTCTTTCGTAGGAAGGCGTTTCTTCAAGGACGTTCCGGGTAGTGCTTTCCAGTCAGAAGGTTCAAGTTCCGCGATACCGGACTCTACCTTGGGTGTTCTGCGCGTTCGCGTGCTAGATCGTCTCTCTTCGATGTCTTCTAGATCCGGAACAATGAGGTCTTCGTCTTGGCTATCTTCGTCCCCGTCATCTTCCATGATGACGAGTTTTTTCGCCGATATCTTCTTCGCGCGTTTCACAGGTTCGCTTGCGGAAGGTGGCAACAACGGGATGGGTGCCTGTGAAGTTACATCCTGAACATTTCGTTGTTCTTTTACTTTAGAAAGTTTCGCGTCACGTAATCTGGTCTGGAGTTCCACGAGATCATACTCCTTGTTTTTCTTTCGCTTGTCTCTGAAAGTGATGCCCTCGTCCCGAGAACCTTCTTGGCGATGAAAGAATACTTCAACGGGTTCTAGTGGATTTACGATAGGCTTTGTCATCAATTGATTTTTTACTAAATTTTCCATAGCAGTTCTATATACTAAGTATACAAAAAGCGTTATATATTTACTCAATATCGATAAATGAATAACGTATTAATGATTATGGCTTGTATGTGAGTATTGGTAAGTATCAATATGGCAATTAATTCCAGAAGATGAAATAGTCTTCTAGGCCGTTCTCCTTGCACTCTGATGAAATTGTCGGCTTGACGAAGCTGGGAGATTTTTTGACAGGCGCCTTCTTGTTTCCACACACTTCGCGTTTATTGGGCTCTTTGTCTTTACATACACATTGGATTGAATTTGGTGGAAGTGCATCCAGACTAGCTAGGTCGTTGCTGGAATCTTTTGGAGCCATGTCTTATATTTATTTATTACATTTTTTTTTCTCAAAAAAAATATACAGATATTCAAACATGAAACTTGCCATGTGTATGTTCTACGACGATCCGATCTCACACTACGCGTCGATCACCGAAAAGATAAACAGAACATACTGCGAAAAGCACGACATAGACTTGGTTGTCTCTCAGATCCCGGTCTATGCGAACCGCCATTCGGCATGGGAAAGCGTCCCCCTTATGCTGAAACAACTGGAGCGGGGGGACCATGATTACGTTATCTGGATCGATGCAGATGCATTTTTCTATCACAATGCGCCTAGCGTACGCGAGCTGATTGAAACCGATCCGAGTTGTGATTTTCTTTTTAGTTGGGATTATCCTGGGAACGATCACGTGCAGCTCCATCGAGAAATAAACACGGGTGTGTACATTGTGAAAAACACCGAGTTCTCCAAGAAGTTTTTGAGAACATGGGCTTACGACGAAAGCTTATTCCACAACACGACAATGAAATATAGGTGGGACCAAGGCGTATTGAATGATATGATCCGACAAGACCTTCTGAGCATAAACGCCCATATAAAAGTGTTTGAATACGGATATCTTCAGCATTTTTTCAAGGAGGAACTAGCTACCTTACCTAAATCTCCATGGGTCTATCATATGGCAGGTCGCCGAGCGTCAAACAAGGAATATGAACGTTACGACGACACGATTGCATATTTCGAAAAAATGGTTGCCTCTCATAGCATATAGGTTGGTGGAGATACTGACGACAATGTGTGTACGTCGGAGAGAGGCGATAAATAATTTTTAATGGCAAGAGAAAAGGGGACCATCGATTCCAGGGCGATAATTGTGACTAGTATAGCTCCTACGATCCATTTATTCAAAAACTGGTAAAATACCATCATAACGAAACCGATCAAGTTGAACGACACGATGGCCAACCGAGTTGCGCTAGCTGGTTTGTCCCAATTGTCCATCGTGTCTACCATAATTCCTAGAGAGAACATCAGCGCTGCTGCGGCATACACGATGCGTTTGTCCACTGATCCCCATCTCCATTGTTGTAAAGGATTACTGCATCTTTTCATGTATATAACGCAATAAAATAATATAAGTTGCATTTCTGGTTATATTTTCTTTTGCAATATTATTAGAAATGAACCCCAACAACCTACGTCAAGGAAAAGGATTTCCCCAAGAGCTTTTGGCATATATCGAGGTTCAAAAGAATACTCGCACAAAGTACGAGTATGATGAGAGCGTCGGTGGATTGGTATTAGATAGAGTTCTTCATTCCGCCGTATTTTATCCACACAACTACGGGTTCATTCCTGAGACATTGTGTGGAGACGGAGACCCATTGGATGTTTTGATTATGACAAGCGAGCCTCTTCTGCCAGGAACCTATTGCAAAGTAAGGCCTATCTGTCATTTAGTAATGGAGGATGAGAAGGGACAGGATGAAAAAATGTTGGCAGTTGCATTGAACGACCCGTACTATAACACCATCTCTGAAAAATGCGATATATCACCTCATATTCTGGAAGAAATTTCGGTTTTTTTTCAGACGTATAAAATGTCTGAGAAAAAAAAATGGGTAAAGGTTTATGACTGGTCGTCCGAAACAGATACTATATCATTGATAAATAGGACCCGTGAGTTATTTTTGACAAAAAAACAACAGCTCGTTCGAACCTTTCAAACTAATAACTCTATCACCGCCAATGAAATAATAGATATGGGGTTTGGCTATTTGGAAACGTAATTTTCGATATCGTTAATTGCCATCTCACACGCGTGCTGTTCAGCCTTACGTTTGATTTTGTGGGTTCCTTCTCCCAGAAAAACAAACGCCTTCCCACCATTGGCAACAATGCGCTGCTGAACCGCCTGGAATGTTTTCAGGTTTTGGAATGGCGTGGCGTTTCTCCACATAACGTTATGTATAGCTTCTCCTACGCAAAGAAATACTCCCATACGATAGCCATTATCGTCATCGTGTTCCATTTCCAAATAATGTGGCGTGACCTTGAACTCCTTCTGGATCTTTACTTGGAGTATATTTTTGTAATTGTCATCGTTCTGAATGAGCTGGATCCAATCTATGTGTTTTTCAAAGATGTTCTCGATAAACTTCTGCACCATTTGAAACCCGGGGCCGGTAACAAACATGTCCTGAAACCATCCATCTTCGTCCTTGACAACACGTTTATTGAAATCTAAAAACAGCGCGCCAAGAAACGACTCGAAAAGACACCCCAGCTTCTTGAGGTTCGTGCGGATTTTTTTCTCCTCTGCATGTTTCGACAAAATAAGCCACTTATGCAGACCCATCTCGTATGCAATTCTTCCAATAGCCTCGTTTTTCACAATGGCAATTTTTTTTTCTGTCATGAATCCCTCGTTTTCCTTTGGAAAACGTCTGTATAGATAGTACTTGGTGACTAGTTCCAAGAGCCCGTCCCCCAGAAACTCCAGCCGTTCGTTGGATTTGGACTTGAGAGGCATGCAGTCGTCTGGCTGGGGAACGATAGTTACGTTTTGCATTACGTTTTCGAAAGCGGGTCGCTTAGTGTATGATCTATGCACAAATGCTCGCTTGTACAAGTCCATATTCACAACATTTGGCGGAACGGAGTATTCTTTGAGAATAGATTGAACGTCATTCAATGTAATCTCAACATTTAACGGGTTGTATGGGTTGAACACCAACCCCTCTTCTCCACGCACAACATCATCGTCATGTAACAATGTTTTATCGTTCATTGTCTATGATGAAATATGGTAAGACATCTTTAAGTATGTATTATATATGTTTAGTGCATGGTTCAAACAATCAGACAAATTAATGTTTAGTTATATAAAGATATTGATATGAAACCGAGAGAATTTGTTGCGACTATCGCGATTATTACTCATGGGAGAAGCACTGAGTTTGACATTTCTCCCGAGATTGCCAGCATGTTTGATAACACAAGAATGTACGCGCTTAGCAGTCGGACAGGTTCGGTGAACGCCGGGTCGGTCATCTGCACCAATACACATGGCCATCTCAATGAAATCTTTAGACGGAATTTACACGACGAAAATACACTTGATGTGATGAAGAATTACGCGACACATTCGGCGCCGAAATACGCCGGTTTCTATAGCGACATGAATGACCGAGGAAATATATACGACCCTATTACATTTGACAAGATGTTCAATTTGGTAGAGGCTGACGGGTATATGGGTATATTCCTGGTGTCTATTCATGAAAAGGTGTCTGCCGAGAACACCGATCTACAATTAGTTTATCCTCTTCCGGAGCACGCCAACCAGAATATCGATTTGACAAATTTGAATGATATAACGGCTCTGGGTGAATATCTTGGTAGCGACAATTTGTCCGACATTATTCACGATGTATCACATGGCGCGTCCCCAGAATTTCCCAAAAGAAACATCAACATGTTGTCGCGGGTGCTCGGAACAGGAGAGACGGCTGGTGTCATGTCCAATAGGTTCACGGACAATCGGGAATATTCGCGCTACGTTGAAAACGGCAGAATACTCCTGATGCGTATGAGTTATTTAGTGACGTTGTTGAAACAATTATTGGGCGACAATACACATATCAATATTTTGGATTATTCCTGCAGCGATCCTCGCATAGGAATGGGCTCGCGTGAAATAGAGGAGTATGTCAAATACAAGACCCCTGGGGACATTGAGACGGGTATGAAACAAACATTTGGTGGCAATGTTCGTGGAAAGAAAAATATTTATAGGCGATCCATACGGACAAAACGGACAAAACGGACAAAACGGACAAAACGGGCAAAACGGACAAAACGGACAAAACGGACAAAGCGATCCATACGAACAAAACGGACCAAGCGGACCAAGCGGGCAAATACACAAAACATGCAAACATCATAAAAAAATCATCATATGATAATACAATACAATGGCAGCTATTCCATCGCCCCAAAAAACTGGGTTTTCTGTGTTTACCAAGTCTTCATGTAAATACTGCGACAAGGTGAAGGATCTTTTTTGTGCAAGTCCTCATATGGATCCCGAGCCAATGTTTGTTCTCTGTGATGATTTTTTGAAAGGCGATGAAACAAAACGGATATTTTTGATGGAGATGAAAAAGCATATAGGAAAAGAATATCGAACATTTCCAATGGTGTTCAAGAACGGGATATTTATTGGGGGTAGCGAAGAGGCCGAAGTGTTTTTTACGCGTTCACAATATTTTGGGGGGGTAAATGGGGGCGCGAACGAAGACTTTTAGAACAACATGTATTTTTTTATCTAGTCGTATTGTATAACCATGGTATACATGAGTGGAGGAAAAGCCGCGCGCAACGCCGCAAGCATTACAAACAGAGCTAATTGTGGAGGAAACAAGAAAGGAGGACTTATGGGATATATTGGAGGAGTCGGAACTGGTGGAATTAGTCAGCGCCGAAGCGCAAGATTTTGTTCAGCCAACACATGCAACACCCGCGACATGAATACCCAATTCGGATTAAAGTGTGTTGGTAACTACAGCAATCCTTCACAGGTGACTGCCAGGATGGCTGGTCGTGGAATGTTTTAGAAGAATTGTCGCGACAAATAAAACCATTGCTGAGTGCGCATATTAATGTCAGTTTAATAACTTGTTTATTGTAAGTTATTAAAGATAATGATCAATGCAATATAATTACTTATGTTTCGTCTGAAGATTGATGCACGTGAAAGAGATTTGATATCACTAGTTAAGGGAAAACTGGTGGATATACCAGATGTTCCACTTGACATAGAATCCTTGGATGTAGGCGATATAGCAATAGAAAAAGATGGATGTCCATTGATTTTAATAGAGAGAAAAAAGGTATCTGATTTAGCGGCAAGCATAACAGATGGTCGATACAAAGAACAATCGTATCGTCTAGACGGATACCCGGTTCCCAACCACAACATTGTGTATTTAATTGAGGGAAATCTGAACCAAACCAGGATGGACAAGAAAACGCTAAACTCCTGCGTGTTTTCACTGAATTACGTAAAAGGTTTTTCTATATGGAAAACTACAAATTTGGAGGATAGCGCGACGTTTCTTGTGAATAGCGTGAGATATTTAAGCAAAGGTGGGGATAAGCCGCCATATTACAAACATTGCGAAACAGAGGAGAAAGAGCAGAATGAAAAGGATTACGCAAGTGTAGTGAAGACGGCAAAAAAAGAGAACATCACGCCCAACAATATTGGGGAAATTATGTTATCTCAGATACCGGGTATTAGCGTGAATGTTGCTATGTGCATAATTCAGCATTTCAAGTGCATCGTGAACTTGATTGCCGACCTTCAAGAAAAAGGTGTGGAATGTCTGCAGGAGGTGCAGGTGCCTCATGGGAAGGGGGGTGTTAGAAAACTGAACAAAACTTGTATAGCCAATCTACAAAAGTTTCTAATTGAAGAATGATGTTTCTCTGGCCTTGCGCTGTTTTGACACCGGAATACATCGACAGGTATGACCAAAATGACTTAGTGAGCAGCAAGACAATTGCATAGTGTCGTTAAAAGGCACAACATTAACATCCTTCTTATGTGTTATCCTGAACACACGAGAAATCCATTGAAGTAACGACATTGTAATAATTGAATGACACCACCCATCCACCATATATGATTTCATTTTTATTTTAGTTACTTATTGGCGAAGATACTGAATTGGTGTTTTCTATTACGCGTAGTGAAAGACCTCATTTTCTTTGTAGTAGTCTCCTTCTATGAGCGATTTAGTATAGTCGTCTCCGCCCCAGTTAGGATCCATAGCATTGGGGCTGGTTTTGGTTGCTTCCATTTTAACATCCAGTTCGTCTAAAGGCGTATGGACGCCATGATAAAAGGATGTTGGATCGTGTGCAGGATATCCTCCAATATTATATGGGGGATCGTCCACATTTGAGTCCAGCAATTTTACTCTTTCTAAATTAGAATACCTATTGCTGTGGTTAGTCACGTACGCGGAGGATGTTTTCGCAGAACCGGAACCCGATACTCCATTTACCGATCCATTACCACTTACCCCGGTGGTGCCTTGTATTTCAGGGACACTGCTAAATTTAGTTCCTTTTGCGTCTAGAGTAGCATTGGTTGGAGGTAGTCCGCCCTGAGGTTCAGTGACACATGGTCTTGTTTTGCAAACTAGTTTTCCGGACGCGTCGTACACTTCTTGCAAGTAAAGAACCGGGCATCTGATCCCCTGGCTTTTCTGCCAATCCAGAAATTCTGTGTATTCTTCTAAATTATGGAACATAATTGGGTTGACACCGGGCACCTCCGCGAGTTTGGTGTTGTATAAATAGATTTTGGTTCCCTTCTGAACAAGTAGATCTGGACATGAACGCTCAGGGTTTAGTTTTCGAAACCCTTCCTTTCCATCGGTGCGGAATATAAAATAAACAGCGGCAATCACGCCAACCGCTATGAAGATGGTTTTTCCAGATATTTGTGTCATGAGTACGTATATATACTGATGGCAAAAGATTTTTACACAATATATTTTTCTGTGTATTTATTATATGCCAGTGGTACACATTCCCCCGCGTGGGAATAAAAAGCACATGGAGATAATCAATAATCACGTAGAGTCTGGAAAGCCAGCGTTCGTTCTTCTTTACATGGAAGGATGTGGGCCTTGCCAACAAACTCGCCCAGAATGGTTGAAGTTAGAAGATGAATTTTCCAACAATAATGATATAGGAGTATTTGATGTTGAGATGACACATCTTGATCAAATTGCTAACCCTGAGCTGAAGCAAGTGATGGGGTTCCCTACGATGCGTTACGTGAAAAACCACCGATGCGAGGATTACGAAAATTGTCCGAACATAAAACCAGATAGGTCATACGATTCATTTGTGAACTGGATCAGTGCCAAGGGTAACATGACTGGTGGCAAAAGAAAATCGAAAAAATCGAGAAGGGTCAGAAAATCTAGAAAATCTAGAAAATCTAGAAAATCTAGAAAATCTAGAAAATCTAGAAAATCTAAAAATCGAAAATAATGGAGCAAATGGGACGTGCGTAGTACATTACGTATTCCGGTATATGTCCGCCTATAACACCTATCCGTCGTTGCGTTACATTTTGGGGTCATTCCAATAACTAGACGACTAAACAATAAAAATGAACACGTATTAAATATATATTGGTTGACTAAACAAGTAATATATATTATGGAGGTTAAGCTTTTCGATTTCAACGTGGTGCAAAAGCGCCATATTGTTGATAGTGGTAGCGATGATGATCACAACGTTGAATATTCAAATAACTCACCCACCTTCCAAATTCAGATGTTTGGTGTGGATATGTCAAGACAAACATATTGCATTATAGTGAATGGGTTCAAGCCCTACTTTTATGCAAAGGTAAGCGATAGTTGGACTCAAAAAAGAAAGGAGGCGTTTGTCGCATGGCTGAAGCAGAAAATTACTAATCGGAACTCCCGTGTGACCTGTAATGTGGCGTGCAAGTTAATAAGAAAGAAAAAGTTATATGGTTTTGATGGAGGAAAGGAACACAAGTTTTTGCGCATGGACTTCGATAATATACAGGATTTCAACAAGGCCAAGGGTTTGTGGTATGGACCTTACATGACGGGCGTTGGCGGGCGCCAAGAACGTAAATTGAAACCAGCCGGATTAGAATGGGAGGGGAAACACCTCGAACTTTACGAAGCCAATATCCCACCTCTTCTTAGGTTCTTTCATGTACAAGAGGTGAGCCCATCTGGATGGATAAAACTGCCCAGGAATAAATGCACAAAGGTCTTTACAGATGATCAAATATCCACATGTAATTTTGAAATAGAGGTGAATTACAAGCAAGTAATTCCGCTACCGGAAAAAGAGGACAGAGTTCCATACAAGATATGTAGTTTTGATATTGAGGCAAGTAGCAGTCATGGCGATTTCCCCGTCCCGATAAAAACGTATAAGAAACTGGCGGGTAATGTTATGGAATACCTGGAAATGAACCCGAACATGGATGAAGAAAAAACCCGCGAATTATTTGTGCGATCAGTAAAGTCTGCATTTGAACAAGCACCCCCCATACCGCAAATAGACAATGTATTTCCCAAGAAGAAATTTGTGCCTAGTGCTGAGATACTAGATAAGCGCATCTCGTTGATGTTTTCGGATAAACTGAATTGTTTGCCTGTTCCTGAAGAAGACAAGGACGACAAAAACGTATCTACTATGATGAAAATTGAGGACGCATTTCGTAAACATAATCCTAAACGCGACGACGGAGGAGACGACACAGAGAGTGGGTACAATGGGTACGTAAAGAAACAGAAGAGTTCTGGTAATCTCATGGACTTGCTTACCGACAGCAAAATCGACCGCGAGACAAAAATTGTGGGGATGACTATGGCAATGAACAAGCTCCTTCCCCCGCTCGAAGGCGACAAGGTGACGTTCATTGGATCCACTTTCTGCAACTACGGAGAAAAGGAGCCCAATTACAACCATTGCGTTGTTCTGAATGGCTGTTCTAAATTGCCATCAGAGAACACCGACATAGAGACGTATGATACAGAAAAAGAGCTACTTTTAGCATGGCAGCAGATGATACAGAAAGAGGATCCTGATATTATCATTGGATACAATATATTTGGTTTTGATTACGAGTTCATGTATCGCCGTGCCCAGGAGAACCATTGTGTCGAAGAATTTCTCAAATTGTCTCGCGTGAAGGATGAGGTGTGTGGCAATTGGGACAGGGAGACCGGGGAAATCAATATCGAGGAGAGTAGCATACAGATTGCGAGTGGTCAGCATGATTTGAAATTTATTAAGATGAATGGAAGACTGCAAGTAGATTTGTACAACTTCTTCCGCCGAGAGGAGAATTTGGTGTCTTATAAACTGGACTATGTTGCAGGTCATTTCATTGGAGATTTTGTCAAAAGTATCGATGTAAATGAGACTGATAATAGTTCCACTATTCACACGACTAATTTGACCGGACTGCTGGTCGGAAGTTATATACATATTGAAGAAATTGGTCACACAACGGACTATTACGGCGACGGCACCAAATTTGTGGTGTCAAAGGTGGATAAGGATACAGGAAGCCTTGTTGTTCAAAACACCATTCTTCGTCCAGATTTTTCGAAGAAAGTTCGATGGTGTCTAGCAAAGGACGATGTCACACCGAAGGACATATTTGAGATGACCAATGGCAATGATGACGACCGCGCGGTGATTGCGAAATATTGTATTCAGGATTGCAACCTAGTGCATTATCTAATGAACAAGGTGGATATATTGACCGGGTTTATTGAGATGGCAAAGATTTGCAGTGTTCCCATGAACTTTCTTGTGATGCGTGGTCAAGGGATCAAACTCACGAGCTATATTGCCAAGAAATGTCGAGAAAAGAACACGTTGATGCCGGTGATAGAAAAAGGAAATTCCGATGACGGATATGAAGGAGCGATCGTGCTCGACCCAAAGTGTGATTTGTATCTGGATAATCCTGTTGCATGTGTAGATTACGCATCACTCTATCCATCCTCCATGCTGAGCGAAAATCTATCTCACGATTCCAAGGTCTGGACTAAAGAGTATGATCTGGCAAATAATCTTATTATGGAGACAGGGGAAAAAGACAAGGATGGAAAGTATATTTACGACAACCTACCTGGTTATACATACGTTGATTGCACATACGATACATATGTGTACGTGCGGAAAACCCCCTCTTCTGCCGCAGAAAAGGTAAAATGCGGTCGAAAAATATGCCGGTTTGCTCAGTTTCCCGAGGGAGAGCGTGCCATCATGCCGTCCATCCTGGAGGAACTTTTGAAAGCTCGTAAAAGCACACGCAAGTTGATACCGCATCAGACAGATGAGTTTATGAAAAACGTCCTGGACAAACGGCAACTCGGTTACAAACTGACAGCCAATTCCCTGTATGGACAATGTGGAGCCAAGACGAGCACATTTTACGAAAAGGATGTAGCCGCGTCAACCACCTCCACAGGTAGACGACTGCTAACGTATGCGAAACGCATAATTGAAGAATGCTACGGGAACAAAGTGTGTCAGACGAAACACCATGGCGAAGTGGTTTCCAAAGCGGAATATATTTACGGAGACACCGATTCGGTCTTCTTCACATTCAATTTGGAAACTCTCGATGGAGAGCCAATTCGAGGAAAAAAAGCGCTTGAGATTACAATTGAATTGGCGCAAGAGGCGGGTGAGCTGGCATCCACTTTCCTGAAAGGACCGCACGATCTGGAGTATGAAAAGACATTCATGCCGTTTTGTTTACTTTCAAAAAAGCGGTACGTGGGAATGTTGTACGAGCTCGACCCAAGCAAGGGAAAGCGGAAAGAGATGGGCATTGTCTTGAAGCGACGCGACAACGCGCCTATCGTAAAGGATATTTATGGCGGCATCATCGATATTCTGATGAAGGAAAAGGACATTGCCAAGGCAATCGCCTTCCTCAAGGAAAGTCTGCAGATGATCGTCGATGAAAAGTATCCCATGGATAAGTTGATTATCACAAAATCTTTGCGATCTGGCTACAAAAACCCCGCCCAGATTGCACACAAGGTTCTTGCTGACAGAATAATGGAGCGAGATCCGGGAAACAAACCAAGCCCAGGTGACCGAATACCATTTGTATATATCCATACGTCAAAAAAAAATGCGCTGCAAGGCGAGAAGATAGAGACGCCTAGCTATATTGTTGAAAATAATATCAAGATCGACTATTCCTTCTATATCACCAACCAGATTATGAAACCAGTTCAGCAGGTGTTCGCTCTTGTATTGGAGAAAATATGGGATATGCAAAACAAGGCTATTAAAATCAGGAAATTTAGACAGGAAATTAAACACCTAGAAGGCACCATCGCGGAAGAAAAGCTAGCTGGAAAATTAGAAACATTAAAAAACAAGGAGGTGAAGGCGTTGCTATTTGACGAATATTTAAGAGTAACAAATAACGCCAAGGCTGGTAATAATGTGTTAACCAGTTATTTCAAATCGCGATAGCTGCCTGCGGCTGTGGGTAAATATGCGTGCATTATTAATATATTTATTATCGACTAACTATATGACTACTACAAAAACAAAAATTACATCTAAATCCAAAAAGGGACAGCCCCAGAATATTATTAACGATAGCAATCTTAACGAAAAACTTACATCTGACCAGGAGACGCAGACAGATGCGGATTCCGTTTCAGACGATATTCCAAGTGATCCTATCCCCACAAATAACCCTGACAACAAAAGTAAGGATGGTAATCAGATGCCACACGGCTCTCCATTTTCTTTGCACACAATTTCGAACGCTATATCTTCTCAAGCGAAGAATATCAAGGGATGGACATTTTTCTTTGTCTGTATTTTTTTAATCTCCAAGGGAAACTTTCTGCGTGGGCTAACGACATTCGGTGTAATTTTGTTATTAGTTTACTGGGTTCACTGGGAAAGCCATGCAACCCGAAATTGGTTTTCTATTTCACATCATTATCACCATGATAACAATAATTGGTTTTCTCATGTTATTCAAATCATACTAGAGTTGCAGTTTGGACTTTTGATGCCTATAATAAACGAGTTTTTATTTGATAACATATTCGACAAATGGGTAATTATTATGTTGTATTTGTTTTACACATCTGTGCACAACATTAATTACTCTATTTTTCACGTCAATAGAACGCATGAACTTCATCACAAAGATATCTTCACCAATATCGGTCCAGATATATGTGACATATCATTTGGAACAAAAAACGAAACCAATATGCACGATGAAGGCTATATAGAAGACACTGACCATTACATTGCCAACATTATTATCAGCACAATTATCGTTCTTATCTTGAAGAAATTATATAAATATCCATTGAATAAACTCCTTATGAATAGTGTGTCATATATGACTATCGTGGTTACCTCTATCATTATCGCCGTAACAAATACGTGTTTAATGTGTGCAGACCAACAAGGTTGATATTGATACGCTCTTGGCGGAACATCTTTCTCAATCCTATAGTTTCTCTCGTGTTCATGACTATACAATATCACGAAACTGATATATATACATCTTGATGATGAATGTATATATATGAGCGATTTAGACGAGGATATGCAAGAAAACGTCTCTTTTGGAACACGCATTATGATCGCGCGCCAGAGATCACAATATACGAGCAACCACTTTGCACAGCTTATGGGTATAAAAATGCGAACTCTGGAGGATTATGAGAATGACGTCGTGGTCCCCGAGAAGAAACACATTGCCAAAATGAACAGATTTCTCACGAACAAACTACCCTATCCGCAAAAAAAAACTAATTCGTGATTTATCTCGAAGATTGTTCATTGTCTTTGCGCGATTTCTTGCGAAAATAGATTGGTTCAAACAACACCAATTGTTTGTAGACATTTACCCCTTTTCTAATCATATGCTGTTTATATGGGAACACTGCAGACTTCCCTTCTTTATACTCATGACGAACATTATTCCATACCACCTCTGCAAACACCCCACGATATATTAATTTATCAATCGTTCGCGTCCTCATACTAGCATAGTCGCAAACATATTGATTGTTCCATTTACCATATGTGTATCCCATAGACCTACATACCTTTAAGGTAGATCTGTAGAGGGACAATATATTCGTCGCCATGATACAATCTGTGTTATACTATATGTATCCAATTTTTATTTGTGTTTTCCGCGAACCTAAATATCCAAGATATATCCTATATAATTACACCTTTAGACATTTAAAACGCTGATTATTTTACTCCTTATAATTTTTTAATTTTCGCTTTCTTGTTTCATAATAATTCTATATATTATTTACTAAATAAAAAATAATATATATATATGTCAATTCATACAATTGGAGATAGTCATTCTTATAATGGATGGAATG
>Ga0302114_10000469_pt1 | contig 28317 bp, 40 predicted proteins | sample AG5_Surface_MG_FD_203107 | JGI IMG/M metagenome (GOLD analysis project Ga0302114, IMG submission 203107) | Marine microbial communities from Western Arctic Ocean, Canada - AG5_Surface | ecosystem: Environmental > Aquatic > Marine > Oceanic | place: Canada: Western Arctic Ocean | collected...
GTACCCATTTCCGTTCCCCCATTCCTCGCCACGCCAATCAGCCATCCGATCCCGCCTCGCCCGCCGACGGGGTGTGACCGGTTTCCGAGCCAGGTGCCAGGGCCAGGTGCCAGGCCCCCCCCCCCCCAGTCTCCACCGCGCCTGGGGAAGCCCCGGCAAGTCGTCGCGACTAAAGCCTGCTCTCGACATCAATCGGTTGGTCGAATAACCGCGGTTTCGCGCCGACGGCTTTGGTCGCGCGAGGACTTGAGTTGCGTTGACGAACCAAGTATGCCACCAACACCACCGGCCAGATGACGGCGACGATCAAGGCGGCTGCCGCAACCGTGAAGGTTCTCTCGTCCCCTTTCGGGCCAGCGGGGCCGGGCGCGCCTGCCGTGCCGTTCAGGCCTGAGGGGCCGGGCGCACCCGCTGATCCGCCGGAGGAAGAGGATCCGTCAAACTTCACCTCGGTTGGATCCCAGATGAGCTGATCAGAGGAACCGACGCCGACCTTGCCGTTCTCGTTCCTACCCCAGCACTTGAGGGTGTCGTCGTCGAGGATCGCGCAGGTGTAAGAACTTCCGGCCGACACAGCCTTCGCGGTGCGCCCGGTGCCGAGGTTCACCACCGCCGTCGCCTCGGGGGCGGTCCTTGACGTTTCGTCGCCGTACCCGAGCATGCCGAAGGCGCCACGACCCCAGCACTTGAGGGTGTCGTCGTCGAGGATCGCGCAGGTGTGAGAACTTGCGGCTGAAATGGCCTTCGCGGTGCGTCCGGAGCCGAGGTTCACCGCCGTCGGAGTGTTTCTGCCCGTGGTTGTGCCGTCCCCGAGCTGGCCGTAGCCGTTATTACCCCAGCACTTGAGGGTGTCGTCGTCGAGGATCGCGCAGGTGTGTTGCGTCGTGGCTGACACAGCCTTCGCGGTGCGCCCGAGGCCGAGGTCCGTCGCGACGGGTGATCTGCTCATCGTGGTTGTGCCGTCCCCGAGGTAGCCCTGGCTGTTATCACCCCAGCACTTGAGGGTGTCGTCGTCGAGGATCGCGCAGGTGTGAGAACTTCCGGCCGACACAGCCTTCGCGGTGCGCCCGGCGCCGAGGTTCACCACCGCCGTCGCCTCGGGGGCGGTCCTTGACGTTTGGTCGCCGTACCCGAGCGGCGAGCTGTAGCCGCCATTACCCCAGCACTTGAGGGTGTCGTCGTCGAGGATCGCGCAGGTGTGAGAACTTCCGAGCGACAAAGCCTTCGCCGTGCGCCCTGAGCCGAGGTCCACCGGCCCCACCGGGCTTGTAACGGCAGTGTTGGGGAGTTTCAGCACCCCGAGCTGGCCTACGTCGTTCTTACCCCAGCACATCAACGAGCTGTCGTCCACGATAGCGCATGTATGCTCTGCTGCGGCGACGATGCTTTTAACGGTCGTGCCGACCGCAGCCGCCCGCGACGCGAACGACGCGAGGACGACCAGGCTGACGTGCGCAATTCTGAGATGTTTTCTCGGCCCCGCATTGAATTGCGCGCGCCTCGTGCTCGAGGGACGGCGAGGGGCGCGGCCGAGCGGGTTCACGGAGTGGGGCGAAGATGACATAAATCGTGTCCGGCGAGGGTCGTCGAAGTCGATGCGGGTGCGAAGCGGAAGAGGCGCGCGTTGCGTTTTGCCGCTCGGGGGGTACCGGCGCGTAAATTTGAAGAAGGGTAAACTTAGAGGAAGGGGTCGTTGAGTTTGTGCGTTTCGTCGTGTCGATTTTTCGCAGACAGACTCGCCCCCTCTCTCGTCGCATCCAGCAGCGGAACTCAAATCCGAAATGAAGAACCAACACACCTTGACAGCGTGCACTGACTAAACGAGCGTACGCACTACATGTGTGTTATGGGTTAGAAGATTCGTATGGCCTTTTGTCATGCTGAGATCAGCTTTATTCATCTCGGCACCACGCCGCCGCTTATTTTTTCTCCCTCGCGGGTGGCCTTCTCCACCACACGGAAGGTGCGCCGCCTACGCTCACACCGAACGCGCGAACGTCTCACCCCGCTCGAGTCGAGCGAGGACCTATATATACATATATACAGAGAGAGCGAGAGAGAGAGAGGGGAACCCGAGCGCGTTCCGTCATCTTCCGAAGCGGACTTCAACCCCGGAGTGGATTTATACATAGCCAGCCATCATGGGGAAGTGCGGGCAGACGATGAACGCGAAGCGCAAGCAGCACAACAAGCAGCGCAAGGAGAACAACCGAGCTCTGAAGCTCCGCAAGGACCCGGTGATGAAGAACCGCGCGGAGCTGGCGAGGGTCAGCGGGGTGGCGAGGACGGGGAAGCAGGCGCGGAAGCAACTGAGGAACGCGCGCCGCCTCGAGCGAAACCAGATTGACGACGCGGAGAAGAAGAAAGCGTCGGCGTCGGGGGAGACGAAGGGAGGAGACGTCGAGATGGCCGAGTAGTGACGAGATGGCCCGAGGGGACAAACGCGCGTGATGCATCAAAGACACGCGGACGCCGCGCGGTGCGATCGACGCGACATCCCAGCCGTCGCACCACCAGTCACCGTCCGCGAACAAACGTGAACAAATGTAATAATTCTCATTCACCCTTACTTCGAGGAGTCGACGTCTTATTAACAAACAACACTCGACCGCGGTGAATTTAAATCGTATTAATAATAGAACTCGGGGCGATGAACAGGCACGGGCGGCGTGTCGTGCTAAGTCGCGTGCGTCGGCGGGGGCATCGAGAGTCAAATCGAAAGTCTCATCGAGATGCGTTCCATCAAACGTTTTTCTTTGACCCGGTGATCTCGTATGGGCAATTAGACAACCTCCGGGTCGATGGATTCCGGCTTGGCCTCCTCCTCCTTGGGCTTCGTAGGAGGCACGAACCCGCCGCCGCCGACGTCGGCGTCAGCGGCGGCGACGTCACCGACAGCCTGGCCCATGAGGTCGAAGATCTTAGACGCGAACGCCGCGGGTTCGTCGATGTTGAAACCGGACGTGAGCAGCGCTGTGTCGAAGAGGAGCTCCGCGGTGGCCTTGGCGCTGTCGTCGCCCGCGGCTTGCTTCGCCTTGAGGTCTAAGATGACCGGGGACGTCGGGTTGATCTCCATGGTCTTCTTGCCCTTCATGTACTCCTGCGCTCGGTTATCGCCCATGGCCTGCGCCTTCATGATGCGCTCCATGTTGGCGGACCAGCCGAACTTGCTGGTGACGAGGATGCAGGGCGTGTCCGTCAGGCGCTTGGACACGGCGACCTTCTCAACCTTGTCCGCGCCGAGCGTCTCTAGGATCCAGTCGGTGAGGGGTTTGTACTCCTCCTCGATCTCCGCGCTCTTCTTCTTCGTGTCTTCGTCCTCTTCGCCCAAGTCGAGGTCCTCCTTGGAGATGTCCACGAGTTTCTTCTCCTTGTACTGAGTCAGGTTTTGCATGGCCACCTCGTCGATCGGGTCAATCATGAACAGCACTTCGTAGCCCTTCTTGGTGAGCTGCTCCAAGAAAGGCGAGTTCTCCGCGGCGCCGCGCGTGTCCGCGGCGACGTAGTAGATTGAGCTCTGGCCCTCCGGCATGGCTTCGACGTACGCGTCCAAACCCTTGGTTTTACCGGTCTCCGTCTTGGAAGTTTGAAAGCGAAGTAAGGCGCCGAGGGCGTCGCGGTTCGCGGCGTCTTCGATGACGCCGAGCTTGAGGTTACGACCGAAGGCGTCCCAGAAGGTGTCGTAGTCGTCGTTGTCCCTGGCCGCAATCTCTTTGAGCATGTCCAGGGTCTTACGAACCAGCCTCTTGCGCATGACGCGGACCACGCGCGATTCCTGGAGGTGAACAGTGGGTGCGCTCGGTCAGTGTTAATTGGGTGGTGATTGGGTATTTGAACACGGAAGGGTGACTGATTAAATACACGTCGACACCCACCTGGAGAATCTCGCGGGAGACGTTGAGGGGCAGGTCGTTGGAGTCGACGACGCCGCGGACGAACGTGAGGTACCGGGGGAGGAGTGATTCGTCAAACTCGTCGGAGATGAACACGCGGCGGACGTAGAGCTTGATCGCCCTGGACTTGGCCATCATGTCCTGCTGCTCGAACGGCGCCATGCCCGGGACGTAGAGGATGCTTCGGAATTCGATGTCGCCCTCCACGGCGAAGTGGTTGTACGCCAGCGGGTCTAGGAACTCTTTAAAGGTGGACTTGAAAAACTCGTTGTAGTCGTCGGCTTCGACGTCGCGAGGGGAACGAACCCAGATGGGTTTATCGTTGTTCGTGACGACAAACTCCTGGACGTCCTCGTACTCCGTCTTCATCGTCGGTTCCTGTGAAGTAAAAACACGACGTCAATCGAATTGCCCATACGATGTCACTCTAATTGCCATAAAAATACACTCACCGGCGCCTCATCGGTGAACTCCTCGCCCTTGGCCTCGGCTTCGATCTTCTTCTTGTTGTATTCCTCCGTCGCAGCCGCGGAAGCCTCGGCGTCCTCCACCTGCTTGGGCACAGACTTGGTGGCGAAGACCTCGATGGGAAACGAGATGAACTCAGAGTACGTCTTGACCAGGTCCGTCAGTTTTTCACCCTCCGCGAACTCCTCGGCGCCTTCCTTCAGTGAGAGCACGATCTTGGTACCGCGCGCGGGGGGTCCGTCGGCGTCGGTGGCTGTGAACAAAACACACGTGACGTCAGTCTCATTGCCGATATAATAACACGCGTGCATCGTCGTTCTAATTGCCAAATGTAAAATAAACTCACCTTCGCGAATGGAGTAGGAGGAGGAATCGATCTCGGACTCCCAGACCCACGCCTTGTCGTCGTCCGCGTTCTTGGTCACCACCGTGATCCTGTCGGTGGTGGGTGGTCGGGGTGGTCGGTTCGTGTTAATTGGGTGGTGATTGGGTATTTGAGTATGGAGAGGAAAGGTGACTCTCGTATGGGAAACGTGACTGAGTGACACTACTCACCGCGACGCCACGAGGAAGGCGGAGTAGAACCCGACGCCGAATTTACCGATGAGGTTATCGCCTTCCGATTGCGACTGGAGCATCTCCATGAATTTAGCGGTGCCGGATCGAGCTGTTACACAACAAACACGACGTCAGTCTCGTTGCCCGTACGGGGGATTAAACAATTAAACAATTACGGAGAAATAAAAAAGTTCACTCACCGATTGTTCCGAGGGATGAGACGAGATCTTCGCGGGTCATGCCGATGCCGGTGTCCTCGATGACCAAGGTTTTGGCGACGGGATCACCTTTGATCTGCATCTTCATCTCGCCGTTCGCGGCCATGACGTCTTGGTTGGACACCGCGGTGAACCGCAGCTTATCGAGCGCGTCGGACGCGTTCGACACGAGCTCGCGGAGAAACACGTCTCGGTTGCTGTAGAGGGAGTTGACGATGAGGTCGAGGAGGCGGTTGACCTCAGCCTGGTACTCGTACGTCTCGCCGTCGGCGGCTCCTGGGGCTTCTTCGGTCGCAGCCTCCGCGCGGACGATGACGGAGGTGAGCCGGCGATGCTTGGAGGAGAGCGCGACGGGGGGAACCGCCTTTGATTGCGTGGAGCGGCGGTGGGCGGTTGGGCGCGTCGCCGTCACGGGTACCCGCGCGGCGGCGGCGGCGGTCATCATCGCGGACATCGCGGACATGTGTTTAATAAGTGCGCTTGCGTGTGTCGACGTGTGTGGATCGTTTCTTTGGTGAGTCGCGTGGGGTGAGTGAGTGGACTCACGCGCGCGTGCCGAAGGATGCTTCGCGAGGCGTCGGATTTATCCAAGGTGCCTTCCGCCGCCGCTTTTTGGAAGATCGTCGAAACTCGTGTTTATTAATTCACGTGCGGGGCTCAGTCAGAAAAATGAACTCGTTAACCCATAATATGGAAAACGCACACGAGCAAACAGCCACAGAGATTCTATTTGCCCATTTGCCACGACTTTTGGTGCTGTGTTGGTATTGACGCGAGCTCTCGGCTCAGAAGAAGTGAACAAACACTCGGCGGGGCGCATCGTCGTCTCAGACCGCCAACCATGGCCCCTCACGAGAACCTCTTTCACGTCGAGAAGCACTACAACGACACACTGTACAAAGGCCAGCGGCTTGGAACATCCCACACGGATAAGGAGATCCAAGCGGCGGCGAACCTGTTGGGCCGCGACAGCGTCGTCGCCGACGAACGCACCGCCCTTCGCAACGTCAAGGTTAGTTTATTTCTATTTCCGTACGTACGGGCAATTAGTATGACGGGAAAGTCTTTTCTTTACAGGCGCGACGCGAGGCTGAGAGAATCGCGCGAATACGCGCGTCGGGCGAGGTGATCGGCGGCGACGTCGTGGTACTCGGCGGCGGTAATAACGGGGATGCCGAGGGAGGAGATGCCGAGGATGGGGGTGCCGACACAGCTGTGCGTACCGGCGGGAAGACCCGGGCGTGGGACGGGTGCGTCGCGCGCATCGACGTATCGAACCTCTCCAAGGGTAGGCACACCGATGAAGACGAAGACACAGCCGTGCGACGCCGCGGTCGATTCGGGGGGCTGGGCTCGACGCATCCCGAACGAAAGTTCGTGCTCGACGAAGGCAACAGGTGGAAGACGGAGGCGAGGATCGCCGCGGGGGGAACCGGCGGCACCGCGGAGCTGGAACGATTGAGAAGAGCCGCTCAGCGCCTTGAGGAAAATAACAAAGAGGGAGGCTCGAATTCAAAGCATCGTCTTGGATCGATCGACGCGGAGGACGAGGACGCGCCGGTGGTGGTGGCGCCGGAGGAGCTCACGTTCGGGGACGACGGATGGGCGACGACGGCTGAAACGGCTGAAACGGCTCCCGCGATATTGAACGGTACACAGCCGTCATCGTTGGAGAAGGATTTGCTCGACGCTGAGATGAGGTTGAAAACGGCGGCTGAGGCTGCTTTATTAGACGGCGAGGATGCGGCGCGGGAGATGGCGGCGCGGGCGGCGCGGGAGGCGGCGCGGCGTGAGAGACTCGCGCGAACCCTCGGGAACCTTCCGGGTGACGAGGAGCTTCCGACGGATGGTTCGAATTGCATCGAGACAAAGCCAAAGTCGAAGAAACGAAGGAGGAAAAAAGCTTTGGTCTCGTTCGACGAGGAGGACTAGACTAAACACCTATTAGCGCACGATAGCCCCTAGCTAGCCACCACGGTGTCATCGACACTGGCTAATAGACTAATCACTCGTTCTTCTTCGCCTTCATCTCGGCCTCAGCAGCTTTCATCGACTTTCGCAGCGACGTGGGTTTGTTTGGAATTTTATTCGCCCTGTGATAAGTTAATTAAATAAAATACGGCGTCGTCAGTCCAATTGCCCATACGGAAATATTATAAAAGAAACGTACCGAGTTTCCACGTGGTGGCCGTACAAGATGAGCGCCGGGCACACGAGCAGCGTGACGAGGAGGATCCAGTAGTGCGCGCTGTCCGCCGGGACGATGGACTCGACGGCACTTCGAAGTGGCGCCAGGAAGTTCTTCGTGGACTGAATGAATGACGGAAAAGGAGGAAGGGGAAGATGGAGGACAAGTCGGGTCAGTGTCCAGTGTCGGGCGTGTGAGTGAGTGATTTCCCACGATGATGGGAGGAGAGATCGCCCCGTCTTATTAGAGATGGGTCGGAGATGAGTCCGATGACACGTGGGTTCGCGAATGGAAGCGCACCTCGAAGAGAATGTCGAACTCGTTCGCGAGGAACGCGGGGCCCGGCACCATGCGCACCACCCGTGCAGTGCGTTCCGCGCGCCCGCGACACTGAAACGACGACGAACCCAGATGATGTATTTGTAAATCCAAAAGTAAAGTGACTGATTCGAGAGTATGTAGTCGTAGCTAACACTTACACACGCCGATGCATATCGCCTCACTCTCGTCTCGAGTTCAGTTTAAAACAAACGCACTACACTAATCGTAAATAGACCAAAACCCCACTCACGAATTCGCCACGATCGACTCCAACATTTGCGATAAACGATCGAGCCCGGCGCCGAAGTTTGTGTCGAGTTCACCCGCGCCCTCGACGTAATTGCAAAAATCAATCGCCTTGACCCTCACGCCGGGCCCGGATCGATGACACAGCTGTGCGTCATCGTTCTTCCCCTCACCCATTCCTTCGTCCCCTTCGTACACGATGAGCACGCTGCTGCCCAGCAAGTGCAGCTCGCGCTGCGTCGCGAACCACGCGCGCATCGCGCCGATCTGAGACAGCGCCTCGCCGTAAACCTCCTTGGCCCTGTTCGTTTTTCGTCTAAGTTTGGAATCTCCACAGTCACAACCGCCGCTCTTCGTTCCTCTCGAGGGATGATGACGAGCGTCCGAGCGTTCGTTCTTTGAACCGCCGTCGTACGAGGAGCACGACGGAACCTCGTTGGATGAATCCCCGTTCGAACGGGAATCACCCGAATGAGCGCTCGACGCGGCCCCGTCACCGCCGGCGTTCAAAAAACACAGCTGTGCGTTGTCGCCCTCGACAACATCATCGATTCCAACGAACTCCTCGAGAGCTTTCCGTGCGTCACTTTTCGAACACAAACCCCTGGCCCAGGAGTAAGGTTTAGTGACCCTGGTCCACCCGTCTGGATACGCCTTCGTGCCCGACCGAGCAGCCTTCAATCGCTTGAAGTTGACGCCTCCAGAGTTCTCGAAAGTGGAGCCTTCGCCTCTGTTTTTGTCGTTTTCGTTTTCATCGCTCCCCGTCGATGACCGCTCCCAGGTTTGCATGCCGCACACTTTAAACCCAACCTCGAACTGCCCGCTGCGTTTGTCGTGCGCGCTCCGCTTGGCGACGTACGCGCTGTCGTGCCCGCGTTCGCTGTAGGTCCGTAGGCCGACTTTGAGGTCGATGACGCACGGCCTTCGATACCCCTGTGAGGAGAGATACACAAAACACGAATTGATCAGCTCAATTGCCCATACGTGCCCATGGGATAATTGACATAAACAAATAAACAAATATACGTACCGCTGTGACGTCCTCTAACCGTAGGAAGGTTGCGCGCGTGCCCTTGGATGCCGCGTCTCGCGCGGCCGCCGCGGTCGGGTCATCGCCCGCGACGGAGACGAGCGTGGACGGGTCCACGGTGAGCACGCCGTGGAACGTCGGCACGAACGGCGCGATCCCCGCGATGGCGTCTCGTCCATGGCTAACAGGGGGCGCCGAAGTAGTCACGTTTTTGCCGCCTTCGAGCTCATCATCGCCGTCGAACGCCGGCGCGCCCGTCCCTGACGCCGCCGCCCGGGCGACGCGTTCGTAGAACGAGAGCTCCGCCACGCCCTTGCGATCATCCGGCGCGGGTTTCAGGAAGTGCCCGACGTCGATGTCCACCAGCGAGGGAAGCCCGACGCCCTTGGACGAGTGTCCCGCCACCTGGTAAGGCGCCACCCTCAGCGATGCGAGCAGATCTCCAACCTCCTCAACCTCCGTCGAGCGCGTGCCTTCGCGGGGGGCCGGGGTGGATCGGCGCGTGGACTCGTCATCGCGCGCGCCGCCGCCGCCGTCGAGGTCATCCGAGGACAGACGAGTGGCGTCGCTGAGATGCGAGGGAGAGCGCTCGAACGAGCGCGTGGCGACCAAGCCAGCCATCTCTACCTCTCGCGCGCGCCAACCTCGACTGCCATTCCAAAGCCTTCCGGCCGCCTTATGAGATGAAGCAAAGCACGTTTTAATCAGCCTCGAGAGGAATCAAGCAACGGTATTTTCATTGTGGATGCCCATACGAGTTGTAATCAGTTTGGGGTTACAATTACGATTCATCGTTAAATTCCATCACTAGTAGTCAGCCTCCGGTACGCATCCGCCGCCTCGACGAAACGCCGCGTCGCCTCCCTCTTCTCACCATCGGACGTATCACCGTGAAACTTATCAGGGTGCCAACGCAGCGCGCACTTGCGATAGGCGCGATCCAACTCCTTTCTCGATATACCGTTTCTCGGAGAATCAATGCCCAGCGCCGCGTACATCTTCGTTTCCCATTTGTTGTTAGCCTCCAACGCCGACTCCTCAAATCGCGCCGCGTCCTGCGCGTCCTGCGCGGCGCGCATGCGCTCGTACCGCGCGCGATCCGCGCGTTCGCCCGCCTCTTTTTCCTGCCGCCACCTCGCCGTGGTCGGGTGCGAGTCGTACTTGCAGCCGCATATCGAGCAGTACTGTTAGTTTAAAAAAAACGTCGTCACTCATCGAATTGCCCATATACGAAAATAAAAATAAACTTACGGCCATGACTTCGGGATCGTGGGTGTCGGCGCAGGTGTGAATCACCGTAAACTGTGAAATTAGGCAATCGTAACGGTAAACACGTGACGTGCGAGGGTGCGTATGTGGGGAGCGCACCTTGTCGCACACTTTCGGGCCGCATTTAGCGCACCCGCCGCGCTCCGCCTGCGCGATTGAATCGAATGAATGCGTAAATGTAACGGTAAATACGGCCATGTCGCGTACGGGCAAACACCCACCTGCCCGAAACAGTCCAAGTGCGTTCGCTCCAGAAACGCGTCATCGCGCTTAGCCCGTCGGATCCTCGCCTCCGACGCCGCCACGCGTTTCAGTCGCAAAGATTCCTCCGATGACCTCGCGTCTCGAGACGCCTGCGCGAATTGAATTGAATTGATTAAAAATTGATGACGTTAACGTTAAATGCGGTAAACGCGTGTGTGGGCAAACAGTCACCTGTTCCTCGCGGCGGCGGCGAAGAAGCTCCCGCGTGGTCATGTGCGCCTCGCACCCGCATCCGCAACGCGCGCACAGCTGTGTCGTCGACGAATCTTGCGAACACCGGCGAAGCTCCCGAACCTTGTCTTCGTACGCCTATGAGAGTTAAAACAAAACGGCATACTAATTACCCATACGATGTGTACAAGATTATGTAAATGTAAATAAACTCACCTTGACAGATTCCACGCCTGGGTAGGTGGACATTATGTCCACGCCTTTGTTGAGCTCGGGGAGGAGGAAAGGCAGGGGCGGGCCTTTATTGGACGTAACGCCGTCGCCGTCCCAGTCTGCGATTGACACGAACGCGAAGCACGTCTTTTTCCCAGACCTGCGTCGGTAGACACGTTCGCGATCGAATTAACCAATTAGGCGTTTTAACACGAATTAAACGTGAACACGACTCTCACCTGCACGTCCTACACGGCCCTCTGGCGACTCCGTTTAGGTCCCTCGAGCCCATCTGGTCCTCGGTGGTCGCGCCCAGCAAGTCAGCCAGTGCGTCCACCCCGAAGACTGTGCCTCCTGACTGTTTACCAGTAGCGTACGGATCCTCATTTGCACCAAACTCAGAGTCGAACCTGTCCACGTGGTTAACCTGTCGATGAATTAGGCAATTATAACGGTAAACGATAATTGTAACACGCGGGGGAACGGGTACGTAGGCATAGGCACGCACCTTGCGGTCCACGGACTGGCGCTCGTACGATCCAACCCCGCGGTGTTTGCGTTCCCACTGTTCTCGTTCCCAACGCTCCTGTCAAGAAAACACGGCGTCAGTCTAATTGACCATACAGAAATTAAAAAGAACACGCACCGCCCACTCCTCGTCGTCGACGCTCGGTTTAATACTCTGTACACAAAACACGACGTCATACCAACTGCCCATATGTACGTGAAGGGTTTAGGGTTAGAATAAGCTCACTCACCGGTTCGATAAATCCGGAGTCGTCGAAGGGTGCCTCGGACGTGGACGAGGAGCTTTTGTTTCGAGCCCGATCGGAGTCGGAGTCCGAGTCGGAATCGGAATCCGAGTCGAGGAAACAAAAACCGTTCGATGGGCGTCTCCTCCCGGACTGACGAGTGCTGGCGGCGTCCTGTTCGACGACGGTCTCGGAGGAGCTCGACGAGGACTGGAACTGTTCGAAGAATCGCAGGGATTCGGATAACTCAGCCTTCTCCGTCGACGGCGGCTCCGACTTTTCGGGGATGCCAACCTCTTCTTCGGATGGCTCCTCTTCGGGGAGTCCAACCTTGCCGAGTTCGGGTGGCGTCTTCTCGGGGAGTCTAACCTCCGTTTCGTCCCTTCCGTCGCCCTCGTCGTCGTCTTCGTCGCTCGCACATTTTAGTTCCCCGGAGCCGTCTCCGAACGACTTCTGGAAAAGAAACACGGCATTATTATACTAATCGCCCATTTATACGAAAGTAAAAATACACTCACCTTCGTCTCGAGTTCGTCCATCGCCTCCCGCGTCCGCGCTGACTCCTCGCGCGCGAAGTCCCGTTCCCGGGTCGCAACCGTGACCTCCCTCCGAACGCTCTCCAACTCCGCGTGTAGATCCCGAACCCTACCTTCCAGCGCCGACTCCCTGCGAATGAATTGATCGATATCGAGTGGTCTAGTCGTCAGTGCCAGTCGATGAATTCACTCCTGATTAGGCAATTGAAACGGTAAACGTGGCGGGAATCGTATGGGTCAACACGCACCGGGCTTCGAGAGTCGCCACGCGTGTACTGAGCGACGTGGCCTCGGCGAGGAGGGCATTCGTCTCGGAGACTGTTTGCGCATACGCGGTCTGGAACGCGCCAACCGATATGCGAAGAGCATTCGTAGCAGCGCCCAGGGGGGGTGCCTTGGGGGGTGCCGACCCCGAGGAGGGTGCCGAGGGGGGTGCCGACACAGCTGTGCGCGACGGAGCAGAATGAGGAGGAGAAGGATGCGGAGGAGGAGCTGCGGGCGCCGGTTGGTTAACGCCGGGTGGATTCGGAACCTTTCTCCCGGAGGCGGCTTTGGAAGCTTTGGAAACTTTGTCTGAAGCTTTTTTGTCGAGCTCCACCCTGGCCAGCGCATCGGTATAGGACTCGTTACCCGGTTCGAGTTTGAGCGCGACTTTAAACGCGCGTGTCGCGTTTTCGTGTCGTCCCAGCGCCAGGTGAGCCTCACCCACGCGAGCTCTGGTGTGATGAGTGGTACAGTCGTCAGGCTCGTGTCAGCGGCGCATCAGTAAATAGGGCGTTTATCGTAAATGGGAAACTGGACGACTCATATTACTCACCTCGCTTTGGCCCATTCGGGTTCGATCTGTACCGCCCGTTCCGCGTCGGAGAGCGCGCCGGACGGGTTGTTCATCTTGAGACACACCGCGGCGCGGTTACACCAGCCCCGCGCGTCACCGGGCGCGATTGATATACCCCTAACACGACGAGCGTTCGGGTGAGCAATTACTGATGGCGAAAAGGTGACAAAAATAACTAACGTACTTGGAGTAGGCGATGAGTGCGGCTCGGTAGTCACCCTCCGCGAAGGAATCGTTCCCTCGTTCGCGCGCGTCGGTGCCTTCATCCACTTCGTGTTGCGACGATTCGCATCCGCACCGGGCACAGTTCGTGATCTCCGGCTTGTTATACGGGTGTCTAGTGTCGCCCCGGCTCCTCGCCTCCTCGAGTGCATCTTTGCCGTAATCGCGCGTGGCTTTGAGGTAGCCGCCGGGGCACCCGCGTGTGTCGCAGCTGGTGCAGGCGCCGCGGCAGATGCCGAAGATGTCGCGGGTGGTGAACGTGGCCGTCAGGTGTTTCTCGCGCTGAGCCTTCGCGGCGTCGGAGTTGATGCCACGATGTCTCGAAGAGTTGGAAAGATTTGCGAGATCTTCGGCGGTGAGCTGCCTCGGGGCGCCCGGCATCGACGCCGCCGCCATCGACAACCCTGGCTTCTGATGCGCGGCGCCTCCCTGGGTTGAATGCCGTCGCGCGATGGATGTCGACACCCGATGGTTCGATAACGAGCGTGTCCGGTGGGAATGCGCCCGTGCCCGGTGTCGCCCGGCTCGTCGTCAGCTCCGAGCGTTACTCGAATTTACCATTTCGAAAGTCGTGGTCCCAGCCTCGGGATTTTCGAAACGGAACCGAGCCTAAACTTACGTGAGCAGAACCGACACGCGTCACTCTTCCCACTCTTCCCACTCTCCCCACTCTTCCCCGCGCACCATGACGCGTCACCGGGGCTCCGAATCGTGCCTCGCGCTCGTGTACACACTCCTCCTCGCGACTCTCGTGGTGTCGTCCTCCGCCGCGCTCACTCGCGAGGCCACGACGAGAACCGCGTCGCCGCTCACACCGAAAGACCCGACCACGACAACACTCGGACGAGGACAACAACACTCGGTCGCCACTCGAACCCCGCCCGTGCTCGCCGCGCAGCCCCGAGTCGACATCAACGCATCTATACGTGAGATACACAATGACAACAACAACAACACCAATGCCACTGACGCGCATGGAAACGTCGAGCAGAGCAGGTGGTGGTGGTGGTGGACCTGGTGGGCGGCGCCGCGAGTCGTCTACATCTACCCAGGGCACCAGCAACAATACCCACACAACCCGTATCCGCCGGTGCAACCGCCTTTAGTGGAACCAAACTGCCCGCAGGTGAGTTTACTAGTCTTTTTTAATCTTATACGGGCAATTAGCATGACGACGTCGTGTTTCTTTTAACTCTTGCAGGTCACAACCGGAAACGGCCAGCCCGTTCGAGACTGTTGCTGCCCGAGCGGATGCGCCATAAGCGGCACGCAAGGCCCGGCGTGTGCTCCGGGTGGTAACAACGGTCAAAACACGGTTCGATGCCAGCCGGGTGTCGCGTGCAACCCGTGGTGCGATACATTCGCGGGTGGGTGCCAAGCCGTAGCCACGCCTTTAAACTACCCTTTCGGCTAAAATGAGACTTTTAGTATACGACCGTGTATGAAACAAATATAAACAAATCGGAGGCCGCACTCCCTGTCTACGTACGTACACGCGCCCGTCGTTAACTAACCCCGTTCGCGTCGTCAATTCAACGTTAACCCCATTCATCGTGTGCATGCGTATGCGTTCCTACCCTGCGGCGACGTCGATGGCTTGGAAAATGAAACTGAGCGCGACGCCCGCCCAAATCAGCCGCGACCCTCCTCCCTGTTTGTCCGTACCCGACCCGTTTCCTGAACCAGCCGCGCGTTTCCCGACCAGCGCGGTGAGCCTGTCCAGCGTACGCGCCCCGCGTCCAATTACGTAAATAGAAGCGTCGAGCCCGAGGTGTCGGTGAGGAACGGAGCCCTTAATACCCTTAAGCTCCTTCGTGAGTTTGGCGACTTGTACCCGCAGCCGGGCAATCTCCGCGTTGGCTGACTGTTTGCTCATAGGAGAGACACCCACACCAATCGGGGAGTCACACAGCCGGGCGGTGACGCACCGCGCCCTGGCGCCGAATCGAAGTGAAGAGAGGGTCTCGTTGACATCGATCGAGTCAGGGGAGAGGCTGTGAATAAAAGAAACAACGTCATACTAATTGTCCGTACGGGACCTAAAATAAACTCACCAGACGATGAGAGTGGCTCGAGCGGATCCGCCCAGCGATTCCTGTAAACAAAACACGCCATCACTAACTCAATTGCCCATACGGAAATAAAAAGATAAAAATAAACCCACCTGCAGTAAAAAAGTGAGCTTGGAGTCCCTGTACGGGACGTGCGAGTTGGCCTGCTGACTCGGACTGGCGGTAGGTGTCTTCGGTTCTCCATTTGCGGTTAACCCGGGCCTAATTGGTGATGAATCGGGCGTCGCCTGACCGTCCACCAGTGCGGCGACGACGTTACCGAGCGCGCTGAGTGATTTGTTGATGCCTTTGGCTTCATCGAGCCTGTCGCCGGACGCGCCGGACCTCGCAACCTGATGAGTTGGTTAGTGCTCTAAGAGTTATTCTATTTGCGCGGTGCCTTGGAAGGTATTCGGGTGGTATTTGGGTGGTATTTGGGTATTTGCGAGGGAGAACGCACCTTTTCGCACCCCGCGAGGTCCACCAGAAAAAGTTTCGACACGAACGCGTCTGTACACAAAACACGCCGTCACTCTAATTGCCCGTACGAATACAAAGGTTAAAATACACTCACCCGTCTCCACGCATAAACCGACGATGAAGTGCGAGCGCGAGGAGTCGGCGTTGAGTCCCGTCCGTCCCTTGTAAACAAAACACGACGTCATACTAATTGCCCATACAAATACAAAAAATAATCTCACCACAGCACGGCGCCCGGACGCGGCACGAAGCGAACGCAGCGCGGATACCCCGTCGTCGTCGGTACCCACGGGGAGCTCGGTGGCGCCTCGGGGCCACACGCCTCGCGCGGGGCACGCGCCTGTACGTGTTAAACAAAACACGACGTCAGTCATACTAATTTCCCGTACGAAAATAAAAAAAGAAAGAAAAACTCGCCGACGTGCACAGCTGTGTTTGAGTTTTCGTGTTCGTTCGAGTTGAGCAGGTCGCGGAAGGCTTCGCGGTAGAGCTCGACGGCGACCATGGTGACGATGCAGCGCTCGTTCCGCGACGTCATGTCCGCGCGGAAGGCCGCGACGTGCGCGACAGCCTGCGAGTGATGGATGGGTGATGTGCCATGGGGTCGACGGTGTCTTGGGGTTGACGACGGGAGAAGGAAGGGGTGACGAGAGAGAGGGGTTCGAAAAGAGTTCACTCGCCCGCGGAATAAGCCCTTTCCCGTCGACGCCGCGCGCGCCGCCTTCCATGGTGTGCGTCTTCCCCGCGCCGCTCTGCCCGTACGCCATGACGGTCGCGTTGATACCGCGGACGCAGACGTCGTGAAGCGCGGGATCAAGGCACGCGCGCGATACGTCGTCGTCGGTCGCCCCTCCGTCGAACACGCCGTCGAAAACGAACGCGTGCGTCTGCGTCGGTGAAGAGGAAGGCGGGGGCGAGCCGCCCGTGGTCGCGCCGCCGGGGGAGACGGACGCGCTCGCGGGCGATGCGACGAGGATCTCGGAGCTCTCAGCGCGCGATGATACGGGGGAAGGGGCGGCGGCGCGGCATGAAGGTGGGCGCACGCGGCAGACGACGCGCGTGCCCATGGCTCTGACGCGCTCTGACCTCGAGCCGCGAACACAGCTGTGCGTAAATAAAACTTGAATTCCGAGAAAAAGCAACGACTCGTCTCCTTTGGTCGTATCGGATATTGGAGACGCGCGCACACCAACGCGCGCGCCATGGCGACCCTCCTCCTCCGCGCGCATGCGTATCCCCTCGCGCGCCGCCCGCCTCCTCCGCGCGCCGCGTCCGCCCGCCGTCGCATCTCAACACGCGCGTCGTCCTCGCGCCCGAGCCTACGCCGCAACCGCAAGGGCGACGGCCGTGGCACCGACCCGTTCGTCAGCCTCCACGGCTGCCACACGCAAGGCTGCTGCACCAACGACCTGGTGGCGTCGCTGGAAGCTCGAGCTGAACGCGCCGCGGGCATCACGCGCGACGGCGGCATCCCCCTCGTCGAGGACGTGTCCTTGCGCGAGTGCCCCGACGGCGACATCTTGACCGCCATCGCACACCGCGCGGGGGAGATACACGTCGGCTCCCTCGCGGCTGATATCCTCTGGGAGTGGTAAGAACTTTCGTTTATTTCCTTTATTTTGATTCTCACATGGGCAATTAGACTGCTGACGTCACCGTTTTTGTTTTTACTCTCACAGTGTTTCCACCGAACGCATGTGCCACCTGCCAGAGGCGGGCGTGCTTCTAGACGCGATGTGCGCCTCCAACGGAGGACCATTCACCGATATCCACGATTTATACCTGCACAGCATGGTACCGATGGCGTGGATGCGCGGGGGCGAAGACGCGCGCGAAGATCCCCCGTCCTCTTCCGCCGCCGCCGCCGCCACCGCTTACAACACCTCTTCCGAGGGGAAGAAAAAACAAGTCGAGAAGGAAGACTCTTCCGAGGAGAAGAAGAAGAAGAACTTTTCGAAAGAGTCTCCTCCCGGAGCTGACTTCACGGAGCACCTCAAACACGACATGCGCACGGACGCGGACAAATCCGCGGCGAGGAGCGCGATCACGTCCTCGCCACCGAACCCACGCGCCGCGGCTCGCGCGGACGGCCACCGCACCTACCGAGTACCGCAGTCCGCTTTGCACACCGGCGACTCACCGCCAAAATACGGGTACGTACGAAAGTTTACCCTGAAACAAAAAGTGTACTCCGATTACCCTTTCCTAACCCGTATTAGCGTATGACCCACGTATGAACTAACGGTGACCTAACGACGATCAACAGGTGGCACATGCCGTACGATTACACCCCGAGGCACCTCGCGTACGTCCTGCACGCGCTCATCGAACTCCCGCCCCCCGCCGAACACGACGCCCAAGCGCAGGTACGAAACGAAAACCTATTTGCCGTTACATTTACCTAATACCTAATATACCTAATATACCTGACCGCGCAGGACGATAGGGCGCTGACCGCGAAGGCCGTCGCGCACCTGTGCGGCCTCTTCTCACGAGACGCGTGGCACAGCGAACACGTGTCGCACTCCGACCTCGCGTCAATCGTCAAGTCCTTCGGTGAGTATTTTTTTATCTTCGTATGGGCAATTGGTATAATAACGTCGTGTTTTGTTCACAGCCGACGTGCCGAAAGTTCTCGAGAAGGAACACTGCGGCGATTTCACGAAAGTCGCGAGAAGGGCACTTCGTGAGCTCGCCAAGCCCGTGGAGTCCCACGGCGGCAGGTAGGACTACGAACCAATCGGCTAATTAGACTCTGGCTAACCCCTATTACGAGACTGACCGAGACCTGGCCTCGCCCCCTGACCTACCAGTTTCACCCCCGCCGAGCTCACCGCGGTGGTCACCTCGTACGAACGCGCGTACGACGAGTGCTGGGCGCACCACCCGGAGCTCATCGAGGTCCCGGGTTCGATTCCCATCCCGATCGAATCGATGCCCTCCAGCGGCCACGGCAAACCAGAGCCAAACTACGTGAACCGCGTGTATTGCCCGGTGAGTTTATTTTAATCTTTGTAAGCGTTATGTGCAATTCGAGTGATGACGTCGTGTTTTTCTTTATTTGCAGACGGATGAAAAGAAATTCGATCGCTACGCGGTGGACAGGTGAGTTTATTTTATTTCCCGTACGGGCAATTAGTATGCTGACGTCGTATTTTGTTTATTACAGGTGGCCGAAATACGCCAAATCCGCCAGGTTCTACGACAGTCAGTCGGAGCTGAGGGATGGAATCTCGGTGACGCGCCGGGTGTTGCGATCGTTGATTCCTTTCGTCATGAAATCGGCGTCCAAGTACTCCGTCGCTCAGCTCGACGCCGTCGGGTACGTTTAACAGTCACACTTGCATACCCAAATACCCAATTACCACCCAATTAACGCTGACATTCAACCACTCCAACCCGCAGGGCCGTGTGCGAACGGTTCGGGGTCACAACGACGTTCACCACCGAGGGCGGCGACAGGACGACGATGAACCAGATCATCGAGCGCAAACGCGCGCACGAGCGGTGAGTTCATCTTAATCTTTGCATCGGCAATCAGACTGACGCTGAAGTCGTGTTTTATTTGTTTACAGTTTCATCCTTTCAAGGGAGTCCTACGACGAGGCCGACGCTGACGACAAGCGGGTGAGGACGCCGATGACGAAGCAGTCGACAGGGACGAAGGGAGAGCCGGGGAAGAGCGGGATCGGAAATGCCGGGAAAGAGTGGGAGTGAATTCTTCGCCGATGACACGCGCCCCAGCGTCGGCTCGATGGTTTGACGTGTTTTGTGTAGGCAGGTGTCTTTGCCGGTTGTGAGTACTCCACGTGTACTCTAGGTGGAGTTGAGCCACCAAAGATGTACACGTCGAGACGATGCTGGTTTCAACCGGCAAAGACACCTGCTGATGGACCATCGAGCCGACGCGAGGCGCGCCAGGCCGGAGCGTCGTCGACCCGATTGATTAGAGCCAGCTGTTCGTCACGGATGCTTTCGCGGGTCGCGTGCTCCACATGTACAGATCATGACGTCCATCATGACCATCGTGCATGTGGGAGGCCAACATTTGGGTATCGACCCGCGAAAACATCCGTGCCGTGTTCAATCGGGCCGTCGGCGCCTCCGAGCGATACACCAAACGATACGAACATGGCCGATGACACCCGCCGCCGCGTCCGCTCGATGATCATGTGCTTGCAGGTGTCTTCGCCGGTTACAAGCACTCCACGTGTACTCAATGGACGTTTTCATCATCCAAGAGGTACACGTGGAATTTCCTCGTCCCACGTGCTAGACCGGCGAAGACACCTGCTGTGAGGACCATCGAGCCGACGCGCGGCGCGCCAGGCCGAAGTGTCGTCGACCCGATGAGTGCCGACAAACACAGATGCTTTCGCGGGTCTGATGTTCCACGTGCTTTAAGTCCAACGAGCACGTGGAATTAGGGCCCTGCCGAGACCCGCGAAAACATCTGTGCCGAGTCTCATCGGGTCGACGACGCCTCCTACGTCTAGCTAGAACGCACACACACTTACGAACGACACGAACACTTACGGTTCAATTCAACACACTACTTACACACACACGCGCCTTCACACTACTTGTACGTACGCGATGCTCTCTCACACAGATCTCCCACCTGGTCTTATTACAACCTCCCGCGGCTAGCTAACAAACGCCGGGTGTCTCTCTCTTCCACGGGCCACCCCGCCACTCCTCCTTCTCCATCTTAGAATTGAGATCGAATTGATGAGTCTCATCATCATCTATCCCGAGCTGAGGTAGTGGAGGCACCAGATGACACCCACCATCCCCCACACCGCGTAGCAAAACTGCCGTCCGTTCTTGTTGTTCACGAACACCGCGTTGAAGTGCTTGACCGTCTCCCCCAGAGTCTCCCCGACGCCGCCCATGGAGTCTCCCATCCCGTCCAGGAGCTTCTTGTGCGACTCGGCTTCGTCGTGGATGTTGTCGGTGATGGAGCGTAGCATGGCGACGCGGTCGGACATGTGCCCGATGGCGGCGTCGTTGTCGCGCTCCAGGCTCTCCGGGTCGTTTCGCATCTGCATCTCCACGGAGCTGCCGTCGCCGAAGAGCGATGCGCCACCGGGCCGGCTAGCCTGTCTGCCCCTGGAGTTCGAGGTGGAGGAGGGGGGAAAGGGGAGATCTCATTAGAATTGTTTTCGGAGAGGGCACCCTAGTGTGTGGGAGTCGTTGGGCGGGTCACTAGGTGGTCACGAAGCGCGGACGCGACGAGCGATGTTCGTGCGTACCTCACGGCATCGTTCTGGTTCCAGCTGGACATCTCCGACGTGCGCACACGGAGGAGGCCGCGCGTCGACGAGAGTGGCCGGGGGTGACGTTGAGAATGCATTATTTATTTTTGGGCGGTCGGACACCGCAGCGGTCGGTCGCCCGTCTGAGAGCGTCAGCGGCAGTCTTATCTGGTGCCTCCTCCGTCTCATCTCGTCCGCGCTCACTCGAGTTCACGCACTCGAGTTCACGACCGATGTCCTTCGCCGTCGCATCCACCGCGAGCATCCGCGCGCCCGTCGCCGTCCGCGGCGATGCGGCTTCCGCCCGCCGCCGCACCCGCGTCACGGTAGGCCGCCCCACCGTACACACATCGCTCGCTCATCCCTCCCGTGACGTGGAGCCGACTTGCTGCACATCGATGCACAGCTGTGTCCACAACACCCGTCCACGCTGACCCCGCCGCTCTCCTCGCATCATCTACGATACCCCTCAACGCAGGCATCCCTCTCCCCGTCGCATCCCGCCGAGCGCGCGTCCATCGTGAAGACGGTCGTGGACCGCATCGCCGGCGCCTCCCTCGCCATCGCGGCCACCGTGGCCATCGCCACATCCCCCGCGTCCGCCATCCAAATGGGGCTGCCCGAAGAGGAAGTCACCAAGCTCATCTGCGACGCGGCGTGCGAGACCACGATCAACGACGCCGAGCTCGTCACCACCCAGTCCGGCCTCCAGTACCGCGACATCAAGGTGGGCGACGGCGTCCAGCCGGAGATCGGCTTCCAAGTTGGTAAGTTTATTTTAATTCTCGTATAAACAATTGGTCTGACGTCGTGTTTTGTGTACAGTCGTCGACTACATCGCGAAAAACGAGCAAGGACTGGTGCGTTTATTTTTATTTCCGTATGCGCAATTGGTATTCTGACGCCGTGTTTATTTAATCAACGAACAGATCTTCGACAACTCCCTGGAAAAGGGTAAGCCGAACGACATTCGCATCACCGGACTCGGACCGGGCGGCGACACGAACGTCATTCCCGGACTAGACGAGGGCATCCTCACGATGCGATCGGGCGGTATCAGGAGGCTCTACATCCCGGGAGAGCTCGCGTTCCCCAAAGGTGAGTTTATTTTAATTAACGTATATATGGGAAATTGCAATGACGCCGTGTCTATTTAATCACCAGGTCTGGCGTCGGCGCCGGGGCGGCCGCGGATCTCGGCGTTCTCGCCAGTCGTGTTCGACGTCAAGCTCCTTTACATCCCAGGACTGGAGTGATCGTGTTAACTCTTAGGCGTGACTATGAATATGAATGTGAATTATGAATATTAACCCCGAATAGGCGTCCGACTCGCACCCTCGTACGCTAACCAACCCACGCAATTGCAATCAATAATCGTCCCCTCGAGTGAGCACCTCCTTGCAAGTTGGCCGGAGCAAAATCGTGTGCTCGTACTGCGCCACGTACGAACCGGTCACGTCCACCAGGGGCGGGTACGGCTGGATGATACCGTTGTCGCACAAGTTCTTGAGTGCCATGAGGTATTTAGTCTCGCCGATGCGGTCAAGAAATCGGCGGCAAAACGCCAGCGTGCCGAAGTTTCTGTGTGGGTGATTGGTCAGTGTTTGGACGGTATTTGGTTGGTATTTGGGTATTTGGGTGGGAGACTGGTTGACTGCTGTGCGTACCTGTCGATGACGCCGAGGAGTTGCTTGGCGCGCGGCAGACGCAGCGGAACGTGCCCGACGTCGTAGTTTTTCATGTAGTGCGAACACTCCAGGTCTTCTCGGACGTACCTGCGCGATGACGTAATACAAAGGTCGTGGGTTCGAACCCGTCAGCGATCGATTGCGATTGAATGAATGCATCGTCGAGAAGGCACGGGCGTTCATCGTCGAGTGTGTCGTCAAAGGGAAACGCCGAGAAAACCCCCAAAAACAAATTGCAGATGTGAAGGCTAAAGGAGGCCACGGAGGCTCTTGGATGCTTCTCGTGGTACTATGATGCCGTTCGTTCGTTCTTCGGATCGAGTGTGTGTTTGTTGCAGCGCCGCGTGGGGACGGAGGGAGAAAAACTCTCCCTATGGGTAAAGCCACGGTATGTGCCGCGTAGGGTTTAGGGTATAAACCCTAAACCCGACGGCGACGGCGATTGCCCCCGGGTGCGACGCCTCGATCCGATTTGAAGAATTGAAAAAAAAAAGAATTCGACGACGATGACTGGATACGGGCCTCGACGCAAACCGTAATTAGGGGACGCGGTACGTACCCTTTGCCCGTGCTTCCGAACGTCTCGATGGCGTAAAACTCCCCTTCCTCCATCTTCGTGGTCTCGCCGCCCCTGACGATCGGCACGGATTTGCCCGCGTGTATTTGGTACGGCGCGATGGAGTGCCCTAATTAAATAAATACAAGTAAGAACACGCCGTCACGTCGCTCCAATTGCCCGTACAGACGTAAATTAAGATGAACTCTCACCGTTCAAGTTTCTGCAGCACTTGACCTTGTACGTCTTGCCGTTCAGTTCCACTTCGTGCGATTCCATCACCTCCTCGATCGCTTCGCCGATGTCGCACAAGCGCACGTCGATGCCCGCTTCTTTGATTCCGCACTCAGTGGCTTCACGCACGGCGTCCAGTAGCGGGTCGTACTTATCGTTGAACGTCTTGGTAAACGCGCAATCGATGATGCGGCCTGTACAATTGCCCATACGTAAATAATAGAAATAATAGAGATGCTAGAAATCATAGAAATAATGGAAATAATGGAAATATAAATAGAGATGATGATAGAGATGGTTGACACGCACCGTTGATTTGCGTGCCGAAATCAAACTTGATGACGTCGTCTTTGTCGATGATGGTGGTATCGCCTCCGTTCGGGGTCCAGTGCGCGGCGATGTGGTTCTGGCTGCACCCGGTGGGAAACGCGATGCCGGCTTCTAGTCCTCGTTCTTCGATCAGTCGGCGGACGGAATTTTCCAAAGTTTCTGTAATAAGAGTGAAACAAAACAAGACGTCAGTTTCATACTAATCGCCCATACGTTTGATCACGGAAATAAAGTCCAATAAAAATAAACGACAAACAAAACAAGACGTCAGTTTCAAACTGTTCGCCCATACGTTTGATCACGGAAATAGTAAAGATGAACGCACCGCACACGTCTATGAGTTTCATCCCTGGCTTTACCCAGTCGCTTATGTACCGCCGTACTTCTCTGTGAACCTCCGAGCACTGCCGCACTTCGTTGTACATGTTCTTCTCTAAGCGTTCGAGCTCGCGTTTTTCTTCCGATGTTTCCCGCCAGACGTTGTCGTCCTTGTAGTGCTGAATCTCACCCTCCGGGAAGACGTTGTTGAAGAGATGGGAAACGGGGACGGTCGGCGGGGCGGTCTGGCCCGCGGCGCCGGAGCCCGCGGCGCCGCCTCCGCCGCCGCCTCCCGCCTTCTTTTTCTTTTTCTTTTTCTTCTTCTTCTTGGCGGCGGCGGCGGATGGGGTGCCGTCGGCGGTGGCGGCCGCGGCTTCATCGCCGGAGGCGTCGTCGTCGTCGTTGCCATCGCCGGCGTCACCGGCGGCGGCGGTCACGTCGAGCTTCGCGAGCTCGGCGGCGACAACGTCCTCATCCGTGGGCGCCATGGGTATCGACGCGTCGTCGAAGGATCGAGGGCGATGCGACGTGGAATCGATGTCCTCGACGTGCGACGAACCGAGCGCGCGGTCGGCGGTGACGAGCAGCCCTAACACCTCGGATTATATTCACGAACAGAAGCAAAATAATTTTATTTTCCCCATCAAGTGGAATAAAATTTGCACGACCGCTGGCTACTGCGATATACCTACAATACAACTCGACGCCTCTGTGTCCTGTCCCTAATGACGTCATCCCGAACCATCAGTCGTCCTCGACGGGTGCGTATTTTTTGTTGAGCTTCCGCCACAGCTGTCGTTCCTTCCCTTTATACCGCTTCAGCAAGTTTGGAATCTCATCCATCTTGCCTGGATTGTGTTCCGAGTAGAACGCTTTCAGTCGCATCCTCCACTCCGCCTGCGCCGGATCTAGGGCGCCGTACCCGCCCCCCGGGACGTGCGAGAAGTTCGTGAAGTAGTCCACCACGCCGAGCATCGTCGGCAGGAAGAAGAGGAGGAGGAAGAAGACGTGGAGGGGGTTCAATCCGAACCACAGTTTCTTGTCCTCCGCCTTTTTAAATTTGCGTTCCTCGACCTCATCCTCGCGTTGTTCGCGCGCGTTCGCTCTGCGCACCGCGCCGTCACCCTTCGGCATTAGGGTTTAGGGTTAAGTGTGTGTGTGTGTGCTAAGTGTGTGGTGTGGGTGGTGGGCACACCGGTGCGGGCGCTTGTGACGAGTCGACTAGGTTTGATTGAATTGTCGTCAAGCCGCGGCCTGGGGCTGAGAATCGGCACCGTGAAGTGCCGATTTCTTCTCGGAAGAAACGAAACTGAAGTGAAAGCCACGACTGAGGCACACCTCGCCCTCACTTCCGTCGACACCATGGACACGCAGAAGAGGAAACTAAACGAATACGATCTCGATGAATACGATGTCGTGATGCTCATGCGTAACGACTCGATATCGATCGTCGACGCCATCGCCATGAGGTTGCCCGACGTGTTTGCCGCGGAGATACTAACGAAGCTCGACATAGTCGACACCCTCAACTTAGCGCAGGTGAACAAGACTTACCGGGACTCGGTATGGAGCGTGGTTGGCGTTCGGTCGTTGGAGGCGAAGATCGAGGCTCACGTGAATCGGACGACAGAACCGATCATCCAAGCGGCCAGCCACGGCAACGTGCCCGCGGTCAGGGCCCTCCTGGAGTCCGGGGTGGACGTGAACAAAAATACTTTGACCGGCCATACTTACCGGGACTCAGAAAACGTGTACGACACGACAGCCTTGCACATCGCTGCTAAAAATGGGCACCTCGCGACTGTGAAGCTCTTGATTGAAAATAACGCTGATCTGAACATCAGGCAGGAATCGTCTTTCGGCCACACCGGCACAACGCCTCTGGGCGTCGCCGCCGAGCGAGGCAACTCGTTATGTGCCATCGAGCTCTTAAAGGCGGGCGCGGACGTGAACCTCGCTAGTTCCTCTGGCGCTACTCCCCTTATGATCGCAGCTAGTAAGGGGCGCGAGGCCATCGTAGCTCTTCTCATCGGCTTCGGTGCAGACGTTTCTTTGTGCAATTGCCGCGGTGAAACAGCGTTGGACTTCCTTGATGAGGCCTTTGAAGAGTTTGCCGGTGGTGTTGACCGAAACATCCATGCTGCATGTATTCCAATTCAAGAGAGTTTGCACGGAGTCGCTGCACTGCTGATGGGCACCGATCACGCGAGACGTTACAATCCTACCAAGTGTACCTGGACCTACCCAGAACAATGCCACCACGTGTAATAACGAAATGAAACTAGACTATCGGTCGTCCTCCCTCTCTAATAAGCGATACCGAATACGTCACCTCTGATTTCTTCTCGGAAGAAACGAAACTGAAGTGAAGCTTTTCAAACTGAAGTGAAACTACGACCGAAGGCTCCCTCGCCCTCACTTCCGTCGACACCATGGACACGCAGAAGAGGAAACGAGATGAATACGAGTCGGATCTCGTGATGTTCATGCGTATGGGTTCGATATCGATCCTCGACGTCATCGTCGTGAAGTTGCCGGACGTGTTCACTGCGGAGATACTCCCCAAGCTCGATATGAAGGATACGCTCAACTTAGCGCAGGTGAACAAGACTTACAACGCCGCCGTGTGGAGCGTGGACGGCGTTGGGTCGTTGGAGGCGAAGTTCAATGCATACGAGGAGAAGATTGGGGAAAAGACTGCAGAACCGATGTACTTTGCGGCATGCAAAGGCAACTTACCCGCGGTCAGGGCCCTCCTGGAGTCCGGGGTGGACGTGAACAAGACTTTGAAAAGCCAAAATATAAAAAAATTCCCGACAGCCTTGTACCTCGCTGCTGAACATGGGCGCGTCGCGACAGTGAAGCTCTTGATTGAACAAGGTGCTGATCTGAACAAAAGGCAGATACCGGGCAGAACGCCTCTGAGCGTCGCCGCTAACATGTTATGCATCATGGAGCTCTTAAAGGCGGGCGCAGACGTCAACCTCGCTACTTCACCTAGCGGAAATACTCCCCTTATGTACGCAGTGGGGGGGATGCGCGAGGGCATCGTAGCTCTTCTCGTCCACTACGGTGCGGACGTTTCTTTGATCAGCCAACGCGGTGACACAGCGTTGACCGTCGCTGAGAAAGACTTGGATAAATTGAAGGCTCTTACAAAGGATGAATCTGAGGCCGGCAAAAAACGCGAATTTCTACACAAACGCGCCACGGCGTCGGCATACAGAATCGTGGCAATGCTTAAGGGCACCGATCGCCGGAATGATGGTTAGAACAATGCCACCACGTGTAATAACGAAACACATAAAATCACTACCCACAGACTAGCTAGACTATCGATCGTCCTCCCTCTCTAATAACAAGCGTCACCTCCGCCCGCCCGTCTCAGCTCAAGAAAAAATTGGTATTTGCAAAGTCCTGCGTCAGAGGATTATACCCACTGCCGGTGACGGTCGCGTCCAAGTCCGCGTGTCGTCGCATGAACTCCTTCGTGCTGATGACCTCACACGCTCGATCTCGATACCCCCGGGGTAGCTCACCACCGTGATTCCCCGGGGTAGCGGCGCCTTTGCCACCGGCGCCGCCGATTGAATTATTCAATTCAATTGAATTATTAAATTCTCGAGCCGACTCGTCCAACCACACCAGCGCATCAAAGTCCGTTGGAAAGAACACGTCGCACCCGCCCACCTGGTCCAGGTAGGTTCCCAAGTCTTCGCTCTTGCCACCGGGCGCCTGCGTGGCGACCAGCGGGGCGTTGATTCCCTGCGTATCATAGGATAGACGGTGTCGGGTCAGTAAATAACAACGGAATGGAAATTATCAACGGCAATTAGGCGAATGTGCGAGTCACAACGACGCACCGGAACCCGAACGTTGGGAAGTGAATCGAAGTCCGCGGCGATGAGCCTATGCCCAGGCCGTTTGCGATGCAGCGTCTCGAGCAGCGATAGCGCCCCGGTGGGCACGAAACGCGCGTCCCAATCGCTTTCACCGCGGAGCCATCGGTCGATAAATCTTTTCGAAAAATTGCCAAAACTTTTGCCAAAACTTTTGGCAACTGACGCCTCACCACTCTGGCCTTGTTCGATTGCTTCGCACGCCCTGCGTAACAGCGGGTCAGTCATCGGCTCCAGCCGCTGCTCAAACCCAAACACGGCGTTGTCCTCGGCACGCCTACGCGCGAACACCCTGGTCTGCATCGTGCAATTGTGG
>Ga0302114_10000470_pt1 | contig 28304 bp, 13 predicted proteins | sample AG5_Surface_MG_FD_203107 | JGI IMG/M metagenome (GOLD analysis project Ga0302114, IMG submission 203107) | Marine microbial communities from Western Arctic Ocean, Canada - AG5_Surface | ecosystem: Environmental > Aquatic > Marine > Oceanic | place: Canada: Western Arctic Ocean | collected...
TTTGATGAACGACCCGGAAATGATGGAAGCGATGATGAATCCAAAAGTGATGAGCGTGTTGCAACAAGCGCAATCGAACCCGGGCGCGTTGATAGCCGCCATGAGCGACCCGGAAGTTGGTCCTCTGCTGCAAAAAATCGTCGGCAAGATGGGCGGAAGCATGGGCGGCGGCGGCGGCGCGCCCGGTTTCGGGAACTTTTCGGGAGGAGGAGGAGCAGGAGGAGGCTTCGGTGGCGGACAACAACCGACGAGTGAAAATCGCTTCACCGAAGAAGACGCCGCGCCGCACAGACCCGCCACCGTCGACGAGGTCGATTAATAAAATAGAAGAAAAGAGAGATAAAAACTTTACGCGAAAAGGAAAATTTTCATTCATTCAACATTCGCGGTGAGAAAGAGATTAAGAGAGAGAGAGAGAGAGAAAGACGAGACGATTGAGAAAACGATTGAGAGAGCGACAAACAACATTAACATCGTTCATTTCACTCCATTTTGTTGTTGCAGTCTTCTAAAAGTATAAAAAAACGCACGACTACTAAAGCTCAATATACGTATGACGCTTAAAACCGCAAACATCTCGAGACCTTCAATGTCATCTCGTTGATAAAATTGAATCAACATTCATTGCAACAGAGACTCTACTTCTGTTGTTTTGTACCTAGGTACCTTTTAAAGCTGGTATTTACGCGCTCAAATGTTACTATTAATCCGCGCGATATTCGAACATTTTTACACCAATGTCTTCACTTTTTTCCACCATGACAGACGCAAACGAAAAGAAAGGATCGTCCTCTCGCTTGGACCGTTTATTAAAGCTCCTCGATTCCGGGTCGACGTCTTCCTCTCGCGCGCAAGCGGCGGAGCAAATCGGCGAACTCGTTTTACAGTCCTGCACTTCATCCTCTTCAAATACTGGCGGAGAAGGGAGCAAAGTAAACGTAAACGCGGGGATGTTGCCGACGGTTCTAAGAAAGGTTCGCGAATGTTCGCGCGCGAAAGAATGGGAGACGAGAGTCGCCGCGGGGAAAGCGATGGGGGCAATCGCGAAGAATTTACGCAGGAGAGGATCATCTCTTTACGACGAGGAGCAAAACAAGGATAATTTCATCCCGAACGCGTTCTGCGCGAGCGTGAGAGACGTGTGCAAAATGGAATTAATTGAGTACGAGACTGTCCTGGAAAGGGTCGCCGGCGAACGCGCGAACGCGAAGGGACACGCGACATCTCTTTTGGATAAAGAAGTTAAGGAAGAACAAGATGAAGTCACACAGATTCTCGATTTGAAACTGGAAAACTTTGACATAGAATCTGTCTTGAACAAAGGGATCGTCTTGCTCTCCTCGACGGGAGACGAGTGGTCCAACGCCGAGAGAGGACCGGGGACGAAGACGGAACGGCTGGAACGAGCGAAGATGAATTTGAAAAAAACGCTCGGGATGGAGCTCGGGAAAGAAGCAGCCGCGTTCGGGTTGGATAGTAAAGCGATCGGGGAAATGGTCACGGAGAAAGATTTAGTCGGAGACGACGACGATTTTGAGAGTCTCGATAAGAAAAAGAAGAAAGCGGCTTCGAAGAAGAGGAAGAAAGGGAGCGCGGATGAAGACGATATTGCAGTGAAGAAAGAAGAAGGCGCGGCAGCGCGGTTGGTCGATTCGTTAGAAGGAAACAACGGCAACGCGGAAGATGATTTTGACGAGGAGAAGTTGCGAGCGCAAGGAATGTCCGCGAGAGAGGTGAACAAATTAAAACGCAAGAATAAACGGTTGCGTGCGGCGGGGAAGACGGTCGTGAAACATCATCAAAGCGATGACTTTAAGGACGACGACGGCGAAGAGGAGGATAAGAAAAAGAAATCAGCGACAAAAAGTGGTGGCGCGAGCGCGGCGGATGTCAACGAACAACAGAGAAAACACGAAGAGATGGAGGAGAAACAAAGGCAAGAAGAGGACGAGGAAGAGGCGCAAGAAATCGAAGCCGGGTCGTGGCCGTTTACACGAACGTGCGAATTCTTAGCGTTCTCCTTATTTAGCAGCCGCTGGGAGGATAGACACGGTGCCGCGGTCGCGTTGAGAGAGATTTTGAGGTACCAAGCGGAATGCGCGAACATTTTCATCGAAACGTTCGATACTACGACGACAAGTGCTAATTTAGTAAAAGTACAGCCAGGAACGGCCGAAGCACAAATGCGCGCAAACTTTTCGTGGTTGGAAGACATATCGGTGCGTCTGTTGTGTGTCTTAGCTTTAGATAGATTTGGCGATTTCGTCGGCGACGGCGTCGTCGCGCCGGTTCGCGAAACCGCGGCGCAAGCTTTAGGCGCGTCTTTGCGCGATTTACCGACGCGAAAAGTTTTCGATATCGGTGAAGCTACGTTGACTTTATTGAAACACGAAAAAGCGTGGGAGGTCAGACACTCCGGATTGATTGGTTTAAAATACGTGTTCGCGTCTATTCCGCAAGGCGAACAAGTCAAGATGGACATGTTGGCGCAAAAGTTACTCCCATCGGCGCTTCCGAGATTAATCCTCGCCTTGAAAGACGACGACGACGACGTGAGAGCGGCGGCGGCGGAAGCAGCTTTGCCAGCGAGAGAGTCCTTGAATCCTCAGCTTTTGAGAAAGAAAAAAGAAGACAACATTGAATCAGATGATGATGGTAATTTGTTCAAGGTGTTTTTAGAGACGCTTTGGAACGCTCTGTTAGAATTAGACGACTTATCACCAAGCGCGAGACCAATAATGAGCTTACTCGCGAAGCTCTGCGAGAAGAAAGAAACGAGAGACATGCTCAACGTTGCTGAAGTCGCGCCTCGTTTGTGGCCGTTTGCTGCACACCCGATTGCGAGCGTTCGCGAAGCGACGTGGCAAACCGTTTCGGAATTGAGCGGAACGCTCTTGGAAAACGAGGCCTTCGTCGATGTGCACTTGGCGGATTACATGACTTTAGCTTTGCAAGGATGCGCTTTAGACGAAGACGATAATGCGTCTTTGGCGGCAAAGAAGGCGTTTTTATTGGTTCTCGAATTGTCCGGCTTCGATGTTGGTAGTAGTAGTAGTAGCAGCGATAGCAAAAATGTGGCGCTCGAGGCGGTAAAAAATACGCGAAGAATTATCCGCCTCAAAGTGGCGGAAATTTTCAAAGTGAAATCCGACGCATTTTTGAAAGTCTTGAGCGTCCAAGTGAACCGAACGTGCGACGCGCACTACATATTAGTGAAGAAACCGGCGAAAATGACGGGCGAAGCGCGAAACGTCGCCGCCGATTGGCTCTGTCGCACCAAGACGCGATTCTTAGGCATCGAGTGCGTGGCGAAAGCGTTGGTGTCTTTGCTTCCAACATCGTCGTCATCATCCTCAGAATACGCGGAAGAAGAAGAAACGTTGACTTTGTTCCTAAACGATAAAGTGATGGCGTTATCGAAGCATGGCACCGCCGCCGCTCGCGGCGCCGCGTTTCACGTTTGCGCAAACTTTCTCGAAACCGCCGCGAAAGCTGCGTCGATACAAAATACAAGTTTCGAGTTTATCGAAAAGAAATTCAAACCGCTTTACGAAACGCGCGTTTTCGAGGTACTCGCGTGTGCCAATCCAGCGTATCCGTCTGCACCGAGTCCATTGCCGTACGACGAGGCGAAAGCGTTGCAAACGTACGTCAAGAACGAAACGAAATCCTTGTTGCGCGTGTGTTTGCAATCGAACGTAGCGATTGAAGGCGAGATTCCATCGCCAGACGCCGACGGGTTCGGCGCGGCGAATGCCGTGCAAGTCATGGAAACCGTTCCAAAGGTACGTCTTGTTCTTCTTTTCCTTTTTTTACTTCGTCGTCGTCTTTGTCTTTTGTTCTTTTAACCCTCCTTCCGGATTGGCTGAGCTTCAAAACCTCGGCGTAACAGACGGCGAGCGGATTGAGCGCGTATAGTAGTTTTTTACAACAACTAAACGCGCTCGAAATGTAAACGCTCGCGTCTTTTGCACGGTCCGAATATTAATCATCGATTGTTCGAGAAACAGGTTTCTCCGGGCGAGCTCTGTGCCTGGCGAGAAGTAATCTCAACAAACATTTTTATTTTTTGTACTGCGACGCAATTCTCGAGAGCGTCCTCGAATGCTCAAACTTACCGTCATCTTACTCCTTTCCGAACGACATTTACAGACGACAAACGCGAACGTTGAACGCGCTCGATCTGCGTTAGACGTTTCTGCCTCGCGCCTTCGCGAGACGGAAATGAAACTGCACCAATCCGTGCTCGCCGCGGCCGCCGCTCTCGCGGTTTCGTTTCAACGGCTCCCGCAGAAACTCAACCCGATCATCCAGCCGTTGATGGCATCGACTCGACGCGAAAGAGACGAGGCGTTACAATCGGAAGCCGCGAAAGCGATTGCAAAGTTGGTAAAAAGAGCAATGTCAAGAGAGAAATCACCGAGCGGAAAAATATGTTCCAATATTTTTCTAATGGCGTGTTCGTGTCCAGAAACGACGCCGATTGCGACGGAATCTGGAGAGATGAAGAAGACATCCGCGACGATGGAAGGCGTCGGCGTTCAGACGACGAAAACGACGAAAACTTCGAGCGGTAAAAAATTGGACGAAAATGCCACGGCTGCCGCGGCAGATGTGAATATCAACGCAGAAATACCGGAAACCGCAATTGCGGCGAGAGGCGGCGCTAAAGCGCTTCGCGAATTTTGCCGAGAGTTTGGCGACGAGGTTTTTACCGAGTTACCGGCGTTGATGACGCCCATCAACGAGTCGTTGGATTTAGTCAAAAATGAACAACAAAAACAAAATCTCGAAGCGTCTGTTCGACAAACGATATCCAACAGCTGTCGCTGCGTATCTGTCGTTGCTGGAACGTGCACGCAATCCGCGTTTGATGCGCATTTGCGCCCGTTGCTGAAAAAAATCTTCGCCGCCGCGTCTTCCTTAAAATGTCACAGCGTCAAGACGACTGCCTCGAACGCGCTCGCCGCCATGACGACTGCGCACCCGGACGAGACTTTACCAGAAATCTTAGCCTTGTTAGCGCCGGCGTTAGAAGGTGGCGATTTAGAGCAACACGCCTCGCCGACGGCTCGATTAGGCGCCGCGTTTGTGGCTTTATCCGTGACTGAATCTGTTCCAGATTCAGTCATCGCGCCGTACTGCGTGTTACTTCTGGTACCGCTCATGTCTCGAATGTCCGATTCGAACGTTGAAGTGAGAACGGCGGCGACCAAAGCGTTCGCGGCGTTAGTGCCTCTTTTACCACTCGCGCGTGGTTCCGTGGCTCCGGAGAAACTCTCAAAAGAGCAAAAGAAGAGAAGTTTAGACGACGGCGCGTTCTTGGAAGCGTTACTCGACAACACGAAAATCGCAAACTTCGAGTTACCGTTCAAGTGCAAGTACCAATTGCGTCCGTATCAAAGAGACGGCGTGAATTGGCTCGCATTTTTGCGAAGATTTAAGCTCCACGGCGCTTTATGCGACGACATGGGCTTAGGTAAAACGTTACAATCCACGTGCATTTTAGCCTCGAGTACGTGCGAACGCCGAGCGAAAGGTCTACCGACAATGCCACATTTGATCATCTGTCCGCCGACGTTGGTTGGCCACTGGGCGCACGAAATCAGCATGTACACCGAAGACCCAAATCTACTTTCCGTGTGCGAGTACCAAGGGTCGCCGCAGGAAAGAGAAAAGTTACAGAACGACGCGAGGACAAAATTCGACGTCGTCGTCGCCTCCTACGACAGCGTTCGCGCCGACGCGGAAAAATTCTTTCATGTAGTCGATTGGTGCTATTGCGTCCTCGACGAAGGGCACGCCATTCGAAACCCGAAATCGAGAGTATGCGTCGCGGTGAAACAAGTCAAAGCGGAACACCGACTTTTACTCTCCGGGACGCCGATTCAAAACGATGTCGTCGAATTGTGGTCGCTCTTCGATTTCCTCATGCCCGGCTTCTTAGGCACCGAAAGAGAGTTTAAAGAAAACTACGGCATCGCCGCGGCGAGGTCGAAAGCGGCGAAAAAAGGCGGTGGCTTAACCGAACAAGGCGCGTTAACCGTCGGGAGATTACACAAACAAGTCATGCCGTTCGTTCTGAGACGAACGAAAGATCAAGTTCTGAAAGATTTACCGCCGAAGATTATCCAAGACGTGTTTGTCGATTTAACCGCCGCGCAAAGACGTTTGTACGATACGTTTGAAACGAGCGGGGCGAAGGAGGATGTCAGTAAAGCGTTGAGTTCTGGAGCAGGCGGAGCGGAGAGTGGCGGCAATGGCGGCAGCGTGCACGTATTCCAAGCGTTGCAATATTTGCGAAAGTTGTGTTCGCATCCTAGATTAGTCGACGGATCTTTGAACGAGAAATCGAGCGCAAAGTCTGTCGCCAAACGCATCGCGGATGGAAGTGATAACGACATGAACTGGAGTCCCAAGTTTGAAGCGTTGAAACAAATTCTGTTGGATTGCGGCATTGGCCGCGACGCGTTTAACGACGACGAGGAAGGAGGAGGAGCAGCGGATGATGCCGCTGCGAATAAAGGGAATCACCGGGTCCTCGTGTTTGCGCAATTGAAATCTCTCCTCGATTTGGTCGAAGACGAACTGTTTCAATCGCACATGAAGGACGTCTCGTGGCTTCGATTGGACGGTTCCGTTCCCGCGCACGAACGCTTCAACGTCGCAAGAAAATTCAACGCCGATCCAACCATCGACGTGTTACTCTTAACCACCCACGTGGGAGGTTTAGGCTTAAATCTCACCACCGCGGATACCGTCGTCTTTCTCGAACACGACTGGAACCCGCAAAAGGATCTGCAAGCGATGGATCGCGCGCACAGATTGGGTCAAAAGAAAACCGTCAACGTCTACCGCATCTTAACGAGAGGCACGATTGAAGAAAAAGTGATGAGTTTACAGCGCTTCAAACTCGACGTCGCCAACGCCGTGGTCAACGCCGACAACGCGAGCATGAAAAGCATGGACACAGGCGCCATGCTCGAGTTGTTCACCGCGGAGAAAGGTAAAAAAGCGAAACTCGAAGCGGAAAAGAAAGAACAAACTCAAGGTAAAGGAGAAGGAGGAGGCGAACAACAACAATTTCAACAACAATCGGCGCCGATGAAGCAAATCTTGAACGGATTAGACGAACTCTGGGCGCAAAGTCAATATGACGAAGAATTTGACGTCGAGCAGTTTCAAAAGACCTTCTCTTCTGGTAAGAAGTAGAAGTTAAAAGAGAAAGATTGTAATGAATGTGTTTTTCTCTTTTTCCTCTTTCAACGATTATTAGCGCGATGTTTATAGTTTTCCACCTTCGTAAGACCAACCAGATGGTAATGGACAGTTGTTGTCGAGGAGGTATTGTAAACAGTCGGGATGTTTGTTCTCGTGCGCAAATCGAACGGCCCGATAGTCCCAAGGCGCTTTGGCGGTTTCGTGCAAGTACTTCAAACAATCCAAGTGGCCGTTCTTGGCCGCCCACTGACACGCCCATTCGTCAAATTCATCATACTTTCGCTCAACAAGATATTCGAGTATGTGGAGATGACCATTTTCAGCCGCCCGTTCGGCAGTTCTCCAATCCCAAGGCGCTTTCACTTCTTCGTGTAAGTATTTGAGTACCTCGAGATGACCGCATCGGGCAGCCCATGCACACGCCATCTCATCGATAGGACACTTCTTTGCAACGCAATACTTGACCATTTCCAGATTACCTTGTATTGCGGCCCTATTAATCGTCCCTACATCCCAGTTACACTTTTTCTTCTCTCGCGCCCACTTGAGCAACTCGAGTTTATTCGTGTAAGCAACTTGCGAGCAGAAACATGGTTCGCCCGAGCAGAAATCTCTTTCGTCCCACCATCTCGGCCACAACGATCGATTCTTCCAAGCAATCTCCAAAGTCGATATCGAGGACATCTCTTTGACTTAAAACCCCTTTTTCAACTCCCCCTTGCGAGAGGATCTCTTCACCAACGCTCTCGTTTCACCATTCACTCTGTCCAAGAATTTGAGATCAGTTCCATTCAATCTCGGAAGCACATGTGTGAAACAAATATCGTCGTTATTTACAATCAAATCCCACAACCTAGAATCTCTCAAAATTCGTCTTTTCTTCTGCTGCGCTCTCTTCGTCGCTCCGTTTCGCCGCATATTCATCATCATCGATAATCTCTTTCGTTCGTCTGTGTGTTTGTGTGTGTGTCTGCGCTCACTGTGATGCGCTATTATTATATTAGGTCAATTTTTATTATTTTTAGTAGATATTTTTACTAAAAAAAAGTTTGAATTTGAAAAGACGTTACTACGAAAAGACAGACAGACTTTAAAATGACGCTCAGTAGTAGTAACAGAGTCCTTGTCTCTCTCGCGCTTATTTCTTCCCCCTCTTTCATCGCCCGGCGCAAGGAGAGCAGTTTTCCCTCCTCTCGTCGATGTTGTTCTTCGTTCAGAGACTTCTCCTCGAGAGTACGAATATATCGCAGAAGAAAAAGCTTTTGTTGTTCTTCTTCTTTGAATTCCTCCTCTGAATTGGAAAGATGGGACGATTGGCGGTTGGACGAGGCGTGGGGTGATACTGACGACGATGCGAAGAACAACGATTTTGTTGAAGGCACGACAAAGAATACGAAGACTTTGAACAGGTCTGACCCTCTTTTGTCTCCTCTTGAGGAAACAGAGGAGGGAAAGGAGGGAAAGAATCGAGAGGAAAATATCTTCTCGCATCAGAATGCTGAGGAAAAAGGCATCGCCATCGCTCGCGAGAAGATTGACGATGAAAATGATGACGTTAAAGACGATGCAGAAAAGGAAAAGGAAAGAAAATACTACCTGGGATACGAAAACGACAAACGTTCAAAAGTTTTGGTGGAATTTTGGCGCTCCTCTTTCCCGGAGATGAAAGATTTCGACGTGTTGAACATGATGAAACTGGGGCAAGACTACGCCAAGTTGAGAGACTGCGAGTTAGTGATTACAATGGATCAAAAATTAAACGCGTTGTTACCAGGCGTTTCCGTGTTGAATGTCTTGCAGAGATGTCCGACGATTCTCGAGAAGTTTGACTTTGGTAAGGCGTCGAAACGGATTTTGGAGATTCAAGACGTGCTTTGCAGCGAGGATTATTGCCACGACGTGGTGGATATCGTGGAGAAGACGCCGGATTTGTTGTTGTGCGAATCCGTCTACGAAGAAAGAGAAAAGACGATTGAAAAGTTGAATCAGATGTGTAATTGCACGGACACGTACGAAGGCGGGGAAGTGAGCAAAGGGATTAAAATTGACGCGGAAAGGACGGTGGCGGAGTATCCCGAGTTGCTCTACCGCTTGAAAGAGTACGACTCGTATTACGATTTACCGGTTTCCATTTTGAACATGCTTACCGGCCCAAACGAAGACGAGATTTTAGACGAGGACTACGACCAAATGTGGGACCAGAACATGGGGGGCAAAAGTAGTGGTAGCAATAGTTTTAGTAATAGTACGAATAGCGAATCCTACGAGGAGTGGCAAAACGACGGCTACTGGGAGAAAGAAGAAGATTAGATTAGATTAGTGACATTATTTAAGGTATTACCAAATAATTGATATCCTGGCTCTTATTGATCATCACCACACCCAATTTCGAGGAAATCGTCGTGAATTTCTTTCAAGTTCTCTCTCAGGTATTCTTTTACGTAGGTGTTCGCTGTGCGCATATCAACAGATTCAGATTTTTACTGAAACCCTAAACACATTTTTGACCTTAAGGGGAAACAAAAAACGCAAAAAATCACTCATTGAATGCGCGGAGAAGAAGACGTATTAAACGACATTAAACGCATTGAATCATCGCATTAGTCGTCATAATACGAACAACACAATGCCTCTCGTGGATATTACCAACGACATCAAGCGAAGTCGCTTAAAGCAGCAACAACTTGGAGAAGAAAAAGAGGAAAAGAAATCATCATCTTTAGTAACGAAACCAATTCCATCCACTCTGAGACGGATTTCCATTTCCAAGAAGTCATCATCAAAAGACGACGGAAAAGAGGGAGGAGAAGAAGAAGAGCAACAACTCCCGCCGACGAGGAGTAAGAGAGACTCTTTGTCCGGATCGGGGTCGTCTCCGTTCAGCAAAGTGAGCGTGGAACAGCCCGGGGAGTTTTTGGAATCCGAACCGAGTTTGAGCCAAAGCGATTGTGTGTCGAATAAAGACGATGAAGAAGATGAAGAACAACAGAACGTTTTGGTCCAACAGAACGAACAAAAACAACAATGCATTCGACAATCTCGACGTCAAAAGCATCAGCCGCAAAGGTTGGGTGATTTGCTCGAATGGAACGATATTAAATCGAACGCGCTGTACGAGAAGTACGACCCGGAAAAAGCACATCGAGAGCAACAGATGAAGTTGTTGACGAATGCTCATACTACTAATAATAGTAATAGGGTGATGGAGGAGGGAGAGGAGAAGAGGAGTAAAGCCTCTGACTATCAATCCGGTCAAAATTCCAAAGCGGTGTTGGAGGTGCACCAACGCGTCGCGGATTTGATGAAGTTGGCCGAGCAGATGTTACCGCCGGAAGAGGAAGAAGCGGACGACGACGGGTTGCCGAAGAAGAGCATACGGGAGAAGTTGCGAGACGCGTGGGACGGGGATGGATACTACGCGAAGCTTATGAAGGAGCAGGATTCTGGGCCGTCGTCGTCGTCGTCGAGGACGTCTTCTACTCCTCCTACTTCAAATGGTAATAGCAACAACAACAAATCAAAGACGAACAACAGCAACGGTAAAAAGGAAGGGTTGAAAGTGTATTGCGATAAGGAGAACCCCGTCGCGCATAAAGTCAATCGAGGAGCGAAGAAAGCGAGCGGATTAGGAGGGGGATTATCATCATCGGGTGGTGGTGGTAAACTTGCCGTCGGCTGCGGAAACACGGGAGGAGGACTCGCAAATCACGCACCAAAACCGTTAGTGCAAAGAACCGCGTTAACCTCCGCGCTCGGTAACGTGACGAACGCCTCTTCGTCGTCCTCTAGCAATAACGTCAACGCCACCGTTAGCGGCACCGCGTACATGTTCGGTAACTTGAAATCGATTCAAGCGCCATCTGCAACGCAAAATAGCTCATCTTCGAACAACGCGTCGGAAAAACCCACAAACTCGACGCCACCTTCGTCGTCGTTATCCTCCTCCTCCTCCTCCTCCTTCGCCTCTGAATCCTCCATCAATACCGGATTGACGAAAAAAGATACCAACAACACCAACAACGAAACGCTCCTCAACGCGTTGAAGGCGGAAAACGACCTCCTCCGCAAACAACGCAACGACGTCAAGTTAACGCACTTGAAACTGAAGAAAGAGTTGGACGATTTGAAAAGAAACGCGAGAATTGCGGTGAGTAAACTCTGCGCCAAGTTGCCCAACAACAGTCGAGGCGTCGAGTTGGACGCGTTGGCGTTTTTGAAGTTGTCTTCTTAGGAGAGAAAATAAGCGTTGACTTGAGATCAGGAAAAAAGGCGTTTTGAGAATATTAATGTAATATTCAGTATATATATACGAGTGAAGAGAAAGAAGAAGAAGAGATAACAAATAACACACGCACGTAAGACGCAGACGTAACGCGACAAACGCTCTCTTTTATAAACGCTCTTCTTTCTCTCTTCTCGTCCTCTACGCATAACCGCCTTAAAACCCTAAACAAGCGTGTGCCTCTTTTCCCTCAGAATTTTGTATCGAAACCACACAAAAAGGACGACGACGACGATGGAAAACAACGACGATAAAGAAGTTCAAAACGCATCCGCGACGGTCGCGTTACCCGCCAACTCCACCCCGCGTTCTCTTTCCCTCTTAAACAACCCTCTTCTCGAGGGGGACATCAATTTCCCCTCGCATTTGTTCCACGAATCCTTCCGGAAGAGCTTTTTGCTCGAACTCGACCAGTTGTGTTCTTTAGCCTGGGAGATTTCCAGGATGGAGTACGAAGACGAGAAGGATGAAAAAGACGACGAGATGACTTTGACGTTTAACGAAAAGATTGAAGCGTTATATACTCGATGGAATTTCTTCGACGATTTGTACTCCGAACACACGAAGTGCGAAGATTTGACCGTCTTTCCGGAACTGAACTTACGAGTGGCGAACGTGACGAAAGCGTACGAATTAGAACACGAAGCCGAGGAGTGGCTGTTCGAGGAAGTTGGAGGTCTCGTGAAGACAGTTTGGAAAGAAACGAATGATAATGATGGGAGTAACGGGAGAAAAGGAGGCGACGACGTAAACGACATTGACGTTTTGGCGAAGACGAGGAACAAAAATGATTTCGGGAAGAGAGAGTCGATAAAGTTAGTTTTAGCGAAAGCGGCGAGAGGTTTACACGCGACGAGAACGATGTTGAAAGCGCACTTGGCGAAAGAAAGCGCGCACGTTTTACCTCTGTTGAAAAAACACTTCTCCGAAGAGGAGCAGGCGAAGATGACGTGGTCGTTTTTAGAAAAATTTCCCGCGGAGAAAGTGACTGGGATATTAGAGTGGGTGTTTGGAGAGATGATGATGGGAGAGGAAGAGCACAGAGGTGGAGAGTATTTGGAGAGTTTAGAGATGTATTTAAGAGCGCCAAAAGTGAAAACGTGCGCGGAAGCGATGGCGTTGAAATCAAAATTGAAGAAAATGATTGAAGACGTTCGAGCGAACGACGACGAGGAAGAGTACGAGAGGATGAAAGAGCGAGTCGAAAAAGCGCCGATTTTATCGCTGTTGTTTGAAAAAGAAGGCGGCGGCGAAGAGATGATGATGATGATGAACAACAACAAGACGGCGGCGGCGGCGGCACCACCACCTCCTCCTCCTCCAAACAACCGAAACAGACGAAACCGACACAAAAAATCCGCCTCTTTGTCCTCGAGACAAAAGCGAGACAAAAAGAACAAGAAGCTTCCAATCGATCACATCTTTCAGTTTCACGATGCCTTACGCGTAGAGTTGAATCGAATGGAGACGGAGATTTTACAACTCCCGACCGATGGCGCGTCGAGTTCCGACGCCAAACTCGTTCGAGAAATCGAAGGTCGATTTGTGTTTTTACAAGGCGTCTACGAGGCGCACTCCAAATCGGAAGACGAGGTAGTCTTTCCTCAGTTGGAGAAGAAGAAAGCTTTAGTGAACGTCAGTCACTCGTACACTCTCGACCACGAGCACGAGTCGGAGTTGTTCGAGGAGATGTTGTCGTTGATTGAAAAATTGAAGAAACACGTCAATCGAGAGATTTTGAAGGAAGAAGAGAGGAGGACGAAGAAGAATAAAACGACGACGCGCAATAGTATCAGAAACAAGAAGAAGAATAGGAAAGGCGACGATATAGAAGAAAAAAACGAAGAATTAGAAGTAGAAGAATTGGAAGAAGACGATTGCGGTACCATCGTGAGGAAACTCCAAGAGACGTGCGTCGCTTTAAAAGTCTCCTTGGAAACGCACGTGAAAAACGAAGAGGACGAATTATGGCCGTTGTTCGAGGAACACTTCACGATCGAAGAGCAAGAAACGTTGGTTGGATTAATCATCGGCCAAACTGGGGCGGAGGTTTTGAGGGCCATGCTCGATTGGGTTCGCCGGTCGCTCGATAGCGAAGAGGCGTTGGTGATGATGGCGAATATGAAACAGGCGACAGAAAATACGAGGTTTGCGAAATGGCTGAACACTTGGATGACTGGAGAGGACCCAGAAGCAGTCAGAGTGCTAGGTTTAAAGAAAAGAGGGATTTTAACGATTCCAGAGAAAGCGGACATAGAAGAGAAGGAGCAAAAGAGAAGGAAGATTGATGCCACCACCGCTACCAACGACAACATCGACGACGCGAAGAAGAAGCCGTCGTCGTTCGCTTTTACTGCGAAGAAGCAAGACGAAGAAGAAAAGCGTCGACAAGAACAGCACGAACAACGACACCAAATCAATAATAATTGTCGTGAACCGGACGAGGACGAGATTTCCGACGCGACTACCGCGACGAACACGCACGTTTTGGGCGGCCACGGCGTCAGGCAAGTCAGCGAGTATTTCGACACGTTGCGCAAATCACAATCCGCTGATAAGTTGCTCTCCACGTCAACATCCGTCGAGAACCAATCCGAGGGCGGCGATGACACGTCCAAAGATGCGTCGCACAGTAACCAAACGGACACCGGTATTTTCAAACCCGGTTGGTCGGATATTTTCAAAATGAACCAACGTCAGTTGGAAAGCGCGATTCACATTTTGAACCGAGACGATACGCTCGCGCCGAGTAGGAAAGCGTATTTGATGCAAAACTTGTTAGCGAGTCGATGGATTACCGGGAACCAAAAGATTACCGAAGATAAGATGGAATTGGATGCCATGATGATGGTTGATGGAGGAAACAAAAGTGGGAACAACAACAACGCCACCACTACGAATAACAACAACAACAACAACAACAACAACAACAACACCAACGCGATGCGCGCGATGTCGGCATCCACGGAAGAGGACGACTCGAACAACACCAACGAGAACAAGAACATCTCACCGTCGTTGAAAGCTGTGCCAAACTTCACGCTTCGCGGCGGCGGCGGCGGTTCGGGTGATAAAAAGAAAGGCGCTACCGCGGATCAACCAATCGTCTGTTACGCGTGCCCTCCTCCATCTAAAACAAACGCCGAAAAGCAAACGGTAAACAAAGCAAAAGAGAGCGGCGGCGGCGGTGGGAACAACACCACCGGGAACTACAAACACGAAAACTGCCTCGGATGCAAACACTACCACCGCAAGTGTAAAATCGTTCCAACGTGTTGCAACGTCCCTTTCCCGTGTCGTTTTTGCCACGACGACAACTCCGACCACGCCATGGACCGATACAACACGAAAGAAATGCAGTGCATGAAGTGCGCGTTGATCCAACCCATCGCCAAGAATTGCAAAAAGTGCAACGTCGAAATGGCCAGATACTTTTGTAAAGTCTGCAATCTCTTCGATGATTTACAAGACGGCAGACACATCTACCACTGCCCGTTTTGCAACGTCTGCCGAAAAGGTAAAGGTCTCGGCCAAGATTTCTTCCACTGCATGAAATGCAACTCGTGCGTCTCTTTAGTCATGGGCCCGCACGAGTGTCTCGGCAAACGCTCGAGCATGGAGAGCGAATGCCCGGTGTGCAAAGACTTCATGTTCGATTCCGAGACGCCGGTGAAAACGTTACCGTGTGGACATTTAATGCACACGTCTTGCTTCGAAACGTACACGAGGCATTACTACACCTGTCCGCTCTGCCGCAAATCTCTGGGCGATTTCACCGTCTACTTTCGAATGCTCGACGCGATTTTAGCGGACGAGAGGCAAAAGAAAAAAGCCGAAGAAGAAGACAAAGAAGATAAAGAAGAAACCAAAGAACAAAAGCAGCAAAAGGTCAAATGTAACGACTGCGCGGAAGTGACGATGGCGGAGTTTCACTTCGTCTACCACGCCTGCGGGAAATGTCGCTCGTACAATACCGTCGTAGAATAGAACGCGATGAAAGATTATAACAACAGAAAAGAACATACTCGTTTTCACACCACAAAAGCTCTACCCGTTTGTACTATTTATATATATGTATACATACATGTAGTGCCAGGAAAATGTCATCGTAGGTATCCGCGTTTCCTTCTTTTGCCTTCTGTTGAAAATTCAAAATCTTCATAAAGAGAATGAAGACAAAAGTTTCCAAATACTTCTCTCCTGCTGCTGCTAAAGACGACGACAATGACGCACCAGAAGCAGTGAAAACCATCGATTCACCTTCTGTTACTGTTGTTTCATCGTCAAACTCGGAGTTTATTGCATCAAAGTCCTTTATCGAATGTTTCAACAAATGTGAAATCGATTTCCAATCGTTCCTGGAAGCGGCAAAAATCAAGGCGGATTACGAGAAACACGAGAACGGTTTGGAGAGGATTTTAAAACACGCAGAAGGACTTATTTTAGAGAAAAAAGAGTTCTTCGAACGAGAGAAGGAAGAGAGGAGACGTCAGCGTCGTAAACGCCGCGTTGTTCGCGCGGAGGAAGAGGAAGAGGAAGGAGCAGATGTGTTAGGTTTTAGAGAAGGCTTTGATGGTTCAGACGAAGAAGCGAGCGCGAGAAAGCGTTTAGGACGTTTGCTAAAAGACACGTTAGAAGAGTTACACCGATTACACGTGAACGCGTCGTGCAGATGCTCGACTCGCGCGCCGAGAGTGAAAGAAGCGAGAGATAAACTGACGTCGTATCGAAGACGCGCCAGAGAGGCGTACAAGACGGTTGACTTTGAAAGGTACGAGACAGATCTGAGAGACCGGTTTGAAAAGAAACGGAAGAGGGAAGATGCGGATGCGTTTGCGAAGTTTCGAAAGAATCCTCCGAAATCGATCGAGGAGATTCGTATGTGTTGCGAGTTGTTCGTGAGAAACGGGCGGTCGCCGCACCATTTGTGCCCGCACTTGTGTTACTATCGCGAGTACGAGCCGGCGAGGCAGTTGTTCGTGTTGAGAATCGCGTGTTGCGAGAAGTTTGGGAGCGCGAAGAAGTTGGAAGGGTGGACGTCCGAGTTAGCTTTGAATAATAAAACGTCTATTAGTAATAGCGCCGCCAATAGTAGGGAGCGACGAGGTAGGAATTCCTCATTTTCGCCTTCGCCGAGGAAAGAGTATAACAATAACGCGTCGTCGTCGCAACTCTCCTCGTACGCGGTGAACAATTCAAACAGCGTCCTCGGATCTGGGTATAAATCGTTTCCGTGGAAAGTCGAGTTTAAAAGTCCAAGCGGGGAGATATTTGGTACCGCGGAGGATGTTTTGAAAGCTATATCCGGAGAAGACGGTGATACGAATACTACTACTACTCATCAAGCCGCGTTGGCGGTGGGAAAGAGTCACCCCCCGGCGGTAACGAATCCGCAAGGCATCTCCTTCCCGCGATCTTCACACGGCGGTTCCGGGAAACGATTGCCCGGAGTCAAAGAGCACGGGTTAGAACAAGACGTGGAGATTTTGAGAGCCGCGTTGTGGAAGGCGTCCGACGACCAAGTGCACGCGTCTTCACCGGTCAAGTTGAGACGGTTAGAAGCGGAAACGGAAGGGTACGAACGGAGTCCCATGCAATTGGCGCCTCCTGGGAAAGGGTTCGTGGAGAGTTGTGGAGACGTGGTGACGTTGAAAGTTATCGATTACGATAACGATGGTGACGATTCAGACGACGAAGAGGGGAGAATGTTGTTCAGCGAGAGCGAGTACGATACGGACGGAGAAGATTTGGAGAGAAGAGGAGGAAGAAGAAGAAGGCACGGGAATACGAGAGAAGACGCGCATCATCATCATCAAGACGCGTTCGATGGCTATTTTTACGAGGACGAAGAAGAAGACGATGATGTCGTCGTCGCTGATGAAATCGTGAACATCAAGAAGGAGGAGAATAAGAAAGAGGAGCAAAAGGAAGAAGAAGAAGAAGTAAAAGTCGCGAAGTATGACGACGAGAGCGAGAACAAAAACCCTTCCTTTGATGAGGTGAAGTCAATAAAGAAGGAAAGAAAAGTCAAAGAAGCCACTTTTTATGCCGCCAATAATGGCGACGGACCATCCGCCTTTGAAAAGGAAGAAGATTTTCATCAAAGCGAGGAGAAGAAACTGCGCATGGCGCAACTGAACGAAACGAAAGTGAAACACTCCTATCACTCGTCGAAGCTTTTGAAACTGGAAAGCGAACCGCCGTTGGTGAGTAAGTTCGACGACAAGTATGCGGATGATGCGTTCTTTCTCAGAAAGGAAGAAGAAGAAGAAGCCGTTCAAAATCCTACGACGAGACAACAATCCTCTGTTATCGGCGGTTCACAAAGGCACTTCGTCGTCCCTCCAAGATCTCCGTTCGGTCTCCTCGAGGAAATCTTATGGAGAGACGACTGGAAACTTTTGACCGCGTGCATGATGCTGAACTGCACGACGCGATTGCAAGTCGATCGCGTCTTGTGGGAGTTGTTTACGTTAGCGCCGACGGCGGAAGACGCGGTGAAATTAGGTGAAACAGAGCGTGGGATTGAATTGATTGAAAAATGTTTAGCGACGATTGGATTGCACAGAAAACGCGCGAGAGCGTTCGTGAGGTTATCGAAAGATGTGGTTGAAGCGAGACGAGGTAAAGAGAGCGCTTTGTTACGATTAGGAGGAGAAAGCAAATTAGGAGACAAAGATCAAATCTTGGCGTTGGATAATAACACCACCACTGGATCAGAGAATGACGACGACGATGGCAACGGTAACGGAGAAAGAGATGATGAAGAAGAGGAGGAAGAAGAAGAAGCAACAATTCCACCGCCATCATCGGCGCCACCAACTGGAGGGAAATTCGTCCGCTCCGTTTCTGAATTCCACGGCGTCGGTGCGTACGCTGCGGATGCGCACGCAATGTTCTGCGACGGCATCATCGCCGCGCCGCCGAGAGATCACGCTTTACGATGGTACTATGCTTTCGCGTTGGAACGCGAGAGCGAAAAGTTATCCAAGAATGTTTTGTTTCTAAAGACGACGAACGCGGACGAAGAGGAAGAAAATATAGAAAGAGATAAGTTAGCGTTGACGTAAAACGATAGCGAATACCTGCGCACGCAACAAACTCGTTAAACGCACCTGAAGAAGGTATTACTTACAACTATACCAACTTGGTACCCACTACAACTACAATTCTACACTATCAGGTAACAATAATAATAATAATACATCTCTATAATAACTCTCTCTCTCTGTCTCTCTAGAATCCTTGGAAACACCTATCATAGTTTGGCAACGTTATCATCTCTTTCGCGAATTCATTGAGAGGATGCCAGACCTTCTCGACCGGTACGAGATACATCTCAGGTGCTCGCAACGCGCGTTTTTCTATTTCGGTTCGGTCTCGAACAACCCCACTTTCTTCTTCTATGTCTTCAATATTGAATAAGTTTCGCCAGTGCGCCTTCTCGTCCTTCACTTGTTGATAAGTCGGAAACGCTCGAGCGCTCCCGATGGAACCAATCGATCCGCGAACTTCAATATCATCCCAAAATGCAATCATCAGCGTCGTTCGCGTCGGTAACGGTGCGCTCTTCTCGTCGATATATGAATCGTTATTAATGAAAGCGTTCAAACCTCGTCCAGGAACGACTCCGTGTAACAACTCTCCGTCAAACACGACGCATCGATTGGTTTTCGGATACGCTAACCAACCGTTGATTTCGTTAAAGTTGGTATTCTTTTGATCGCCGTCGCGTTGCGTCGTCACTAAGGTTGGTCCTCCAACGAACGCTGCTGGGTTTTCGGAGGTGCTTGTTCTTTGTCGCTTATTATTCTTGTTCCTTTCATCTTCCATCATCTCACCGTTGGCGGATATGAACACGACCACGGAACAGATTGGATGTCTCAATCCGTTGATACCTTCATCGTCAGAGTCAAAATGCATTTGGTGTCCTTCACAATGTGCTCGATTATGACACCACCACTCTGCTTTCGTGGCCTCGCGTAAAACTCTCGGAAACGCGCGACCGGCGACGCATTTCGCGTACTCGATGACAACATCCATCGTGCTCGAAAAAGTATTATTACGTTCTTCTTCGTTCTCCCCGACGACGATATCGTGCACGTACGAAAAGAACTGCCTTTGTGAATTCTTCTCGCGATTACAATACTCGTGCTGCATCCAAAAGGGCGACTGGACGTCACCGAACTGCTTTTGCATCATTCGCAACGTCGACGTTGGGAACACGTCGTCGAACATCTTCGCGTAAATCATCACTTTTTGTTGTACATTTTCACCATCATCGTCGTTCGATTTCTTCTTTTGCTTCTTCTCCTCTGCCACATTAACGGGGCCTAAATCCACTTTTTTCTTCCCGTACCTCAAAATCTCCTCTCGATTCAAGCAAAACAGGTACTTTTCCTCCTTTAGAAGTTTGTCGATGAATTTTGCCTCCGCGGACGAATACTTCGCATCCTCTTCTTGTTGTTGCATCGAGAGCAACACAAATTGTTTCATCAACCTCTTCCTAAAAGCTTCCTCTTCCTCTTTTTGAGTCTCCTCCTCTGAATCATTGATGGTAGTATTAAAAGTAATCGAACTCATGGCGAGCATTTTGCACTTGTTTAAGTCCTCTTGCGTCCTAGATAAAGCGAGTAAACGTGGAAGTAGTCGTTCTTGAATAGTTCTCCAATTCTGTTTCTTTTCTTTCATCATCGTCATCACTGCACGCTTTCCTTCCTTTTCGCATGTATCGAATTCCGAAGATAAAGAAGTTTTGGTGGTAGCGTCTTCCGTCATCGAACTCTCGTTCTCTTTATCTTTATCTTCTTTATCTTCCTTGCAACGCGTTTGTCATGAGGAGTTCCATTGTGTATCCATTTTTGTGCCGAAAATTCGAATTTTCCTCAGTCTTTAGAGAAGAGAAAAACTCGTATCTTTTTATTACCTAAACTCATTTTCATGACGTCTGGAGAAGAAGACGGAGGAGGATCATCAAGCGCGATGACGAGAAAGACGAGAAATATGAGGAAGAGGAGGAAGACTCCTTGTGATGAACAGAGAGATTCCTTATGGGACGTGGTCGTGAAGTGGGACGATATTTGTTTCAAACACATTCTACCGAGATTGAATCGAACGGATGTGAAGATCTTGTACGAAGTGAATAGTGAAACGAGAAAGTTGGTGAAGAGATCGTCTCGTGCGGGAGATTTGAAAGAGAAGTTCAAAATAGCAGAGATGTCATCGATATCGACTTTGGAAGTAGCGTGGGAGAATAAATCGTTGTGGCCGAGATGGTGGGACGAAACATATTTCTGCTGGAAAGTTGCTGAAACGAATAAACTCGAGTTGCTCAAGTGGGCGCGAGAGGAGAAAGAGTGTAAGTGGAATGAAGGGACGATTAATAGGGCCGCAGAACAAGGTAATCTAGAAATGGTAAAGTATTGCGTGGCAAATGAGTGTCCTATCGATGTGGAGGCGTGTGCATATGCTGCCTCAGGAGGTCATCTCGAGATACTCAAATACTTACGCGAAGAAGTCAAAGCGCCTTGGAATTGGGGAACTGCCGCTGAGGCGGCTTTAAATGGTCATCTCCACATACTCGAATATCTTGTTGAGCGTAAATATGATAAATATGGCGAAACTGCGTGTCTGTGGGCGGCCAAGAAAGGCCACTTAGACTGTTTGAAGTACTTGCACGAAACCGCCAAAGCGCGGTGGAACTATTTGGCCGTACGAGTAGCGCACGAGAACAAACACGCCAACTGCGTACAATACCTCCTCGACAATAACTGTCCTCTCCCACCTAATTGGCGATACGAAGGCGGAGAACTGCGCAGACCAGAATAGAATAGAATCGCACGTGATGTATAAACACGCTGCTCTTGTAATACTAAAATGAAGAGAGAGACTCGACCGGATCTGTTGGCGTTTTATACATTTTTTTCTTCGTTTTCACAGTTCACAAATCAACTCTTTTTTTCTCTGCATTTTAACACACGCGAAAAGAACAACAACAACAACAACAACAACAATGATCATCCCGGTGCGCTGTTTCACCTGCGGCAAGGTACGTTTCGATCATGCTCTTTACTTTCTTTCTTTTTATTATTCTGCCATTCGTCCTCTTCTTCTTCTTTCATCACTTCCCCGCGCAAAAATCATCGTTTGGAGCCGCAAAACCGCTCAAATTCTCACACAAAGAATAACACTTTACTCTCTCTAAAAAGGTGATTGGGAACAAGTGGGACACGTATTTAGACTTATTGCAAGCGGATTACGCGGAGAAAGACGCGTTAGATGCGTTAGAGTTGAAGAGATATTGCTGCAGGAGAATGGTCATGTGTCACGTGGATTTGATCGAGAAATTGTTGAATTATAACACGCTGGAGAGACAAGAGTAACGGAGAGAAAGCGCCGCTCGAAAAGACTCTTTGTACTACTATTATTACTACGACAACTACTACACGTATTATTATTACACCGTACTACAATTGTTATTATTGCTACTTTTCTAAACTGCGACTTTAGCTGGTATTAGTATTCATCGATCTTAGCGAAACTCTTCCGTTTAACGCTATATACTAAGGAGAAGGCTATGTGGAATTTTTTTCACCACCACCCCAAACGTTTTATTCTTCTATTCTAAATTCGTTTTTACAAACCCCATTTCTGTTGGTCTTTTATGGAGGCGTCGTACGCTCTCTTTCCGGTTAACTTTTGCCCGGTTTTCGTGACGTACGTGCGCACGCCTGCGGCGGTCGTGTACCATCTCGCTTCTTGTTGATTCGCGCCGTTGTTGTTATTTTTACTAGTATTGAACGGATTTTGCATTTGCGCGTCATACGCCTCTCTCTCCCCGACTGTCATGGGCACTTGCGTCTTTCTCTTCCCGTTTGAGTTAAACTGCGCCTGGTAATCGACAAACACGACTTCGTTATTCATTCTCGAGCCGAGGAAGAGTTCCGAGGCTGGAACGTAATGCGGAAGAAGTTTCCGCCACTCTTTGTTTTTGTTTTTATTAGTATTATTAGTACTAGTATTCGCGTTCGGAAGCAAAGGAGGAGGAGGCTTTTGATTTTGCCGCTGCTGTTGATGCTCCCGATGGTTGTTGTACTCGCGAACCTCTAAAATTTCATCATCGTCTATATCGTCTTCGATGTCATCATCTTCATCATCTTCGATATCATCATCATCATCATCATAATCTTCTCCTTTTCCTCCTCCTTTTCGTCTGGTCATCTCTTCTAAACCCGACGAAAACAAGGCAAATTTGCCCCCTTTTGCCGTCGTTGGTTTCGTATTCTCCTTAAAGTTTCCTTCTTTTTCCTCCTCCTCCTCTTCGATGTCCTCCTCTCCCGACGATTCAGACGACGACAAAGACGACGAAAACGACGACGATTCCTCGTCCTCAAATCCTTTTATTTTCCCTCCTCCAAATCCTCCTCTTCCGCCGCCAAACTCTCGCATCGCTCTCGATTTATCTCCCATGCCGAGAGATAACGATTCAGACGACGATTCAGACATTTCCGACGCCATTTTTATCTCAGAATCAATCAGACATAGTATTTACGTGAGAGAAAATGAGACGAACTTTTGTGTCGAGTGTTTTTGAATTTTTTTTGAGTTCGCGTCAAAAAAATGCAAAAAACAATTTAGGGTTAAACCCTAATTTTTGCTTATCTCTTCTTCTTTTCTCTCCTCTCTCCGACGACGCGACAGATGGATCAAATTTTCTCTCCATTTCAGAGACGCGTATCTGTTCTCATCACAGCACCTCTTCTTTCTGTCCGCGCGAAGAAGAAACAACCTTAACTCGAATAACGTTGCTCGAAAGAGACAGAGATGATGATGATGATGTCAGGGACCACGAGTTGTTGTTCTTCTTCAACAGCGACGATACAAAGAGGAAATACGTTTAATGGAAGAAAGATTATCAATACCCAGCAACAACAGAGGAAGCGATTCTTCTTCAACAACAACAACAAGATAAACAAAGAAACGATAAAGATAAAAGCCTCCTCTTCTGATCAAGATCCATCAAAATCTATGGCGGATGACACCACACCAAACGTCTCCGTCGGCCCATCGTGCTCGATCGACGAACCGGAAACGTGCTCTTTAGCGGATTTGGAGATTTTGTACGTGGATGCCCTCTGGAATTACTATAACGACGGCAAGTTTACGCTCTCGGACGGACAATACGATCGCATCCGGGAAGAACTCAATTGGCAAGGGTCTGGGTTTCCAACTTTGAGAAGAGACGAGATTCAGTTCGTGCAAGCCGCGATGGCGTATTCTCGAGGGGAGAAGATCATGGGCGACGACGAGTACGAGGACTTGAAGAGGAAAATAAAAAACGAAGCCGGGAAGAGGAAGGACGTGACGGCGTTGCTTTTGTACACCAAAGGGCAACAGCTGTTAGACGAGGCGCAGTTTGAACTCATGAGCGAAGAGATGATGAAACTTGGCATCGACGTTGGGATGAAAGGCGCCACGTGCACTTTATCCCAAACGCCGACGACGCTCGAAAACGACGCCTCGGCGGTGGCGAAGATGTACGCAGCGTTGGCGTTGGTTCCGTTTTTGGTCGGTTTAGCGCCGACGATTGTCTTTGACGTTCTCGGTTTGCACGTCCCGAATGGCTTAGCGTTAGGTTTCGCGACCACGTTAGCCGCCATCTTGACGTACAAATTAGCCGAGTACACGGAATTGAACAACGCGCAAATTTTAACCGGCCAGTGCCCGTGCTGCGAGGAACCGTTTAAGCAATTGTTTTCGGGTGAAAACGGCGGCGAGACAGAGATGGAACACAAGTGTAAGGTATGTGGGACCATGTGCTCGCTGAACCGAGAGAAGAAGTTAATCGTGACCAGCGGACCGTTCGCTATTTAATTTTATGATTTTGATGCATTTTATCGAGAATGAATAAGAAGAGGATTAAAAAATGAAATGAACACACACACACACACACACACACACGCGAGAGAGAAAGAGAGACAGAAAACTTGAAATAAACGTTGTTTAAACCACATCACGCGAACATTGTCTACATCGTCGTCGCGCGTATTCTATATTTTGTTACATGTGATTTGAGCAAAATTTTCCCGCCAAAATATCTTCATTTTTATTCTCCTCAAACACATCCTCATCAATTTCTCCGCGCTTTTGCGAGCGACTCTGAAAAGAGTAGTATTAATATATAGAGTATTATTCATACCACGCATATATGAGAAAGAGCGCGATGACGCTTTTCTCGTCGCTCGGTATTTCCAGTGGTACTCTTAACACCACCTCCAAAAGCGCTTTCATCTGCGCTCGGGGAAGAGAATTTCATCATCGAACGACAACGCGTTTCCCGTTGTCTGTAAGTCGTTTTCGTTCTCAGAGGAGAGATATTTTGACGACAGCAATGTCATCATCATCATCGTCACCTTCATTAGATGATAATAAAGCGCTTAAAACGAAGGGTTGGGTGGTGTTCTCGGACTTACACGTCTCTCGAAAAACCAAAGATATTGCCTTAGAGACTTTAAAATACGTCCACCATATCGCATCGAACGAAAACAGAGGCATCTTATTTCTAGGGGATTTTTGGCACCACCGAGGCGCTTTACCGGTGGAAACTCTGAACGAAATCATACGAGAGTTAGCAAAGTGGACGCAACCGACGATCATGCTCGTCGGGAACCACGACCAGGTGAACGTGAATGGAAGCGTGCACGCGCTGGAGGTGTTGCGAATGTGTAATCCGGAGAAGATTGTCGTGTTCGATGAACCGAGAGTGTGGCGAGGCGCGATGTGGTTACCGTATAGGAAAGATCAAGAGATGATGAGAAGAACTGTGGAGGAGTTGATGGAACGACATTCAAAGAAACGATCTAGTAACGTAGCAGTAGCAGTAGAAGAAGAAATAGAAGAAGAAATTAAAACGGTGTTTTGCCACGCGGACGTGCTCGGTGCGAACGTCAATCAAACGTTTCAAATGAAAAACGGGGTGGATTCGAAAGAGACGTTTAGCGAGGAGAAAACGGGCATCGAAAGTATCATTTCGGGACACTATCACAAGCCGCATTTCGTCGAGAGAGATTCGCGCGTGCGATACGTCGGGAGTCCGTATCAAATATCACGAGCGGAGAAAAACCAAGAGAAGTATCTGTTATTTTTAAACGATAAATGGCGAGATGAAAGTTTAACCGACGCGGACGTTTTGAAACGCTCGAAAATCGACATTGGACCGAGGTATTTTGATATCGACGAAACGATCGGCGAAAGCATCGAGACGATTGCGGGTGATTTGCGGGCGAACGATATCGTTCGGTGGACGATTCCGTTTGATTCCTCTTTGTCTGCTATGGAAGAAGAAGACGATGATGAAGAAGAAAAGAAGAAGAAGAAGAAGAAGAAGAAGAAGACGCTGTCGCGAAGCGTGCCAAAACGAGTCGAAAACGCGCGTCTGAAATACGGGTGTCAAATCGAAGTTCGACGACCTCCGGCGGCTTTGAAATCGACGATTGAGAACGCAGAATCGTTAAGTCCGGTGGATTTGTTCAGTTCGTACGCCAAGAGTATTCGGTTAACTGGAGGCGCCAAGGCGTTTTGCGAAGAGATCATCGCGGAAGCCGTGTCGTCGAGAGAAAACGAAGACGGCAAACTCGATACCGGCGACGATTCAAACAAACTTTCCACGTCTGCGCATCTTCGTAAAATCGAATTCGATGAAGTTGAAATCACTGGATTTGGCGCGTTCAAAGATGAAATCACGTATCCTCTCAACGACCGCGGCGTGGTGTGCGTCGTCGGCGATAATCGAGATGACTCTGGTTTTGCAGATTCCAACGGTGCCGGTAAAACGACGCTAGTCACCGCCGTCATGTGGGCGTTGACCGGTAAATCTGACGTTCGCTTAGATACCGGCTCGACGCAAAAATATTTAACCAACAAAGACGTCGTCAACGACGACTCGAAATCGGCTCGAGTTATCGTGCGCGGATCCTTGATCGATGATCGAGAGGGCGACGGCGGAAAGAAACCGTTCGTTATTGAAAGAGCAGTCACGCGAACCAAGTTATCGAAATTATCCTTCGTCGTGAACGATACGGACGAAACGAAATTAGACTCCAAGAAAACGCAGGAACACATGGATGAAATTATAGGCGCTTCGGTCTTGGCGCAGACGTGCTTTCACGGCCAACACACGATTGGAAGCTTACTCGAAGCCTCCGATGCGCAACTGAAAAACAGTTTCGGTTCCTTAGTCGAACAATCCGTCTGGCTCAGGTGTAAAAACAAGAGCAAGAAGATTCTGAAAGAACGACGCGAGAAATTGACCATCGCGAAAGCTGAATTGAAATCTCGCGAGAGTTACGTCCAACGAACGAGATCGAGATTTTTAGAAACCGAGAGAGAATATAACCGATGGAAGGAAACGTTCGAGGAAAAAGTGCGAGCGATTACGATTGAGAGAGAAGACGCTTTGGACGCGTTGGCGTTAGATCGAATGCGAAATGCGCGCAAGGCGGTGAAGGAAGTCAAAGATATCGAATCAGTCGCGAACGAAGCGTTGCGCCAAATTCTCGATATTAATACGAACCGAAACGAGTTTCTCGACGACGCCGAAGATGTCTCCATTCAAAACAGAAAAGCAAAAGAAAACGAACAACGACATCAACAACTCGATCGAGACGAACAGAACCTGTTGAAACTCTTCAACGACGCGCAACGCAACGAAGCCTCGTCGAGAGCGACGGCGGAGCAAGCGCACAAGAGCGCCGGTCAAGTGTTCAATCTCTCAAAACAGTCCGTAGCGGTGCATCAACACGCCATCGACAAAGAGACTTTAAAGTGCACGTTGTGTCACCAATCCATCGACCCGATTAAACAAAAAGAAACATTCGAACAGTTAAAACGTGACGCGGAAGTCATGCGATTGAAACACGTCGCGGCGATTGAAGCTTTGAACGACTCGCGAGTCAAATTAAATAAATTTCAAGTATTTAAGAAATCCGAAATCGAGCGAATGTTGAACGAAGAAAGAGCGCTGCAGAATTTGAAGTTCGCTCGAGTTGAAAGAGAGAACAAGAAGATGATGTTGACTAACGAATTGAGACGATTAGTTTCGTTACTGGTGAACGTTTCGGAACGGTTTTCTCAAATGCTGCCGTATGTGCCCGAGGAAGTGTTGGCGTTGGAAAAGAGCTTTGGCGACGATGGTGACGCGCTGCGTTTGGAGAGAAGGAAAAGAAGAGAACAAGAACAAGAACAACAATCGACGAAGTACGCCGCTGCCCCTGCGGGTTTCTCGTCGGAACGGGGAGAGGCGTTATCAGGCATCGCTCCCGGATTGCTGGATTACCGGACGCCGTATACTTCGTCTTCTTCGCGAGGATACGCTTCCTCTCAAAACGACGAAAACAATCAGGGTAAAAACGACGGTTTCATTCAGAGCAACGTCGTCGTCGCGAATAACATCACATCGCTCGCGCAACTCCTCCACATCGACCACTCGTCCGGACTCCTCGCCGACGATGCTTCTTTACCTTCCTTTGCGAAAGCGGTGGAATCGAAAGTCGCCGCGGCGGAAACGCTCGTCGCGGGATGCGAGAAATCGTTGAGAGACTACGAGAGAATCAATCAAAAATACCAGCAAGACGTCAACACGAGCGACGACGACGACGCGTCGAGTTTCAACATAAACAACAATCCGCACTTTGAAGCGATGAGACAACTCCAAGAACAATTGACGGTAGAAACGGAATCTTTGAACGATTTGAAAGAGAATTCGTACTCGAAGATTGAGTTTGATTTGAACACGGCGAAAATC
>Ga0302114_10000472_pt1 | contig 28238 bp, 22 predicted proteins | sample AG5_Surface_MG_FD_203107 | JGI IMG/M metagenome (GOLD analysis project Ga0302114, IMG submission 203107) | Marine microbial communities from Western Arctic Ocean, Canada - AG5_Surface | ecosystem: Environmental > Aquatic > Marine > Oceanic | place: Canada: Western Arctic Ocean | collected...
CTTGGCGCCGGCCAACCGCAGGGCCTGGTCGTTGCTCGATCCCAGCCAAGACCAACCCGCAAAGGTGATCCTTGCTCGTTCAGTTAGCGGCTTTGATCCCGAGGATCAGCAAGCGATGCTCGAACTGCTGGTGGATCCCCAGACCTGCGGACCGCTGCTGCTGAGCTGTTCCGGAGCGATGGCGGATGCGTTGCTCCAAGCCAACAACACGCCGTGGCATCGCATTGGTGTGGTCAGCGCATCGCGCGCAGACGCTGCCGACGCAAGCGCTGCAATTCCGCTCCAAGCTCAGGACCTGGCTGCCAGCCCTGGGCCAGCAGATCTTTAGCGGTTAGGGGAGATGGGCAATGGCGCCATCGCCCCCACCAACGCAACAACGGCCTTCTCTGAGGAGGGTTCTGACTCACCAGCAACGCCACCGCTTCCGCACCCCAGGCCTGCTGCTCCAGGCCATCACACCATTCCGCCGCCGTCCAGCCAGCCGAGGCGTCCTCCGTCGCGTTGGCTTGCAGCCAAGAGCTGAGCTCCTGCATCTGCTGCAACCAGCGCTGCTGCTGCTGCGGCAGCTGCAGCCGAGCCGCCAATTCCAGCGGATCATCGGCTCCAGCCACGAGCGCTAGCAGCAAGGGAAGCTGCAAGCGCTGCGCCTGAATCAAACGCCGAACCAGGCGGGGATCAGCCTGCAGGGCGGGGTCCAGCAGCCTCAAAGCTCCCCAGGACTGGAGAGCGAGAAGAGCCTCAGGCCATGGTTCGCGTTTAAACAGCAGCTCTAATTCCATCCGGAGACGCGTGGCGAGGGCTGGAGGAGCAGCCGCTGGGGCATCGCCGTGAGTCCATGACCAAGGCCAGGCCTCGAGCGTCTGGTTGATCTGCTGCTGCGCTTCTGGTGCCAAAACGAACGCCAAGCGCGCGGCATAACGACAGGCACGCACCACTCGCGTTGGGTCATCGGCCACGCTCGACGCGTGCAAGAAGGCAAGTTCACGGCGCGCAAGATGGGCCTGGCCGCCGTGCGGGTCCAAGAGCAATGGCTCTCCATCGCCGGAGAGCGACAGCTCCAAAGCCATTGCATTCACCGTGAAATCCCGACGCTCCAGATCTCGCTCCAAGGAGCCGCTCTCCACCACAGGATTCTCGCCCGGAGCTGGGTACTGCTCTTGCCGCGCCCCAGCGAGATCGAGCAACACGCCATCGAACGACAGCTCAGCTGTGCCGAAGGCACTATGAACACACACCTCCTTGACCCGCTGGTCTCCGTAGTGCCGCTCCAGAGCCGCCGCCAACTCGGAGGCCGAGCCCTCCAAAACCAAATCCAAATCCGGAAGGTCTCGCCATGGATCGCAGTGCTGATCATGCAGCAAGGCATCACGGACAGCACCGCCAACAAGGGCTAACCGGGACACACCAGCTGCTGATGCGATGGCCTGAAGCGACGGTAAAAGCTGGGATGGAAGGCCTGGACGCTCCACCCGATCAGCCTCCAGCAGGCTCGATGGGTGCCAAGCGTGGGTCGAGAATTTTGGGCCCCATGCCCGCAAATTTCACGGCAATCGACACCTTTTCGCCACTACCAAACGTGTGGGTGATCTCGCCAACACCAAAGCTGGCATGAACCACCTGATCGCCCACACTCCAAATTTTTCCTGGGGCTGGGCCGGCCTTCCGGCGACGCACGGCATTGGCTGGCACTCCGGATGCTCCGCCAGAGGCCACCCGTTGTGAGTCATTGCGGTCAACGCGGGTGAGTCGCTCGAGGCGCTGCTCACGCCGCAGCGCCGCTCCTCCGCTTCGAGGAACGTCGCCCTGAACAAGACCTTCCGGCAATTCGGAGAGAAACACGCTGGGCATCGCCGGCTCGCGCATCCCACCCCATAAGCGCCGCTCACTTGCATGGGAGATAAATAAGCGCTCTTTTGCGCGGGTGATGCCGACATAACAAAGCCGGCGTTCCTCCTCCAGCGACGCTGGATCATCGAGGGAGCGATAGCTGGGAAACAAGCCTTGCTCCAGCCCAACCATGCACACCACTGGAAATTCGAGTCCCTTGCTGCTGTGCAACGTCATCAAGGTGACCCTATCTGCCGCCGTGTCCTTGCTGTCCGCATCACTGGCGAGCGCGGCGGAGGCCAGAAATCCCTCTAGGTCACCCTCATCATTTTCTTCCTGGTATTGAAGACCCGCATTCACCAGCTCCTGGAGGTTGCGGCGGCGCTCTTCGGCCTCATCGGAGCCATCAGCGATTAACTCGCTGACATAACCGCTCTTCTCCATCACCTCTTGGATGAGTTCTGATGGGGTCGCAACATGAATACGCTCCTTCATGCCGTTGATCAATTCACAGAACTGAAGCAACCCCCTTGCAGAACGGCCGCCCAAGGAACGCACCGCCTCGGGATCGCTCACCACGTCCCAAAGCGGAATCCCAAGCTGATTGGCGGCATCGGTTAAACGCTGAATGGTGGTTTTACCGATCCCGCGCTTGGGCACGTTGATCACCCGCAGCAAGCTGACGGTGTCGGCGGGATTAATCAAAAGACGCAAATAACCCAACAGATCTTTGATTTCGCGACGGTCGTAGAAACGCAGACCCCCAACCACCACATAGGGGATGCGCCAGCGCACTAAGGATTCTTCAATCGCTCGAGACTGGGCATTGGTGCGGTAGAGCACGGCCATATCTTTCCAGCTGAGATCTGGATTGGCCGCCTCCATCATCCGCATCCGATGCACCACCGCTTCCGCTTCGGCGATTTCGTCATCGCAGCGGGTGAGTGAGATCAACTCACCCTCACCACGTGTAGGGCGAAGCACCTTATCGATCCGCTCGGTGTTATTCGAGATCAGAGCATTTGCGGCTTCTAAAATCGTGGCGGTGGAGCGATAATTTTCCTCCAATTTCACCATCGTGCGCGTAATGTCGTCAGGTGCTTTGTCACCAAAGTCGTCCTGAAACCCCATCAAAATCGTGAAATCTGCGGCACGAAAGCTATAGATACTTTGGTCAGCATCACCCACTACAAACACCGATCGTCCTGACCAATCATCCACTTTTTGTGGCTCTTTGCCATCCGTCACCAACAGCTTAATCAACTCATACTGGGTGCGATTGGTGTCTTGATATTCATCGACAAGCACGTGCCGAAACCGGCGATACCAATACCCACGCACTTGCTCATTCTGCTGAAGCAACTGCACCGGAAGGAGCAGAAGGTCATCGAAATCCAGGGCATTGTTCGCTGCCAGAGCCTTGCGATAGCGCCTGTACACATCAGCACTGAGCTTGCCCCGCTGCCCCTCGGCGTTGGCCTCTAAATCGTCGGGTGACCAGCCTTGATTTTTGGCGTTACTGATCGCCCAACGCACTTTTTTGGGCTCAAACCGTTTTGGATCAAGCTGCAACTCTTGGGTCACAATCTCCTTCACCAAACTCTGAGCATCCGCCTCGTCATAAATAGAGAATTGCTTCGTCCAGGTGAGGCCTTCAGGATCCTTAAATTTATCAATATCGAAGCGCAACAACCGCGCAAACAAGGCATGAAATGTGCCGATCCATAATTCTTTCGTTACCTCGCGATAGATCCTCGTGCGCAACTGACGCTGCTCCACCGGAGGGAGCGTGCTCCAGGGTTGACCGAATTGACTTTGGGCTAAGCGTTGAGCAAGAAGCATCTCCAGCCGCTCTTTCATCTCACGGGCGGCCTTATTGGTGAAGGTCACCGCCAAGATCTGCGCCGGATCGGCCCCATGTTCACCGATCAAATGGGCAATCCGATGAGTCAGCGCCCGGGTCTTGCCGCTCCCCGCTCCAGCAACCACCAGAAGAGGGCCTTCATGGTGATCAACCGCACGCTTCTGGGCGTCATTCAGACCGGCGAGAAAACTCATAAAGCGAGACTATCCACAAAACAAAATCAACATCGCCCCTTTGTCACAGCTACCACTGCTCTTGATTGCTGATACCAGTGTGCCTGAGGCTCTTGGCAAAAAACTCGTTCGCGGCAGCGAAGCTCTTGGATTGAAGGTCGACTCCGACTTGTCTATTGCCTATAGCTCCCCAGCACCTCAGTTTTCCCCTTCAATGCAGCGACTAAGAGGCAAGCTGTTTTACCGCCTAGCCGATCGACGCAGCTGGGAATGGTGGGAATTTCAGCGCCAGTTAAAAGAGAAAATCCAAACGATGCAACCAAGACTGGTTCTGGTCACTGGCATCCTTCCTTGCCAAACCTCAATCTTCAAAACGATCAAGAAAGGAGGTGGGTGGATCGCTAACTACCTCACAGACGACCCCTGGAATCCGATTCATCGGAGACGAAGCTTTCTGCGAAACCTACGCCACTACGACCACATTTTCTGCACAAAGCAGGCTCTGTGCAGACGTTTAGAGAAAGCAGGAACTCCTTCCACCAGCTGGTTGCCTTTCGCTTATGACCCAGCTCTGCATCATCCACCCTTAGAAAAATCATCAAAACAAGCCGCAGACGTGCTTTTCGTGGGTACTGGTGCAGCAGAGCGACTGCCCTGGCTGGAGGCTCTCCAAGATCTGCCAGGGGTACGGAGGTGTATTCACGGAAATAACTGGAGAGGCCTAAACATTCCCGGCTGGGACATCCAACCAGCCGTCACCGGCGAGGCCTACTGCCAGGAAATTCACAGTGCGGGCATTGTTCTTGGGCTCCTTCGTCAAGCCAACGGTGACCTGTCCACCGATCGCTCTTATGAAATCGGGGCGATCGGTGGCTGCGGTCTGTATCAAGACTCCAGCGAACACCGCGCTCTCTTACCCCAATACCCGGACGAAGGCTTCTTCAGTACGCCTGCACAATTGCGAGAACGCGTGCAGCATTTGCTCGAAAATCCAGAGTTGAGACAACGGCTCCGAGAACTGGGAAGCCAAGCCCTTCGCCGGCCCGAGCACACCTACGCCGCCCGCCTGCAATCCATGCTCAAGTGGTCTGAAGAAAGCGGAATTAGACAATGAAGATCACCATCGTTGTGGCTAAGCGCTGGCTGCCTACAACAAAAAGGCCACCAAACTTAAACTGTGAGTTCGATGCCACGAAATTGGTCACAGCACCTCAACCAACATCATTTCTTGCCTGAGTGAACGCGATTAATAAAGCGACAATTGTGCATCGCCTGTTCAAAACCCTCTAACAGGAGACGAATAATCGCAAGAATGAATCGCAAGAAATTCTGAATCATGTAATTGGACATGCAAAGCAATCAGATGAGCACACCAGAAAGCCACGAGCCATTACTGACAGTGCTTTTACCTGTTTACGGCAGGTCCGATCTACTTCAGGAAGCTTTAGCCAGTGTGCTGGCCCTGAACGACAGTGAGAATATTGAATTACTTATCGCTGACGACGGATCCGATGCTGTCACTGAGCGCTTCTTGCAACGCTGGGTGCAAGATCATGCTGAGGAAAGAATTCATTGGATTCGGAGACCAAAGAATATTGGTCTTTTCGCCAATCTCAATCAGGCAATTCTGGAAGCCAACTCAGAGTGGGTGCTGCTGCTGTGCAGCGATGACAAGCTCAATCCCAATGCCCTGCAACGAATTTATGCACTGCGTCAACGATGGCCTGAAACAGCACTGATACTTTCGACCTTCGAGTCAATTAATGCTGATGGATCTCAGCGACCCGCTGTCAGCGCTGAGTTTCATGATCGAGTGCGATCCAGTACTGGTTTGGTGGAGCCCTGTCAGATGCTTCCAGCGCTTCTCCAATTGGGCAGCCTGAATGGCAACCTCACTGGAATGGTGTTTTCGCGGTCGCTATGGAAGAACGCAGGGCCATTCAAGGAGGATTGGCGGCATGCAGCTGATTGGGAATGGCTGATGCGGGCCGCTGAGCAGGCCCCGTTGCTGTTGAACAGGACCCCGATTGCAAGAGTGCGCACCCATGAAGCACAGCTCTCCAATCGAAACCGTCGAAGCGGCCATGAGTTGAATGAAGTCGCATCAGTTGTTCATTCACTCCTTCACCACCCATTGCTAAGGAATCAACCCAACCGAGAAAGCTGGGCAGCACATCAGATGCAGTATCAACTATGGAATTTAGGCAAAAGCTGGCGGCACACCTCCTATAGAGGATTGCTTCAAGGAGTTCTATCCATTCATAGAAGCACCGGTTTGAGGCAAACTGGTATTGCTCTGTTGAAGTGGCTGCCAACACGATGGCGACGACACCGCGAATTAATCGAACGCTGATCCCCCATCGATCAGATGCCCGTCTAGCAGAACTGATCGCAAAAAGAATTATTCCAGGATATGAACCAAGTTCTATTCTCGACGTGGGCTGTGGTGATGGAGTAGTTAGCAAACACCTCAATCAATCCTGCCGATATCAAGGCTTAGACATTGTTGATGCCTGCATTTACGAACAGTCTCACGACAATCCATCAGTCAAGTACGTCCAGTCCGAGGCGATCGAAAGTTTCATGACGGCAGAAGGACCATGGGACATGATATTGCTACTTGATGTGATCGAACACACCAGGGGATTCACCACCTTATTTGATCTCGCCATAAAGAAAGCGAATAGACACGTAGTTGTAAGTCTTCCTAACGAGTTGTTTTGGATTGATCGTCTTCGCATGCTCAAAGGTCACGAGCTCAATGCCCATAGCCTTGATCTTGTCGGCCAACCCGAAGGATTCAAACATCAGTTCTTGGTCAATATTGCAAAAGCTCGCCAACTTCTCAGCAAGCATGCGAGTCGATCTGGATTTACGCTTAAAGATGAGTATTTAAGACCTCTGACTGCAAAACAACCTTTGCAACAGCCCATTCTCTGGCTGTTACGCCAACTCGGATCAGATCAAGCATGGAGTATGGGGAGCATCTTTGTCTTCGAAAAACGACCTAATTTTACCTCATAAATGACAGCAAATAATAGAATTGCCCAAGTTCTTGGGCCTCTTGATCAAATACTCACTCCCCTCGGGACAATCTTGTTCTGTTTGATTGGTTGGGCCATTTTTGCACCTTTCAGTTCATCCCTCCTGGGAATGGGGCTTTGCTGGTGGGGCATTGGTTTACTGCTGATCGCCATTCAACTGGAGCGACCATGGCTTTCTGTTTTGCCCTTCCCTCCGCTAACAGTGCTGATGCTGCATCTGGTTTTGAGATGGGTTCTAGGTGGGATGTTGCTGCTTGTCAGCCAATCAGGCACTGCAGATGTTCAGATCTGGATAGACAACGTGGCGTCCGCTTTGCCACTCAATGCCGCGATGAGCTCAGCACTCATTCTTGTTGGCTGTTTATGGAACTGGAAAATAATCCGCAAATATCCAGCACCTCTCTCTGCTCCCCCTGCGCAGAACACTCCCGGACATTTCAGCCGACGCAACCTGCTGACCTTGGCGCTCATTACTGGTGTGATTGCAATTGGCTATACATATGTTGGATTTTTCTCAGGGACATTAGATCGAGGGGCAAGTTATCTCGATTGGGCTGGCAAACTCTGGAAGCCAGATACACTCTTTTCCGCTCTAATCAAGTTGCGAGATCTTTACTTCTTGATTTTACCTTGGCTTCTTTTGGAGTGGCGTGACAAAAAATGGATCTCTATTCTATTTGGGAGTGTAACTATCTCCTCTTTAGTCCTGAGCATGAGTCTTGGGGGTCGAGGATTGATTCTTTATCCAGCTCTTCTACTTATTGGAGGCCTTTGGCTAGCTGGCTGTAGCACGAAGGTGATGAGATGGCTGATCAGTTTTGCATTAATTAGCTCAATCGTAATTACTATTTTGCTCCCGATTACACGCAATCAAGCAATTTTCCAGAGCTCTGGAGTGATGGATCTGGCCGGTAGATGGATGGCCCTAAAGCAGAGTATTCCAGAAATTGCTAAACCAGAGAGCCTCTCTCTGCTGGGTCGAGACCTCTACGCATGGAGCGATCCCTACCTTTTTCGCGAACCAGGCCTCTCCCAACCACCCGCAGGAAACAAACGACTCGGAAACCTCTTCTACCTCTGGATTCCAAAGCTGTTGAAGCCAGACCGACCAGAAATCAATGATGGACACTTGATTGCGAAAGAAATCATTGGAGCCCCAACGGCAGGAATGCATGAAGGTCGTCACATTTGGTTTCCAGGAGTCTCACTAGCAGCAGATCTGTACTGGCGTTTTCGCTGGCCTGGAGTCATCCTCGGGAGTCTCATATTCGCAATCCTTTTCAACGGGTTTGCTCGCTTATGGTATCGATTTGCCAGCCTCAAACAGGGAACAGCCTCGATGCTCATTGCTCTCTACCCAACAACTTTTCTTCAAGGCCCACCGCTGAGGTCGATCTCCGAGACGGTTTGGAATTGGGGCTATGAATTACCAAAGTACGCAATTATATTGATTTGTATTTACTTTCTGATAAACTACTTTAATCGCCACGACTCAACAACACAACATTAGACAGAAACTCAACCAAGGCTTGCAGTTCCACAGGCTTACAGCGCATTGGAGTCTGCAACAATGCATCCATCACCTCCCTAGAGGCCAAGGATTCTCTCAGACCAACCTCAACTCCCATGTCCAAAAAATCGTAGACATTGAGCATCGACTTGCACTCAAAATCAATTTTCACAAGATTATCTGCATATGTGATGGGTATTGCACCTGAAACGAAAGCCTCTGGAATCTTTTCTGTGTAATAGCCAGGAAAAATTGCATTCTCTGGGCAAAAGCTAAACCGGAAAGAAGCCAATAAATCACGCTTAGTAAAGCCCGAACGGCTGTGGTCCTTAACAGACGAATCAAATGCCTTCCCATACCCTTTGATAGGAATAGCTAGCGATGATCTTTCATACAAATAGCGACGCTCTGCATTAAGCCTTGAAACTACAAATGCAGCGGCATGTACAGCATCTACATTCCAAGAAATCGGTCTCATCAACTCTTCTTCCCTGATAGGAGTGCCTAATCTCTGCCAGTTATCAGGCGACTCAATTCCCTGACCTGAAAAATCAATATAATTCCACCAATGCGGCATCCGAAAATAATTATCATCTCCAATACGGATCTCATGGCCGACACCAAAATCGCATCCGGATTCAAAGAAATCTTGATAATCAGAACCTCCTGGATTTTCAGCACTGACGTGCAGGGTCCTAGCCCGTGACACCCCTGAGATCTGCTGCTTGAGGTGCAATGAATGATTCACCCAGCGACGACGGCGACTTCCATCACTGAAAGGGCCGCGGATCAACAAATCATGTACCGAAATTCGGGAGACCACATCAACAGGGCTCAAGCCCTGCAAAATGCGCATCACTAAATCTGTCTCAAGAAAACTTGGGTAACATCCTTCAATCGCCAGTCGCAGCCGCTTCACACCGTTGAGGATTCCACGAGGACCCTGCGCATTGACTCCCAAACATACTGGCAACAAGACATCACACTTTTCCTTGGAAGCCCCATTGCAACCAAGCCTGCGTCAGGGGGTCATCCACCTACTCAGTGGTTCATTTTTTGGCAGAAGCATGGGATTTCTGCTCAATCTCTTACTGAGCAGGGTTCTTGGTCCTGGCAACTTAGGAATATTCAGCCTGATTCTCACCACTTCTCAGACGTTTGAGATCGCTGCGCGAGGAGGGGTCGACTACGGATTGAGTTGTGCATTAACAGGTCAGGAAGGGCAGCGATCTACCGAGGAACGCCAACAACTAGCCAGAACAGCGCTTCAATTTGTCCAAATCACCACCTTGGTGATGGCCGTTTTGCTTTGGATCTGGGTCATGCCCTTTCAGGGGATTTTCCCTCAAGCAATGGTGTATCCGAAGACTGCAATCTGTTCTGGCCTCATCGCCATTGCCATCTTCGAAAGCCTTGGAGGATTGCCTTGGGATATTTTCCTGATCCTTGGTCAGACACGCGTTGTTGCCTTGCGCCAGGGCTTATTTGCCCCGATGAAATTGGCAGCTGGACTGACTGGCGCATTAATCGCAGGAGTCGGTGGGGCAATTACAGGTTATGGACTTCTCAGCGGTCTTCAAACGTATTGGCTGCGCAAACGATGCCAAGGCTTCCTGCAATTTCATACATCTCGCCAATTTTCTTGGCATGAGGCCTGGAAGCTAGTTCGTGCAGGTTTACCTCTCTACGGCACCAATGCTCTAGCAGCCCTTATTTTCTTACCGCTACTTGGCGAAGTCGCCAAAACGGCAGGGGTTGAAGATGTTGGGTACTTAAGGATAGGACAACTCATCGTTCAGCTATTCACATTGCTTCCAGGAGCGCTAATTCCCCTACTCTTTCTCAAGCTGAGAGGGAATATTAATAAAGCTTCCCACACTCGAGATACCGAACCATCGCTTCGCTTAATTTGGTGTCTTGGTTTAACCGCACTATTCGTCTATATCGTTATTGACCACATAACCGTTCAGCTGGTATTCGGGCAATCATTTTTACCTTCACTTCAACCAACTCGAGTGTTGATTCTGGCCGCAGTCCTGGATTCTGCCAATCAAGTTTTGCATACACCCTTGCTCTCAAGTAGACGCACGCGACTATTTGGCATCGGACAAAACAGTGGAGCTATTTCAGCTGCAGCACTTGGAGCATGGTTAATTCCACAATATGGATTGCAGGGTTACTTGATCGCAAAATTTAGTTTTTCAGTAATCCCTGTCGTGATCTACAGCGTTGACGCCTGGCAAAAGCTTGAAACACGTAGTTTACTTCCCATGCTTTTAATTGCTACTGCTGCCATTACTCCACTGTGCTGGTGGACAGAGACATCGGTAACAGCTCAAACTTTGCTTATGGGATTTAGTGCAGTTACCACTTTTATCTGTGCATGGCCATTGCGTCACCTACTGCCTCGGAGCTGAGGATGCACATCACCCATGCAATACCCGTCTATGCCCCGGCTTGGCAATTCGGCGGGCCTGTACTCAGCGTCAGCAGGCTTTGCGAAGGGTTGGCGGCCCAAGGCCATTACGTGAAAGTTATTACCACTAATGCCGGGCTGCCTGACCTCCCGTCTGAACAATTGGGACAGCCCATCCAACGGAATGGGGTTGAGGTGACCTACTTTCCAGTGGATCAGGCCAGCGGCACAATTCACTCACGTGCCCTGAACAACGCACTGCCAACAGTTCTTCAAGGTGCTGATCTCCTTCATCTGAGCGCCATCTGGCAACCCCTGGGCATCCCGATCCAGCGCGAAGCCTGGCGACTGAAGATCCCTGTATTACACAGTCTGCGAGGTGCTCTTGGCCCGTACTCGCGCAAACGGGGTTGGTGGAAGAAAATTCCTTACTACTTTCTGCAGGAACGGCCCTGGCTGCAACGCGCCGCAGGCCTCCACGTGACGACCCGTCAGGAACAGCGGGAACTGATCGGCCTTGGGCTACATGCGCCCAGGCATCTGCTGCCCAACCCCATCGATCTTGAAAGCCTGGGCCCGAACCCCGAACGTGGAAGGGAATTTCGTGCCCAACTGGAAATTGATCCTGATAGTCCCTTAATGCTGATTTGCGGCCGCCAGCATCACAAAAAAGGACTTGACCTCCTTCCATCTGTACTCAGCCGCATGCAATCCCAGCCCTGGCAGCTCTTGCTCGTTGGCAGCGATGAGGATGGCAGCGGCGATGCATTGGTGACAGCTCTAAGAAATGCGGGACTTGGAGGCCGTGTCCACTCTCTGGGGACCCAACCTGCCGCGGCCTTGAGCGCGATCTACAACGCCGCTGATCTGTTGTTATTGCCGAGCAGGCATGAAAACTTCGGCAATGTGGTCATTGAAGCTTTGGCCTGCGGCTGTGCTGTGGCGATTAGCGAGCACACAGGCGTCGCGGAAGATCTTCTTGACAGTGCACCCCCAGGTTTTGGTGCAGTACTGCCCCGTCGGAGCAAGGCTTGGGCCACTTGGCTGGCCTCGTGGCTAAGTGCCCCACGACGAGCCGGCGCCTCTGGAGCGGAATGGGCCTCCGAGCACTACAGCATTCCCTCGATCAGCAATAGGGCACTCGAGGTTTATCGCAACATCCTGCAGAATTCGTCTGATCAGAGCTTTCTGGAGTGAATACAGCCTCCCCTTCGGACCAACCAACCATCGCAGCTGTGGTGTTGTGCCTCAATGAGGCCAGTAATCTTCCTCGAGCACTCAACTCTCTGTCCTGGTGCGATGAAAGGCTGGTAGTGGATTCCGGCAGCACCGATACCAGCCAGGCAGTGGCGGTACGGGAGGGAGCAAGGGTGATCGAGCATCGCCAGTCGGGCCGCTTCTTGATCACCGAACAGCGAAATTGGGTCTTAGAGCAGGGAGACCTCAGCAGCAAGTGGGTGTTGTTTCTAGATGCCGACGAAGAAGTATCCAGCTCTTGCCGCCAGGCAATTCAAAGAGCTCTTAATCAGAAAGATCCACCCGATGGATTCGAGCTTACGCCGCGCTACTGGTTCTTAGGCCGTTGGCTAAAGCGCACGCAGGGTTACCCCAACTGGCACCCCCGGCTCCTGCGCAGAGGGCGAATGCAATTTGAAGGGGGCGTTTGGGAAAGCTTTCCAACAGGCACAACAATTGGGCGCATCAATGTTCCCTACGAGCACTACGCCTTCAGCAAAGGCATCGATGACTGGCTAGAAAGGCACATTCGTTATGCCAATTGGGAAGCGGATCGGATCATTGCTTACCATCGCAGCGCAGACAAACAAGCCTTAGGAACAAAACGGGCTCTTCGCCTACGTCTGCTTTCCGCCAAGCTCTGGCCCTTACGCCCACTGCTCAGATTCATCCAGAAGTACATCATTCAAGGAGGTTTCATAGAAGGCTGGCAGGGTTTTTTGTTCGCTCTACTGATGGCTGGCTATGAACTCATCACCGTTGTAAAAGTGATCGAAAAGCAACGGTTGCGCCTGCATCTCCCGCTCTGAACAACCGCGTGACAGTGAACCCAAATAGAAAAATCCTGAAAGCTACGTCGCCAAGCCGCGCGATATTTACATTTGCAGCCGTTTTAACTGCCGGAATTTCCATAGCTCAGAGCTTGGCCTCCCTGCTGCATTACGGCATCGGCTTCCCTTTTGCGTGGCCATTTATAGGGATAAGCGCGCTCGACATACCCTTTGGTGATCTCGTTCAGCTCACTTACACATCAAGCTGCCAAGTCTCCATGCAGGACTTGGCATCTGGTGCTGCCACCTGCGACCCCTCTGGCAGGCCATACAACCTGATGCTCCCGGCCCTAGCAATTTTCAGGATTATCGGGCTGGGCGAAACCCATCACCTGCTAAGCGGGGTTGGCCTTGGTTTGTTGATGTTAAGCAGCATTCTCTTGTTCAGCTGGCACCTGCGTTCAGAGCTGAGCCTTCTGCGGCGATCGCTATTCATCACCCTCAGCCTGCTCAGTTTCCCCATGCAATTGGCCTTCGAACGAGGCAATACCGATCTCGTTGTTTTGAGCTCACTGTTCCTAATTTGCATTTCCCTGACTCGATATTTGAATACAGACCGAGTCGCCAGTCTCGGCCACACAGTGCTTATTGGATGTTTTTCAGTGGTCTTTAAGCTCTGGGCCGGGCCTGGACTAATCACATCCCATCTCTGGTGCGCTTGGGTGATGCGCAGGCACAGGAAGAGTGGACCAGCGCGATCCAGGCCTCTACTTATTGCAGCTCTGGTACTGCTGGGAACATTTCTTCTCGCCTATGCATCATCCGAGCATGTCTTTAGGTATACCGAAACATGGCAAGGTCGATTGAGCTTCGGCATAGATGCCACCTACTACTCCCCAGACATCGCAGACCCGGGTCTGCAACTGGGACTCTTCCGAGCACTCAAGCTTTTAATCGTTAGCGCTTCCACTTACTTGTGCTGGATACGGATCAAACGACACTCCCTCACAACAAACCAACACAGCAACCAAACATTAGAAAAAGTGGCATTGACCATTGGGTTCAGCACTTACCTCAGCGTGTACTTGCTATCGGTCTCATGGGACTACCGGCTTATGAGCCTGATTCTTTGCCTTCCACATACCCTCTCCTCATCTCATACATCTAGCGCAAAGCCTGATGGATTGCACTTATGCAAGAAACTGGCATTAATGCTAATTATTTTCATCACATTTGAGCAATACCTTCCCTTGGCATGGATGTTTGGAATCTTTGAGTCCACATCTGACATCGTCGCTCAACCAATGTTGATCGGCCTTTTGCTCGCGATGAGCCTCGCTCCAGAGCTGGAGTCATTCAAGAAATGAATGCAAAAAAGACTTCGAAACGTCTTCTATTAATTAGCGAGCATTTCGAGCCAGCCACAGGCGCCACAGCGCAGCTGATGAGCGATCTCGCTCAGGGACTCAGCGACAGATTCTGGAACGTGACGGTGCTGACCTCTACCCCAGGGCGATCAGAGGCAAGCACCACCAGCCATCCCCAAGTCGTGCGACTGGGAGGGCATCTCTCGGCAAGCAAAGCGAAACGGGCTGGCGTAGTCCAAAAAGCTCTGGGAGGAGTGCTTTTCTTCTGGAGCAGCCTGCTCTGGGTCTTCTTCAGAGGGCGGCGCGGAGATCTCGTTTTTATCGTCTCCAATCCACCCTTCATCGGATTACTGGGACCGCTGCTGCGGCGTCTACGGCGACTGAACTACGTCTTCTTATTTCAAGATCTTTTCCCACGCACTGCGGTGATAAGCGGCGTGTTGCCAGCTGCCGGGCCGATCACCGGGAGTTGGCTTTGGCTCATGCGCACAGTCTGCCGACAGTCCGCGGCAACAATCGTGCTCAGCGACACGATGCGCAAGCGACTCCTGAGAGATTGCGGCCAGCCCTTACCGCTAAGAGTGATTCACAACTGGGCCGTTGAGCAAGCCAAGCCGACACCAAGAGGTCAAAACCCTTTCGCAGCAGAGCACGGCTTTCAAGATCGCTTCACCCTCCAATATTCGGGAAACTACGGGCGTCTCCACGACCTGCTCACCCTGCTAGAGGCTGCTCGAATTCTCAAACCCCACCCAGTGCAATTCGTGTTCATCGGTGGGGGGGTGAAGCAGTCCCAAATCGATGTGTATCGCGAAGCCTTCGCTCTCCAGAACGTACTTCGCCTGCCCTATCAACCGCGTGCCAGCTTGGCTGACAGTCTCGGGGCCTGCGATCTGGCAGCGATCGGCCTGGTTCCAGGGGGAGAAGACACCATGGCCCCCTGCAAGTTTTATGGAATTCTTGCGAGCGGGAGAGGAGTGGTGCTGGTGGCACGGCGAACCTGCGATCTAGCCCAGATCGTGCTTAATGAAGGCATTGGTGTGGTGGTGGAACCAGGAGAAAGTGAAGCTCTGGCAGAAGAACTGCTGCAGCTCAGCAAAGACCCTGACAGGGTTCAGACGATGGGAGACAGAGCTCGGTCTCTCTATGCAAAACGCTTCGGTCGCGAGCGCTCGGTCACGGCCTACGCACACCTTTTAGAGCAACTCCAATGATCCTGTTGCTGAGCTTCGACGTTCGCCGCAAGGGTGGCATCGAGCGCCTGACCTTGCAGGTGCAGCAGAGCCTGGAAGCCACAGGCCACACCGTCCAACTCCTCACGCCCCAACGAGTGGGGCCCGGCGCTTTGGGACGTCAACTTGGACGCCTGTGGTTTCTGCTGCAGCTGCTGCCAGCCTTATGGCGAAGCAAACAGGTGCTCAGCATGCACGTGCTGATGCTGAAGCCTTTGCACTGGCTGAAATGGTGTCGAAGGCAAGATCAAGATCTCCTGTGCTGGGTTCACGGCATTGAGGTTTGGGGACGCAATCGCACGACCCAAAGCCAGGCACTGAGTCGTTGCAGGAAACTGCTTGCCAGCAGCCGGTTTACTCGAAATCAACTGGCATGCATTCCATGCCCTATCAGCGTGGTGCACCCGATGGCAGATCTAATCGATCCAGCCACACCTCCTGCACCATTACCAGGCACTCTCACATTGCTCACGGTGGCGCGCATGAGCCGCGCCGAGAGTTACAAAGGTCATGGGCTGATCGTGGAAGCTCTGGACGCGTTAAATCGCCGAGGTGAGCTGCAGAATGGATTGCTGTGGGAAGTAGTTGGTGAAGGCGACGAGCGACCAGAGCTGATGCAACGCGTGGCGGACCTTGGCCTGGAACCCTGGGTCCAATTTCATGGCTCCCTCTCCGACAAGGCACTTAAAGCCGCTTTTGCTAGGTCCAGCATTTTCCTCATGCCGAGTTTCTTTTCCATCAATGAACGCGGAGAAGCGAGCGGTGAAGGGTTCGGAATCGTTTACCTGGAGGCCGCCTTAGCTGGGCGGGCCTCCATTGCCTGTGAAGTAGGCGGTCAGAGCGATCTAATACGCCACGGTGAAACCGGCTGGTTGATTCCTCCTGAATCCTCAGCTCTGGTGCAGGTTCTTCGCGAACTGATTCATACTCCTAGCCACGCCAAGCAACGGGGCCTCCAGGCCAGGGCCCATGCTCTAGAGAACTTCTCCGCCCAACGCTTCAACTGTCAGCTCCAGGACGCCCTGAGGATCTGAGATGTGTGGATTGTTTGGCGCACTGGGCTATTCGGCCATCAACTCTGAAGCTGTATTGCTGGCCCTTGAGGGACGAGGGCCTGATGACCGTGGCTGCTGGCGAGAAAGCGGGCGCAGCGATGGCCTCGAACTCCTTCACACGCGCCTGGCGATTCAAGACTGCTCGCCTTTGGGCCATCAACCGATGGTGGCCATTGATAGCGGACTAGTGCTGGTGTTTAACGGTGAGATCTACAACCAGCAGGAGCTCCGAGAACAGCTGGAGCAAAAGGGGTATCCATTCCGGTCTCACTGCGACACAGAAGTGTTGCTGCAGGGTTTCCGACATTGGGGGCAAGAAGTGTGGGCCCGCCTCAACGGCATTTTTGCGGCGGCCTGCTGGGAGACCTCCAGCCGGCGACTGACCCTGGCGCGCGATCGCTTTGGAGTGAAGCCTCTGCTCTGGAAACGAGATCGCAATGGCCGCTGCGCCTTCGCCTCAGAACTCAGTGCCCTCAAAGCCTCAGGTTGCATCGAAGCAGCTCGCCTCCACCACCACGCGCTTGAGAGTTACAGCCTGTGGGGCTCAATCGCCGCTCCGCTCAGCCTGATTGAGGGTATTGAAAGCCTCCCAGCAGGACATGCCGCTGTGAGAGACCAAGGCGGGCAATGGAGTGTGCAAGCTTTCACAACGCACGCGCCTATCTCGCCTGCACCACAAAACTGGACTCTGGCGAGTGCCACTACAGCTGTAGGCGATGCATTGGAGAAGGCCATCGCCCGCCAAAGCATCGGAGATCATCCCGTTGGGATGTACCTCAGTGGAGGGCTCGACTCCAGTCTTCTGGCGGCAACCCTTCAACGCCATCAGTCCAAACCAGTGCACAGCGTTTCCATCGGCTTTCAAGGGCTAAAGGGGGCTGTAGACGAATCCGAACGCGCTGCTTATACCGCCAATCATCTTGGACTGAAGCACCAGACACTACATATCGGAATCGAAGAGCTCAACAAGTCTTTCGATGCATTTATCGCAGCGATCGACCAACCCAGCATCGATGGTTTCAACACGTTTCTGGTCACAAGAGCTGCGCGTGATCAGGGAATGCGTGTGGCCTTTTCTGGTTTGGGCGCCGATGAACTATTTGGGGGATATCCCCACATGCTGAAGGGCTCGCTGAAGGCGGCCAATCAGGCCCGCCATATTCGCCTTCACGGCCTATCTCAAAACAAGCGAAGCCTCTTAGACCGCGAGCGGATCAAGAGAGCTGGATTTGTACAAATGGAAGACTCCGCCAACCAGCAAGCCTGCAGCCGATTGGAGCTAGCGGGTTATCTCCAGGACACCCTGCTGCGTGATGGCGACGCCACAACGATGGCCCAGGGTCTGGAACTCCGGGTGCCTTTCCTCGATCAAGACCTTGTGGACTTAGCGCTCCGAATTCCGCAACACCTTCATCAGATGGAAGGCAGCAAAACCCTGCTGAGACGGTTAGCCGCGCCAATACTGCCAGCGGCCGTGCTGCACGCCCCCAAACAAGGCTTCAATCTTTCTTTGGCATCTTGGCTACTTCAGAACCCACGTTTCCACCCCCTTCGGATCAACTCTCTCCTTCAGAAAAACCTTCGAGTTCATGATCTGCGGATACCACGCAGAACGATTGCCGGAAGCTGGGTGTTGCTGAAAGCCACCGGGAAAATTGCGCCTTACTGGCGCTGGGTTGTTCTTGCTGAGTGGCTACAACAGAGTTTGTCTGAATCACCCATTGAACTGAAGGGTTGCCTTACAACGGACGCCTGACCAAATCCTGGCCAGACAGGCCAACAGAAGAACAAGAAGCGATCCTGGGAACAGATGCTCTGGAAATCCAGTGCGTAGATCCGCAGTCAGTGGCCCGACCATCACTAATGCCACCAGAGGCACAAAACAGACCCATGCAGCTGAAGGGAAAATCACACTCCGGTTAATGCTAGAACCTCCAGCATCCGAAGGCAATCCGCAACGGTAGTAAACAACAATCAACGCCATATAAATCACAAACATCCCATAACGAAACCAATCATGAGTAATTAGGAAAAAAGGTAGTCCCACAGCAACGATCAATGCCGACTCCCGAGCAAACATTGTGGACGCCCTCAAAGACCGCCAGCGCATCAAAGAGTCAAGTATCAGAAGAACGCTGAAAGAGGGAACAAAGCTCCGTGAGGCACGAAACAGCGATGCCAGAGGCTCCTGCAAATACTTCGTAAACTCCTGATTAATATTGAACATAAAACCTACGCTTGAGGCGATTCCTCCTCCATCTCTGTAGGCCCAATGCAAGCCATTAGCAGGATTAAATACATGAAACTCTCCTGCAATTTTAGCCCCCAATGTTGCCACTTCCGGTCGCGAGAAACTCAGAAGCAAGCATGTTGACACCACTAGGCAAAACACACGCGGGAAGTCCAGCTTCCGGTCAATGAACAAAAAGGGAAGAAGCAGAAGGTAAGAGCCTTCATAAATCAGATTGGCAATCACAAAGCTCCCCCCAAACAACCAGGGCCTGAACCACAAGACCGAAGCTGGCAATAGCGAACCTATAAAGACAGTGAGGAAGCACAACAACACGATCACATGCAATGGATCGCCAGCTGTTTCCACAATCACCTTGGTAACGGGACTAACTGATATCAAAAATGCGAATAATGCAAGAGATCCTCCGCGAAGCGGGGAGACACTTCGAATGGCCAAGACCATGGCAGAGATGAGAGCAAATCCAAGAACAAAAAACAGCAGATTAAGCAGAAGAACATTAACTTGATCCCCAGCAAATATCTTCAAGATAGCGCCGAGAAAACCACGCTTAATCAAACCAAAGTCGTAGTGCTTCATCCACTGATTCACCCAGTAGGGATCAAGACAGACCGTACGCGCTTCCCAGTAATCTTCAGCAGCAGCAATCACAGGCCAACCAGAACGCCCAGCTGATAAATCAGCTGATAAACTCCAAAAGCACGATGGTGAATTAAGCCAATTTCCAAAATAGAATGTAATGCAATAGCCTGGAAATGCAAAAAGGCAAGATCGAACGGCCTTAATCCCAAACATACTTTGCATAAACAGCCCTTTCTTCCTCCAACTAAATTAACAGATTCAAGACCTGCGGCTTAGCCATTGCGTAAAGTCGAAATACCGATCACATACAATGCAACACAATAAATCACTCATGCAACGTGCGAGTCTCCTTTGTACTCCCCACTTACAACGAATCACTTTCAATTGAGAAGGCAATTCAACGCATTGAGTCTCTTGCGCTAAACATAGACAAAGAAATCATTGTTGTTGATGACGATTCCCCCGATGGCACTAGCAAGATCGTCAAGTCTCTCTCCTATCAATTCAACGATCTCCGCCTAGTCCGGCGCTATGGCCGATCAGGGCTGGCCAGCGCCATCAAGGAAGGAATCATGTGCTCCACAGGCTCAGCCGTAGTGGTCATGGATGCCGACGGGCAGCACGATATCGGTTCCATCAGCTCCATGTTGTCTCTGCTAGAAAACGATCCTGATCTTGACCTTGTGATCGGCAGCCGTTTCAAAGCAGATCCAAACGATCTAAAGGGCCTAAGCAAAGGCAGAACCTTAGGTTCAACCATCGCCAACAAGACCTCCCGCTTCGTCCTTGACAGGCGTTATCAAAGACTTACGGACTTCATGAGTGGATTCTTTGCATTCAAAGCCTCCAGCCTCGAAGAGATCAGCAAAGCCGTTGATGTTGAAGGATTCAAATTCCTTTTTGAAGCGTTATCACTCAGCAAAGGGAAATTGAATGTAAAAGAGGTCGCAATCCGATTTCATGAGCGCGAGGCCGGCAGCTCAAAACTCGATATTCCCGTTGTATGGGACTACGTAATTTCGCTGATCCATTCTGGCTCGTTCAGGCTCCTGCCCCGGAGGATGATCGGCTTTGGACTCGTAGGCCTTAGCGGGGTGGTCATTCAACTATCAGCCTCTTCGCTTTTGGATCTTTTCACCCCAGGCAGCTTTTCTCAAACACTGCCTTTTGCCGTCTCGCTGGCAGCCGTATGGAACTTTACCCTTAATAACCAACTCACCTTCCGGAGCAGAAAGCTCAAGGGCAAGAACTACATCTCAGGATTGCTCAAGTTTCTATTTGTCTCCTCTCTTCCGATTGCAGCCAATGTGGGAGCAGCTGCTTACATCTACAACACCTATGGAGGAAGCAAGCTATCAGCACAGCTCGCTGGCATTGTGATCGCCTATTTGTGGAACTATGTGGCCAGCAGCAAAGTAGTTTGGAATTCCAACTGACTTCATTTCACTTGGATTGGCACAGCGCGGTTGATACAGCTGCAGCCAAATCTTCAGGTTGCGGCAAAGACATCACGGGTTTCTGAACAAAACCATCTGGATAATGGGTAGCCAGATTGCGAAAAGCGGATGCCAATGCCGTGGCATCACCACTTGGGAAAACAGTGGAACCAACTGGGGCATCATCCCCATTCAACAAAAGATCCCTTACACAACCTGGATGGTCTGAGGCGAGCACAGCGAGACCAAACTGAAGGGCTTCATTAACCACCAGCCCCCAGGTTTCTCCTTGTTGGGATGGAAAAACCAAAGCATCAGCAATGGAATACCCCTGCCCCAACTCACTTTGGTTGCGGAAACCAAGAAAGCAGGATCGGGACTCAAATTCGGACCGGGCCTCCGTTTCAAAGCGAGATCGCAGCGGCCCATCTCCCATCGCGACGAGCCAAAACCGACACCGGAGAGCCTCAGGCAGCTGTTTTAAGGCCTCAATCACAAGAAGTGGGTTTTTGACCTGGGTCATCTTGGCGCTCCAAAGCAACACCAAATCAGTGGGTCCGATTCCAAGCTCTCGCCTCAACTGCTCTCGCTGAGGGGACCATTGCCTCACCAGATCAGCGAAAAAAGCCGTATTCACCGCGTAGCTCACCGGATATCGGCGCTGGGAAGGAACACCGAGCCGAGCAAAGTGATCATTGGAATCTCCACCAATGGGAAACACGGCTTCAAATTGCCGATACCAAAAACGAAGCACAACGTCTTTGATCAGCCCCTTAACCCAAGTGCGGGGGAACGCCCGGTCCGTTCCATCCGCGCGAAGCATCAAGCGAAGGCCGGCCTGACGCAAAAGCAGGGTGCAAAAGGTGATGAATATCGGGGTGTAGGCAAACACGAGCACATGATCAGGCCTGAAGCTACGGATGTGCTCGCAAGCACGTTGAGCCAAAGGCAGGGCCTTCTGCCAACGGGATAGATCCCCCAGAGGCACATCGCTCACAAACACATGAGGGAACCCCGCCGTGGGAGAGCAATCCCAGGCAAACGCCAAACCGAAATCAGGATCATGGCTGATCTGAATCCCGTGATCACAGCCGAACACCACAAGCAGTTCCAGAAGAGGATCACGGGCCAGCGCTGCAAACACGGGCTGGAAATACTGCACCGGATGGGTGATCAACACCGCAAGGCGCTTTCGCTTTGGCTTCAGCCCCTTCATTGCTGACAAAGCCAAGGTGCAAGTTGGCGAGCTGCAAGGCCGTGTCCACTGGCATTCCAGTGTCCATGCCCTGGCTCACCGCCTGGGAAGCCATGCAACAGCAATCCTTGGTTTTGATCAACAGCCCGCTGAAGCGTGGGACCCAGTGGTCGGTAGGCCACTCCCGCAGTTTCAAGCAGGAGGGCCAGACGCTGCTCTTGGCGGAACGGAGATGCAGGCCTCGCCTCAGCTTCAGGCCACACCTGATCAGGACTGCTGGTGCTGAAAACAAGCAACCTTGCACCGGAAGCACGGACATCGCGATTGAGCTGGCGGATCAATGCCTCGGTGAGCGACCAAGCTTCAGCAGACGCCTCAGGTGGTGGAGCAGGAGCTACAGAACCAGATATCGCATTGGATGCTTGAGGTTGCTGCCTCAGGGCTGAAAAACGATTCTTTGCCTCATTGAGTAACTGAATGAGGCGGCTGTGATTAATCAACCCATCCAGCACCTGACCGGCAGCCGATGTTCGAAAGCGATAGCCATCAGAGGATTGAAAGCTATTGTCCTGAAGAAGCGAGCCATCAGAATTGAGGACAAAGCCAGGGCGATCATCCCGAGGACCTGGCTGATTGTCCGTGAAGTCATTGCCTGGATAGACGGCCAGAATCACCAGGCCAGGATGAAACGCCTTGGCCTGATAGCGCCAAGTGAGCAGCGCTTGACCGGTGCTGTATCCACCAACTCCAAAGTTCAGCATCTCTGCCTGACCACCACGCAGCAAGGGGCAATCCTTTGAACCATTGAGCTGAAGCTGCAACTGACGAATCCAGGTTTTTTGTTCATCTACCTGCAGAGACTCCGTAAAGGAATCGCCCAGCACCGCGATCCGCAGCGTGTCCTCCTTGGGATAGGGATGAGGAAGTGAACCTCGAAAACCCTCGGCATTAATTTGCACTTGGCCTTCCCCTTCACGGGTCCAAACACCCTTGACATGAGGCCGCAAGCCATAGCCCCTGCGAGCATCCACCCGATAGAAGGCCGGATAACGAACTCCAACCAAGCGCAACCCCAACTCCATTAATAAGAGTGTTGCCAACAGAGTCGAGGCGGTGAGTAGCAGATTTGAGGCCAGACGAGACCAACGCATCACCGTGCTCCTGCAAGCATGAATAGCGACTGAAACAACGCCCTCAGCAGAATGCGGAGGTCCAGATCGAAAGACAAGTGGCAGAGGTAATAGAGATCTCGCTGAAGTTCCCAGCGCAGGGCATCAACCTCCTCTGAAGCTGCTCCTGAAAGCCGGCCCCAGCCTGTCATCCCTGGATGCAGATGCAAACGAAGGCGAAAGGCTGGATCTCTGGCCTCAAGGACATCCTGAACAGCAGGGGTGACGGGACGAGGTCCTACCAACGCCATCTCACCACGCAAAACATTCCACAACTGGGGAAGGGCATTCAGGGCTGAGATTGGAAAGGGATTAGACGCGAACCGCCACTGATGAAACGACTCACCAGCGAATCCCATGCAAGTCGTACGCACTAGCAGTCGCCTTTGATCTCTCCGCACAGCTCGCCACAGAGCCATCGTCAGCGTCAAGGCCACCAGCAGTGGAAATAACGCCAGAGCCAATAACCACTCAAATAGCACTTTCAGCCGGCGTTGATGACGGTGATGCGGACGCCGAAACATCCACTCGAGTTCGGCAGGATCAGCAGGGAGCAACTCAGAAGGAATCCGCATGAGATAGCGCTCACACCAGGACAACATCGGCATCAAATCCACACCCTCTTTCTGCCAGAGGTGCAGCACCGTCAAATCCTGATCAGACAAGGTACCTCCCGGGCCAAGCAGCACCCCATCCATTTTCAGCAGTTTGGACAACTGAGGCGGAAGGCTGGTGGAGCCCACCCTCGGACGCCACTCCAACGACACGGGGATCTCAAATCCACCTTGCTCCACCTCTCGAGCCAGGAGGGCTCGGTGAGGAGGAGAGACCATCACAAGCCAGCGGGACTGCGGCTGCCAGAAATGACGACAGCTCTCACACCAGACCAATATGAGCGCACTGATCCAGCCACTAAACAGCAATGGCAACAAAAAGCCCTGACCAATCGAAATATCAAGGGACTTGCCAGTGATCGCATAACCCACCACAAACCAAGCGATCACGCAGACCGCTGAAGCGAAATAACGCTGCAAATGATCGCGATAGCCACTTTGCTTGTCATTGAAAGCGCTGTAACTACCAAAAACCCACTGCAAACCCACCAAAGCGGGGATCACACCGAGCGGACCCCGGTGAAAAGGGGGAACGTGGCCGAAACGCAAGAGATGCAAAGCCACCCACACCAGAGCAAGCACTCCGGCATCCAGAAATGCCCAGGTCCAGTCGGCAGTGAAGGAACGATTGCGATGAGTCATGAACGCGGCTGCGCTCCCTTCGCTCCCGCTACAAGACGCATGGTCTTCAGCACAATCAATGCATCCAGCCAAAAGCCTGCATTTCGGATGTAGAAAAGATCAAAACTAAGCTTGGCTTTCGAATCTTCCACGCTGGCGCCATAGGGATAATTCACCTGAGCCCATCCGCTGAGGCCTGGCCGGATCCAATGGCGAATGCGGTAGTGGGGGATCACCTCCTCCAGATCAACCTCAAGCTCAGGTCGTTCAGGCCTTGGTCCGATCAGGCTTAATTCCCCCGCCAGCACAGCAAACAACTGAGGTAGCTCATCGATTCTGAGCTGACGCAGCAATGATCCACATTTGGTGACCCGTGAATCACCTCTTGATGCCCACTGAATCCCTCTGGATTCCGCATCCACTCGCATGCTGCGGAATTTCCAAATCTTCATCCGTTCGCCATATAGCCCCGTCCGAATTTGCGTATAAAAAACAGGGCCACCGTCTTCCAGGCGGATCAAGGCCATAGCCAAGAGCATCAGAGGCGTTGTCAACACAATCAGCGCCAAGGCACCGATCACATCCACTAGTCGCTTGAGGCGCCAACCAATCCGTCCGGGTTGAATATTGAATCCTTCAGCAGCAATAAACCAGCGCTGATCAATCAGTTCAGAAGGCACACGCTGAAGCGCGATTTCGCACCAATCCAACAACGTGCAGATGCGTATGCCCTTTGCACGCAGCGCGAGCAGACGCTCGATGGCTTTTTCACTGAGATGGACCTGATCGCTGAGGGCCACGGTGACCCCATCCCAACGTTTGGGTGCTGAGTCCTCTTGAAGCAAAAGGGCTTCGAACTGCGCACTATCGAGAAACTGTGGAGTAAACAGAGACAAGGACAGATCCATGGCCTTATCGCCTTCAAGCAAACGGCGCTCCTCATCCGAAATGATCAGTAGCCAGTTGGAGGTCTGGCGTCTCACCCCCTTAACACCTAACTGCAGAATAAAAGAGAAGGACGCCACCAGCACCAACAGAGGGATAAGAAATCCGCGAAACCTCGTACCCGCATCCGTGACCTGAAATAACCAGCTATGAGCAATGAAGAGGCCAAGGACTATCCCCATCACAAGACCTAGCCGTAAAAGCTTTGTGCTGAACGATTCCGTCGTTACACGGGCTGAATAGCGACCAAGCAAATATGACGAACTAATCCAAACCAAGACCATCACCGAAAGGCCAGAAGTCAAACCCGGCCAACTCCCTAGGCGACGCCAAAAGACAACGTTGTAAGTGGTGACCGTCACGATCAGGTCCCAAAGCATCAAGCCTGCCAAAGCAAGACGCACTTGCATCCAGGGGGCTCTCCAGAGCATCCGACGTGAAACTCAACCTGACAAGCTCAGTATCCATGAGGGAGGGAGCGTGGGACAGTAGGCTCCCGGCTCGATGTTCGTGAACGTCCTCGGCATCTCTGCTTACTACCACGACAGTGCAGCTGCCTTAATCGTGGATGGGGATGTCTAAGCGGCAGCTCAAGAGGAGCGCTTCAGTCGTAAGAAACATGATTCCCGCTTCCCCTTTCAAGCAGCTTGCTTCTGCTTAGAAAGCCAAGGGTTGACCCTAGATAACGTGGACGCAGTTGTGTACTACGAGAAGCCGCTGCTCACCTTCGAAAGGCTTTTAGAGACGTATCTCGGAGCAGCACCACGCGGCGGGCGCTCCTTCATCGCCGCGATGCAGGTGTGGCTGAAAGAAAAACTCTTCCTAAAAACCGAGCTCAAAAAGCAGCTACGCGCCATTGCAGAAACCATGGCCGCAGACCAAAGCCAAAAAGCCCCGACTGAACTGCCAGAACTGTTGTTCAGCGAGCATCACCGCTCTCACGCCGGTGCAGCCTTTTATCCCAGCCCCTTCGAAAAGGCAGCTGTGCTTTGCATGGACGGGGTGGGGGAATGGGCCACCACCTCTGCTTGGTTGGGAGAGAGCAACAGGCTCACCCCTCTATGGGAAATCAATTTCCCGCATTCGCTCGGACTCCTTTATTCCGCTTTCACCACTTACTGCGGCTTCAAGGTCAACTCAGGTGAATACAAACTGATGGGCCTAGCGCCCTATGGCGAGCCTCGCTTCGTCGAGCAGATCAAAACACACCTCATTGATATCAAGCCTGATGGCACGTTTCGACTGGACCTGAGTTATTTCAAGTTCCACCGCGGCTTTCGGATGACAGGCCGGAAATTCCACAAATTGTTCGGCAGGCCACCTCGAAAGGGAGAAACCGAACTCAGTCAGTTCCATATGGATCTAGCGGCTTCGATTCAGGTGGTCACTGAGGAGATCGTGATCCGTCTGGCTCGACAATTACAAATAGAGACTGGAGCGCGGCACCTCTGCTTAGCAGGGGGGGTAGCTCTGAACTGCGTCGCCAATGGCAAGTTGCAGCGCGAAGGCATTTTTGACGACATCTGGATCCAACCCGCCAGTGGGGATGCAGGCTCGGCCCTTGGTGCTGCTCTCGTCGCCTGGCACCAGCACTACCACCAATCAAGAACTGTGCTGCCTGAAGATTCGATGCGAGGCACCTATCTGGGCCCCAAGTTCGAAAACCAAGAGATCTGCACCTATCTCGCTGAGATCAAAGCCCAGTTTCAGTCATTACCAGATCGAGAACTTTTCGAGCGCCTGGCAGTCCTGCTCAACGAAGGCAAGGTGGTGGGATGGTTCAACGGTGCGATGGAGTTCGGCCCCCGCTCGCTTGGTGCGCGTTCAATCCTTGGCGACCCACGCAACCAGCAGATGCAGAGCGTGATGAACCTCAAGATCAAATATCGCGAAAGTTTCCGGCCTTTCGCCCCCTCTGTCCTAGAAGAAGAAGTCAGCAATCAGTTCGATCTGAAAACAGCAAGCCCGTACATGCTTTTGGTGGCCCCGGTGAAGCAGAACCTGTGCCACGCCATGAGCGTCGAGGACCAGAAATTATTTGGCATCGCAAAACTGAAAGTGCCTCGGTCGGACCTTCCTGCGATCACACATGTTGACTATTCCGCCAGGGTGCAGACGGTTAGCTCTCGCACAAATCCTCGTTATTACAACCTGATCAAAAGCTTTCAACAGCGCACCGGTTGTCCAACCCTGGTAAATACCTCTTTCAATGTGCGCGGAGAACCAATCGTATGCACCCCACAGGATGCCTACCGCTGCTTCATGCGCACAGACATGGATGTATTGGTTTTGGAGAATCAGCTACTGCTAAAGACAGAGCAACCAAAGGAGAAACGCGACGAGCGCTGGATGCAGGAGTTTGAGCTCGATTAACCAACATGACCAAATACGCTCCCACCAACAAACAATTACGTGACTTCGGTCTCCTTTTAGGAGTGGTCTTTCCTCTTCTATTGGGCTGGTTATTACCTGCCCTGCGAAGTCACAGCTTTCAGATTTGGACTCTCTGGATTGGGATTCCTGCTTTGAGTTTGGGAATGCTGGCGCCACGAACATTAATCTGGCCGTATCGGGGCTGGATGGCCCTTGGGCATGCTCTTGGCTGGATCAACGGCCATATCATCTTGGGCGCAGTGTTTCTTCTGGTGCTGCAGCCCATCGCCGCAATCATGCGGATCAAGGGTTACGACCCGCTCCGGCGGAGACGTACCAACAACAACACCTACAAGGAAACCGTCTCAGAGCGGAATCTTGATTTCAAGCGCCCGTTTTAAATCTCTCAACAATCTAATCTCCATGGAAGCCCTGCTCGATCTCACCAAGGACATCTGGGATTTCATGCGCGTGCGCAAGAAATATTGGCTTGCCCCCTTAATTATCACACTTGTACTAATGGGGGCTCTACTGGTGTTTACTCAAGGATCAGTCGTA
>Ga0302114_10000473_pt1 | contig 28122 bp, 11 predicted proteins | sample AG5_Surface_MG_FD_203107 | JGI IMG/M metagenome (GOLD analysis project Ga0302114, IMG submission 203107) | Marine microbial communities from Western Arctic Ocean, Canada - AG5_Surface | ecosystem: Environmental > Aquatic > Marine > Oceanic | place: Canada: Western Arctic Ocean | collected...
CCCTAAACCCTAAACCCTAAACCCTAAACCCTAAACCCTAAACCCTAAACCCTAAACCCTAAACCCTAAACCCTAAACCCTAAACCCTAAACCCTAAACCCTAAACCCTAAACCCTAAACCTTAACCCCTAACCCCGCGGCGCCACAAAAACCCGTCGGGCGTCACGCCAGGGTGCTTGTCCAGCCAAGCCTGAACCACGTTTCGCATCGCCCAGTTCGTCATCACCTTCGTGCTGCTCAGGGCGCGACGCGTGAGTGGATCCCTGGCCCCGTTGCGCTCAAAGTGCGCCAGGATGGCGCTCCGCTCGTACGTGTGCCCAGATTCGACAACCATCACCGGGTCGCGGAACACGGTTCGCGTGATGGGGCACAAGAGCTCTTCGGGCTCGGCGTCGAGATCTGCGTCGGGGGCGTCGGGCAGGTCGCCCAGTTCGGTCGCGGAACGCCGGGTTCGCACACCGGAGCTCGCGTTTCCGGATGCCGGCTCTTGCACGGCGGACGTCTTGCGCCGCTTTGAGGGCGCCATCGAACGATCCTCCGGGGTCGCCGCGAGCCCCGCGCTCGGCACTCTGAAAGATCTGAGGAGTTTCGAAATTCGGGAGCTTGGGCAGTTTGGGAAGTTTGGTTCTCGTGACTACAGGCTATTTTGCTATACACTCTAAGTGTTCTTTCTCATGCCCTTCAGAATGGAGTTCAACACACCGCCCGGCGGCGGCTTCTTGTTCGCCTTGGGCGGCAAACTGACCCGGGGTTCATGTCCTGCAATAGCCTCGGCTCGTTCCTTCTCGGCTCTTCGCCGCATCGCATCCATCTTTTGCGCAGATGGACCGGCGCCGAGTGCCGTGGCGCTGGGCTTCGCGAACGTATCTCCAGTTCTGTACGTCGTCGTCTTCCCCGTTGATCGTGACTTCGGTACCGTCTGCAAAGCCTGGACTGGACGAACGCGACCCGCACCGGTCGACTCAACCTTCGGCTTCTTCGGCTTCAAAGGCTCATGAAGCCAAGACGGTGTGTTACCTTCATCGGCGCGACGCTTCACCGGTTTGGACGTAGGTCGTGCGCTCATGGCCGGGTGACGAGGCGGCTCTCTGGCCGAGTTCATGGGCACGGCATCATCGTCGAGAGTCAGGTCGACGACGGCGTCTCGAGAGTCCTTCACGACATCAGCCGGCTTGATGACATCCGGAGCCATGACTTGCAGCTTCTCCTCAACCTTGATTTCATCGGATGGAACGTGCTTCACCCGCTCCCATCGATCAAAGTTGTGCAAACCGTATGGCCGCAAGGCACGAATCGCGACGCCTCGCCTCTCTGCGTCTCCCCAAAACATAGACCAGATCTCATCCGCGCGTCGCAGAGTAGCTGCGTGTCCGAGAACGAAGAGAGCGCGTTTCGGTCTGGTCAGTGCGACGTTGAGCCTCCTCCGATCAGAAAGGAAGCCAATCATCCTTCGTGAATGCGCAGCAGCCTCGGCGTCGTTCATGTACTCGAACTCGTCGGTGAGGTCAACGGACGCCGCGTCCATGCCCTGAATCGCGCGAACGCAGGAGAATATGACGACGTCAAATTCACGACCCTGGACGCCATCCACCGTCGCAAATTCAACGGGAGTGACGTGAGCCTCTGGGCGACCCTTGATGAGCGGTTCGAACACGCGCTTGAGCTGAGCGATCTGGTCCTTGTACGGCGTCACCACGCCGACAGTTACCCTTTGGGTCACATCGGCCCGCGACAGAAGCTTAGTGTACAACACAGCCGCCAAGGAAGCCTCGGCGGCGTTGCTTAAACTCTGCCCGCTGAAACGCCCCCTTTGCTCGTAGCCCTCTGCGACGTCAAATGCAACATACGCCCCGAGGTTTGCCAGCGATCCGTGCGGCACGACGTTGCCATCGACCAGCTTCCCGTCGTAAAAAGCGTCACTGGGGAACTGCCGAATCTCGGGGTGCATCCGGTACTGGACAGAGAGCAGATGCGTCCGAGCCCCGGCGTCCTGCAATCGCTCAAACAACGACTGCTCGATGCTTCGTTTCGCACTTCCACGCGACAGCACCGTCGCCGCCAGCTGTTGCGGGTCGCCGACAAAAGCAGCCGCACCACCCGGACGAAGCCATCGAAGGGGTACCAGCGTCGCCGCCTCCGTCGCCTGAGCGGCTTCGTCGACGATGATGAGGTCAAACAGCGGCACGGCGCAGCCAACCATGGCAGCCTCAGCATCTTCGCTCGTGGCGCCCTGTTTCACACCGCCTCTTCCGCGTCCACCAGCTCTCGCGCCGGTCCTGTCAGCGGCGAGGAGACCTGCACCGGAAAGGGTTGCGCAGACAATCTCCGCGCCGCCGACGACTCGGGTCCAGGCCGACCCGGCTGCCTTTTTAGCTCCGTCGCGCTGCTTCCTCTGCTTCTGACGCATAATCGCGAGCTCGCCGAGCAGCTTGCGCCGCTGCGCCTGGAGCATCTGGAGATGTATCAACTGACCCGGGTTTTCCTCCTTTCCCTCCGCGAGGCTGGTCTCATGTTTGATGTCCTTGCTCAGGCGTTCGAGCCTGGACTGGACGATGGACACTTCCTTTTCCCTCTCGCTCGCGGCGGTGTCGTTCGGTCTGATGCTGCTGTCCACGGCGCGGGTCACCAGGTACGGGAGCGCGTCAGTGCGTACCGCATCTTCGCGCCCGAGACGAACCAGCGCACGCGTGTCCATGGCATCATGCCCGTCGGCAACCTCTGAAAGGCGACGATCAGATGACTTGGAAACTTTGGGTCCGTACTTTGCGGCGTCGATGCGGTCGGCTAATCGCACGACGAGCTCGTCGACGGCGCTGTTACTCTGAGCGCATACCAGCACCCTGCGCATCCGAGACGAACGTGTGCCGTTCAGTACAGCCTCGTTCCCGATGAGCGCTGCTTGCACCAACGACGCGATTGTGTGCGTCTTTCCAGTGCCGGGTGGCCCTTGGATCAAGACGATTTGCTTGGACGCCGCGGTGTTCGATTCGACGAGGGTTTTCCGACTGAACTTGCAAGCGGAGGCTGAAGCAGCGGTATGAACAGCCTCGAGCTGAGGACCGTTCAGCGAGGTGGCGATCGAACTCCACTGATCGAAAGACATCCCGATCCCATCCGGCGGCGTGTCTGGGTTTCTTGAAGAAGACGATGCATTTCGGCTCGGATGGAACAAGGCCTTGAAAATCGGTACCTTCTGAACATGAACCAGGGCCTGCATCTCGCGCAGGACGGTGGTGAGGCTGGACAGTCTAGACAGTTTCAGCGAACCGCCTTGCCTGGATAGCGCACGAAGCATATGCATTCTGCGCTGCACCTCCTTGTCCCTGTTCAGAGAGCCGCCGCCGTTGCCTGTGAGCCACTGGACTGTCGCATCGGGAGTCTCCACAAGGCACACCTTGACCCTGAGACACACGCCCGATCCTCCATCCGACGCCTGAGATTTGCCCGACCGTGCACCCGATTCGACCCCCTCGACCCACGCAAAACAATGCGGGGTTGGAAAGTTTGTCGTCGATCCGGACGCGGGTCTCTGCTTCTCGATCAGCACGAGGTCATTCTCAAGAAACGCGTCGCCAACGGCGGTTCTTCCCAGGTTGATTCGCAAGGAGTGGTAGCTTCCTTCGTTCCCAACCAGCTGATCGACCGTCGCGGCCAGCACCACGCCCGGAGGGTTACCCCCGGATTCATCCAATGCGGAGGCCAACTGCGCTCTGAGCTCGGCGAGCATCAGAGGAGCGAAATGCTCGATGTACTCTCGCGCGGACGTGAACGTCTTCCGCCGCGCAAACGAGCCGGTTCGCTCTTGGTCAGTCCTGGTGGACCGGATGTGACCCATGGACCACCGAAGCGCAGCACCAACTAGATCATCAAGCCTCGGCGGCGTCCACGGGGGCTCGAATTTCTTGGATCCGAAAATAGGTCGTCGAGCGACAACCGTACGTGAGGAAGCCTTCACCACGGGAGCGATGGTTGCCGTCTTTCTGAGTCGCTCGGCGTTTTCCAGTGCGGCTAACGCCTGCTCTCGCCTCGACGCGCCTCTATCGGCTCCTTCGTTGTTGACGAGATCGATCACGTTATCATCGCCCCTGCGTTCCGCCAAGCGTGCCAGACGGGCAGCCTTGGCGGCGGCTCGTTCACCCTCCCGCTTCTGCGCGAGGGCATCGCGCTCTCTGTGAAGATCAGCGAGATTTTGCCGCGCGGCTGCAGCCATCCTCGCGTCTTTGGCAGTTTGCGGACTCATCCCGCGCGGCAAATTAACGCCACCTTTAGCCGGCGCTCTCTTGTGCGTCGGCCCACCCGCGCGTATGCTCGCGAGTATGTCGCCGTCGGCCATCGGTGTCGTGGTTCTCCTCGACGACTTGTTGCGCTGAGCCTTCTCCATGGCGCGCTCGTACGGCGACTTGCCATCCGATGGTAAAGAAGGCGGCGGCTGCGGCTGACCCCAGAGTGTTCCGAGGGAGGATGTGGGTTGCCAGTTTGAACCACCGCCGAGCGCGGTTCCGATCCCACCGGAACCCCGGACCGAGCCTGGGGACAGCAGATCAATCACGTCATGATCGCGATCTTTTTCACCACCGCTGCCGTAGTCATTCTCCTCGTCGGGAGGGTAGTCCGCGAACCCGCCCCGTTCAGTGTTCCAGGCGTCCAACTCGTCCCTGGATCCCGGCGCCGGTATCCGATCGTCGCCTTTTCCCAGGGTCCTTCCGAGTGGTGTACTCATAGCCTGAAGCCGTTCCCGAATGGATGGGCGCCTGGTTTGGTCTGGCTGTTCCCGAGCCTGGCCGACTGATCGCTCCCCAGCGTTCTGTTCTCTCCTGGCGGGGAGCGCATCGAGCATACCCACGCCGAGGTTACCCGGCGCCCCGTCCGGGAACCACTTCGCGAGCCTCTCCGCTTGCTTGCCGTGGAGCTCAACGAACACTTCCTTTGCAGCCTCCTTAGCGGTGAAGGGAAGACTGCCGATCTTGGTAATCTTCAGAGGACCCGTCGCAGCTTCGAGGGTTCCCTCCAAGGCTTTCATCCAGTGGTTCGCCACCGCCGGTGTCAGCGCGGTTGTTCCCCATCGCACACAATCCTGAAGCCAGCTCAGCGCGGCGAACTCGTCTCGTGCACCATGAGCGAGTGTCTCGAACACGTCGTTCTCGTAAACCTCGTCCGCGTTGGGGTCGAGCGGTTTTTCCTTCGCCTCAGACGCACCCTTGTACCAGAGATTGAAGAGATCCGGCATGCACTGGAACACGCGCACGAGATCGCCTTGCGAGAAGCTTTCACCGGCGAGATGTCTGGAATCGGAGATGACTCCGACACAGTGGTCCCATACATCCCTCGTGAGAGCGGCACGAGCGACGACACACTGTCGCCAGAGGTCGTCCATCGCGCCTCTCGTGGACGCTTCCGCTGCGCACGGGATCAGAGATTTGCATTGGAACAAGCACCACGACGAGGCGCTGACACGCATGGACGCATCGCCCAGCTCCATCGCAGCCGCCAATGCGTCAGCCGCACCTTCCAGCGCCGCCAGTGTGGCTTCAGGAACCGCGCACACCTTCATCCACACCTCCGGGCCGACGACTTCGCTCTTCCGGCTGACACCGAGTGCCTGGCAGCTGAGAAGAACCCTTCCCGCCGATCGTAGATCCGCACGCTGGCCCATCAGCATCGCGACTGCCGCCCGTATGGCATCAAAGGGAAGAGACGCAGCCGCGAGCGGATCGGGTGATGCCGCGAGTGCGGTGCACGACTGAAGCAGCTCTGAAGATAACCTCGCGCCAACGGAAGCCGAATTGGTGAGGTCAACGGCGCTGACGTTTGCGACGCCTCCATCCGCGGGCGTCTTGTCTTTTGGTTTGGGTGAGAGCGCGAGATCCGCCGCAGCCGCGAGCAAGCCGTTGACCACGATGGAATTCCTCGTCAGTTTCCACCCGTCGGGGTCGCACGTCCACCTCATGGACGACGTCGCATCGAGCCTCGAGGCGATGGCACCCGCAGAACATTCAGCCGCGATTTCTCGGGGCGAACGATCGTCGGTTTTGTCGAGGCCATCCTCCCAGATTGAATGCGCCATCGCGTCTTCTTCCATGATCCCGTTCACGCCGTCGCTCACGAGACCAACCCCACCGTCCACGTTACCGGCTGCGTGCCAAGCTAGTGCGCTCAGCGCTGCCGCATCCGCCCTGAAGCCCATCGCCGCGACAGTCTCGGCGCTCATCTTCGCTGACCTCTTCGCCTCCGATGCCTTGGTGGCACGCGCCGTCGACATCACCGAGTAATTGGTTTTGAACGACGGATCCGCCGCGAGACATACCGTGACCGTAGTCGCCCAATCATTGTTAGTCTCTCGGGGCGGTCGTCCGAGCGCGAAGCTGCGTCTTATGACATCCAGCGCACCTCGCCGGGCGATCCAAAGGGTGCACTCGTCGAAGAGGTGGGGGTTCTTAGGCACGGTTTGGGTCAGAAACGTCATCGCCGACGTAGACGCGGCGACATCCTCCCGTTCCGAACTTCCGTTGAGAGACTCCAGCGTGGTGATGATCGCCAGTATGATCGCATCTCGCGTATCCGCATTCAGCGCTTGTCTCGCAGCCGCCTCGAGCATGTCCACCGCGGTGCCGGGAGGAACGCCGGCTTCGAGCCACGGTGAGCCGTTCACGTCCGAGTCCACCCGCGCCGGGAGTAACTCCGACATCACCCTCGAGGCAAACAAACCGATCGTCGCGTTGTCCGTGATTTCGTCTGTCAACTCATCCAGAGCGGCACTCAGCACGTTTGGGTGGCGCGCCAGCACCTCGCCTCGAGGAATCGGGCCCATCTGTTGCAACGCATCCGCGAGGGCGCTCCAAGCGACTAAGCGTTTGTTTGCGTGAGCCGATGATCCTCCGGGATCCTGACTCTGGCTGGTCGCGTGTTCCTCGAAAGCGGACCACAAGGTATCGATCCAATCGTCGATCACCCGCGCGGTCTCCTCCGGTAGCCTCCCGCGCACCGGCCTGGACTCTCCGAGCGCGGCGAAACACCTCTTCGCTGCAGCCCTGATATTATCGTCGCTTCGCGCGAGGAGCTGAAAGAGACCCGGCACGTCCCCTGATGCCACCGCCGCACTCAACGCGTCGCGCAGAGGGCGAGCGGCGTTCAACGGACCGACCATGGGCAGCATATCGCCCACGGCGTCGCAGCACTCGTTCGAACCGTAGTGTCCACTGACGAAAGCTTCGTACGCCGTGGCGATGAACAGTCGCCGCCGTCGGTCCCCCGTGTCTTCGCCACTCGTCGAGGCAACCACTTGCCTCGCCTGCCTTACAAGCCGCCGCTCATCACGCTCGCGCATGAGTGCGGCGAGGACCGATGTGTCGTCGTCCTCTTCCTCGCGCGCGTCAGCGTCCCAGGCGTCAATCTGACGACGGTAGGCATCCACACAACGGTGGCAACCCAAGCCCAAACACCGCTCCAGTCTAGCCCATCCAGGGCTCATCTCGGTGGATGCGTTCGCCTCTATGCCAACTCCATCTCCCGCCGGTGAAGGTGGTGGAGGCGGACCCCACGCTTCCCAACCCGCCGTGAGCACGGCTGCCGGCATCTCCTCCGGCTTTGAGCAGAAAAGGTGGATCTGGCCCTTCTCGACCCTGTCGAGCACCTCCGAGGACCACGCGTCGGCATCGCACCCGGACTCCACCCGCCTCGCCAGTAGAATATCCACGGCATCTCCAGCATCACCCCGCCGGGCATCGCCGTCTTCGCCCATACCCTCGACCGCACGACCGCCGGTCTCGGGTTGCGGGCCCCGCAAAGTGAAGAAGATTTCATCAGGGTGCCGAGCAGTCGAGCGAGAAGACCTCCACAGCTTGTCCACTTGGCTGCCAGGCTGCCAGGCGAGCGGGGGTTTGATTTTAAGACGACCGACGGGAATCGGGAGATAAGGGAATTCAACACCGGGGCGCCGTCATAAGCGAGGTGCGGACACGCACGTGGTCGTCGCCGCGCCGAGTGTTCCATCCTCGAAGCCTCCACAGAGAGCTCGGTGGATCGCGTGGCACCCGACGTCGTTCGTGTGCGCGGGCGAGGGTTCTCCCCCGATCGGGCCTTTTTGGCAATTTATTGGATTTTAGGTTGGCGGGAGCCGTCCGACGCGACCGACACGCGCTGAATTCGACACCAGGGAAAGATGTGGACAGACGAGGAGGACGAGCAGCTTCGTGCGCTCGTCGCAGAGTACGGCGTCAAGAAATGGGCGCTGATATCGACCAAAATGGCGGCCAAGGGCGCTAAGCAGTGCCGTCGCCGGTGGCAGAATTACCTGAACAACGACATCAAGCAGGGCGGATGGAGCGAGGAGGAGGACCGCATACTGCTCGAGGGTCACAGGTTGCACGGAAACAAGTGGACTGAGATTGCGCGGATGGTCACGGGACGCACGGACAACGCGGTCAAGAACCGGCACGCGGTGCTGGTCAAGAAGGAGGAAAAGAAGGTTGAGGATGCAAAGGGGGGAGGAACGCCGTCGGGCTCGGGCAAGCGCAAGCGAGCGCCTAATCAAGCCCCGGACGCGAGTTCCCCGAAGAGGGGATCGCGCGCCACGGCATCCGATGACTCACCTTCGGGAGGCAGCTGGAGACCGAAGCTCAGCGTGAAGATACCCGGCGCCGGGGGCACATCCGGGACGGGCGACGGACAGGATTCTTCCAGGGGCGACGGCCGAGGGCCGCCGTCGTCGCACAAGGCGCCACCGTCTCTGGAGGCGTTGCCCACGTCGGCGTCACTCACCCAGGTGGAAATCGAGCTGCTGAAGCAGGTTCAGGATCTGATCTCGCCTAGGGCTGAGGGGCTCGGCCTCGGTTTGGGTCCAGAGCCGGCGAAGGCCCTCGCCGCTCCTCAGACGCCGCTGGACACTCCCACGGTGGACATGCAGGCTGTCATGAACTGGATCCTGTCAGTGACACCGAGAGCGGGTGGCGGTGCGGGCGCGGCGGGCACGAGCGCGGCGCCCGCGAAGAAGGATGACGCCAAGGCTGACAAGAAGCAACCCGGCAGCGCCAAGGCCAAGGACGGAGAGGCTGCGGGGCAGCACAACGAGCTCCTGCGCAAGCTCTTGAACGAGAAGCTCGCGGGATCAGACGGCGCGGAAGGGGATGCGGCGGGTGCGAAGAAGTCGCCCAGGGGCGAGGATGGCAAACCTCCGGCGTCGCCCAACTTTACGTCTTCGGAGCTGAACATTCTGATGAATGCGCTCGGCGGCGGCGGCGAGACTCCCACGAGCGGCCTGACGGGCGGCGTGAACCCCTTCGGTCGTGCGGCGGACTCTGCGCCAGCCCCCGCGGAAAAGGAGAAGGATAAAGAGAAGGGCAAGGTCAAAGCTAACAACGCCCGCTCGCCTCGCGCGACGAGAAGCAGAAAGTGACGGGTCGCGTCGAGCTAGGTGCAACTTTCCACGTTGACGAACTGTTGTGATGTGAATTTATTTCAGAATTGATCGAACCTCGGAAACGACGACGCCGCGTCGTGTCGCTTCGGCGAGACTGCCGATACACCCGATATTTGACCCCATAGAACTCCATCGCACGTCTCCTCGGACGACACAGTATCGACCCTCGCCATACTCAGAGTCATGTTTTCCAGCATCTCCTGGCTCGCGGTGGTCTCGACGGTCGTCCTCTTCATCCAGGGTGCGCACGCCAGCCCCGCGGCGTTCATTGTGGAGAAGGCGAGCCTCCGCGTTCTCAGTCCCGCGAGCCAGGTTGGCCAGTACGATACGGCGTTGGCCAACTTCGGGACTCCGCTCTATGGCGCCTCCCTGCTCGGGGAGCTCGTGTACTCCGCCGACAACGCGCTGGGTTGCACTCCGTACGCTGACCTCCCGAGGGCCAAGGGCGTCGGCCACGCGACGATTGCCCTCGTGGACCGCGGCTCTTGTTACTTCGCCGAGAAAGTTTTACACGCCCAACTGGCTGGGGCTCAAGCCGTTCTCGTTGCTGACGACGTGGACGAGCCCCTCCTGACGATGGCCGACCCGGACGGTAGTGCGGGTGGTGGCACGGAGCTCGCGCGTCTCGCGCAGGAGATTTCTATTCCGTCCGCTCTCGTCACGAAGAAGGTGGGCGACGCCCTAAGAGCCGCGACCGTGGCGGGCGACACGCTGGTTCTCACGCTGGATTGGAAAGACTCAATATCTCACCCAGACGACCGGGTGGAGTGGGAGCTGTGGTCCTCGTCCGACCAGGTGTGCGGCGATTCGTGCACGCGGACGCAAGGCTTCATTCGCGACATAATGAGCAGCGCGGTTGACTTGGAAGAACAGGGATCCGCGTCATTCTCCCCTCACTACGTCACCTGGTCCTGTCCCATCGCGGCGAACGACTCGGAGAAGTGCGGCGGTTTATGCATCAACGAGGGAAGATACTGCGCCCCCGACCCGACCGACGGGCAGGACGTCGACCCGATCGTCGCCGACAAGGTTCGAGCACACGGGTACAACGGGTCCGACGTCGTGACCGAGAACTTAAGGAGACTCTGCCTCTTCAAGGAGCTGACCGGCGACCACCACGGAAACGTCCCGTGGAAAGGCGGCGCTCCGTGGTGGAAGTACGCGACGACGCACCCGGTGAAATGTTCCATGGCCGACGGCACGTTCACCGCGGCGTGCTCCGAGGCGGTCATGAGTGCGGGCGCACCGGATGGATGCGGACTGGACACGGACGCGATGGGCAGAATTAGTCAGTGCGTCGGGGACACCTCCGCGGACAAGGTGAACCCGTTGATGGACGCTGAGATGCAACTCCAGTCCGATCAGGGCGATTCCGGCCGAGGCGCTATCGTGATGCTACCGACTGTGGTTGTGAACCTGGACCAATATCGCGGTCGCCTGACCTCAAGGGACGTCCTACGAGCCATCTGCGCGGGATTTCTTGAATCAACAGAGCCGCGGGTGTGCCTCTCGTCCGCTCTGCAGAGCAACGAGTGCCTGCGGCCCGACCACGGCGGGTGCTGGTTCAAGGAGACACCAGACGCGAACTTCAGCGCTTGCGTCGACACCTTCAGGGGGGTCGAGTGCAGGTGTCCATCGTCGTTTCATGGCGACGGAGTTGTGTGCGACCCGGTGGAGGAGTGTTCAGATCCCGCGATGAACCGCTGCGAACAAGAGTGCGTCAACGTCCTCGGCGGGCACCGATGCGAATGTCGCTCGGGTTTCAAGCTCGTCGGCGGCACGTCCTGTCTCCAGGATCCCGTTGAAATGAGCAAACTGCGCTCTATCGACGCTGGCTCGATATTCGGCATCTCTCTTCTGGTTCTACTCGGAGTCACCGCTCTCGGATACGCGGCGTACAGAATCCGAATCAAGGGTGAGATTGACCGGGAGGTTCGAGCGTTGATGGCGGAGTACATGCCGCTGAACGACGAGGCCGTTAACGACCCTTCACCTCCGCGGGGGAGGGTAAACGGAGCCAACGGTGGGATCGAGACAGAGCTACGGACAGTCAGGGGCGAGAGGAAGGTGTCCTTTTACGACGACGAGGTTTGAGACCAACGCCAGATGACGGCACGCGTGTCTCCACAAGGCATAGGTAGATTTTTTTGTCCAGCACCGAGAGATTCACGAGCAAGAGCCGTTTACCACCTCGTCCCGGAATAACGTTATGCGTCTCGGGAGCCAGGGCCACACACTTTAGCACAGGTTTGGGAGTACAGGGGTGAGCGAGAGTGTTTTCGTTCACCTGTGTAAAGACTTTCGCGTCGGCGAGCGCGTCGATAGGCCCGACCGGTCTCGCGGGAACGCCCGAGCGCCCCGCTCACCCAAGTCCCCGGGACATTTGGCACGTTAATTCATCGGGCTGACCGAGACTTTGGGGAAGGTCCGAGCCCATGGCGTCGATGTGGAAACGCGGTAACTCGGTTGCACCGGGAGGGATGGATGCGCCAGTGACGCCCGATCCTTCCGTGAAGTCTTCGCCATGGACCAAGGGCGCCTGGAAGCTAGCCGCGAACAAGGTGATTCAGCAAAATGCCGAAGCAAAGGGAACTCCCGTGAAGGACCTCGCATCGGTAGTCAAGGCTATGCAGAAGGAGACGAGCTCACAGGCTGCTCGCCGTCTGTTGGCTACGCAGCGTGCGTCGAACAAGAAACCGGCGACGAAGGGGTCCAGGAGCGTCATGTTCTCGTCCGGGTACGTCTACTTCTTGGTACTGGAGAAGCCGTGGTGGTTCACGGGGATGCTGGCGATTGTGACGTATGGGTTCGCCATCATACTGATGTGGCTCATCTCTCTTCCCCTGAGTCTCATCAACACCCAGGAGGAGTGGGGAGAGGACACGGATTTGCCCAACGCGCTTCTGGCGTTGAGATTCGCGGCGTCGCACATCCTGATGATGTCGTTTGGCACCGTCATGCCGAGCACCGACGGGGGCTACCTCGTCGCGTTCTTCTCCATGCTCGTCGGCGTCGTGGTGAACGCGTTCGTGTTCTCCGCCGTGGTGTCCAAGTTCCAGTCGCCGCAGAAGGATATCGTGTGGACCACTCGGTCGATAATGAGTCGAAGGGACGGCGTGCCCACTTTCATGGTACGCGTGGGTAACCTGCGGTGCCACACGCTGTACAACCCGGTGATTCGAGTCACCCTGCTGTCAAGGCACGTGACCAAGGAGGGCGAGGGGTTCATGAAAAAAGAGGTGGTTGAGGTGATGCAACCCGCGACGGTGAGTGGTGTGCACACCATCGCGTGTCCCATCGAGCCGTCGTCGCCGATGTGGACCGTTTTCAAGGATTCGAAGACGACCGTGTGCCCCAAATCAGGCAAGACCATCAACGAGATGACCACCCCCAAGCGGATAAGGGCAAAGGCGAAGCTCAGGGACAGAGACGGAGCCGGAGCCGATTCCCCAGGGATACACTCCGACTCCGACTCTGAGTACGACAGCGACTCGAGCGACGAGGAGGACCCGTGGCTGGTGCATCTCACGTTCACGGCGTTGGATCCGGTTTACGGCGCCGAGCTATGCAGCACCACGACGTACACCAACGGGACGCTGGTGGGTCCCGCGAGGTGGAGGGACGTGATCGGGTTTGGGCGCGACGGTAAGCCGCAGATCGACTGGCAGAACTTCGACGAGTTCGTCGACGGGTGCGTGATCGACGCGGATGCCGAGGATAGCGAAGGGGATGAACTCAGGGACTCGCCGCCGGCGTCCTCGAGCGGCGGCGAAGACGGCGGCCGATCGAGCCCGGCGTACGCCGCGTCGGAACGGTCGGATGACACCGCCTTTGGAGCAGCTGGACTCAGAACGGCGGGATCCGGCGCGTTGTCCAGATTCCACGACAACAGGTTCTTCAAGGCGCAGGAGGATGTCGTCGCGATGGAACCCCCAGATCCGTACTTCGACGGGTACCTCTTTGGCCAGCAGCCCGCGCCGGATGGTCCCCCTGTGACTGGAATACCGAGGCTGGCTGTACTCGCGGCCAGAGCGTCGTACGGGACCGGAGACGAGTTGGACGGCTCGTACCCGGTCGGTCCGTTGATGCCGTTTTGTGCGTACTGTCACCGCCTCGGTCTTCTGTACCAGGAGGCTGGCATACCCCACGAGGAGTACGCCATCGACGGAAGAGACAAGGCGAAATGGTTCCTCGAGGTGTTCCCGGCGGGATACACTCCCGCTGTGCAGGGAACTCCTGGAGGTGTTCCCGGCTCGGAGGATTGCATGAGGACCACGACGGGAGAGCACTGCGTGCCCTGGGTCGGCGGGTTCGACGACATCGTCGCGAGGGCAAAGGAGCAGAGCATGGGATTCGCGGCTGTGGCAAACGACGACGGACAGCACAAGACGAGGGTGGTGTGCCTGCTCTGCAGAAGCCTCGCCACCGGTCTGTTGGCTTCCAGGTTCGCGGAGACGAAGGTTGAGGATGGTAAGAATTTGTTGCACGGCATGATGGGCATGGGTGGTGTCAACGTCATGCCTGGGGAGGCTGGGTCGGAGCTGCGGGACCGGATGGTCAAGTTGGCGCACGACTCGTTTGCGGAGATTGAACAGCTTCTCTCCAACCTTGACGACGACTTCATCGGCGGGGACAGGCCAAACATGGCGGACGCGCACATGGCCACGATGCTTTACTGGGCGCTGAACATGGTCGAGTTTGGCCTGTGCGGTATACCTCAGGCGCCGTGTTCGGTTGAAGACGTCGGCGCGCCGTCGATCAGGACGTACCTCGAGCGATGGGCCAAGAGGCCGAGCTGGAAGGAGTGTTACAAGACCACCAGTCTTTACAACTCGGCGACAGTGACGGTGTACGCGTACCGGTTCTCCAAGATGGCCCCGGACGTCGCGAACGATCCTCGGTTCCTTCCGCTGCCGGCCGTGTGCGAGCGAGCGCGTCGCGCGGACCAGTACTATCGCGCCGCGGTTGGGCTGGACAAGCCCGTCACGGGAGGCCCAATCTTCGAGGGGCACCTCTTCGGACAGCAGCCTGCGCCGGAAGGGAGGATTATACCGGGCGTCCCGAGGAAGGCGGTCCTATCTTACCGCGCGTCGTACGGCACGGGAGACATCCTCGACGGCGATGCGCCTCTCGGTCCCATCATGCCGTACTGTCCGTACTGTCACCGCCTCGGTCTGATGCTTTCAGAATCTGGCGTGCCGTTCGAGCCATACATGATCGATCAGAGCGACAAGCCGCCGTGGTTCCTGGAGGCGTATCCCGCGGGTACCACGCCGTCAATGCAGTGGCCGGACGTTCTCGGTACCAACGAGTGGGTCGGTGGGTTTGACAACCTCGTCAAGATTTATTCCGAGAAGATTCCCAAATTCGCGAGCATCGCACACGACCACGGACAGTACAAGAATGAACACATCGGCGCACTGGGCACCACCGTGGGCATGGCGACGTACGCGGCGATATTCGCAAATTCGGAGCTGGATTCGGCCAAGAACATGATGGGCGCGCTGATGGGCATGGGAAGCATCGCAAAGGTCGAGGGGGAGTCGGCCGCGCAGACCAGGGAGCGGCTGATTCGGATAATTGCAGACTCCTTCAAGGAGCTCGAGAGCTTGATCTCGAAGCTGAACGGTCCTTTTGTCGGCGGTAAGAGTCCTAACCTGGCGGATGCGTACCTCGTGACCATGTTGTTCTGGGCACACAACGCGCTCGAGTGTGGATTGATGCCAGTGCCGCAAGCGCCGTGCTCCCTCGCGGATATCGGCGCTCCGTCGCTTCGACTTTACCTGCAACGTTGGGTGCGACGTCCAAGCTGGAAAGAGTGCTACAAGAGCGATTCTTTGTACAGCGCGGCGACCATGATGCAGGCGTGCGCCACCGTTACTAAGATGGCTCCCGATGCATGCAGGCAGGGAAAAGACTGTGTGAAGGTGCTCGCGAGAATAAGAGGTCTCGACTCGGGGTATCGCTGCGCGGCTGGTTTGGATGACAAGTGCGCCTTCTACGGTTACGCCCCTGCTCCCGAGGGGGCGCTCGTACCGGGCTACCCGCGGGCTGCCGTGCTTGCTTCGAGGGCGTCTTACGGCGACGGCGACGATCTTGACGGGTCCGCGCCTCGCGGTCCGTTGATGCCGGATTGCCCTTACAGTCACAGACTCGGGTTGCTTTTCTACGAGGCTGGCGTACCCTTTGAAACGTACTTGATAGACACCAGGGACAAGGCCCCGTGGTTCTTGGAGCAGTTCCCCGCTGGTACGACCCCCGCGATGCAGGGCACACCCGGCGGATGGGTTCACAGCGACGACTGGGTCGGCGGATTTGACGAAATCCTCAAGCGATGCATCGAGCAGAGTCCCGCATTCGCAAAGGTGGCCCACGACAACGGTCAGTACAAGACTGCCGACGTCATGAAGCTGCTCCAACGAGGCGGTGGCGCGATGTTCAGCTCGTCGGTCGCCACGTCCGAGCTTCCGACTGGCCAAGCCTTGATGAAGGGCATGATGAAGATGGGTAACATCGAGGTTATCGCCGGTGAAGATACGATGAGCACGACTTTCCGCCTCAACGCGATTGCGTCTGATTCACTGAAGGAGCTCGACGCCATGATCGGTAAGCTCAAGGGTCCCTTCATCGGTGGCGACAGGCCCAGTCAGGCGGACGCGTTCGCCGGTACCATGCTCTTCTGGGCGCATAACTTCATTGAATCGGGTTTGGCGCAGATACCCGAGGCGCCGTGCTCGCTGAACGACATCGGGTGCGGTGCGCTCAGACGATACCTGGACCGGTGGGTGAAGCGTCCAAGCTGGCGTGCGCAGTTCCATTCGTCGTCGATGTACAGTGCTTCGCTCGTGATGACCGCCGCGAACATGGTGCGTAAGATGGCGCCGGACGTGTGCCAGGGTGGAAAGGCCTTGACCGAGGTCATGGACAGGATCCGTGCCCTGGATGGTCACTACCGCGCCGAGGTTGGACTCGTCGAGCCGATCATGTCGGATTGGACGCCCGTGATGGGACAGCAACCCCCTCCTGCCGGTCAACTGGTACCGGGCATACCGAGGAAGGCTGTTCTGTCCTACCGCGCATCATACGGGTCCGGTGATGCGCTCGACGGTTCATCCCAGCTCGGGCCTATCATGCCATTCTGTCCTTACTGCCACAGGCTCGGACTTCTACTCGCCGAATCTGGAATCGCCTTCGAGACGTATCTCATCGACATGCGGGACAAGCCGGCTTGGTTCCTGGAGCAGTTCCCCGCGGGCACCACCCCCGCGATGCAGGGCACTCCCGGAGGTTTGCCGGACTCGGACCAGTGGATGGGTGAATTCGACGAGATCCTGGCGCGAGCGAAACAGCAGAGCGAAGCGTTTGCCAAGGTGGCCAACGACCACGGTCCCTACAAGACGGAGTACATCGGCACGCTTGGCTCGCGGATCGCGATGTCACAGATCGCCGCATGGTACGCGGAGTCTAACCTCGATTCCGCCAAGCCAATCCTCGCGATGTACATGCAATTCGGTTTCATTCCTGAGGTCCCAGACGAGTCCGCCCCGGCGATGAGGCAGCGCCTCATCAACATCGCCGTTGACTCCTTCGCCGAGCTCGAGGGTGTGATTGCGAACCTCAACAGTCCATTCATCGGCGGCGAGATTCCGAACCAGGCGGATGCGTTCCTTGCCACCATGTTGTACTGGTCCCACAACGCGCTCGAGTGCGGCCTGTCGCCGTTACCGCAGGCGCCCTGCTCGCTCAAAGAGGTTGGCGCGCCGACGGCACTCGAATATCTGCAGCGGTGGGTGCGACGTCCGAGCTGGATGGAGTGCTACAAGAGCGACTCTTTGTACAGCGCGGCGTCCATGATGGTGGCGTGTCAGATGCTCGCCAACAACGCATCTGACGTGTGCGACGGAGGACGATTGCTCTACCCCGTGATGGCCAGAGCCAGGATGCTTGACTCGTCGTACTGCGACGGCACGGGTATGACGTGCAAGACTGATTTTGGCCATCGCATGACCGGCGAGTACGACGACGACGACGCGGATGATTCACCTGGACCGCATGGCCTGTCAGTTCCAGGAGCGCCGAGGATCGCGATGCTTTCGGCGAGGGCATCGGACGGTGACCCACTGGACCCCATCGACGGTGTCTCGCCCGAGGGTCCGCTCGCGCCTTCCTGCACGTATTGCATCCGGCTGTGCCTCATCCTCGCGGAGGCTCGCGTTCCCTTCGAACTCATTTTGATTGACCATTACGCCAAACCGCAGTGGTTCCGAAACGCGTACCCTCCAGCTAAGACACCGGCGATGCAGGGCACGCCCGGTGGGGTGGACAGTGGAGAGTGGGTCGGGGGTTTCTCGGACCTGCTCGAGCGCGCGGTTGGTCAATCGACTCAGGTTGCACGCATCGCTCGGCAGCGCGGTCCTCTTTCTTTGAAGGATGCTGAGGGACTGTGCGAGAAGCTGACGTCGTCGCTCGTCGGCGGCAGGGTGCTCGGAAGCAAGCATCCTGCGGGTAAAGCGTACGGGCGTCAATGCCTGGAGCGCGCGGGTGTCCCGCCCGAGGAGTACATGTCCAAATCCGACGATGAGCTCAGGTTGGCGTTGTGCGTCCGCGCGTCCGAGGCGGTGACACAGCTGGAGGGTCACATCACCGCGCTCAAGGGACCGTTCATCGCCGGGCAGATCCCCGACGCATCGGACGCACTCGTCGCGTCTGTGCTGCTGGTGGCGTACAACCTGCTCGAATCAGGCGTGGCTTCGCTCCCAGACGGCAAGGATTCGTTCGGGTCCCTCGGAGGACCCAGCCTCGAGGGCTACCTAAAGGCTTGGGCTTCTCGACCGAGCTGGGTGGCATCTTACCACGATACCAACATCATCAACGCCACGTCCATTCGGCCCATCGTCGCTTCCCTCGCGGCCAAGGCACCGGATGTGTGCAAGCCGGAGGATATGTTTGTGTGCATGCAGCGCGCGAGATTGGCGGATGAGTACTATCAGCGAGCGATCGCGTGGGAGGCGAAGCGGACCAAAACCGAGGCGAGAAAGCTCGCGGGAGAATCGAGGGTACCGCACGTGCGACCAGAGCGTTGGGATCCTCGGCACAAGCCCGTATCCCGCGGCCCGAGCTTCAGGCAACCCAGTCGCAGCGGCAAAAACGTGTTCAAGATTGAAGAGGAGCCCGGCGTAAAGCAGTCCTCTCTTCGACAGAGTAGCTTCAACTCTGGGCGCAAGATTGTGGTCCAGGACGAAGACGACGTTCCAACGCCGAAACCAAGGCGTAGACGGCGTGGTTCTCTCACCGGTGACGACAACACGTCGTCCCGGTCGCTCGCGGATAAGCTGAGCCTCGGGGGTACGCCGACGAATTCGGGCAAGAATCTCGCTGCGCCGCCAGCGCCCAAGCCACCTCCCGCTCCGCCACCACAGGCGGTAGCGCCGAGGCCCGCGCCGCATGTGGAGGCACCGCCACCGGTTACCAAGCCGGTTGTGCAGCCGCCTCCACCGCCGCCTCCTCCTCCACCTCCACCGGTTGTGCAGGCGCTTCCTCCACCGCCTCCCCCGGTCGTGCAGGCGCCGCCCCCTCCTCCACCGCCACCTGTCCCGGCGCCGCCACCAACGCCACCCGTGGCTTCCGCACCAGCACCAGAAGCTCCGGCGCAGCCCGCTGCGGCAAACAAGCCTAAGAAGAAGAAGAAACTGAAGACTAAGACGAGTGCGACCATTTGCATCTAAGTAGTACCGGCAACATTGTAAAACACTATAGATTCTAGAAGTAGTGCCGCTACTTCACGCGCGCTCGCTTCGCACTTCCCCCCTCGTCGTCAACCTTCAAGGGACGGAACGTCTTGTCCCACTGCCTCGTCGTGTCCACGTGCACGTACTCCGGTATCGTCAGTCCCAGTCGTCGCATCAATCCCGCCATGACGACATCCGTCTTCTCGTGGATCACCACGTCCGCTTTCTTGTCCTTGCCCGTGGCTTGCAGGTTGACTATGGCGAGTTTGCCTTTCCCGCCCCGGACAGTCTTCAAGGGCAGGTTGCAGCTCGGAATGATCTGAAGGGAGGACCCGAGCACGAGGGACAGCGACGCCTCGCGCGAGTGACGCTCCGCGGCCATGAGTTCCTTCGGCGGTAAAGCGTCGTCCCAGTCGAGTACCTGGTCCAAGAGCTCACCCGGACAGCGGCCTTTTCCCTTCTTCGCCACGCACCGCCTTCCCGTGGGTTTGAACCCCACCGAGGGCATCTCAAAGTCCCGGATGTACTCCGCCCCGCACTTCTCGCATCGTTCGGCGAAGCAGTTGCCGTGCAACTCGGCCATTTGTTCCCGTGGGAAGCCCGACCTGATGTGCAGGCAATCGACGTTACACGACACCAGGTACCTCACGAACCCCGCTCGCTGCAGCTCGACCAGCGCCATGTGCGTCGGGGTGGGTCTGGCGCGGTCAAACCTGCACTTGGCGGGCGGGATGGGCTCGCCCCTCTTCTGCAGGGTCCACACCCCCTTGGGCCCGCGAAAGTCCGGGATCCCCGCTGATGTTGAGATTCCGGCCCCTGTGTGCACGCACACCCCGTCCTTCGCGTCGCGGAAGAGCTCCGCGAGGCGATCGATCTTGCCCTCCAGGTCATTCGCATCATGTTCAGAGAGCTCGGGGTCGCCGAGAGTGCCCCCTACGTCATCTCGCCAGCTCAGTCGCTCGGCGTAGCCCAAGGACGTGCCCGACATCGCTAACAATGTTACGCCAGAAACCTGCAAAGTCACCTCGGGATAATTGCCGCGGCCCTTCAAGTAGCCTCGACAGATCGAGCGCCACGCTCCGGCGCACGCGCATCACCTCCCGTACGACGACGCCTCTTTCGCAGAGAGAACGCAGTGAACCATGGATCAGGAGTACGACGCCATCATCCTGGGCACGGGCCTGAAGGAGTGCCTCCTCGCGGGCCTCCTCTCCGTGGACGGGAAGAAGATCCTCCACATGGACCGCAACTCGTACTACGGCGGCGAGTCCGCGAGCCTCAACCTGAAGCAGCTGTACGAGAAGTTCAAGCCCGGCCAGGAGCTGCCGCCGCACTACGGCCGGTGGCAGGACTGGAACTTTGACATGGTCCCCAAGTTCATGATGGGCAACGGGCTCCTCGTGCGCCTGCTGGTCCACACCGGCGTGCACAAGTACCTCGAGTTCAAGGCTGTGGACGGAAGCTACGTGTGCAAGGGTGGCAAGACGTACAAGGTGCCCGCGACGGACAAGGATGCGCTCAGGTCGTCCCTCATGGGCATGTTCGAGAAGTACCGCGCCCGAGGGTTCTTCATCTTCGTCCAGGATTACGACAAGGACGATCCGAGGACCCACAAGGGATACGATCTGGACGTCATCACCTCGCGGGAGCTCTTCAAAGAATACGGCCTGGACCCGAACACCGTGGACTTCATCGGCCACGCGCTCGCGCTCCAGACGGACGACTCGTTCATGGACCAGCCCGCGCGGAAGATGGTGATGGCGGTCAAGCTCTACTCCGAGTCCCTCGCCAGGTTCGACACAGGCAGCCCTTACATCTACCCCCTCTACGGCCTCGGCGAGTTGCCCCAGGGGTTCGCGCGTCTCTCCGCCGTGTACGGGGGTACGTACATGCTCGCCAAGCCCGACGCGGAGGTGGTGTACGACGAGGCGGGCAAGGCGTGCGGCGTGACGTCCGAGGGCGAGACGGCAAAGGCGAAGTTCGTGGTTGGAGACCCGAGCTACTTCCCGGGCAAGGTTCGCCGGGTCGGACAGGTGGTCCGCGCCATCTGCATCCTGAGCCACCCCATTCCCAACGTATCCGACGCGCACAGTGTCCAGATCATCATCCCGCAGAAGCAGACGGGGCGGCAGAGCGACATGTACGTGTTTGGGTGCTCGTTTGCGCACAACGTGTGCGCCAAGGGCAAGTACCTTGCGTTTGTGTCCACCGCGGTTGAGACGGCCAACCCCACGGCGGAGCTCATGCCCGGCCTGCAGCTCCTCGGCGCCATCGATGAATATTTCGTCCAGGTGAGCGACGTGATGGAGCCGGTGAGCGACGGGGCCGAAGACGGGTGCTACATCAGCAAAGGGTACGACGCCACGACTCATTTCCAATCCACAGCCGAAGACGTGCTTCAGATGTTTAAAAGAATCACGGGCAAGGAGGTTGACCTGGACGCGAACGATCCAGCCACCGCGGGGCAGGAGCAGTGAGCGAATGTACATCCCTGATTCTTTGTGAATACGATTATATCTACAACCGACTCGGGTCTTCTTCTTGTCTTACGCCGCGATCCTCGCGATGGGTTCCGGGCCGATTGGCCTGTCGCGATCATCCTCCGTCTCGTCGGGCGCCGCCGCGGGTTTTGCCCTTTCGTAAGCGCCGTCGTTGAGCGATAGCTCCTCCACCGCGGGCCAGAAAGCGCGTCGTCCTTTGAGCTTATTCCTATGCCTGCAAATGGCTCCTTTGAGGGCGCGGGCAACGGTCTCGTCGTACAGGGCCGTCGCGTCCGTCGTGTTGTCGAAGTTACTCCGCGCGGACCATTCCCCGCCGAGGATGAAGTCAAACATCCCGCCTGGCTGATCATCGTCCCCTCCTTTGCCCTCACTCTCCGTGTCGTGCGCGGACTCGGAGGTGGAAACAAGTCGACTCGACGCGTTCGCACCGTACCCGGTGCCGTCGTCGTCGCGGAGCTTCACCGCTGGACCGGTCACACCGTCTGCCCCATCGCCGGTACCCGACCCGTCATCACCCGACCCGGCATCGCGACCCGCATCTCCCTCACCGACATCGGCGTCGTCATCCCCGGCGCCGAGTGCATCCGCTGCGGCGTTCGTCGTGTCCTTCCCGATTTTGACGATTTGCCGCGTGAAACTCACGCTCTTCCCGCCGTCCTCCTTTGCCTCGCTGGACGCAGCCCTCGCGACGTTCTTACCCGTACCCGCGGTTTTCCCCGCGGCGCCTTTCGTACCGTCAGACACAGCTTTGATGTCGTCCCAGGTTTCGTTCAGGCTCGCCTCCCACCTCTTCTGCCGTTGCTGCTTGGCCAAAAACGCCATGAGCTCGAGGTTGACCCTGCGACTCTCAACCCTGGCCTGGTGCGCGCTCGCCGCGTCGTGCCATCCCCGCAGAACGCCGAAAAAGAAGAACGTCTCGATCTTGCGTCGTCGTCGCCTTCGCCTGTTGCGAGGGTCACGCAGCGCGCAGCTCCACGCGGCTGTCGCGAAGACGCAACCGAGAAAGGCGCCGAGCATATCTTCGGACCACGCCGCGTACGCGTATCTAGTCTGGTGGGAGACGCGGTACACTCGAGCCTCCTCCTTCAGCCGTTCGTACACGTCCGGCCGCTCGCCGGTGACGTGGGGCGGTTCGGGTTCGGCGCACAGCGCGGGGTCCACGCGTTGAAACGTCGCGAGGGACCGCCACATCGGCTGTGAAAAAACAAACGCCATCTGGGACATGAGCAGCACGGACGGTTGCCCGAACGAGATGTCGATGGGACGTCGGGGCTTCCACGTGGCGTACACCCTCGCGCGGTTGGCGAAGAATCCTTCCCCTTTGAGTGACGCGCGAGCGGGGTGCCAGTCGGGGTAGTCCGTCCCTCGGTCGCCCTCCTCCTCGTCGAGCCAGTCGTCGAACATGGAGTTGTACCCTTCGTCGTCTGAGACGCGCACGCCCGCGTCGCTCCCATCCTCGACCGTGCCGGGATGGAGCAGCGCCGTTCGTGCCTTCCGTCTCTCGTCGCGCTCCCGTTGCTTTCTCCGTCTCCTCGCAACCTCCTCGGAGGGTCCGAACAGGAACGCGAAGCACCCTCCGAAGCTGTTCGGACCGCACCGGACAGCACCCTCGTCGTCCCAGCCATCGTCGTCGCCCGCGCCCCGTCTCCTCCGCCGCGACTTCTTCTTACCCCCCGACCTAGACCCTTCATCGTCGGAGCTGGACCAGTCCCCGCCGCAGTCCAACGCACCGCACGGACCTTTGGAAGGGTTCGCACGCCGCCTCCGTCTATTGAGCGCGTCCAGCTCGTCTTCATCCCCGCGTTTGTCTTGGCCCGCCGCGTTATTTTTCCTCCTCCGGCGCCTTCGCCGGCGGTTCCCAGCCGCCGGTGCGCACGCCGCGCACTGAACATCGGAGTCCACGTCGCTCTCGTCCGACCCGTCACCCGCGCCGCCCTTCTTCTTCTTCACCAGAGACTTGGACTTGTCATCCAGGTCGTCATCCAGGTAGTCGACGTCGAAGCCGAGCCCGAGCCCGCGGAGATCATCATCATCGTGCATCTTTCCTCCCATGGCTCGGGGAGTCCCGGGCTCGGTCTCGTCCACCATGCCCCCGCCGAAGCACTTGAAGCAGCTCACGGGCGGGCCGCATCCGCAGCATAGAGGCTCCGGCGGCTTTACCGGCGCGAACCTCGGGGGCTCCGGCGGCGGGGGCACGCCCAGCGCAGAGTGGGGCTGACCCAGCACCCAGAGCGAAGTGAGCTGCGCCCGTATGTTGGGCGTGCCGTCGGGCCAGGTCTGCTTGGGCAGGAGCTCCTTCTCCAGGAAGAACGGGTTGACGCTCACGACTTTGGCGTCCCTCGCGGCCAGAACCTCGGCGTCCTTCTTGTTCCTCGCCGCGTTCCTCCTCGCCGTCGCATCCGACTTTCTCTCCCCGCCCACGGTGCCTTCGGGTGAAACCGCGAGTCGGCCCCTGGGAATATCGCGCGTCGACGCTTCACTGCCGCGCGCGACGCGACGTGCATCACCCGCACGGTCGCCGCGAGTCCTTCCGCCGTCGGCGCCGGCCCCCATTACGCGCTGGAAAGGGGCACTCGGCGCGTCGGCGGGAGTGTGATGGCTGTTAATGGGTGTTACCAATATATAGAGCAAGGTCGCACTATGGGCAAACAGTTATAATTGTATCGGTTTGTGCCTAATTATGGTAAACAGGCTATTTAAATACCGCCAAGCCATGAGTCAGCACTCTCAGCACACAGGTGGGCACCGCGGACACGGATGGCGTCGTCCGTCGCGGGCGCCGAGTTCCGCGCGGTCGCGGCGGCCATGTATCGGCGCCTGATGCGTCAGGCCGGCGCCGTGTCCCGTCACAGGGTGAGGGGCATCGTGCGCGAGGAGGTGAGGCGCGAGTTCTCGTCTCCGCCCGGCGAGTGCCAGGCGACGCAGGCGAGAGCGATGGCGAGGTCGATGCTGGCGCTGAACTGGCTGAAGCGCGCGTCCGCGGACCCGATCAGCACCGAGGGTGAGCTGTTGTGGGCGCTGGTGGGCCAGTACGACAGCCTCAACCGCCGACGGCAGATGGAGGAACGGCAACCGACGAAAAGGATGCGACGGTTGGAGAAGCTCGGGGATGCGGAGCGGGCGGCGGTGGAGGCGGTGTACGGGCCGTTGGTGGACGTCATCGGGGTCAGGGGTGTATTAGGGGAGTACTGGGCGCCGGAATGAGACATCGGTACCGGCCGCCAGGGGTCTCAGGTACCTTCGAAGGTAGCACTTAGATGGAGTCCTACTCCGCTTGCCAAAAACTTAGGGTAGCACATCTTAGTTTCCACGTCACTCGCCGGGGCGTTCGAAGGATAGGGCGGGCCATGGTGAACTTCAAGTTATCGCGCGGGCCCAACTCGCTAATGGGCGTCGCGTCCGCGCCAAAGGAGGAGGATGGATCGTACGTCAGCACCAGGGTGCTGGGCTCGAGGCACCACAAGAGCGCGGAGGCACATCCTCTGCGTGTCCACTGCTCCGAGAAGCTGGCGCGCGACACCGGCGCTTCCCTCCCCAGGGGCGTCGCGTGGCTCCACCCGGACCATCCACTCGTCTCGAACAAGGGCCACGCGCAAATAACCCTCGAGGGCGGCGCGGACTGCGTGCTCCGGGCGTCGGTATCGCCCGCGGTTCCCTCGACGGACGCCATCGCCCTCGCCGACGAGGACCGATACAACTGTCACGTCGCGGAGGATCAGACCGCCAACTTCGTGCGGTTCGTGCCCCCGGCGGACGAGCGGCACGATCTGGTGGACGTGGAGATCGAGGTACGCGTGATGCGTGTCGTGGACGTCGCCGAGACGCGCGCGTCCTCCTCCGATGAGGACGAAGAGGATGAAGAGGGAGGAAAGGTTTCATCACCGTCAGAGGGAGGGCGCTCCCTGGAACAAATCTCGGCGGAGGTCGACGGCGCGTCGCTGCTTCCCGCGCTTCGAAAGAGGCTCGAGAACAGGTGGGTCTACGTCGGTGAGGTGGTGACGTTATCGTACCCGCGCGACGGGGACGATCTCGAGTTCCTCGGTGGAACGTCGCTCAGGCTGCGGGTGGCGAGGTGCGACACGATTGACGCGACGGACGCCGCGGTGGCGCTGGGGTACCACTGCTACCGGGGATGTGTCGTGAATGACACCCGCGTGTTGCTGCACGCGGTGGACGACGTGGGGTGCGACGAAGGCGGCACGTGCGTCACCGTCGGCGGGGGTCTGCGGCTGGTGAACAGCACAGTTCGGGGAGGAGAAGCCGCCGCCAAGAAGGCCGCCGCGAGGGAACTGGTGTCCGTCCACACGAGCGACGGAGAAACGTTCCCGGTGCACAGGCGCTTGCTCCGGCCGTGTATCGCGTTGACCCGGGCGATACGCGAGGCTGGTGCGGATGGGCCCGCGGTGAGCTCCGGGAAGAGGCGTGAGTGGGAGGCGTCGGCCGGGATCGAGGACTCAAAACCCGCGGGGGAGCACCGTATAAAAGAGGACCGCCGACAGGCTGAGTGCGATGTGGACGTCGACTGCGCCACGTTCGACAGGGTCCTGGTCTGGCTCGAGGCTGAGGCTTTGGGCCGTGTACCACCCGAGCACGACATCAGGATCGTCGAGGAGCTCGCCGAGGCTGCGGACGCGTTGGGTCTGACGACCCTATCGGATTACTGCTCTGAAAGGCTGGGCGAGCACGAGAGCCGGCGGCGGGTACGGTCGTGGCGCGAGGTGTTCGAGCACAACGAGCGCGGCGGGTGCTGGATCGTGATCGACGGTATGGTGCTGGACGTCAAGAGGTGGCTTCCCGAGCACCCGGGCGGGGACCGCATCATACCCGCGCAGTCCATGAACGTCGAGTGCGCCAGACACTTTGAGCTCTACCACTCGAGCCGGGAGTCGTTCCTGTACCTGAAGCACTTCTACGTCGGCGAGGTGAGGGCGGAGGATCGGTCGTCGGTGCCGACGTTGCCCGGACCTCCCGCTTCGGACGATTTTCTGCAGCAGCTGCGCGAGTTCACCGATGACTTTAGGGTTAGCAACGAGGTGGCGATTGAGGAGGAGAATGTTCGAGTTCATCTTGGAGCGCGGTGAGCGACGGTGTTATTAGCGAGGAGACACGTGTTTGAGACGGATGATTTCGATCGTCGTATTTCAATGTTAGTCTTATGCAAGCAATGCAGAGTAATGTCGCGCGCGCGAGCTATTGATACAGCGGTGCTCTTAGCAGTACAGCGGTGGGCTCACCATTTCCCCGGTGAGCCTCGTAAAATAATTCCCATACCTTTGGGTGATTGTTTCACATGTTGTATTCCCTTAAACCCTCGCGACGGGCGCGGAGGAGAAGAAGGAGGAGATGCGGGACATGTCCATGGAGGACCTGGCGCAGTCCACGGAGGTGCGGACCTGAGCCACCGCCCTGGAGGTGGCGAGGGCGCGCTCCCAAGACGCGGCGGAGAGAGTCGCAGACTTGAGCGACTTCTTCACCATGTTCTTGCGGGACGCCTCCACGGAGCCGCGGCGGGTGTCGATGGACGCGCGTCGCACGGCGGTGACGAGGTCGGCGACCACGCGGTCCTGGAACGCGACCGCCTTGGCGATCTGCGCGTCCATCTCCACCTTCTGGGTCCTCGGGGAGACGGGGCGAACCTCCGCGGCTTTCTCAGACGCGGCTTTCTCGGCGGCGGCTTTCTCGGCAGCGGCTTTCTCGGCAGCCTCGCGGGCGCGGCGGAGCGCGGGGGGCACGTACGCCGACTTGGTGTGGTGGAGGGTGGGGTGCACGTGCCAGTCGGCGTTACCGTCGCCCTCGGAGTTGGTGGTGCCCCACTTGTGGGCCGGGACGGAGGTCTCGGGGACGGTGTCGACCGAGCGCCTAGCCTTCCTGGCGGGCGCGGCGGCGCGGTTGCCCTGGGCGGTGGACCAGAACTGGGTGAACTCGATGGGCTTCACGTAGCGGTGGCCGAAGATGAAGCGGCCGGAGGGGAGCGAGGTGAGGTCGAGGGACGCGTCGAGGCCCATGGCCTGCGCGGTGAGACCCGCGCACGCCACCAGGGTTCCGTCGGCGGTGAAGCCGTAGGAGAGGGGCGCGGAGTTCTTGGTCCTGGCGGCGAGGACGCGGCCCATCTTGGCGTCGAACGCGATGACGGCGAAGGAGCCGTTCTCGGTGTGGAGTTCGCCGAGAGCCTTGCGGAGCGCGTTCACCCTGGAACGGGTGTCGTTGGCGTCGCCGGACTGGGCAGCCTTGTTGTAGGACGCGAGGACGTCGTCGACGGAGACGGTGGTGGAGGCGAGCGCGAGGATCAAACCGTCGGCCGTGCTCCTGGTCTGGAGGCCGTCGTCGGAGATGACGTGAAGGGCACCGCCGTCGACGGCGAGCACGCGCTTGGTGGCGGCACCGGTGGAGCCGAGGAGCGCGTTGCCGGTCCATCTGAACGATCGGAAAGGGAGACGTGGGGCGGAATACGGTCAGCGACGGTTGGTGATGACGATAA
>Ga0302114_10000474_pt1 | contig 28115 bp, 24 predicted proteins | sample AG5_Surface_MG_FD_203107 | JGI IMG/M metagenome (GOLD analysis project Ga0302114, IMG submission 203107) | Marine microbial communities from Western Arctic Ocean, Canada - AG5_Surface | ecosystem: Environmental > Aquatic > Marine > Oceanic | place: Canada: Western Arctic Ocean | collected...
TCATCCTGATTATGCTTTATTAGCATCTCGAATTGCAGTATCGAATCTTCACAAGGACACCAAGAAAACATTTTCGGATGTCATGAGTGATTTATACAATTATATAGATCCAAAAACAGGAGAAAATGCGGCGCTTTTATCGGAAGAGGTTTTTTCCATTATTATGGATAACAAAGACCTTTTTGATTCAAGTATCATCTATGACCGTGACTTTAGATACGACTACTTCGGGTTCAAAACCTTAACGCGTTCTTACCTCATGAAGCTTCATGGAAAAATTGCTGAAAGACCACAGCAAATGCTTATGAGGGTTTCAATTGGTATTCATAAAAACGATGTGGAATCCGCTTTAAAGACCTATAACTTGATGTCTGAAGGTTGGTTTACGCATGCGACACCAACGCTATTTAACTCGGGAACGCCTAAACCTCAAATGTCATCGTGCTTCCTTTTAACAGCGAAGGAAGATAGTATTGATGGGATTTATGACACGCTTAAATCGTGTGCTCAAATTTCTCAATCCGCAGGAGGTATTGGTCTTTCTATTCACGACATTCGCGCGACAGGTTCCTACATTAAAGGAACCAATGGTGAGTCCAACGGAATTGTGCCTATGCTACGTGTTTTTAATGACACAGCTAGATACGTTGATCAAGGTGGGGGTAAAAGAAAAGGCTCTTTCGCAATTTATCTTGAACCGTGGCATGCCGATGTTTTTGATTTTCTTGATTTAAAAAAGAATCATGGAAAAGAAGAACAACGTGCAAGAGATCTATTTTATGCCCTTTGGATTCCAGATTTATTTATGAAACGTGTTAAAGAAAATGGGGATTGGACCTTAATGTGTCCACACGAATGCCCAGGCTTGTCAGACACGCATAGCAAAGAGTTTGAGGCGCTTTACACCAAGTATGAAAAAGCAGGTAAAGGCCGAAAAACGATTAAAGCCCAAGACCTTTGGTTTAAGATTCTAGAGTCTCAAATCGAAACGGGTACGCCGTATATGTTATATAAAGACGCTGCAAATGCAAAATCTAATCAACAAAACCTTGGCGTAATCAAGTCTTCAAACTTATGCACTGAAATTATTGAATATACCGCTCCAGATGAAGTCGCTGTTTGTAATCTTGCTTCATTAGCGCTACCTAAATACATTAAAGAAGACAAAACATTTGATTTCGAGAAGTTATTTAATGTGACCTATCAGGCTACCTTGAATCTTAATAAAATTATTGATGGGAACTTCTACCCCGTTGAAGAGGCGAGAAACTCTAACATGAGACACCGACCTATTGGTCTCGGCGTTCAAGGTTTGGCTGATGCTTTCATCCTTATGGGATATCCTTTTGAGTCGCCAGAAGCAAAGGCACTTAATAGAGAGGTGTTTGAAACAATGTATTTCGCTTCAATGACTGCATCGAAAGATTTGGCAAAAGAATTAGGCCATTACGAATCTTACCCAGGCTCACCTATTTCTAAAGGTATTTTCCAATATGATATGTGGAATGTGACCCCGACTGATCGTTGGGAATGGAAGTTGCTAAAGGCTGAAGTTAAAAAGTATGGTGTTAGAAACTCATTGTTATTGGCGCCAATGCCAACAGCATCTACAGCACAGATTCTTGGAAATAATGAGTGCTTCGAGCCTTATACGTCAAACATCTATACAAGACGCGTCCTCTCAGGAGAGTTCATCATTGTCAATAAGCACTTGTTAAAAGATCTTGTTAAAGAAAACTTGTGGACTGCTGACATGAGAAATAAAATTAAGGGAGCAAGTGGGTCGATTCAAAATATCGATGAAGTCCCTCAGCGTCTTAAAGATCTATATAAAACAGCTTGGGAAATCTCCCAGAAAGCGATTATTGATCAGGCTGCTGACCGTGGTGCTTATATCTGTCAAAGTCAATCTTTGAATATTTTCATGGAGAATGCAAACTTTGGAAAACTAACCTCTATGCATTTCTATGGATGGGAGAAGGGATTAAAAACAGGGATGTATTACCTGAGAACAAAAGCTGCTACTGATGCCATTAAGTTTACAGTGGACAAGACTGTCGTTTCAAATAGCACCCCTAAATCAGAAGAAGAAATCGCTTGTGCAATAGACGATGGGGACGACTGCGAAATGTGTTCTGGTTAATCAAAAACTAATTATTCGTAAATAAATAGGGGGATGCTTAACGCTCCCCCATTTCTTTTTCAAGGAAAAAAACTAATACGACAGGGTCATGAAAAAAATTAAATCCGCTCTTATTTCGGTATACTACAAAGACGGTTTAGATGAAATCGTTAAAGAGTTACATAAGAACAACGTTGAAATTTATTCAACGGGAGGGACTCAATCTTTCATTGAATCCTTAGGGGTCCCCGTTATTCCTGTTGAAGACTTAACAGAATATCCTTCTATATTAGGAGGTCGCGTAAAAACCTTACACCCCAAGATATTTGGAGGCATCCTGAATCGTAGGAGCTTAAAACAAGATCAAGAAACAATAGAGGAGTACAATATCCCAGCACTTGATTTGGTTATTGTTGATTTATATCCTTTTGAAGAAGTTGTTGCATCAAAAGCTACTCACGATGAGGTTATTGAAAAGGTAGATATAGGCGGCATTTCTCTTATAAGAGCTGCTGCAAAAAACTATATCGACGTCATGGTGGTTTCATCAACAAATCAGTATTCGAAATTCTTGGAAACACTAAAACAACAAGAAGGTGCTTTTAACCTTGAACAAAGAAGAGCATACGCGACTGCGTCTTTTCAAATATCTTCACATTATGACACCTCTATTTTTAATTATTTTTCCGGCGACTCCTCAGAGGTTTTAAAAATCAGTAATTCCCAAAAAAGATCCTTGAGGTATGGCGAAAACCCACATCAAAAAGGGATGTTTTTCGGTGACTTCGATGCGGTATTCAAACAGCTTCATGGTAAAGAGCTCTCCTACAACAATTTATTAGATGTTGATGCGGCAACTAATTTAATGGGTGAGTTTTTAGACGATGGGCCCACTTTTGCGATTATGAAGCATAATAACGCTTGTGGTTTAAGTACAAGGTCAACGATTGTTGATGCCTATAAAGATGCTTTAGCAGCCGACCCGGTAAGTGCCTTTGGCGGCGTTCTTATTTCTAATACCCGAATAGACGCAGGGACAGCCGAACTTATCAGCACTTTGTTTTGCGAGGTACTCATCGCTCCTTCTTTTGATGCTGAAGGACTTGAAATTCTTAAGCAAAAGAAAAATAGAATTTTACTAGAGTCTAAGCCAATAGAAACGACGAAGCAAACGGTAAGGTCTGTTTTAAATGGTTATCTCGTTCAAGATAAAGATCTTGCCATTGAAAATGAATCAGCGCTTCAAAATGAAACACTGCTTTCTCCCTCAAAAAATGAAATAAAAGATCTCCTTTTTGCAAATAAAATTTCAAAACACACAAAATCAAACACCATTGTTTTAGCTAAAAACCTTCAACTTCTAGCCAGTGGGACTGGTCAAACATCACGAGTTGATGCATTAAGACAAGCCATACACAAAGCAAAGTCTTTCGATTTCGACCTGAAAGGGGCGGTCATGGCAAGTGATGCGTTTTTTCCTTTTCCTGATTGTGTTGAAATTGCTCACATTCAGGGTATTGATACCGTAATACAACCTGGAGGGTCAATTAAAGACCAACTCTCTATAAAATATTGTGATGCCCATAATATGAAAATGGTTTTTACAGGTATTCGTCATTTCAAACATTAACTTTAGTATATTTGAAAGAGCTTCTTTATTTCAAAAGAAATCATTCAATTTACTAGCAAAGAAGGAATCGTCAATATGGGTATTTTTAGTTTTTTAACACAAGAGATAGCGATCGATTTAGGCACCGCAAATACACTCATTATTTGGAATGACAAGGTTGTTGTTGATGAGCCCTCAATAGTCGCTAGAGACATTAAATCCGGAAAAATTGTTGCAATCGGTAAAAAGGCGCAACAAATGCATGGTAAAACCCACAAGCTTATTGAAACGGTTAGACCACTTAAAGACGGCGTTATTGCTGATTTTCAGAGTGCTGAACAGATGATTCGAGGAATGATTAAAATGATCAATACTGGAAGAAGTCTATTTAACCCAACCCTTCGAATGGTGATTTGTATCCCCTCAGGTATTACGGAAGTTGAAAAAAGAGCTGTTCGTGACTCGGCAGAACACGCAGGCGCAAAGGAGGTTTATCTTATACACGAACCGATGGCAGCTGCAATTGGAATTGGAATTGACGTTGAGGAGCCCATGGGCAATATGATTATTGACATTGGCGGCGGTACTTCGGAAATTGCTGTGATTGCCCTTGGAGGAATCGTTTGCGACAAATCGATCCGTATCGCGGGAGATGATTTCACGAGTGATATTGAAGAGTATATGAGAAGACAGCACAATATTCTTGTTGGGGAAAGAACGGCCGAGCAAATTAAAATTGAAGTGGGTGCTGCGCTTCCAGAACTCGCGAATCCGCCAGAAGAATATGCGGTACGGGGCAGAGACTTGATGACGGGAATTCCAAAAGAAATATTGGTTTCGTATACCGAAATATCATACGCATTAGATAAAACCATTTCAAAAATTGAAGAAGCAATATTAAGCGCATTAGAGATGACCCCTCCAGAATTATCTGCAGATATATACAAAACGGGTATTTATCTTGCGGGAGGAGGTTCAATGCTACGCGGATTAGATGACAGGATTTCAGCCAAAACAAAGCTCCCTGTGCATATTGCAGAAGACCCTTTGCGAGCCGTAGCTCGAGGGACAAGTATCGCTCTTAAAAACATCGATAAATACCAGTTCTTAATCAAGGATTAATCTTATTGAATTTTAAAAAGTCTAGGCGCTACTCTTAGGTACTTTCTTATCTTTGAACATGCAGAACTTAATAGCCTTTATTAGACGGTTACGTTTCCTTATCGTTTTTCTGTTATTTCAGTTTTTTGCTCTGTCCATGTATGTCACTTATATGTCTACTCCAAAAAGCAGCTACTTTACCACGGCCTCTGTTATTACAGGGAGTTTGTTTGAAATAAGGCATTCTATCTCCCAACATTTTCAGCTAGAAGAAAACAATGAACAGCTTCAAGAGGAAAACATTGAATTGCGAAAAAGCTCCTCCTTATTTCTATATAATTCAAGCTTTTCGACACTGCACACCCAAGACTCTATTTATGCCCAGCAGTATGATTATATAGCAGGCACAATTATTAATTCAACAACGACAAAAAGAAATAACTTTTTCACCTTAAATGTTGGGGAAATTCAGGGTGTAGAAAAAGGCATGGGTGTGTTTTCTAGCAATGGAGTCGTTGGGATTATACACAACACGAGCCCTCACTACAGCGTTGTTAAAAGCGTACTGACAAAAAACATTAATATAGATGTTCTTCTAACTGATGTCGGTGCACACGGAATGTTAAAGTGGGACGGTGAAGACCCAAGAATCGGCAAGGTCACAGGCATTAGCAACGACATCGCCATTCCAATTGGTAGTAAGTTGATTACACGTGGAGGAAGTGGGATTTTCCCCAAAGGAATCGATGTCGGTTTTGTTAAAGCAATTAAACCTATTGAAGGTGAGGCCTCTTGGCATATCGATTTAGAATTTACCGAATCCTATGCCACTCTCGAAAACATTTACATCGTTAAGAATTTGTTCTTAAATGAATTTAACAATATTCAAAACTGAGAAATGCCACAACTTCAAATTTACTTTCTGCGGCTTCTCCTGTTTGTTTTCTTGCAGGCTTTTATTTTCAATCAACTTGAGATTAGCCCTCTGATTCATATCATGGTTGTTCCACTATATATCTTCCTACTTCCTTTCGATCGTTCAGTAATCAGCCTGCTTTTTATCGCATTAATTCTAGGGATAGGTGTAGATGCTGCCTCTAACACCTTTGGGTTGCACACCTCTGCACTACTTCTATTTGCATACCTAAGGCCCTTTGTCTTTAAGTTTTTTTCGCCTCGGGATGGATACGACCCCCTAAAGTCACCTTCTATCTTTGATATGGGTAACCGTTGGTTTATTTCCTCTTTTTCGGTGCTTCTCATTATTCACCATTCGTGGTTTTTTATTTTAGAGGCTTTTTCATTCAATGAAGCTTGGCTCGTCCTTCAGAAATCCATTTTGAGTGTTGGCATTTCATTTGTAGTTTGCGTTATCCTACAAACTATCTTTATAAAACGAACCTGATCCTTGAATGTAGAAAATAGAAGATATGTAATTATTGCCTTTATATTAACTGTAGGGGTGATGTATGTATCGCGTCTTTTTTATATGCAGGTAATCGATGATTCCTGGAGCAATAGAGCCCATCAAATCAGTGAAAAAAGAAGAGAAATCACGCCCCCAAGAGCCGTTATTTTTGACCGGAACAAGAACAAGATTGTAGCCAATAAAACCTATTTTAATCTTATGGTCATTGAAGATAAGATGGGAGAGGACTTCGATACAATTGGTTTTTCAAAATTAATTGGTTTAACAACAAATGACATTCATGACCGATTTGCTGAAATCGTAAAGGGAGAGGGTATTTATTACAACAAGCACAACAACACGCGGGTTTCAAATTACCAGAAAATCAGACCTTATCCATTTCTTAAAGAGCTTACAAAGGATGAAATGGCAAAAATAGCCCCGTATTTAGATGCTTTTCCAGGCTTTTATGAGGAAGAGACGAGTATGCGTTATTACCCCTACCCCAATGCTGCGAATATTCTTGGATACCTCTCTGAAGTAAACGCAAGAGAAGTAAGAGAAGATAAGTTTTACAAACCAAGCTACAATATAGGACGTGCAGGAATTGAACGCTATTATGAAAAAGAACTTCGGGGATTAAAAGGAGTTCATTATGTGGTTAGGTCCGCTCTTAATAACGATGTGAAGAAATATGAAAATGGGCGTTTCGACACCGTCGCGCTGCAGGCCCAGCCAATACAGCTAGGGCTTGATATCAATCTTCAAGCCTACGGTGAGCGTCTTATGCAAAATAAAAAAGGCTGTATCGTTGCAATAGAACCCCAAAGCGGGGAGATTCTTTCGATGATCTCCGCTCCTTCCTTTGACCCCAATTTACTCGTTGGAAGAAAAAACGTAAGCTTGAATTATCCCCAACTTTTAAAAAATGAAGGGAAACCTTTATTTCCAAGGCCGACCCAGGCAGAATACCCCCCGGGCTCAATCTTTAAGCTGGTGCAGGGCTTAATCGGTCTTCAAGAAGGTGTCATCACCCCAAATACCGGTTTTGCTTGTAACAAATCCCTCGTGGGCTGTCACAATCACCCTGCCCCAAGTTCTATTGAAAAAGCAGTTCAATTTTCTTGTAACCCATATTTTTATTATGCCGTGAAAAAAATAATCCAACAAGGGAAAGAAGATAATATATATAGAGATTCCGAAAAAGGGTTGAATCTTTGGAATGACTATATGCACAGCTTTGGATTTGGAGAGAAACTCCAAAGTGACTTAACAGGCCTTCGTTCTGGGCTCATTCCCAATGCGGCTTATTATGACAGATGGTATGGCAAACACCGTTGGGCTTTTTCCACCATTCGTTCAATTTCAATTGGCCAGGGAGAGGTTAAGCTCACGCCGCTACACATGGCAAACCTTGCCGCTATTATGGCAAATAGAGGGTGGTATTACGACCCGCATTTTGCTAAAAAAATTGGGGATAAACCAATATCAAATTTTACAAAAAGAAAAACCATGGTGGACGCAAAACATTTTGAGCCTATTATTTCCGGGATGTGGAACGTGGTAAACGCTAATGCAGGCACAGCAAGAAAAGCAGAAATTGCAGGAATTGACGTGTGTGGAAAAACGGGGACGGTGCAAAACCCGCATGGAAAAGATCATTCTGTTTTTATTGCATTCGCCCCAATGGATAATCCAAAAATCGCCATCGCTGTTATTGTCGAAAATGCGGGGTATGGTGGAACTTGGGCAGCCCCAATCGCTAGTTTAATGATAGAAAAGTATCTACTTAAAGAATTCAAAAGTATGGCTAAAGAATCTAGAATCCTAAATGCTATTCTAGTAGAACCCTGACATGAGAAAAAGTAATTCACTTATTAATAATTTAGATTGGCCTTTGTTTTTTGGGTTTATCTCCCTCATTATTTTCGGGTTGGTCACTATCTATTCTGTTGCTTTTAACGAAGAACACCCTAGTCTATTCAGTTTTTCTGAAAAATATGGTAAACAGGTAATCTGGATTGGCATTGCCTTATTTCTAGGTGTCATGGTTTTTCTTATTGATTCCGATATTTATAAAAAGTTTGCGCTTCCTATCTATCTAGCGACACTCTCCTTGCTCGTTGTTGTTTTGTTTTTGCCTCCGATTAACGGGGCTAGGGCGTGGCTCGGTGTTGGTAGCATGGGAATACAACCTGCAGAATTTGCTAAAATAGCAACAGCTTTGCTCCTTGCAAAATATGTAAGCTCTTTGAACATGAAGCAATTAAGCTCTAAAAATGTGCTCTTAGCCTTGCTGATTCTTATTCTACCAATGGTATTGATTTTGATGCAACCCGATGCCGGAACGTTTGTGGTGTTTACGGCCTTTTTCTTTGTCTTATATCGTGAGGGCTTAACTTTTGACCCCTTTCTTTTAAAGTTTGTGAACCTCATTCCAAAAGTAAAGTTTAAACAAACTTGGATTGGGAGTCACTTTATTCCCATCTTATTTGTCTTTATATTTTTATCGGTGATCACCTTATTGTTTGGTGAAAGAAATATCCCCTTCATACCTGGGCTTAAACTATACGGGTCTATGGGTATCATTTCAAGCCTCTTTTTAATAGCTGGTATAGGAAGTTTTTTTGTGCAACGTTTTGGGTTAAAAAGAGCACGTTCTAAAGCACAATTTGTTATTATCCTGAGTTTCCTTGTGGGCAGTTCTATCTCATTAACTGTAGAGAAATCATTTGGTAGTCTGGCACCACATCAAAAGGACAGAATCGAACTTTTCCTTGGTTTGAAAGAAGACCCTAATGGAAAAGACTACAACCGTAATAGGGCTATGGCGGCAGTGGGTTCTGGTGGGCTTTTGGGAAAAGGTTATAAAAAGGCCTCTGTTTCTAGCGTTAAAACAAACCATGTTCCTGAAAGTGAAACGGACTTTATCTTTTGTCCATTTGCTGAAGAATGGGGTTTTGTTGGAAGCTTGTTTCTAGTGCTCCTTTATTTATTTATTATCGTTCGAATTCTTATTATTGCCGAGCGCCAAAGGTCACAGTTCAATCGTATTTACGCCTACTCTGTTGGCATGTTTTTTTTCTATCATTTTGCCGTGAACATTGGGATGAATATTGGATTTGCTCCGGTCATTGGGATCCCCCTTCCTTTTTTTAGTTACGGAGGTTCGTCTATGCTTTCATTTTCAATAATGATATTTATTTTACTAAAATTAGACAGTCAAAGAAGACACGTCCTTAGATAAAAGATAAATTGTAATTTTAACAAATGAACGAGGAAAATAGGAATATCACTAAAATTGAAAAACGTTTCCTTTACGTCCTTTTTTGGCTGCTCGGGCTTTTTCCGTTAATGGTTATTTCTTCCTTGTATCTCTTGCAATCAGAAGATGATTTGCCTCCTGTCGCTATGCTCGCTAATCCCCCTGAATTACTTGCCTCAAATATCATTGCAAATTCAGCCAATGGAGATACTGTTATCATAGGGAAGTTTTGGCAAGTCAACAGATCTAGTGTCTCATATTCTGAAATATCGCCCTTTGTTGTGGATGCCCTTATCGCAACTGAAGACGAACGCTTTATGCAACATTCAGGAATCGATTTCCGAGCACTCATGAGATCGGTATCATCTATGGGAAGTTCTGGCGGGGCATCTACTATTCCTCAGCAGCTTGCAAAGCTTCTATTTACACTTCAAAAAAGATCAAAAGAGAAAACCGAAACAAAATCCATGACCGCAACTATTCTTGGGAAGTTTGGAAGAATAAATGAGAAAGCCCAAGAACATATTATTGCAACAAGACTGGAGCAAACCTTTACGAAAAAGGAAATTATTACAATGTATTTGAATCAGTTTGACTACCTATATAATGCCGTAGGAATAGAAAATGCTGCTATGGTGTATTTTAATAAAAAAGCAATAGATTTATCAAAAACAGAGGCAGCAACACTTGTGGGGATGTGCAAGAATCCTGGCTTATATAATCCTCATTCCTATTCAACAAGGAATTATGGCAGAAGACTTTCCGTTCGGAATAAAATAAAAATAGAAGAGGTTAAACAGGTTGAAATTGATGAAGCCCGGGCTAAGGATTCTATAAGGGCCATCAGTAGAAGAAATCAAGTTCTTTTCCAATGGTTAAGAAATAGTGAAAGGAACAATCCGGATCTTTCCTATAGATTAACGAGAAATGAATATGACTCATTAAAGCAAACCCCCATTGTTATTGATTATACAACGGTTGATCACAAAGAGGGCTTAGCGCCATATTTCCGAGAAAGTTTGAGGCAAGAAGTCAGTCAATTGTTAAAACAAAAAAATAAAACTGGGGAATATCAATATGCAAAAAAAGATGGGACCCCTTATAACATTTATCGAGATGGTCTTAAAATTTACACAACACTAAATACCTCTCTTCAAGAAAAAGCAGAGGCTGCTGTAGAAAAGCACTTAAGCGGTAAAGATCCTTTGAATAAAAATGCGGCGGCCGTCCCTTCCTTACAACAGCAATTTGATCGGAATAACAGAGGGCTTCGACGCTTTCCTTTCTCAAATAAACTAAGTAAAGAAACAGTCAATTCAATTTTAAATAGAGCAAAAAACGGTAGTGCACGATCTAGAGCGATGAAACGCGCAGGCTTGAGTATCGGGGAAATTGAAAATGCTTTCAATATACCCACTCAAATGAAGGTTTTCAGCTGGAATGGGGAAATTGATACCGTTATGACACCGTTCGACTCCATAAGATATTACAAATCCTATTTGCATACTGGATTAATTTCTATTGATCCAAGAACGGGTTTTGTAAAGGCTTGGGTAGGGGGCGCAAATTTCAAACACTTTTCCTATGACCACGCTCGACAGGGAAAACGTCAAGTCGGTTCGACTATTAAGCCCTTCGTTTATGCAACTGCCTTATCGATGCATGTTGTGAATCCATGCACAAAATTTAATGAAAATGAACATTGTGTGGATATTGTAGATGAAAACAATGTCTTAATTAAACAATACTGTCCAGGAGGTGATGCCGCTGAAACGGTTAGTCTAGGGATTTCTAAATCATCCAACCCAACGACCGCAGGGGTTATGGGAAGAATGGGGCGCTTCAATTCTTTTCTAAAGACGGGCGGGCCGTTTCAAATAAATAAGCTTTTAAGAAAAATGAATATCTTTCTAAGGCCTGAGGATCTAGTTCCCGCCATGTGTTTGGGTAGTATGGACCTTTCCTTATATGAGCTTGTTTCAGCTCAATGCGTATTCGTAAATGATGGCGTTTACAATAAGCCAACAACAATTTTACGAATTGAAGATCGTAATGGGAAAAAAATCTATGAGGCAAAACAAGAAAGGGAAAAAGTAATGAGCCCTACAGTTGCTTATGAAATACTTAAGATGATGATAGGGGTGGTGCAAGGGGGTACAGGCTCTAGCCTACGAGGAACTTGGAAGCCTTGGGGTGGAGTAAGTGCGCCAACAGCTGGAAAAACAGGTACAACGCAAAACAACTCTGACGGATGGTTTATGGGGCTTACTCCTGGTCTTGTAACAGGCGTTTGGGTCGGTGCTGAAGACCGTTCTGTTCGCTTTAAGACCATGACTTGGGGACAGGGTGCAAGAATGGCCCTTCCTATATATGGATACTACATGCAAAAAGTCTATGCCGATCGGAAGTTAAATTGGAGTAAAGAAGACTTTGCCGTTCCTGAAAATTATAACCCCGAAGAATTCAAATGTGAAGAAATTGCCACACCGGACAATGGAGGCCTGGGTGGCGAAGAACCTGATTTTTAAAATATGAATAAAGAAATAGGAAACGTTCATGGAGCCCTAAAGGGACTTGAAAGTGGAATGACATTAATGTTAGGCGGTTTTGGGCTATGCGGTATCCCTGAAAACTCAATTAATGAAATTGTAAAACTTGGTGTAACGAATCTAACCTGTATCAGTAACAATGCTGGGGTTGATAACTTTGGACTAGGTCTACTTCTACAAAACCGTCAAATTAAAAAAATGGTTAGCTCCTACGTTGGAGAGAATGATGAATTTGAAAGACAAATGCTTTCAGGAGAGCTTGAAGTTGACTTAATTCCGCAAGGAAGCCTTGCTGAACGTTGTAGAGCTGGCGGTGCTGGTATTCCCGCTTTTTTCACACCTGCAGGATACGGAACCGAAGTTGCCGAAGGAAAAGAGGTTCGAGATTTCAATGGCAAGCCTCATATTTTAGAAAGTGCCCTACATGCAGATTTTGCTATTGTAAAGGCATGGAAAGGGGATACAGAAGGGAATTTGGTCTATAAAGCAACAGCAAGAAACTTTAATCCAATGATGGCTATGGCAGGGAAAATAACGATCGCTGAGGTTGAAGAATTGGTGCCTGCTGGTAAGCTGGATCCTAATGAAATTCATACTCCGGGGATTTTTGTCCAACGGATTTTTCAAGGAGAAAAATTTGAAAAGAGAATAGAGCAACGAACGACAAGAAGTAAATAAAATGGCATTAGATAAAACCGGTATCGCACAAAGAATAGCACAAGAGCTTAGGGACGGTTGGTACGTCAATTTAGGAATTGGTATCCCAACTCTTGTTGCAAACTATATCCCTCAGGGAATAGAGGTTGAGTTTCAATCCGAAAATGGCGTTTTAGGTATGGGGCCTTTCCCTTTTGAGGGGGAAGAAGATGCCGATCTCATTAACGCCGGAAAACAAACCATAACCACCATGAAAGGCGCTTCTTTTTTTGATTCTGCGACCTCTTTTGCAATGATTAGAGGACAACATGTACAACTAACAGTGTTAGGCGCCATGGAGGTTTCCGAAAACGGAGATATTGCCAACTGGAAAATACCGGGTAAAATGGTAAAAGGAATGGGGGGAGCAATGGATTTGGTCGCTTCTGCAGATAATATAATCGTTGCCATGATGCACAGCAATAGGGCTGGTGCCTCTAAACTTCTTAAGTCCTGCTCTTTACCTTTAACTGGAGTTGCTTGTGTAAAAAAAGTAGTCACTGAGCTCGCCGTTCTTGAAATAAAAGACGGTGCATTTCATTTAATTGAAAGGGCTCCCGGTGTAAGCGTCGAAGAGATTCAATCCAAAACAGAGGGGAACCTTGTGGTCAATGGAACTATTCCTGAAATGTCATTATAGAATTATGAAAGAATTAGAGGTTAAATATCAAACGGCAATTCTAGCGGCAGTGGAGGCGTCTCAGATCATTATGGACATCTATGAAAATGATTTTGATACGATTATAAAAGACGACGGGTCTCCCTTGACCAAGGCCGACTTGGCTTCAACAAAAATAATTCACAAACATCTTGAGCCATTAAAGATTCCTATTACAGGAGAAGAAACAGACAAGATGCCCTTTTCGGAAAGAAAGACATGGAAAGAATGCTGGTGTATTGACCCATTAGATGGTACCAAAGAATTTATAAATAGAAATGGCGAGTTTGCAGTTAACATCGCATTGCTTCGTGATGGAAAACCGGTGTTTGGACTCATCGCTTCCCCTGTTCAAAAAATAATTTTTTTTGGCGGCGCAGAAACGGGGGTCTATAAAATGTCATACGAGGATATTGATTCCCCACAAAATTGGGAGCACATAACTGAGCCAACCCAGGTGAATTCGCCCATGGTAATGACCTGCTCAAGGAGCCATCATTCGGGACCTGTGCTTAGTTTTATCAACGAGCTTAAACAAATATCACCTACCATTGAGTTTGCAAAGAAAGGGTCTTCTTTAAAGTTCTTTGACCTTGCAAGTGGAGCGGCAGATGCATATCCTCGATTTGCGCCAACTATGGAATGGGATATTGCAGCGGGACAAGCCATCTTGGAAGCTTTAGGGGGTTCGGTTGTTCACGCCGAAACAGGACTCCCGCTCTACTACAACAAAGAAAACCTCACAAATCCTTATTTCATAGCCAAAACCAAACCCCTATTAGCATTGTCGTCATGAAAAAATTAAGCTGCTTGCTTTTGATGCTCATTGCGTTTTCGACGCATGCTCAAGAAACATTGGTGGGCCATTCTTTTTTTAGAGATCACGACCAAAACCCAGCTTTTGCAGACGATAAACCTTCGATTTGCGATGTTGGATTTCAAAAAGACACGACCAAAGCTTCCTTTTTAAAGAAATTAAAACAACATTTTTTCGATCAATACCTTTTTGAGGTTCATGAAAAAAATGTCAATCTATATATCTCCCCTGTTGTTAATTTTCAGCTTGGACAAAACTGGCTGGATTCAGATGGGCCGTCTTTATTCCAAAATACAAGAGGTCTATATGTAAACGGTGAGCTTTTAAAAAACTTCTCCTTTAGTAGCGCTTTTGTTGAAAATCAGGCGCGATTCAGTGACTATGAAACAAACTTCATCACCAATCATGGGGAGTTCTATCCCAATGCATCTAGCATTCAACAAAATGGCGTGGTCCCTGGAGGAGGCCGCACAAAACCATTTAAAGACGGAGGATATGATTATGCTTATGCCATCGGCTCGTTTCTTTATAAGCCCATAGAAAACCTTGAAATAAGAGTCGGAAATGCACCTTCATTTATTGGTTCAGGATATCGATCACTAATCCTATCTGACAACAGTTACCAAGCACCAAGCTTAGACGTTAAATATTCCTTTCTGAAAAAATGGAGCTATGGTGCGCGAAGAACGCGTCTGTTTAACTTAATTCGTAAAAACGCATTTTCTACCGTAGAGGGATACTATCAGCCAAAGGCATCGGCTTTACACTATATAACTTATGACGTAACTCCGAAAGTAACCATCGGGTTCTTTGAAAATGCAATTTGGTCCATGGGAGACACGATCACAGAAAAGCCCACTGGCCTGTATTACGCGCCTATTCCGTTTCTTGGCTTATTACAGTCTGAGAACTTCTCGCTTTATGGTTTCGACGCCACTGAGACTGTTGGTGAAAAAGTGCGATTTTATCAGCAGTTTGTTTTGTCTGGTTTTAAATCTCAAAACATGGGCTTCCAGCTTGGTGTGCGTTTTTACGATCTGCTTCCAAATTCGATGCTTCAGTTTGAATACAATAAGGTGGGAACGGACTTATATACTGCTGAAGCACCCAACATGAGTTACACGCATTATAACTTACCGCTGGCCCATCCTAAAGGGCAAGGATTTGATGAGCTCATCGTTCGCGCGAATATCTCCATTAAGCGCTTTTATGGCGAGAGTAAAACGGTTTGTTATTGGCTAAAAAACTACAACGAACGCATCCTACTTCCAATGAACAATGAGAGCGTCGAGATTGAAGATGTTATCGTTCATCAGCAATTTGAATTGGGATACCGAATCAATCCAAAGATTAATTTTTGCTTTTTTGGTAGGGCTGTCCTCCGGGTTTCTGATATTGAACCCACGCAATTACTGCTTCATGTTGGCTTAAGTACAAACCTATTTAACAGCTACAATGATTATTAATAAGGCCCTGACTATTCTCGTTGTACTCCTGGCCTTTGGCGCTTGGAACCAATCGGATATTGGATATTTAAATGGGAGCCTTGTGACTACTCTTCGTTCAGAAGCGCCAAAAGACAGCTCTTCTGTTTCTGTTTCCCTTCATCATTCAGACTTAAGACCTAGTCTAAGGTTAAATAATTCAAGTCTTGGGTTTCGTCTATCAAAAAAAGAGCCCGAAAAAATCAATCTGATTCCCTTAATTGACCTTGGTATTCAATATAATGATGAATTGAGCCACAGAGGTGGCTTGGGTTTTCTTCTAGAAGCAAGGCCCATTAAAAAAAGTTATGTGCGGATTGGGGGGCTTGTTAATGTCTCCAATTCTGCGCTGCTCAACCCCGGTAATATAAACCTATCCGAACTTGGAACAAGCCAAGAGCTTTGGTTTTTGCCCTTGACGAGATTGGCCTATACGCCTAATGAGGTGTTTTCATTTCAGGTGGGGTACGATAAAAATTTTATTGGAGCGGGAAGACGGTCCCTATTTCTAAGCGACTATGGGAAACCGATGCCTTTTGGCCAGATTCGAGCTCAGTTTTGGCATATGGAATACAGTGTGAACTACCAGTTTTTATCCGAAAACTACAATGGCCAAAAACGATCTAAGTATGTTACGAGCCATTACCTGAGTTGGGATATTTTACCTTGGTTGAACCTAGGTATTTTTGAGGCTGTTGTTTTTCAGCCAAAAGACACCTTGCTCAATCGTGGATACGATGTAGAATACCTGAATCCTTTTGTTTTTTACCGACCCCAAGAGTATTCCATGGGCTCCTCAGATAATGTCGTCATTGGGGCCGCATTAAAAGCTTCCATAAAAAACACAATCATATACGCTCAGGTTGTGCTAGATGAGTTCTTACTTTCTGAAATACGGGCAAGAAGCGGTTGGTGGGCAAATAAGTTTGGCTTTCAGTTGGGCGTTTCTGGATTTTTTGATTTAGGACTCTCATGGCTAAGTTATCGCATAGAAAGCAACCTCGTTAGACCTTACACTTTTTCACACTTAACACCTTTACAGGTATATGGGAATAACGGATCACCCCTGGCACACCCCTATGGAAGTAACTTTTCCGAAATTCTGATAGAACTCAATTGGAGAAAACGAATAAACGGTAAATTAAAATTGTCCTTTTTCGGTTCTTATGGCATTCAAGGCGTAGATATTAATGGGCTGAACTACGGATCTGACATATACCAACCCTACATTAACCGACCCAACGATTACGGAAATTTCATTGGACAAGGAATACAACAGAACTTTTTGAGAACGAATACACGTGCTTCCTACAACATTTCGCAGAAAGGGTATCTTCATGCCTTTGTCGAGCTTCAGACACAGTACTTAAAGATCGATGAATTCCGTGGGTTGCGCGTTATTCCCATGGTCGGTTTGCGGTCTTATTTATGGAACGATTATAGAAATTATTAATGAGCGGAGATCAAAAAAACAACCCCTTACACGGCTTAAAGCTTATAGACATTCTGGAAGCATTGGTTGAAAAACATGGTTGGGAAGAGCTTGGGTACCGCATCAATATTCGTTGTTTTAATTATGACCCCTCCATTAAGTCGAGTTTGCAGTTTTTAAGGAGAACACCATGGGCAAGAGAAAAAGTTGAACGTTTATATTTAAGGTCATTCAAATGAGAAGAAAAAAGTCTAAGCGCGGAAAACTTGGAACCTGGTTGGTTATATTGGGTCTTTTCGGTGGGTTTTATTTGTTGTCTTCAAAGCAAGAAGTCGTAAAACGTATTGTTAAAAAAACCATTAATTATACCAAGCTACAAGTTAAAGAAACCTATAGTTCGAAGCTCAAAGATAAAATGCCGGCTTATATTGAATCAGTTGCGAGAACGGGTATTGTCCCCTGCCGAAATGGCAAACTAATCAAATCCCACCCGAATTTATTTAAAGTAGAGGATCGCCGCTACTATCAAATTGATCACTTAGACTACAGCCATCCATACCTAACCCAAAAAGGATTGGCCCTACTAAATAAAATCGCGGAGAATTTTGGAAAAAAAATCGCATCTACAGACCTCCATGACTCTAAATTTATCGTAACCTCACTGACCCGAAGCAAGGAGAATGTACGCCGCCTAAGAAGAAACAATGGCAATGCCAGCGAGCGCAGTGCACATCTTTATGGAGGGTGTTTTGACATCACATATGCCCGTTTTTCGAATGCTAAAAAGTCCCTGTCGGGAAATGACGTTTATCGATTAAAGGAAACGCTAGCAGAGGTAATCTATGAGCTTAAAAAAAGAGATAAATGCTGGGCGATTACCGAGAAGAATCAGCCTTGCTTCCATGTCGTTTGTAAGTAATCTCCTTTTGAATTCGTATTCGTATCTTAGCTAAAACGTAAACCTATGTCTAAAATAGCTACATCATTAATTGCTTTAACTTTTTCCATTGTCACACTTAATACTTGGAGTCAATCTATAAGCGTCGGTCCTTATCTGCAAGATGCACATCCCAACGCGATGACCATGATGTGGGAGACAAACAGCATTGACGAGAGTATTATTGAATGGGGAGCTACAAATAGTCTTGGGTCTACGTCCATCGGCACCTTTGTTACTGGGAGCGGTTTATCACGTGTGCACACAGTCGTATTAGAGAATTTAAATCCTGACACCCGTTATTTCTACCGGATAAGCACAGATGATGTTCAAAGCGCAATTTTCGACTTTATCACCCCGCCTTTACCAGAAAGTGAAAAGAACTTTAATCTTATTTCAATGAGTGATATGCAACAAGACGGATCACACCCCGAGGTCTTTAGCGACATCATCAATAATGAATTAATCCCTTTTGTAAATGACAGATTTGGGAATGATTTAGCTACAGATATTGCTTATGTTTTTATTCCTGGAGACCTTGTGTCTGTTGGGGGCAATTACCCCTCCTGGAAGAGCACCTTTTTTGATCCCGCACAGGCGATATTTCAGCATGTTCCTGTATATCCTGTTGCCGGAAATCATGAACAAAATTCCGCGAACTATTTCCGGTATTTTAACTTGCCTGAAAATGGGACAAATCAAAGTGACTATCTCGAACATTGGTATTATAAAGATTACTCGAATGTTCGTCTTATTGGCCTAGAATCAAATAATGGTTATCGCATTCAAGAGCAGCTGGACTGGCTACAATCTGTGCTCAATGATGCTTGCGCAGATGAACATATAGACTTTGTTTTTGCACAACTACACCACCCCCATCATTCGGAATTATGGATTGACGGTAACACCGATTATACAGGAGATGTCATTGAGAAACTTGAAATTTTTTCGTCAGGATGTGGGAAGCCTAGCGTTCATTTCTTCGGACACACACATGGATATTCAAGAGGCCAAAGTCGCGACCACCAGCACCTGATGGTCAACGTCGCTTCTGCAGGTGGTGCCATAGACAACTGGGGTGAATACGCACAACAAGATTACAAGGAATATTCGAAAAGCACCGACGATTATGGTTTTGTCTTGGTCGAGGTTGAAGCAGGTGAAAACCCTCAATTTTTGTTGTCGCGTGTGAGTCATGGTAGCTTTGAAAATGGTCTTGTGAATGCAGAGATTAGAGATACGATTCGAGTGATGAAAAACAACATCGCTCCAGACCAACCCATAGGCCTATTCCCTATTGAAGGAGTATCTCTTCGGCCTGATTGCATTACGTTTTTGGGTTCTGATTTCAATGATACTAACGGGGGTGATCAGGGTGCAGTGCATTGGCAAATTGCAACGGACCCTAGCTTTTTCAGCTTGGTGTATGACGATTGGTTTCAGCATGAAAACTGGTATTTCGATGAAGATCTTGAAGCGGATAATAGCATGACTGAAAGAGAAGTTACGATGCTCAATGAAAACACAAATTATTATTGGAGGGTTCGTTACCGTGATAGAAACTTATCCTGGAGTGATTGGTCTGGAGGCATTTCCTTTCAAACGACGGAATCTACGCTAAGTGAAAACCTATTGCTTAATGCTGGTGCAGAAGAGGGAACGTCAAACTGGACCTCTGTAAGTGGGTCGTTCGAGGCTATTTCGAGTGGTGAATGTGCTGGAAACAATGCCTATGCAGGGAGCTATTTATTCGCCGTTGGTGGTGTTTGTAACCCTATGGCTTATGGTGAAGCTTATCAGGAGGTGTCCATAGAGGCTTATGGGGTCAGTATCGATAATGACTCTGCCTATGTGAATTTTGGAGGATACCTCAGCGATTATTCTGGAGACGACCTGCCAGAGTTTAAATTAGAGTTCTATAACCAAACTGGAGGATTAATTTCTTTTACTACAAATTACCCCAATCAAAGCCCTGAATGGACCTATCTACAGGATATTCTTCCTATTCCTAGTGGTGCACGCGCCATTCGTATGGTCCTTATGGGAACGCGAAATGCCGGCTCGGATAACGATTCCTATTTTGATAACATGTTTCTACGGGTCCAAACTTCGATTGAAGACTGTGAAGAACAAGTCATTGGCCTAGATGCTTTAGATGATTCAGGTGTGCTTTACCTTTATCCCAATCCTTCCGATGGTGAAATCTCAATACAAGTCCCTCCAATTCTCGATGCACAAGAATATTTTGTGAGCAATGCCCTTGGTGAAAACGTTAAGCTCGGGGTTTTGAAAAAAGGAATTCAAACCATTGACCTTTCTGACTTAAACAAGGGTGTTTATTTTTTAAATGTTCCCGGGGGGGCTCTTGGAGCACGTTTTGTACTTCAATAAAGCAAGCCTTTCTTCAAAAATTGTATTTCCGATTAAGGTAAAATTAAGGTACTTTGTATCGTCATGACTGAAGAAGAAAAAGGAGAGGTAAAAAAGCGAATTCTACACGAACTGGAAAAGACGCGGGAGTCTATTGAGGATTACAAGGAGTCGACAAAGCCCATTTCTCCTGAAAATGCAATTGGTCGCATATCTCGTATGGATGCCATCAATAATAAAAGTGTCGTTGAGGCCGCCCTGAGAAAATCACAAGAGAAATTCAATAAACTAAAGCTTGTTCTCGGCAAGGTCGAAGATCCTGATTTTGGAAAATGCATGCAATGCGGCATTGAAATTCCCATTGGTAGAATTCTTCTAATGCCCCAAAGTAGGAAATGCGTTCGTTGTGCTCAATAAATGCCTGTTAGTCTGTATATTACGAAAAAATGTATCTTTAAGATAAGCTCCAGAAATAAACGTATTACGTTTAGCCCCTAGTTATGTAAAATAAAAAATGGTGAAAAAAAGCAGAAAATAGACCTTAAATAGAAGTATACACAGATTTAAAATAACAACATGAAAAATTTATTGATTTTAGTAGCGATGATACTTACGTTTGGAATGACAAATGCACAAAAAATATTCAGTGTGTCAAATCAAGCTTATGCTGATGTTAAAGTATTCGTAGTTGATAACCAGGCATATGCCGATTTATTGGTTTATAAAGTATCAAATCAAGCCTATGCAGGTAAAAATGATGGAAAATGGTTTTTCGTAAATAATCAGGCATATGCAAAGAAAAAAATATATTTCGTTGATAATCAAGCATATGCGGACTTGAAAATATATTTCGTTGATAATCAAGCATACGCCGGTTGGAAAAACGCCTCTAAAAAAAGTTTGATGTATTAAGCCTGCCCATAACCAGGTATATGAGCCAATAGCGGTTTTAGCCCAAGCGCCGGTATAACAAATCTTATAATACGAACATTCATTAGAAGTAAACGGGATAAAGCAATGTGTAAACTGAATATTAACGTATTTTACACGTACCGTAATGAACGAGAATGGAGAATCTTTCTAACAGAGCATTAATTAGTCGGCTATATAGTTCCGCCGATCAACAACTTGAGGACGCTAACTTTGATAATGAAAGTTGGTCGGAGTGGTATAAGGCTGTTCAAGGAATGACTGGTCCTGAAAAGATGGTTTATGTGATCGTGAAATTAAATCAAAGTGTCACAAGTGGTGGTTTTTCTGAATTTTACGATACCTCATTTGGTGTGTTTGCTCCCGAAATTATTCATGCGCTGAACGAAATTAAGGCCGTTGCAACTGCCGAAATTGTTTCTAGTTCTTTGCCTATTGTAAATCCGACAGGACTTTTGGATGATGCATACAAAGGTTTTGTTTTCAACCTTCAGCTATCAGAACAACAAAGGGCGCAACTTTATTCTCAGGATATGCAGTACGACCAACTGCACGGACATGAGAATTTAGAGGACCTACTAGGTGAGTATTTACAAGAGATGATCAAATGACATTCGATACAATAGCTATACTGAATTAAATCTTGATCTAGCCGAACCCTTAGTTTGTGAAAACATAAACAAAACAGTGCCGATCATTCTTCTTTAAGGGAACGAGGGTGCCCATTATTATAAAATACAAATGCGATACTTCATACACTTAGGATACGATGGCAGCAACTATAGGGGATGGCAGAGACAAGGCGAAACGCATAATACGGTTCAAGAGCTTATAGAAAAAACACTTTCTAGGATCTTTAAAAAAGAAGTAAGTGTATATGGTTGCGGGCGAACCGATGCCGGTGTACACGCCAGTCAATATGTCATTCAAATCAATCTTGATGAGGCTCCCGTATTCGATTTAAAGTTTCGTCTCAACAAAAGCTTACCTGATGATATCGCCGTATTTGAAATCATAGAAGTGAAGGAGAATGAGCATTGTCGACATGGTGCTATTGAGCGCACCTATGATTATTTTATTCATTGGAAAAAAGACCCCCTACTTTTTCGATACAGTTCCTTTTATGAAGACTTGGCATTAGACTTCGACCTGATGAAAAAAGCTGCGGCGCTTATTCTAGAAACGAGTGACTTTAAACCGCTCTGTAAACAACCAAATGCGTACAAGAGTACTTTGTGTCAAATAAGTAATTGTGAGTTGTTCGTCAATGAGGATCAAGGGCGCTTGCGATTCACCATCACCGCCAATCGCTTTCTTCGAGGGATGGTAAGGATTTGCGTTTTCTTTTTGCTCGAAGTGGGAAGTGGTAAAATGACTTTAAAGCAATTTGAGGCCGTATTAAATCAAGAAGAAGATTTGATTGAGAAGCTTCCCGCATATCCAAATGGGCTTTTTCTTAGCCGCATTAAATATCCATTTTTAGAATTAACGGATTCACATAAATTAATAAAAATGTTGAAGGCTGGATTGGATTAGGTGCCACCTATGATAAAGGGTTTGGCTGAGCAATACACTAGCGTAAATACAAGCAGAAATTAACGGGGTAGAATAAACGAAGATTTTGTATTAAATTTACTTACCTATAGTACCTATAAGAGGTGAGAAAATAAAACCGTTCTTAATACTCAAATGGAAATAAACAAAGCAAGATTTTCAATACTACAACGCTATCCTTCAGCAACTACGACTATGAATACACCTATTCTGTTTTCTTTACTTTTTTTACTTTGCTTTGGCCTTAATGGCCAGCAGCTTAATGACCCACAATCCCTATACGATGCTCCTGGAGGCATTTTTGATGTGGACTCTATTAGGGACCTGAAACTCGATTTTGAAGAGCCAAACTACCACAACATTCTAGTGAATTCTTTTTTCAATGATCCAAGCTACAGAATTCCCGCTACGCTTACCTTTAAAGGCGTTTCTTATGATAGTGTTGGTGTGAGATATAAAGGAAATTCAACTTTTTGTCTTCCCAATGACGAGGGCAATCCCAAGGTGCCTTACAATATAGAACTGAATCATTTTATATCGGGTCAAAAACTTGAAAATCTCAAAAAAATAAAACTGGCAAATGCATGGGTGGACCCAACCTTTGCAAAAGAAGTCACGGCAAGTAAAATCTACCGAAAATACCTACCCACCCCAGAAGCCAATTTATTACGCCTTATCTCACAAGGAAACTACGTGGGCATCTATGCACATACTGAATCTGTGGATAAGCAATTCTTGCAGAAACATTTCGATGAAAAAGACGGCGTCTTTTTCAAGTGTGACCCCATACAGGTTTTTTGTGGAGGCTCAAATGGGCAGGGAAATCCAGACTTAAAATGGCTTGGGGCTGATAGTGCCAGCTACTACAGCAGCTATGACCTAAAATCAGATAAGGGGTGGGCTGACCTTATGGGGCTCATTGAAACGCTTCATTTTGACTTTGATAATTTGGGGGAGGTTCTAAATATCGACCGCGTACTTTGGGCTTTTGCGGTGAACTCAGCAATCCTCAATCTCGATACTTATAACGGCTACTATGTTCACAATTACTATCTATACCAAACTGAAGATGGCTTGTTTCAGATGATCCCTTGGGACTTTGATAATGCCTTTGTTGGAGCTATTTTAGGCTTTGACTATTTTACCCCCGCGTTAGTTCACAATTATGATACCTACGGAGGGCAATATGCCACAAACGAAAGACCCCTTCTCGAAAAACTCTTGAATGACCCCTTGCGCAAAAAACAATACAATGCCCATTTAAAGACGATCCTTACAGAAACCCTTTTAGATACAGATGGTATTCGAAGTGGTATCAACCAACTACAAGATGTTGCCTTCTCTTCGGTACAATCAGACCCTAATAAATTGTTCTCCATGACGCAATACAACGAAAATGTAGAAGAAGACCTTTGGACAGGCTGGGGCTTTGGAGGAATCATGTCGATGCTCGACGCTAGAAATGAATATCTGTCTGGACTTCAAACCATGGTAATGCCTACTCCAGAAATCTCAAATATGAGTCTTAACGATGGCATACTTACTGTAGATGTGACATTGGCCGCTCAAGTTGAGGTTATGGCAACAACTAGTGTTCACAATTCCAAATTTGAGGCCTTTACAATGTATGATGATGGCACCAATGGTGACCTTTTTGCCAATGACAATACCTATACCGCCTATCTTCCTTATGTCGTTTCGGGCGATGCAGTGAAGTTCTATATTCGCGCACAAAACTCAAGTAACATGAAACTGCTTCCTGAACGGGCAGAATATGAGTTTTTTATATTTGACCCATTTGCAGAAATAGATAGCCCTGCCACAAATGAAGCATTCAATGTCTATCCAAATCCCGCTAGTACTATATTAAATGTACGTGGTAAACAGTCTCAGAAACTCAGCTGCCATATCTATACGATGATGGGGAAAGAGGTCCTAACACAAGATTACTGGGGTAAATCGGCAATCCTTCAGATCTCCGAACTCCCCGCTGGGGCATATTTACTAAAGGTAAACAATCAAACTTTTAAAGTTCTAAAACAATAAAACGATGGCACAATATTTGGATTACCGAGGAGGTTATTAATAATTCACTACTTTTAGTGTCAAATCAAAAAAAAATATGCTACGATTTAAATTTCAATTAGTCCTTTCCTTTTTCTTTCTTTCTTTTTTTACCTTTTCTCAATCCAATACACTTGTTGTTTTCTCTCAAGATCCAACTCCTTTTTATGTGATATTAGATGGGGTAAAGAAAAATGAAACTGCAGAAACAAGAGTTATTGTTCCCGGGATCCAACAAACCAATAGCAGTGTGCAAATATTCTTTAAAGATGAAAGTATCGCATCAATCTCAAAAACCATTTGGTGGGAAGAAGGACATAAAAACGATGAAGTTACTTTTCGAATTGTTCCTGTCAAAAAAGGATATAAGCTGCGTTTTTTCAGCACAAAACTTAACACGTCTACACCCGTTGCGTCTACCCCCCCCCCACCTCCGGTACAAAGTGTTCAACCAACCACTACAACAACTGTTACCGAAACGACTACGGTCCGTCAAGACAACACGACGGGCAGTAATGATATGAACATGAATACCAATATGAATTCAGGAGCAGATATGAATGGTGGAAACATCAGCATGAATATCAATGTTAATGATGGCACAAACACATCTTCAGGTAATGAAAATTTGAATATGAGTATGAACATCAATATGAATGATGGTAATATGAATGGTGCTGACCTTAACAATGGAAATATTAATGTCAACATGAACATGAATGATGCGGATATGAACAGTGCGATGAACGAAGCCAATACCAGCATGAATGTTAATATGAATGGAATGAATTCAAATACTGGTCAAACAAATAATACGGCAGTCAATGAAACCGTTACTACGACAGTAACAACTACAACAATAAACGAAACGCCAGCGGCGGCAGCTCCGGTATCATTAGGAGGCTGCTCAAACCCCGTTCAAAATATGGCAAGTATTATGGCTGCTATTGATGAAGAAAGTTTTGATGATGGAAAAATGATTGTTGCAAAGCAAGCGACTTCAAATTCATGCTTGACCGTAGATCAAATCAAAAAAATTATAGAAGAATTTAGTTTTAGCAAGAACCAACTTGAATTTGCTAAATATGGATATGGTAGATGTTACAATCCAGATGAATACTATCAAGTAAATTCTTCCTTTGATTTCAGCTCAGAAAAAGAAGCGCTAAACGACTATATCAAATCGAGAAACGGAGAATAATCGTGCGCTTAGATATTTAAATATCAATGACCTCATCTAAAGAATGATGAGGTCATTGATTTCTATTTCTGAAAACATTTTTCGCAAGCCCTTGTCGTGATAAAAGCGACTAACAATACGTCCTTCTATTGCGATGTCTGTTCCTGTGGTTCCGTATTCATTTAAAACCTGTACCCATTTACCCCAAGCTGCCAGAGTGTGCCAATTCTTACGAATCTTTTTTGCCCCTTTCAGGTCAAGGTAAGTCTCCTGGGTTGTTAAAGTAAACTTCACCTGCTTTCTCCCATTGGAGAGCAGGTGAAGTTCTGGCTTCGAATGAATCGTCCCAATCAAATGGACCAAGTTCACGTTACTCGGCTTCTTCTGGGGTGAAGGGCTTGGTGAGCAATAAAAACTCATTTGCCTCAACGATGGTCCTGTTTTTTCGTTCACCCTCTTTTGTTTCATAGGTTTGGTGAAGTAGGCGTCCTTCGACCATCACCTTACTTCCCTTTTCAAGCGCTTCTCGCATCTTATCTCCTAAAGGACCCCAGGCATTGATGTTGTGCCATTGGACTTGTTCATCCCAATCGCCGTTTTTTTGCTTGTAGCGTTGGTGTGTAGCCATGCTAAATTTGGTTACCGATTTTCCGGAATCAAAAGCGATCGTTTCTGGATCTCTTCCTAGTCTTCCGATTAAACTGACTTTGTTTCGTAATGCATTCATAATGTAAAAATTTAAAAGTTTGAAATAATTGTTTGCCGCTAAATTCGACAGGACAAAATTGAGAAGGAATAAAAACCGAAAATGGTTGTTTGTCGTTTGTTGTCGATATTTAGTCGTTTGTAATTGATTAATGAGCGAATAAGTATAGAAATTCTTTGATGTTTGTACCATGAAACTCATAGAACAAATCATTCAAAAGATGCGTGTCAAGCGCTATAGCGCCAATACCATTAAGACATACGCCTCGTGCTTACAACTCTTTTTTAAATACTTCGAGGGGGCGGATACGGCCAATCTCAACCGGGAAGATATTATTTCCTATATGGATGACTTGGTTCAAAGAGGCTATTCAAAAAGTGCACAAAACCAATATATCAATGCCATTAAATTCTATTATGAAAAACACCTCGGTCGTGAGCGCACCTTTTATTTCATAGAACGCCCCTTTAAGGATCAACGCGTGCCTATCGTACTAAGTAAAGCCGAAACCCAGAGATTGTTCCATGCTGTTGAAAATCTAAAACACAGAACAATTCTATATACGATATATGGATGCGGCCTACGTATCTCAGAGCTCATCAATCTAAAAATGAGTGATATTGACCGTGAATACATGTGTCTTTGGATCAGGAAAGGTAAAGGAAATAAAGACCGTCAAATACCCGTATCATTAAAATTGCTCGAATTGCTTGAGCGCTATTATAAAGTATATAAACCCACAGTGTATTTGATCAATGGGCAGAATGGGCTTCAGTACTCATCGGGGAGCATTCAGAAAATTATAAAAGTAGCAAGCCAAAGAGCATCTATACAAAAACATGTGACCCCCCATACGCTGCGACATAGCTTTGCTACACATCTGCTAGAAAATGGCACAGATTTACGATGTATTCAAAGCATTTTAGGCCATAATGATATCAAAACCACACAGATCTATACCCACGTTACATCGGCCCATCTTAACAACATCAAAAACCCATTTGATGATATGGAAATCCTCTGAAAAATATAACAGAAATAAACGTAATACGTTTAGCCCCCCAATTTTAAATAAATCACAGGCAAAATGACCCTTTAAAAGAGAACGAAACGACCCCGAAGTGATGGTTAAACATCTCTTTAGATGACTTCTCTGATATTTGAATTATATTTGATTATAAACTCAGGAAATAAACGTATTACGTTTAGCCCCTCGTTGGCAACCATTAAAAA